>Ga0209273_10000455_pt1 | contig 52866 bp, 35 predicted proteins | sample tdAd471_FD_187126 | JGI IMG/M metagenome (GOLD analysis project Ga0209273, IMG submission 187126) | Marine sediment microbial communities from the Atlantic coast under amendment with organic carbon and nitrate - tdAd47.1 (SPAdes)... | ecosystem: Environmental > Aquatic > Marine > Coastal >...
CGAGGCGGCCAGGGATTACATTGCCGAAATGCGCCAGGTGCAGCCCAAGGGGCCTTACATGCTGGGCGGCTTCTCGGGAGGCGGCATCACCGCCTATGAGATTGCCCAGCAACTGAAAGCCGAAGGCGAAGAGGTCGCCGCCCTGATCCTCTTGGACACGCCCCTGCCGCAGCGCGAGACCCTGAGCAAGGCCGACAAGATCTTGATCCGCTTGCAGGAGATGAAAGAGCAAGGCGTGATGTTCCCGGTCAACTGGGTGCGCAACAAGCTGGAATACAAGCGCGCGCAAGCCTTCAAGGCGTCGCATGCCTCGCGCGAGAGCGAATTTCATAACGTCGAAATCGAGGCGGCCTTTTACCAGGCGATCGCCAAGTACCAGGTGCAGCCTTGGGATGGGCCACTGTCACTGATGCGCCCGCCCCAGATTCCGCGTTGGAGGGTCATGAAAGGGCGCAAGGTCGGAGCCTCGCGCGAGTTTCTGATCCCGGACAATGGCTGGACGCTCTATGCGCCAAGTATTTCAGTGCACGAGGTGCCGGGCGATCATGACTCGATGGTTCTGGAGCCCAATGTGCGCGTCCTTGCCGCGCGGATGCAGGAGATCGTGGAGCTTGCCGAGAAAGCAGGCGGCCATTTCCTGCGCGCAGCCGAGTAGCGCTGAGGACTGAAGCGCACATTTGCAATGAAAATCCCGGCGATTTCGCAACTCTGCTTGCGTCACGACCCGTAACAGAAAAGGGTTGCCCGGGGGTGTATTTTTGAAAGGTGTCCGTGTGCGGTTTTCCTGCCTCCTGATCGGAAATGACAATCTGACCATTCAATGCGGTCAGCGGCTTTTGGATGGCGGTCATGAGATCCGGGCGATCCTGAGCCAGCGTGCCGATGTTCGGAACTGGGGCGCCGCGGCCGGTTTGACCGTTGCCGACACCGCAGATGAACTTGCCGGGCAGAGCGCGGATTGGCTGTTTTCCATTGCCTATACCGAACTCATTCCCGACGCCGTGCTTGCCCTGGCCAAGAAGGGGGCGGTGAATTTCCACGACGGACCCTTGCCGCGCTATGCCGGGCTGAATGCGCCGGTCTGGGCCTTGCTGAATGGTGAGGCGAGCCACGGGGTGACCTGGCACCTTATTGAAGGCGGGGTCGACGAGGGTGATATCCTTGCGGCCCGGCATTTCGATCTGGAGGCGGATGACACCGCGCTGACGGTGAACGCGAAATGCTTTGCCGCCGCGATCGATAGCTTCGAGGACGTGCTGGCGGCGGTGACCGCGCCCGAGCTTTCCCGGCAGCCACAGGACCTGAACCAGCGCAGTTACGTTGCCCGCAAGGACAAACCATTTGCGGGCGGAATGTTGGATTTTGCCCGAAATAGTGACGAAATACTGCGCCTGGTGCGCGCGCTTGACCATGGGGCTGGCTATGACAACCCGGTGGCGCTGCCCAAACTCGTGTTGGACGGCACGACTGTTCTTGTCCGGCAGGCCGAACTAGTGACAGGGCAGGGGGCGCCGGGGACTGTTCTTGCACGTGACGGGGACAGCCTGACCGTGGCCTGCGGCGACGGGGCGCTGCGGCTTTCGGGGCTGAGCGATGCCATGGGCGCGACGCTTGCCGGCGACGCATTGGGCGGCGACGTCGCGCAGTCTGATCTTGGCGCGGTAGATGCGGCGGTCAAAGACGTTGCTGGCCATGAGCCCAGCTGGACAAAACGTTTCGAGGCCTATGCGCCCGCCCTATGGGCCACCGAGGCCGATGGAGAAGGGGCGCTGACCATTCCCGTTCCGGGGGCCAGCGCAGTGGGGTTTGGCGCGGTTGCGACGGTGCTTACCGGACTGGACGAGGTTGACCTGGCGCTTGCCAGCCAAGGCGTCTCGGGGGCGGTTCTGCCTTGGGTGCCCGTGCGGTTCGAAAGCACAACCTGGGGTGCCGAAAATGTCTCTCTTTCGGGTCAAATCGAAGAATTTCGTGCCAAGGGCGGGTGTCTGGCCTGTCTGCCTGCGCGGCTTGCAGGCCTGGAACCTCGGCGCATGCCGATGGTGGCGCTTTCGGAAAGTGGACCCTTGGCAGGGGCCGCGCTGACGCTGGATCTGGGGGCAGGGGCGTTGCATGCGGACTTGTCGCGGATCTCAGAGGTGGAAGCGCGGCTGATCGCGGCGCGCCTGGTGCATCTTGGAGAAGTCGCCCCGGCGGATGAGACGGCAATTGCCGATCTGCCGCTGGTTCCGGAAGCCGAGCGCGAGATGCTTTTGACCGACTGGAACGCGACCGCGAAGGATTATCCCGAAGACACCTGTATCCATCAGGTCTTTGAAGCGCAGGTCGCAAAGACGCCTGAGGCGGCTGCGTTGGTTTTTGAGCATCGCAGCTACAGCTATGCCGAATTGGATGTGGCGGCCAACCGGGTGGCAAATCGTCTGATCGAGATGGGGGTGAGGCCAAATGCGCCGGTTGGGCTGTGCGTGACCCGCTCTGACGCCCTGGTTATTGGTGCCCTGGGTATCCTGAAGGCGGGTGGGGCCTATCTGCCCCTTGATCCGGCCTATCCGGCGGACCGGATCGCGCTTTATGTGAGTGATAGTGGCGCTTCGGTGATTGTCACCGAGGGGGCGCTGATCTCTGATCTGCCTGTGGGCGATTATGAGAAACTGGCCCTAGATGCCATGGGTGGCGGTGCTGATGCGCGGCCCGAGACCGATGTCACCTCGGCCGATCTGGCCTATCTGATCTATACGTCGGGTTCGACAGGCACGCCCAAGGGGGTCATGGTCGAACATCGCAACGTGGCGAACTTTTTCACCGGCATGGACGGACGGGTGAACCATGATGCGGGCAGCGTCTGGTTGGCGCTGACGTCGCTGTCTTTTGACATTTCGGTGCTGGAACTTTTCTGGACTCTAGGCCGGGGCTTTAAGGTGGTGGTTTCGGGTGATCAGCTGATGATTGCCGGAACCGGGGGGCAGGCGCGCAAGAAGGTCGATTTCAGTCTCTATTACTGGGGAAATGACGACGGTTATGGGCGCGACAAGTATGCCCTGATGCTGGATGGCGCGTGCTTTGCGGACGAACACGGGTTTTCTGCTGTCTGGACGCCCGAGCGTCATTTCCATGCCTTTGGCGGCCAGTATCCGAACCCCTCGGTGACCGGGGCGGCGATTGCGGCCGTGACCAAGAACATCGGTGTGCGCGCAGGCAGTTGTGTCGGTCCTTTGCATCACGTGGCGCGGATTGCCGAGGAATGGGCGGTGGTCGACAACCTGACCGACGGCAAGGCCGGTCTTGCCATCGCCAGCGGTTGGCAGCCGGATGATTTCGTTTTGCGTCCCGAAAACGCGCCGCCGCACAACAAGCCGGCGATGTTCGACACCATCCGGGATCTGCGCAAGCTTTGGTCCGGCGAAGCGGTGGAATTCGAAAAGGCCGATGGCAGCAAGGTTGCCTGTCTGACCCAGCCCCGACCGGTGTCGGAGAAACCCGATATATGGGTGACGACCGCTGGCAATCCCGAGACCTGGAAGCAGGCTGGGGAAAATGGCGCCCATATTCTGACCCACCTTCTGGGTCAGAGCATTCCCGAGGTGGGTGAAAAGATTAAGCTGTACCATGCTGCTTTGCGCGAGGCGGGTTACGACCCCGACGATTTCACGGTCACGCTGATGCTGCACACCTATCTGGCCGAGGATCGCGAAACGGCCCGCCGGGTGGCCGAAGAGCCGATGAAGGACTATCTGCGCTCTGCTGCGGATTTGATCCGCCAGTACGCATGGGCCTTCCCTGCGTTCAAAAAGCCGGAGGGAATGGAGAGCCACCGCGCGTTGGATCTGTCGGCGTTGGAGGCGGACGAGTTGGAGGCGATCATGGATTTCGCTTTCGCGCGCTATTTCGAGGATAGCGGGTTGTTCGGTACCGTCGAGGATGCCATGGCCCGGGTGGAGGAGGTGACCGCCATCGGTGTGACCGAGGTGGCCTGCCTGATCGACTATGGCATTGAGCGCGCGACGGTGTTGGAGGGGTTGAAGCCCCTGGCCGAGGTATTGAAACGGGTCAACGAGGGGGCCGGAGAGGGCCCGGGAGAGGACGATTATTCGGTCGCCGCCCAGATCGCTCGTCATGGGGCCACTCACCTGCAATGTACGCCGTCCATGGCGCGGATGTTGTTGACCAATGACGAGGCACGGGCCGCGTTGAAGCATCTCAAACACATTCTGATCGGTGGCGAGGCCCTGCCGGGCAGCTTGGTGGAAGAGCTTGGATCCGTGACCGACGCCCATATCGAGAACATGTACGGGCCGACCGAGACTACCATCTGGTCTACCACGGCAGCGGCACAGGGCGATCAGGCTGTGAACGGGATTGGCACACCAATCGCGAATACCCAGGTCTATGTGCTGGACGAAGCCCGCCGGCCTTGCCCGGTTGGGGTTGCGGGCGAGTTGTATATCGGCGGTGCCGGTGTGACCCGTGGATATTGGCAGCGCGACGAGCTGACCGCCGAACGGTTCCCCGAAAATCCCTTCCGCCCTGGCGAGAGGGTTTTTGCCACCGGTGATCTGGCGCGGTGGCGGGCGGATGGCAGCCTGGATTTCCTTGGTCGCAATGACCACCAGGTCAAGCTGAGGGGCTATCGGATCGAGCTGGGCGAGATCGAAGCCTGCATGGAGGAACTTGCCTCGGTCGATCAAGCGGTGGTGCTTTTGCGGGAAGATGTGCCGGGGGTTAAGCAGCTTGTCGGCTATGTGAAGGGCACGGCAGATGACACGGCCTTGCGCAGCGCGCTGGCCGCGCAGCTTCCTGCCTTCATGGTGCCTGCGCGGTTTGTACGGATGGATGATTTTCCGCTGACGCCCAACAAGAAGATCGACCGCAACGCTTTGTCAGCGCCCGGGGCAGAGGCGGCGAAAGCCCCTGTGAAACCGGCCAAGAGCGCGGCCCTACCCAAGGCTGGCGGTGATCCGTCGACAGTGGCACCGGTGATCGAGGCGATCTGGTGCCGTCTCTTGGGGTTGGCGGCCATCAAACCTTCGGAGAACTTCTTTGAATTGGGGGGCCATTCCTTGCTGGCGGTTGAGGCGCATCGCGACATTCGTGACGCCCTGGGGCTGAAGGCTCTATCGATTGCGGACTTCTTCCGTTTTCCGACCCTGGGCGGGCTGTCTTCTCATGCGGTGTCCCTGATGGGGGCGGCGGCACCTGAGATGCCGACAACGCCAGAGGTTGGCGATGCCGCGGTCACCGACAAGCGTCGCGCGATGCGCCGGATGCGGAGCTCTGCTTGAGCGATGCGCTGACAGGGGCGCTGCGGGGGCTGTTTCCGCCCGAAGTGTCGGTGGCGGTTGAGCCGGTCGGGGATGTCTCGGGGATGTTTCCGGTTGAAGAGGCCGCGGTGGCCAAGGCCGTGGTCAAACGGCAGGCCGAGTTTGCAGCAGGGCGCCGCGCTGCGCGCAGGGCGATGAGCGAACTTGGCGAGGCTGCGGTTGCGATCCCGAAAGGGGAAAGCCGTGCACCAGAGTGGCCGGACGGCATGATGGGCTCAATCGCCCATGATCAGGGATGGGCCGTGGCCGTGGTGGCGCGATCACGGGATATGCGGGGCCTTGGGGTCGATCTGACCGAGGCCGCCCCGTTGAAAGAGAAACTTTGGCCCAGCATCTTTTGCGCCGGAGACATGCCCGAAGACGGGATGGCCGCGCGGGCCGGATTCGCGGCAAAAGAGGCTCTATACAAAGCTTTTTACCCGTCCGTTGGCCATTTCTTCGGGTTTGATGCAGCCCATGTGTCGATCCATGACGCGGGGTTCGAGGCGCGTTTGACCCGGTCGCTTGGGCCCTTCGGCGACGGCCAGGTTTTTACTGGGCAATTGGCAGAGATCGAGGGCTGTCTCCTGGCGTCGGTGGTGGTTACGGCCTGACTCCGGTTCTGGGGAGCGATGTCACCACGTCCCAGACCGCCTGTTTCATCAATGCCGCCGCCGCCTCGCTTGGAGCATTCGCTGTTTTGCCGTCCGCGCGCAAAAGCTGCCGTGGTGCGTCCTTGGGATTTTGGCCGTAGATGACCGCGTAATGGGTCAGCGCCACCAGGTAATAGCCCAGGTCGTTGAGATGGATCGCGTCAGAGAACAGGTCTTCGATGCCCGAAACACCATCGACACCGCCCCTGGCCTCGACCTCGCGCAGGAACCTGGCCATGACCTGACCTGCGGGGATCAGATAGACCGGTACCTCGGCGCCTTCGGTCGCCATGGCCCTGTCCATGATCTCACTTTCCCAATAAAGCGCGAGATCGCGGTCGATGCGGGTGAACCAGCCCTCTTCATCGTTGATGTTGTGCCAGCTTTCATAAAAGAAGATACGGATGCCGGGGTTCGCGGCGCGGGCTTTCCTGATCCAGCGCGCCATGTAATCCCAGCTGTGGTCGTATTTGATCGCATCCTTGATTTCGACGGATTCCGTTAGCACCAGAACATCGTAATCGCCGCTGTCCATGGCCTCGTGGGCCTCGCGATACCGGGGGTGGTTGTTTTCGACATCGCCCCCTTTCAGGGGTTTGCCCGGCGCTTCCCAGTGTTCGCGCATGGAGGTTCCCCACCCCAGCTGGCTTTCATAGCTGTGGTCCGGCCCTGCCATTTGCTGCAGCATCGCAGGCATATCGCGCGAGACCAGCGAATGGCCGATATGAAAGACCGACACCGGGGCTTCGAGAGGGGGAGGTGGTGTTTCGTAGAAGGCATGAAGATCGTCTGCGGTCAGCGGATCCGGTGTGCATTGGGTCAGGCCGAAAGCTGACAGGAACAAGGCTGTGGTAGAGGAAAACTTCAACATCGAGACAGGCCACAATTGTTTTGGTTAAGGTGCATTCAGGACAGGATAGAGGATTCATCCGGTAAAGTCGTCCTGCCTGGATGTGCAGCCAACTAAACATAATCTTCATTAGCGGTTTCTTTTGCGCTGCCAGCTCCAGGCGCTGTCACACATATCCTGCAGGCCTTTTTCCGCCCGCCAGCCCATGGTTTCGGCCGCGCGGCCCGGATCGGCCAGTGACGTGGCAATGTCGCCCGGTCGGCGCGGCGCAATCTTGAAGGGGATCGTCTTGCCCGAGGCGCGTTCAAAGGCCCGGATCATCTCCATGACCGAATACCCCTGCCCGGTGCCGACGTTGATGGCGTGAACACCAGAGCCTTGGCCCGTCAGGTCCAGGGCCGCCAGGTGGGCGCGTGCCAGATCCATGACATGGATGTAATCGCGCACGCCCGTGCCATCAGGGGTGGCATAGTCGTCGCCAAAGACCGAAAGCTCTTCACGCCAGCCGGACGCGACCTGGGCGATGTAGGGCATCAGGTTGTTGGGAACGCCTTGGGGCGCCTCTCCGATCCGGGCGGATGGATGCGCGCCAACCGGGTTGAAATAGCGAAGGTTCACGGCCGCCAACGCGGGGCTGGCCCTGCCCCAGTCCTCGATGACCTGCTCCACCATGCGTTTCGACTGACCATAGGGGTTGGTCGGCCGCAGGGGATGGTCTTCCGGGATGGGCACCTGTTCGGGGTCGCCGTAAACCGTGGCAGACGAAGAAAAAACGACCCTATTACAGGCAAATCTGGCGATTTCCTGAAAGAAGGCGATGCTGCCGGCCACGTTGACGCGATAGTACTCCAACGGGATTTCATTGGCTTCACCGACGGCTTTCAGACCGGCGAAATGAATGGCCGCCTCGGGCTGAAAATCGGTCAGGGCCGCGCGGTATGTCGTGGGATCGGTGATGTCCGCCTTGAGCACCTCAGGGGGCCGCCCGGCGATCGAAGCCACACGATCGGGCACGTCCGGTTCAGCGTTGGCGAAACTGTCGAGGATCAGCACCTCGTGGCCAGCCTCCAGAAGGGCAACGGTGGTGTGGCTTCCGATATAGCCAGCGCCCCCAGTGACAGCGACACGCATGGGATCAACCTTCTAACAACCAGTGTTTGTCTTACGTCCGAGGGGGCGAAGCGCAATTGGCCCGTCGCAAGAAGCTTGGATATGATGCTCGAAAGGCACGGGCAATCGGGGCGTGGGCGCAGGTCTCTTGCCAGAAGCCAGGCGACGTGGTCTTTCAAAACCGGGTCGGTGGTGAACGAGTAAGAATAACATGCAGACACTTCATCCAGTCATTCTTTGTGGCGGTTCCGGAACCCGCCTGTGGCCCTCCTCGCGCAAGGCATACCCAAAGCAATTCGCGCCTCTTTTGGATAAACACAGTCTCTATCAAGGCACTTTGCAGCGCTTTACCGGGGAAGGTTTTGCCGCACCGCTGGTGATGACGGGCGAAGATTTCCGTTTCCTGGCGGTGGAACAGGCCGAAGAGCTTGGTCTTGCGGATGCCCGCGTGGTCGTAGAGCCGGTGGGCCGCGATACGGCCCCTGCCATCCTGGCGGCGGCGCTTTTCCTGGAAGACACCCCCGATGATTTGATGCTGGTGGCCCCGTCCGACCATGTGATGGCGGATCTTGGAGCATTCCACGAGGCAATCCTGATCGGACGCAAGGCCGCAGAAGAGGGGTCTCTTGTCACATTCGGTGTGACCCCTGACCGGCCCGAGACGGGCTATGGATATCTGCAACTGGCGGGCCGCCCCGATGGGGTGACGACAGTAACGAAATTTACCGAAAAGCCTGATCTGGAAACCGCCAAGGACATGTTGGAGGCCGGGCATTACCTGTGGAATGCGGGTCTGTTCATGGGACGGGTGAAGGATTTCATCAAGGCCTTTCAGACCCATGCGCCAGAGCTGATCGCCCCGGTGCGCGCGGCGGTGAGCAACGCGCAACGCGATCTGGGTTTTTCACGCCTTGATGAAGAAAGCTTCGCGCAGGCGCGCGCCATTTCGGTCGATTACGCCATCATGGAGAAGGCCGATTGGGTGGTGGCCGTGCCGCTGGATTGCGGCTGGTCCGACCTGGGCTCCTGGGATGCGCTGTGGTCCGCGATGGGGCCGGATGCGGCGGGCAATGCGGTTTCGGGCGATGTGACGGTGGTGGACTGCGAAGGGTCTTTCCTGCGGTCGGAGGAGCCGGGCATGGCCGTGGTTGGGCTTGGTTTGAAGGACGTGGTTGCCGTGGCCATGCGCGATGCCGTGCTGGTGGCCGACAAGTCCCGTGCCCAGGATGTGAAAAGTGTGGTGGCGACCCTGCGGGCGGCAGGCAAGTCTCAGGCCGATGACTATCCCCGCTTTCACCGCCCTTGGGGATGGTATGAAACTCTGTGCCTCGACACGCGATTTCAAGTAAAGCGGATCATGGTGAAGCCGGGCGGAATTCTGTCCTTGCAATCGCACCGACACCGGTCCGAGCATTGGATCGTGGTCGCGGGTACCGCTGAAGTGACCATCGGCGACGATGTAAAATTGGTGACCGAAAACCAGGGAGTTTATATTCCCCTTGGCGCCAAACACCGCATGGCGAACCCCGGCAAAGTGCCAATGTACCTGATCGAAGTTCAGACAGGCGCTTACCTGGGGGAAGACGACATCATCCGCTATGAGGATATCTACGACCGGAGTTAATTCCGGCGGCGCATCACCGACAGGTTGGCGTCGTCATCCCGGATGACCAGTTCGAAGGCATCGGCGAAGCCGCCCTGTGCCGCGTCCATTTCGACCCAGCCACCGACACCGGCCCAGTCGATGACATAGTCGATCTCGCTGGCCGTGACATAGTTCAGCACATGGCCTTCGCTCAGCCGGGCCGCCAGGGCTTCGGGATTGACCTTTCCGTCCAGGTTATAGGTGCGGTCGTGCCAATACCCGAGGGTCCCGGTCTGGACCGCGCCGACCCAGGTGTCCTGGGATACATTGTCCTGCGTCCAGGCAACGACCTGCTCATGTCCTTGCAGTGTGGCCCCCGGCAGAAGGGCGCGTATCAGGAAGGCCAGCGATAACGCGATGCCACCGCCGGCATAGGCCCAGGCCAAAGCCTCTGGCGCGCGCCGGATCAGGAGCCGACCGGTTTCGATTGCCGCGGCAAGGGCGGCAACGATCAGCACAGGCGCCAGCGGGGCCAGGTAGCGGCTGAGAAAATGTGCCGCGCCAAAGAAGTACCCGTAGTAGAAGGCCAAGGCGGCTCCGTGCAGCAGGAAAGCGACCGCGATTGCCCGTCCCGAGGGAGAGCCGTGACGCGCGAGGCGGACCAGGAAGACAAACAGGACAAAGGCAACCGCTGTGGCAGCGACCGCCATGACCGCCGGATTGGTCTCAAGCCCACCGGGGATGGGCAGCATGGGGAAGGCATCTTCGAACAGCTTGGCCGGCAAAAGGGCTGCGTTCTGGCCAAAGACGGCATCCGCGCTTTGGGCCGTACCGCTGACCGGGACGATGGAGCCAAAGCGCAGCTTGTTATTGATCAGCCAGGGGGCCGCCACCGCGATGGACAAAAGGCCTGGCGGGACAAGGCGCGTCAGCAGGCCAGCGACGGATTGGCGGTGAACGAACAATGTGATCACGGCCCAGGTCAGGAAGACCGATGTGACGAAGAAAACCCCATCGTTTCGGGCCAGGACGACCAGGCCGCAGATGGCGCCGAGCCCCAGGCGTTGCGCCAGTGTTGCATCGTTCCCGGCATCGAGAACACGGGCAAAGACAAGCAGGGTCAGGACCAGGAACAGCGTATAAAGCCCGGTTTCGAGACCGTTCATCGAATGGCGCAGGAGCAGCGGAGCCAGGAACCACAGAAGCGCCACGGCCCAGGGCCAGGCCGGCGACATGTCGCGCGGTGCCAGAAGCCGGGCGGCAAAGGCGCGGATGGCAAACAGCGCGGCCAGGGCAATGCCGGTATGGATCAGATGCACGCCAATCAGGCTGGTGACCTTGTCCCCGCCGGTCGCAAGATAGGGCAAGGCGAAGAAGAAGGCGATCATCGGCTGCACGCCGTTGGTGGCGATGGTGCCGTCCGAGACGCTCATCCCGCTGCCAAGGGCCATATTCCGCGACACGGTCAGCATCAGATAGCCGTCTTCGGTCAGGAAAAAGGCCCACAGCTCGGGCATGCCGGCAAGGATGGGCCAGAGCCGATACACAGTGCCAAGGAGGATGAGAGCGATGACGACGAGAACTGAAAACCGCATGAGAGACCTTACAGGGCGGCGGCAACGGCCGCGCAGAGACACAACAAAACAGTAGCCACGCTGATCCGGTCAGTCGCCGCATAGACGATCGGATCATCGGTCATTTCACCCCGGTGCGTTTTCATGACCATGCGCAACAGCCAATACAGCAACAGCGGGCAAATGAGCCACAAAATCTCGGACCGGCCGTAGAGGGTCTGAACGGTGTCCGAGGAAATATAAAGCGCCAGAACCAGAACGGCCGCCTGCCCGGCGGAAATGGCCATGCCCCGCAGAATGGGAAGATCGTCGATTTCATAGGCCCGCCCGACGCTGGCCCGTCCGGTTTTCATCAGGTCGATCAGTTCGGCCTGCCGTTTCACGGCCGCAAGCGCCAGGAAGAGAAACATCGAAAAACCGAGCATCCAGGGCGACAGAACGACCGCGGCGGCGGCCCCTCCTGCTATGATGCGGATGGTATAAAGCCCCGCCAGCATCAGGACGTCGACAATCAGTTTTCGTTTCAGCCAGAGCGAATAGGCAAAAGTGGCCAGCAAGTAGAGAACGAGGGTCCCGATGAAGAGAGGATTGCCGGTCATCAATCCAAGGATCAGGGCACAGGCAAGAAGCCCAAGGGTCATCACGGCCCCGGTGGAAGCCGACAGGGCGCCAGAGGCGAAGGGGCGGTTGCGTTTCCTCGGGTGGGCCCGGTCGGCCGGCAGATCGACCAGGTCGTTGATCACATAGACGGCCGAAGCGGTCAGGCAAAAAGCCAGGAACCCCATGAGCACCGGCAACAGCTTTGAGGGGTCATGGGCGGCCAGCATCGGCAGAAAGAGAAGGACGTTTTTCGACCATTGATGCGGGCGCAGGGCCCTGAGCATCGCCTTGGCCTTGCCCACAGGCGGGTCGAGATGGGTGGTGTCCGGGTTGGCGGTTTCGGCGGCCTGGCGCAACCCCGGTTTGGCCTGGACGGTCACCGCCTGGCGCGCGGCGGCCCAGACCGGCAGATCGGCTTGTGAATCGCCTATATAGTCAAACTTTTTCTCGCCGAAATGAGTGGTCAGGAAGGCGGCCTTTTCGGCCCCCTTCAGATTGCGCCCCTCGGCGGATCCATAGGCTTCGTCGAACAGGCCGGTAGCTTCGGCAACCTGGGTGACCTGGCGATGATCGGCCGCCGATACCAGTGCCGTGGGGCGTCCTTCGGCGCGCGCGCTGCGCAGGACGTCCTCGACGGTTTCATTGAGCGGCAGAGTGGCGGGATCGACCACCACTTTGTCGGCGATCCGCGCTTTCAGCCCGGCCCGGCCCTCGGAGAGCCAGGCAGGTAATCTCAGAAGCTGGAGCGGCGAAGTCGCGGCCAGGCGCAGCACCGCCTCGTGCAGCGTGTCTGTTCGGCAAAGGGTTCCGTCCAGATCGACGACAAGTGCGATCTCCTGGTTTCGGAGCGGGGTTTCTGCAGCGTCTTCGGTCATGGCGGTCTGGTACTTTTTATTGACCCGACCCTTACCCGAGCTTGCCCAACGATACCATTCGGATCAGACGTTTAAGTGCAGACTGAGGCTTTCAAGTCTCTGTGCAGGCGCGTTTCCACGGCCTCCCTTCCAAGATGGGCGATCCGTTCGGCCCAGAGGGTCCACGAGAAGTTCTGAATGCTCTTGTCGAAACTCGCATCGGACAGGATGTCATAGGCCATCCGGTCTCTTGTCATGTCGACAATGGCGGCCGCCCAGTCTTCTGGTGGAGAGAATGCCGGAAGCAGACGACCGGCGCCGGCGATCATCGAACTGATCCCGCCCACGTCCGAAGCAATGACCGGGGTTCCCTGTGCCATGGCCTCGGCAATCACCATCGGCGTGCAATCGGCCCGCGAAGGCAGCAACAGAAGATGGGACTCTGCAAACAGCCGGGCAAGTTTCTTGCGGTCCCGCCTCTTGTTTTTGTCGAGATAGCCCGTTGCGTGAATGTTCTGGCCCTGAAACCCGTCGGGCGTCTGTCCGACAACGGTCAGGCTGACGTTATGGCCGGCAGCAAGCAGCTGTTTGGTGGCGGCGACCGCAACATCACCGCCCTTGCGCATCCAGTCGGTTCCCACGAACAACAGCTTCACCTGTTCAAGCGAAGGTTTCTCGGGGCAGATGTCCGGTTTTTCGACCGAGTTGAGGCCGAAGGACAGCGTGTCGGTTACGATGCCCGGCAGGTTCAGATCCGTATGGGCACGCCTGGCCATCACGTCCGAGGAATAGACGTTGGTGACGGCGTTTCGGGCAACCCAGGCCTCGTCCTCATCCGCGTCCGGAGGCGTTTTCCAGCCATAGACCTCGCGCAGATAGGCCGGTGTTGCATCGGTGACGTGGATAAAGGGAACGGTTGGATGACTGGCAATCAAATCCTTCAAGAGCGGTGTCGCCACCATGCCGACGACCAGGTCGATGTTGCTGAGGTCCAGTCGGCTGACGTCGGGTTGCGACGGGTGCTTGAAATAGCGGGCAAGCCGGCCGGGGTGCCGTTTGTGTCCCAGGATAGAAAGGGTCAGGTCCGGCTGGGCTTGCAGGGCGTTGGCGGCGTGGAAACAGGTGCCCGAGAAGGCGCGGCGATCAAAGGGGTTATGCGGTGTGAGAAAACCCAGGCGCAGCGGGGTGCGCGGCCTGGTTTTCGGGGGTGGGGATAGGCGCGTTGGTTGGAAGAGAGGGAAAGAAAGAGCAGACACGGGGATAGCCTCCTGTTCTCCGGGGGTCCTGTCGATCATGGCGCACTTATGGTTACCGGATGGTTAAGTGCGAACGCTGCTTTGATCCGCGGGTAAGGATTTTGCCCTAAAAGAGGCGCAAAATCCGTGCATGAGAAGGAGACCGACATGCCAAGCCCCTTTGCCAACCGGACGCGAAACCCGCGCGACCCGGCTGTTTCAGTTTTTGACATTCAGCCCGACGATGCCGCGGATCTCGCACAAACGACGACCGCGCTGAACGTTGCCACCCCCGGCACCGTCCGCATCACCACCGTCGATGGGGCGACCGCCGATGTCAGCGTTCATCCGGGACAGGCCTTTCCGGTTCAGGTGCGACGTGTCTGGCTGACGGGAACGACAGCGACCGGGATACGCGGCTTGGTGTAAAGGGGTAACAGCATGGCAGATACTTCCCGGCTCTGCTGGTAATCTCGCGGCAGGAGCATTACGCAAGGCGTCGTTGTTCTTTCGAGTTCTGCCATGTGCACCCCTTCATATGTTGTCGTTTCTCCCTGTCGTAACGAGGCCGCTTTCATGCGCCGCACCCTCGACAGTGTTGTGGCGCAAAGTCTCCCCCCGACCCTTTGGGTCATCGTTGATGACGGCTCGTCGGATGACAGTGTCGCCATCATTCACGAATACATGCAGGCACATGACTGGATTCGCCTGGTGCAGGTGCCCGACCGTGGTCATCGCGCCGTGGGCCCGGGGGTGATCCGGGCTTTTGAGGCCGGGCTCGAGACGGTTGCGCTCGAGGATTTTCAGTATCTTTGCAAGCTTGATCTCGATCTGGACTTGCCGCCGCGCTATTTTGAAACGCTTGTTGCGCGCATGAGCGATGATGCGCGGATCGGCACCTGTTCCGGCAAGCCGTACATTCGCCGCAACGGCAAGCTCGTCTCCGAGCGCCGCGGCGATGAGATGTCCGTGGGCATGACGAAGTTCTATCGCCGGACCTGCTTTGAGGAGATCGGCGGTTTTGTACCCGAGGTGATGTGGGATGCCATCGATTGCCACAAGGCCCGGCAATTGGGGTGGCGCGCTGTCAGCTGGGACGATCCCGACCTGAATTTTGAACATCTACGCCCCATGGGGTCGTCTCAGACGTCCATTTATACCGGTCGTCGCCGCCATGGATTTGGTCAGTATTTCATGGGCTCCGATCCGCTGTACTTCCTGGCAACGGCCGTTTTTCGGGCGTTGGAGCCGCCTTATATTCTGGGCGGCCTTTCCATGCTGCAGGGATACCTGGGGGCCTGGATCCGGGGCGAACGGCAGTTGGGCGATCCCGAACTTCGGGCCTTCATCCGGGCGTACCAGCGCCGCGCTCTTTGGGTCGGGCGGGCAAAGGCCGTGGCTGAAATCGAAGCCGCGCGCGCGCCGGAAAATCAGGCCGCGAAATAATCCAGCGTGGTTTCGATGACCGGGTCGATCTGGTCGGTCAGTTCGAAATACATCGGCAGCCGCACCAGGCGATCCGAAATATCATTGGTAACCGGAAGGGCCCCATGGGCACGCGACAGCCGTTGTCCGGCAGGCGAGGAATGCAGCGGCACATAGTGGAAGGGCGTGACGATTTGCGCCTGGCGCATATAGTCGATGAAAGAATCCCGATCGTCGCGATCCTCCATCAGAAGATAGAACATGTGCCCATTGCCCACCGCGTCGTTCGGCAGGTGCGGCACGGCAACCCGACCGGTGCTGGCCAGTTCTGAAAAGGCTGCCATGTAGCGGCTAAACAGATCCAGCCGCCGACCGTTTATGATCTGCGCGTTCTCAAGTTGTGCATAGAGGAAGGCGGCGACCAGTTCGCCGGGCAGAAACGATGACCCGATGTCGACCCAGGTGTATTTGTCTGTCACCCCGCGAAGAAACTTCGACCGGTTCGTGCCCTTTTCCCGGATGATCTCGGCGCGCTCTATTAGGTCGGGTCTATTGAGGGTGATTGCACCGCCCTCGCCTGCGATGATGTTCTTGGTTTCGTGAAAGCTGAACGCGGCCATATCGCCAAGACTGCCGCAGGGGCGTCCCTTATAGGTCGACCCAAGAGCCTGGGCGGCATCTTCGATCAGGACCAGGTCATGTTTGGTGCATATCGCCTGCAACGAGTCCATGTCGGCGGGAAAGCCGGCATAATGCACCGCGATGATGGCTTTTGTTGCCCCGGTCACGGCCTCTGCCGCCTGCTCGGGGTCTATGTTCAGGCTTCTGGGGTCGATATCGACAAAAACCGGGGTCGCGCCGCGCAGGGCCACGGCGTTTGCCGTCGATACGAAAGTGAAGGATGGCAGGATCACCTCGTCGCCGGGTCCGACATCGGCCAGGATCGCGGTCATTTCCAGTGCGGCTGTGCAGGAATGCGTTAGCAACGCGGCCTTCGCGCCGGTCTGTTGCGCGATTAATTGATTGCAAAGCGTGGTGTAATGCCCGTCGCCGGAAAGCTGCCCGCGCCGAATTGCATCCTGAATATAATCGAACTCTTGCCCGACGATAGAGGGCCGATTGAAAGGAACCATCACTATTTACTTACATACATCCCCAAAACGATCCGACCATAGAGCCATTCTTGAAGTCGATACAGTAGGTGGTGAAATCATCGTCACCTTTTTCCCACAACATGCGCCCATGAAGACACGGTTTGGTTTTGTTTTTTCAGGCTTTCGACTATACGTCACGGCGATGTTTTTGTGTTAGGTATGTGTTTTGTCGGATAATCCCTCTCTCTCTGTGGTGGTCCCCTGTTACAACGACGCGCTCTGTCTTGAAGAGCTGCGGCGGCGGGTGACGGCGGCGTGTAACGACGTAGTCGGCTCTGATTGGGAGCTGGTTCTCATCGACGACGGGTCCCGGGACGAAAGCCGCGACATCATCGAAGGGTTCGTCAACGAAGACCCGCAGATCATCGGGGTTATTCTGTCGCGCAACCACGGACACCAGTTGGCCCTGACCGCTGGTCTGTCTCACGCCCGCGGGGCACGTATCCTGATCCTCGATTCCGACCTGCAGGATCCGCCCGAGCTTCTTGGGCAGATGATGGCGCTCATGGATGAGGGGCACGACGTCGTTTATGGCCAGCGCAAGTCCCGCAAGGGCGAAACGACGTTCAAGCGCACCACCTCGGCCCTGTTTTATCGCGTGCTGAACAAGCTGACCGACACGGATATCCCTCTCGATACCGGCGATTTTCGCCTGATGAGCCGCCGGGCGCTGGATGTCGTGATGTCGATGCCCGAACAGCACCGGTTCATGCGTGGCATGGTCAGCTGGATCGGATTTTCGCAGGTTCCCCTGCGCTATGATCGCGATGAACGCTTTGCCGGGGAAACTCATTACACACTGGGCAAGATGGTGTCGCTGACGATTGACGCTCTGACCAGCTTTTCGATCGTGCCTCTGCGGCTGGCCACCTGGCTGGGCCTGTTTGTGGCATCGCTCAGCATTCCCTTGTTCATCTATGTCTTCGGCAGCCTTTTGTTCGGCATCGTGGTGCCTGGCTGGGCTTCGGTTCTCTTGGTCGTGGTCGTTTTGGGATCGACCCAGCTGATCGTTGTCGGGATCATCGGAGAATACGTTGGGCGCATGTATATGCAGTCCAAGGGGCGGCCCTTGTTCATTGTGGAGGAACTTCACCGCAACCCGGCCGAGCTGGCGGAAAAACCAGCCCCTGCCGCCGCGAAAAGCGGATGACAGTGGGCGCGGTGCGGCACATGGAGAGTTTGCGCCAACTGCTGACGTTCTCCGTCGTTGGGGTGATCAATACCGCGATCGGCCTGTCCGTGATCTGGCTGGCCAGCTGGCTTGGCGCCAACCCCTATCTGGCAAATGTGCTTGGCTATGCGTTTGGGCTGACGAACTCGTTCCTGATGAACCGGGCGTTCACCTTTCGGCAGGCCGGGCGTGGCCCTGGCGTGGTGCCGCGCTTCGCGATCGCCTTTTGCATTGCCTATGGATGCAATCTTGCCCTGTTGACCATCGGGCTTGCCATTGATCCCGGGCGCGAGTTCCTGTGGCAATGCGTTTCCATGGTCGGTTACACGGGCGTCTTCTTCGTCCTGAGCAAGTGGTTCGTGTTTCGATGAGTGTTCAAAAAACGATCGACCAGGAACGGCCAAACGGTCTGTTCTTTGCCTGTGTTGCGGTCTTGCTGGCCCTGCCGTTCGCCTATGCGCTCAGACAGCATCTGACTTATGACAATCCGATGGATTTCAGATACTTCTGGGGGGTCGGACGGCTTTGGGCCGCGGGCGAGAGCCCCTATGCGCCCGAATTCACCGGGATGATGACAGACCTGTTCCGTGCCGAGGGGCTGGACCATCTCTTGGTCAACATCTTCCATAACTGGGTCTACTCGCCGCACAGTTGGGCGCCGACCCGGTTTCTGGCGGCTTTCGAGTTTTATACCGCCTTTCGGATCTGGACCTTTCTGAACCTGGCGCTGATCTATGCGGGCACCTACATGGTCGCCACACTCATGCTGGATTTCACCCGGCGCTGGCATTGGGGCATCTTCGCAGTTCTTCTCCTGTTCACCGTGACATCGATCGGCGGCGTTACCTCGATGACGGTCGGCCAGCCTTCGGGTATCGTTTATTTCTCGGCCGCCGCCTTTGCCTATGGGGCTATCCGCAATCGGACCGGGTTCGTCATTGCCGCGCTCGTTCTTTTGACGATGAAGGCCAGCATCGGACTGCCCTTTGTCGCCGTGGCCCTGGCCATTCCCCGCCTGAGAATGGCCGTTGTGATTGCCGGGGTGATCTCGGTGCTTCTCCTTGTTCCCGCCGTGCTGATCGATGGTGTGTTGCCCCTGATCCAGGGATACCTGCGGGGTGTTCAGGCCTATGCCGCCTTCGAACCCAATGCCCCGTTTTCCATGACGGGGCTCAGATTGGCCGCCTATTACCTGGTGGGGGCGAACATGTCAGGCCTGGTCATGGCGCTTTTGGCCTCGCTCGTTGCGGCAACCCTTGCCTGGTGGGGCGAACGGTCGGGCCGCCCCCGCGAGGTGACGATCGTCGCGGCCCTGGCGGCGACGCTGTTTTTAATCCCGCTGCACCTTTATGACCTGATGCTTGTCTCGATCCTGGCCATCGCAGCGGTGCGCCCCTGGTTCGCCATGATCCTGGTGCCGGTGCTTGTGGGGCTGTTCCGCGTGAACCGGCTGTCCCAGGGCCTCGGCATCGATGAGCCCAGCTATTCTTTCGGAGGCAGTCTGTTGGCGACGGTTTTCCTGGCCATACTGTTCCTGGCCGCCCTGGGGCTGTTCTGGAAGGAAAAGGCGCGAGGTTAGACCACGCGCGACGTCTCGCCTTTCAGGATCGCGTGGATGTGTTTGGCCTCGGTGGCGATGTTGAAGTCCTGTCGTACCTTCTCGCGCCCGACCTCACCCATGCTGCGGCAGAGTTCGGGATCGCCGGCAAGTTTGAGGATCGCCTCTCTCAGATGTGTGACGCTTCCCGGCGGCACCAAGAGCCCCGAACCGCCGTCTTCGACCAGTTCGGAAACGCCCGCGACCCGGGTCGCGATGACCGGAAGTCCCGACGACATGGCCTCCATCAGGACAACCGGCACGCCTTCGGCGAAAGAGGGCAGAACCAACGCGTGGGCCTTTTTCATTTCGGCGGCGACCGCGGCCTGGCTTTGAAGCCCGAGCAGGGTGATGTTGCCAAGACGTTTGCTGGCTTCTTCGGTAAAGGCCCGATCCTCGCCATCACCGATCAGCGTGAGCCCCATGTCAGGATGGGTGGTGCGCAGGGTTTCCAGGGCCTCGATCAGCACGCGCAGCCCCTTGACCTGGGCCAGGCGCCCGACAAAGAGCAGATTGAAACCGGCACCGCGCGCGCCGTCACCTTCATAGTTTTCAGGGATGACGCCGCAGCGCACGATGTCCAGCTTGGGCCAGTCCGCGGGGTTTGAAAACAGCATCGCCTGGCTGCGGGCAAAATAGCTGATGCAGAACACATGGCGTGCCCTGGCGATCTTTTCCCTCAGGTGCCAGCTTTCAGGTTCGAACAGATCCGACGGCCCGTGCAGGGTAAAGCTGAAGGGAACACCTGCCATGTGGCTGGCCAGCATGGTGACGCTGGCGCTGGAATCCGCAAAATGGTTGTGCAGGTGGTCGGCCCCTTCCCTTTGCAGATGGTGCGCGATCACGCCGGCCTCAAGAAAATAGAACAGCTGCCACAAGAGCCCCTTCAGACCCGGGCGCCGGGTGCGCAGGGCCAGACCCAGGGCACCGAACCAGCGGCGTGGCTGTTTCAGGCTGGCGGCATGCGCCTTGAGAAGGGCCAAGGGGCGTTTCGCCGCCTCAAGGACATAAAAGGTCTTTGACGCTTCGCTTTCTTCTTCGGGACCGATGAGGTTTTCCGCGGAAGGTTTCCGGATCGAGGCGGTGAGAACCGTCATCCCCTGGGCGCGCAAGGCGGCGATTTCGCGAAGGATGAAGGTGTGAGAGGCCTTGGGATACTCGCCTGTCAGATACACCAGCTTGGACGGAAACTCGGACATAGCCTGCAGGTGTCATGACTGAGCCGCGCAGGTCAATAGCTGTCATGCGTCGGGCCGGGCGTCCTGTGTCAAGATCAGACAAACGCCCGGCCGTGGGCCTCAGGGTTCCAGGCTGCCCCTGGAGGCGGTCGTTCCCGCCGGTGATCCGGCAACGGGCAACCCCGGGCGGCGGCTCAGCAGCAGATCGTCCAGGGCAACAAGCCCCGCGTTCGCACTTTGATAGGGCGGGTTGCCCGAGGTCGGGCGCGGCAAGGGAACCGTCGCAGGAGAGGCCCGCGAGGCATCCGTTGCAAAGCCCAGGAAATCCATCCCGAGATCATAGGTTCCTGCAGGCCAGTTCCCGCTGGATCTGGTCACGGTGATGCTGGCACCCAGAGAAACGCTTAAATCGCCGTCTTCCCGGTAATAACGGCTGTTATCGCCCTGATGACGAATGTAGTGCCGCCCCGCACCCGCGCTGTAATCGGACGCCCCCGTGGTCGTATCGTCCTGAAGATTGACCGGATAGGCAAAGGTCAGCGTGTTGCTTGATCCGCTTGCCGTCGCTGTCGGTTTGGTGATGCTCTTGCGCAGACCGGGATAGCGCGGCGTCACACCGGCGATCGAGGTGGTCAGATCGGGGTTATCCTGAATGGCGGGGCTGTTCTGGTTGGGGGCGTGAATCAGGTTGTTTTCGGTCGTGTAATTCGAGAACTCGCTTGTCCAATCGCTGTCGACAAGGCCCACGTTGTTGCCCGAGAACAGGTAGACGGCTGTGGTGTTGTACAGCTTGACGGGATCGCTCAGGACAGCTCCGCCTTCCTTGGTGAAAATGCCTTCCGGGTTGACGGTCGTGTTCCGCACGACGTCCGGCAGCCAGACATAGGAATTCCGGATCGTGGTTCCGCCGTACTGGGTGATGAAGGTATTCACGGTGTCTGCGGTGCCAAGTGCCAAAATACGGTCGAACAGAAAGTTTCCGGTGTCGGTGCCATAGACGATCTTGTTTTCAAAGACCGTTGAACCGCCCTCGAAGGTCACCCGGTCGCCGATGAAATAGCCATCCTCGTTGCGGGTGGCGATGCGCAGGCAGGGCTGCGCCCCGCCGGCCCAACTGTTGACTGAATAGAAATACGAGCTGCGGATCAGGAAATTCTTGGTGGTCTCATATCGCAGAGGGCCATGTTCGTTCGACCGCGCATTGCCATGGCCTTCGCTGAGGTTGCCGTCGCAGGCATCGGGATGCTGCTGAATCGCACTTCCCAGAATCGCGATTTTGGCCCCTGTGTTCACGCCATCGAACTGCGTGGCGCAGTACAGACCATAGTACTGCCAGTTCTCGACGATACTGTCGCTGAGAACCGACAGGAAGGGAATATTCTTCAGGGTCGCCAGGCGCAGCGATTCAAAGCCGTTCAGGACGCAATCGTGAATAAGGTGAATGAAATCGGGGGGATCGCTCAGGCCGATATCAAAGGGAAATTCCAGGCCGCCCACCTCTGCCGCCGCATCCCAGCTGCCGCGCAGATCCAGGCCGACGAATTTTCTTTCGACAACGGGCGTGTTTTGATCGAACCGAAAGATGGTGCCGTCGCGCGGCGCGCGGATGACAGGTTTCGCGCCCGACCCCCAGGACCCGAAATGCAGGTCCTGATCATAGGCCGAGCCGTCAATGTTCAGGGCAAACCCGGAAACATCCGATCCGGCCCGAAACAAGATGCGCCCCGACTGTGTCAGGTTCCTGATGGCGGTATCCAACGCGCTGATCGACGAGACCTGCTGCGCGCCCGCCGGCGCATTGGCAAAGTTGCCCGCGCCGTCGAAGCAGATCGTCCGGCCGCCGGAATAGACACTGTCGGGGTTCGACACCGTGATCGACACCGAGGCCTGCCCGACCGTGCCGTCGCTATCAACGCACCAAAGCGAGACAGTATAGCTGCCGGGCTCACGAAACACGTGACAGGCGCGTTTGCCATAGGCGATGTTCCGGTCGTTCCAGGCGTCCGGAATGTTCAAAGGTGCCGCGTATTGCGTGTCGCCGGTTTCGCCGAAATCCCAGATAAAGGTGATGTCGTGGAAGCCCGGTTCATAAACTTCACCAGGGGCCGCACCTGCCGAGACATTGAACCCGGAAATATTGACCGCATCGAACCAAATGGCGGCGGGTGCGACCAGCGCGCCCTGAACCATCTGAATATCAACACTACCCATATCGGCCTGCCCCCAGGTTGCGACAGAACCTGACGCATTGTTGGCGCCTTGAACAGCGGAAATTGCGGCAGCAGAGCCGGCCTGAGGCCCTCTGAACGTGAAAGATGGCATCAGACAAGCCCCCATTTGGCTGCGAGGTACTGGTGGTGGTCGACGCGGTTTCCCACATCGCCGGTAACGATCAGTTCGGCAACTGCGCCGTTGACCCAGGCGTTTTTGGAGCGGTTCGTCATCAGGTGCAGCGCAACGGCGCTGTCGATGGCAGCTGAATACCCCATAGATGCGCGCGATACGTTTGTGATGAATACTTCGGCCTGGCTTGTGCCCGTGCGGTCGAAGACGGCCGACAGGATCAGACCGCCCAGGAAGGGACCGCCGCTCAGGGTGGTCGCGCTACCGATTCCGGCAGCGTTCAGACGGCCATCGAACTGGGCGGCGTTGTTGGCGTCGATCTGAAAGTCATTCGTTGCCTCGACGGCCAGAAGCGCTTCGAAAGCATTGCTGGTGCTGTCTATGACAAGCGCCATGTGAAATGCGACATCGCCCGATGCTGGCAGGCTTATGGGGCCTTCCAGCAGGCTGCTTCCGTCAAAATCCAGCACATTCAACCCGTTCAGGGTACGGCTGTTCGTGACCGGCTGACCGCTGCCCGGCGCATAGGCCAAGGTCGTTCCGACCGTCCTGTCAGCCCAGGTCGACACCAGCCCGGCACTGTCGGTGATGGTGCCCGCATCCGTGGCGTCCCACCAGCCAATGACAGACGGGTCGTTCGCCGGGGTGAAGGCCCCGCCAATCGTGGCGCTGGTCGCGTTGCGCTGACCATAGGCATCGCTGAGGGTCTCGCGCGCCGAGATCTCCTGGCCCTCATCGGCGGCCTGGGCGATATAGCTCGCCGCGGTGGCCCCAGAGATATCGATCCCGTTTCTCAGCCATTGCCAGCTTTGAGTCGGGATGCCCGCACCGGTGTCGTAAATCCAAAGCCCGTCGGCGGCGCTGAGCGTTTCACCGTCGGTTACTTCCCCCGTGACAACGGGCAGCACCAGGTTGATCGGCCCTCCCGTCAGATCGTTCGTATCAGCCTGATAGGTTCCCGCGAATTCGGCGGGTTGTGTCACGGTGATGTCGATCAGCCCGGTTTCGGCATTCACCACCAGCGTGTTGTCGGGGGCCACGTCGATGGTCAGCTCCGGTTCGCGGATCGTGACATTGACCTGGCCGGTTTGCCGCTGGTCCAGCTCGTCTGCGATTTCGTAGACGATCGTGTCGAACCCCGAAATACCAGGCGGTGGCGTATAGGTGACCGTATCGTCTGCCTCGGCCACGGCTGTGCCCAGGGCAGCACTGGCGGACACCAGCGTCAGAGGTGCGCCCTCGGGGTCGAAATCATTGGCCAGCACATCGACCGTGACCGCTGCGCTGTCTTTCAGCACATCAAGCGTGTCGTCCAGGGCGACAGGGCGCTTGTTGCCCGCCGCAAGGGTCAGCGGCGCTGCGCTCAGCCAGCGGTTCACAGGGTCGAAAATGGTTTTCATCAGATGGCCTCGCGCACGATCAGGGCTTCGGTCTGCCCCTCCTTGCGATAGCTGACGGACGATCCCGCCGAGAATTGCACGGCATGGAATTCATGCAGCGCCAGCCCGTCATCGGCGGCGGGAGAGGCGGTGGTGGTGACGAAGACCGACCCCTTGCGGGTCTGCCAGATCTCATCCGACGTCAGGGTGACAGGGGTGGACCAGCCGGTCGCGGCATCGGTGACGAGGGCCATGGGGACGCTCCTTCAAGGCTTTTGCGGTTGTCGGGGAGTGTCCGGGGAAGGCGTTTAGGAGGAACGAACTGACCGTACGGTGGTCAAAACGCGGTGCTCAAAGCGCGCCGCGACGATCGAGAATGTTCAGCAGCGGGGCCAGGCATCTGGCGAAAGCGTCGCCCAGATCGGGGCGCGATGTGACCTCGGGCAGAGCATATCCAAACCGGTCGTAATCCGACCGGAAGGCGCGGGCGATCCGGGCCAGTTCCGCGGTCCCGATCGCGCTGCCCGGTCCGGTCGGAATGGCATGGGGCAAGGGTATGTCCTGGAGGAAGCCGGTCTCTTGGGACAGCCAGTCCAGAACCGGCGCCATACCGTCTTCCAGGCGAAAGACCCGGGCCTGGTGTGGGACGAAATCGGCCTGGGGGCGCAGGTGGTTGTCAAAGGCATGGGGGTTCAACCGGGCCAGGGCCAGCATCAGCCGCAGCCACAGGGAAAACGGCAACCGCGCCACCAGCCGGCCCAACCGGGTGCCGCGCCGCCCCCGCCCCTGCCAGCGATATTCGCTGGCGATCCGCGCGGCGGGGTCGCGCACCAGGGCAAAAACCTGGTCGGGGGCGCGGTCAAGAACCCTCAGCGCATCGTCCCAGACTAGGTGCTGGGGCGAATTCGGGGGATCGGCCTTGCGCCATCCGCCGCCCTTCCACCACAGATCCCATCCCCAGTGGAGATGCCCGACGGCCTCGCCCCACTGGGCGACCATGACCTGTTCGATCGAGGTTCCGCCCGCCTTCGGGCAATGGGCGAACCAGATCAGACGGTCGGGAAGAGAAAGCGAAGGCATGTCCTCTATGTCGCCCGAACTTGGTTAGCAGAGCGTTAACACCCCCGGCCCCGCCGGGGTCTTTCGACGACATGCGTCGGCGGTCGAATTAATCGCCTGTTAACCATGCAGGCGGAAAACCATGCTCATGTTCGATGCTCAGCCCCCCCTCTCGCCCCCCCTGCGCCGCGTGGCCTTCTACCTGCCCCAATATCACCCCACGCCGGAAAACGACGCGTTCTGGGGTCAGGGGTTCACCGAATGGCGCAATGTGACCCAGGCCCGGCCCCGGTTCGCAGGCCACGAACAACCGCACCTGCCCGCTGACCTGGGATTTTATGACCTGCGCCTGCCCGAGGTGCGCGCCGCCCAGGCCGAACTGGCGCGCAAGGCAGGATTGCATGGGTTTTGCTATTACGACTATTGGTTCTCGGGCCGCCGCGTGCTGCACCGCCCTCTTGATGACATGCTGGCCTCAAGCACGCCCGATTTTCCTTTCATGCTGTGCTGGGCCAATGAAAACTGGACCCGTGCCTGGGACGGTGGCGCGCATGAGGTGCTTTTGTCTCAAAGCTATTCGGATGCGGATACGCGCGCCTATGCTCGCCATTTAGCACCAATTTTTGCTGACCATAGGTATATCCGTATCGACGGACGGCCCGTGTTCGCCATCTACAATGCCGACGAACTGCCCTGTCCCCGTCGCTGGTGCGATCTGTTCCGGGACACCTGCCAGAACGAAGGGGTTTCGCCCTATCTGATCCGGGTCGAACGCTATCTGGATCGCGATACCCGCCCGCCCGAGGCGCTCGGTTTCGACGCCGCGCTCGAATTCCAGCCGTTCTCGCGCAATTTCCGGCGCTGGCAACAGACCCGCCCCGAATTGAAACGCCACCTCGGTCGACGCCTCGCTAACCGGCTGCGCAAGGACTGGCAGCGCCTGCAGGGGTGGAAAAGCTTTGACACCCATCACGACATGACCGCTTTCGTCGCCTTCGACAGCGACCAGTCCCGCCCCGATTACACCTGTTTTCCCGGTGTCTGCCCGTCCTGGGACAACTCGGCCCGGCGTCCCGAGGGACAGGGGATCATCTTCCGGGGCAGCTCGCCCGCGCTCTTCGGAGATTGGTTGAAAACCAAATCCCGGCAGTTTCGGCCCGCTGACGACGCCAATCTTTTGTTCATCAACGCCTGGAACGAATGGGCCGAAGGCTGCCACCTGGAACCCTGTTTGCGGCATGGGAGCCACTGGCTGGAGGCGGTCGCGCGCCAGCAGGCTTTGACACTTGTTGACCATGGGCATGTTCTATAGGCCTTTTGATGTTCAGCCTTGGAGCATCGTATGGGGTCTGTTTTTACCGAATATTCGAAGGCGGAATGGGGGGGTGCTGACCTATCCGTTCTGACCTCAACCGGGATGACCGGGCGGTGAAGACGCTTTCAGGGCTTTTCAAGGACGGCAGCCTCAAGGCGCGCGTGTTGCGCGGCAGTTTCCTGACACTTCTGATGTTTGGAACACAAAACGCCTTCCGACTGATCTCCAGCCTGATCCTGACCCGGCTCTTGTTCCCCGAGGCCTTCGGGCTGATGGCGCTTGTGTTCATGGTGCAGACCGGGGTTACCATGATGGCGGACCTGGGAACACGGGTCTCGGTCATCCAGCACAAAGAGGGCAACAGCCCTGATTTTCTCGATACGGTCTGGGTTTTGCAGATTGTCCGGGGCTTCGTGATTGCCGGGCTGATCTGGGTCACCGCCGAACCGATCGCCGGCTTTTACGAACATGAAATCCTGGCCGAGATCCTAGCCTATATCGCCATTGCCACCATCGCCCAGGGGTTCTTGTCGACCAAGATCCCGCAGGCCGAACGCAATCTCGAACTGGGGCAGGTGGCGACGCTGCATATCCTGTCCCAGGTCATCGGGCTGGTGGCGAATGTTGTGCTGGCGATCTGGCTGCAAAGCGTCTGGGCCCTGGTTTATGGCTATATGATAAACGAGGTGGTGCGGGTGGCCCTGTCTCATCTGATGCTGCGTGGCCATGCTAATCGTTTTGTCGTGAACCGGGGATATGCCCGGGAAATCATCAACTTCGGCGCCTTCATCTTTTTGTCCTCCATGGCCGGGTTTCTCATTGCCCAGGGCGACCGGGCGATCCTGGGCAAGATCGCCACGCTTGAAGAACTGGCGCTTTACAACATCGGCTTTATGTTCGCCTCGGTCCCTTTGTTGCTGGTGCGCGCCCTGACCGACCGCATCCTGTTCCCCCTCTATGCGCAGCGTCCGCCCTGGAAAGACCCGGCGGATCGGGCCAAGATCTTCAAGGTCCGCAGGATCATCACCGCCGGATGTATTGCCGGGCTGATCGTGCTGGCGTTTTCCGGGGTCTGGCTGGTCACCTCTCTCTACGATCCCCGTTTCGAGGGCGCAGGTGCCTTCGTCGTGCTGGTCGCCGTGGGCCTGATGCCAGCGGTCATTCTGGCCTCTTATGCGCCGCTTGCCCTGGCGGCGGGAGAATCCAGACGCTTTGCCCTGGTGACGATCGGAGCGGCGGTGACACAGATGGTGGTGATGCTGTTGCTTGGGGTCGCAATGGGAATTGTCGGGGTGATCGCGGGGCTGGCGGTGGCGCCCGTGCTTTTTTACCCGGCCATGCTGTTCTTGTTGCGCCGCTACCGGGGGTGGGATCCGCTGCATGACGCGGTCTTTGCCCTGATCATGGTCATCTGCACTGCGGTTGTCTATCGGCAGGGGGTTTTCGACGGGCTCATCCAAGGCTGAGATCGTGCGCCCTGCTTATTTGTATTCGATCAGCCGTTGTCGCCGCCCCAACATCCGCCCCAGGGCAAAGCCGATTGCTCCCTGGGCCTCGGGGATCTTGCCAAGGGTCAGGAACACCGCGCGCTCGACCCCCATGCCCCGCCCCAAAAGTCGCAGGACCTGGAACGGCCAGATCAACACAAGCACCGCGCCCCAGGGCGGCAGAAAAATCATGGCCAGCGCTGCGAGGGTCGGCAGAACCGCCCCCCAAAGCAGGGCGCGCCGCGTTTCGCCAACCCGGAACCGTTCGGGCGAAGCGCCATGCAGCGCCGCCGCCTCGGCATAGGCATGACCGGCCCGCCGATTGCGCTTCCACCACTGGGACATCCGGGTCATGGCCGCGTCATGCAGGGTCATTTCGGCGTCGATCCGAGAGATCTTCCACCCTTTCTGACGCATCCGGAAACACATCTCGGGTTCTTCCCCCGCGATCAGGTCCGCGCGATACCCGCCTACGGCCTCCAGGGCGGCGCGCCGGATCATGGCATCGCCACCGCAGGCGATCGCGTCTCCGATCGGCGTGTCCCATTCCGCATCTGTCAGGCGGTTCCAGCGGCTTGCCTCGACAAAACGTTCCCGTCGGCGCCCACAAACGGCGGCCAGTTCGGGGCGGGATATGAGAGCCTGTCTTGCGGCGTCAATCCAGCCGTCCACCAGTTCGCAGTCGCCGTCCACGAACTGAATGAACTCTGACTGGGGGGAAAGCTCTTTCAGGCGCGCAATGCCTTCGTTGCGTGCCCGCGCCGCCGTGAAGGGGCGCGACATGTCCAGTTCCACCACCTCGACCCCCATGGCGCGGGCCAGATCTACCGAGCCGTCGGTCGAACCTGAATCCACATAGATCACCGGCGCTGTCGCCCCGCTCAGCGCACCCAGGCAGCGTCGCAGCCGCTCGCCCTCGTTGCGGCCAATGACCACCGCGGCCACATCCTGTGTCATGGCGCGGGCTTGGGAAGTTGCGAGGCCTCGTCATACGCCTGGTCACGCCGAAGCCCCAGAAGCGGTGCCAGGACGTAATGCCAGTGATCGCGGAAGAACTGCCGGGGGACTTGAGGCGGACGGGAATAAAGGCGGGCCACAAGCAGCCCCACCAGGCTGCCAGCATTCAGCGCCAACGAGGCGGCAATGGCCTTCAGACGTCCCTGTTTCTGAAAATACCGGCGCCAGGAGCGATAGAGATAGTCGGGTCTGCGGTTTTGCCGAACAATCTGTGTCGATGCGCCCTCCAGGTGCAGAACCTCTGCCTTTGGCCAGTAATGCACCTCCCAGCCGACGGACTTGAGACGGCGCATCAGATCGACTTCCTCGTAATAGAGAAAATACCCCGGATCGAAGAAGCCTACCTCTTTCAGAGCCGAGAACCGGAACATGGTGGCAGCCCCCGATACCCAATCGACCGGCCCGCTTTCCTGGTCCGGTTCAAGCGGTACGCGATAGTCTTTCAGCAGGCTTGAGATCGGTCCAAAATTCGACGCTTTTTCGAATTCGCCCAGAATGTTGGGAAACCGAAAGGCCCCGGTGGTCGGCTGCCCGTCGCCATCCAGAAGCCGGGCTCCGACGGCCCCCGCGGCCGGGGTTCTGTCCATAAACTCCGCCAAAAGGGTGACGGCCGCGTTTTCAATCCGCGCGTCCGGGTTCAGAAGAAACACATAGTCCGGAGGGCTGGGCCTGTCGTTCAAGGCCCGAAGAACGACGTTGTTTCCCCGGCCAAAACCGTGGTTCGCCTGTTCCGGCCAAAGCGTCACGCGGTCTCCCCAGTTGCCCGCAGCCTTTGCCTCCTCAAAACGGGCCGCGTCTTCTTCCGGCGAGGCATTGTCCAAAAGATGGATTTCAGTGCCGCAGCCCTGCGTTTCGTGACACAGCACGCTTTCGACCGCGCGGATCGCAAGCTCTGCCGTGCCATAGTTCACCACGATTATGGCCACCTGCGGTGTCGAGGATCGGTCTTCCAGGGTCATTGCCGTTTTACTTCCTTTGTAAGGTCACGCCGGTACGGGGCATCACCGTAAGCGGGTCGCGAAAAACGCGCCTGCCGCGGGCCTTCGGGTTGTGTGGGGGTCTGCGTTGCGGCCTCTGCCGTGGCGCCCAGTTCCCACCGCCCGGCCATTGCGCCGGCCAGCAGCCAGGTCAGCGTCGTCAAGGTGGCGTTCGGCAAAAGATCGGTCATGTTCGCGGCGACCAGACAGGCCACCGTCAGCCCCACCGTGCCGAGCCGCTTCCTGGACGACAAAAGCAGCATCAGCGCGCCGAGAACCAAAAGGCCGAACTCGGCAAAATACCGGACATAACCGCCCTTTCCGATCGCGATGACCCAATAGCCGTCCGGCACGACGCCACTGCGCTCCAGGGCATCGGTTGCCAGGTTGCGCCCAAAGGCCCCCCAGCCAAAGATCGGGCGTTCGCGGGCATGTTCCAGCATCGCGACTTCATTGTTGATGCGAAAGGCCAGGGAATCCGCCCGCGAGGCATCAATCATCTCGGCCAGGGCCAGAACGCGGTCAACGGGGATCCAGCCAAGCGACCGCAGCATCGGATAGGCCAGCACGACGATCAGAACCGCCACCAGGCCAAGCCGCAGGGCGCGCTTTGGCAGAAACAGCCACATCGCCCCCAGCACCGTTGTGATCGCAAAGGCCCCAAGGGATTTCGACAGGAACAGAACGCCGTACAGCCAGACCGCGACAAGCCCGTATATGATACGCTCCTGCTTCGACGACTTGGTGCTGCTCAGCCCCAGGGCAGCCAGCGTTGACATCGACAAGAAGATGGCCAGCCACAATCCATGGGGCAGGAAGACCAGCGGGCGGTAACCGCCGCCGCGAATATGCTGCGAGAAACTGTGGGGGAAAAAGCCGTACAGCCAGTTGTTCAGCTGCGGCGACATGCGCACCTCGAACAGGGCCAGGAAAGAATAGAACACCCCAAAGCCGACCAGGACCTGCAGCGCTGTCTTCTGTGCCGCCTCGGTTGCCAGATAGCGCCGCCCGAGGAAGAACGGCAACAGCACAACGAACAGTTCGATCATCGCGACCGGAATGTCCGACAGGGGCACCGATCGCAGGAACCAGTCTCCGAAAAAGAATGAATCCTGGTTCGTCCAATGGGTTCCCACAAGGCCGAAAACCAGAACCAGAAGCAGGGTAATGCCCCAACCCGAGCGCGGCAGCAGCCCTTTTGGACCCTCGGGTTTGCGCACCGCCAGAACGCAGAAAAAAGCGCTGAGAACGGTGATCGTATACTTGTCGAAGGCCGGCAGTCCCGGCACTTTATATTCCACGATTTCCGGCAGCATAAGATAGCCGCCGATGATCGCCGTCGACAGCGCGGCCGGAACCGTCATCGTGGCAAAGAACACGATGGTCAGGAACGGCCAACTCAGCAGGGCCAGCCAGGCGACAATCATGACGCTTGCCGCCTCAGGCGGGTGCTCAACGCGCGCAAGGCCAGCGCGGGCAAGGCCATCAGGCATCCCCAATACCGCCGCCAGAGCCTTCGTGGGTTCTGCACCAGACGCCACAGCCATTCTGCCGCCAGTCGACGGACGAAGACCGGGGCACGCACCTGGGCCCCCGAGATGAAATCCAACCCGGCGCCGATCGACAAGAAGCCCGTCTCGGGCAACTGGCCCTGAGCGCGGGCGGCAAAGATTTCCTGCTTGGGCGCGCCGAGGGCCAAAAAGACAAGCCGCGCCCCGGATGCGGCCAGGCGTTCAATCGCCTTGTCCGCCGCGGTGCCGGCCGGGTCAAACCCCATGGGCGGCGCCAGCGTCAACACCACATCAAGGCCCGGATAGCGTTCCTGCAGTGCCGTGGCAGCCTGTGCCAGAGATGCTTCGGTCGCTCCGAACAAGGCGACGGGAACGGCCTTTTGCGCCGCCAGGGCCGAGATCGGCGCGATCAGCTCGGAGCCGGGGGCCAGCCGGACCCCGCGTTGGCCGGCCAACTGCGACAGCCAGACGATCGGATTGCCGTCTGCCGTCACATGGCTATGGGCGGCATAGGCCTGTCGGAAGGCGGGATCGCACCGCAGTTTCACCACATGGTCAAGGTTCAAGGTCGCGACCGAGAACCCGGCGCGGCGATCGAAGCGATCGGCGACATCGGCCAGCAAATCCTCCTTGCTGGGCACGGTAACAGTCACGGGATCGGCATCCCCCGCGCTCCAGTTCAGTCTCTGGTCACATGTTCCACGACTACTCATAACGTCTTTCTACTCTCAAAAATGGTCAAAGTGAGGTGACTGTCTGCCCTTCAGGCTCCATCTGTTGCGCAACATCAAGCACACGGTCATAGACCGCGGCGATTTTCCGGGCCTTGGCCGACCATGTATAATGTTCCAGGGCCTCTTGTCTGGCATTGGTGGCCAAGGGGGCAAGAACGTCCGGGTTCTCCACGATCCCGGCCAGTTGGTCGCCCAGCCCCTTTATGATCTGGTCACGCGTACCGATCGGAATCTTGAACCCCGTCCTCGGTGTGACCAACTCGCCCGGCCCCGCGTAATCGACAACCACAGGCACAATGCCAAGCGCCATCGCTTCCAGCACGACCCCGCCGCCGAACTCGCGCACCGAGGGAAATGTCAGAACATGGCAGGTCGCGGCAATGTCCTGGACCCTTTTGTGTTCCACGTTGCCGTGGAAGGTCACCGCTGATCCGGTCCCATCGCGCTGGCCCTGTGCCTCAAGGGCGGTGCGCGCGGGACCGTCACCGATGATATCCAGGTGCATCCGGCCATCGCGCAGGAAAGGGGCCGCCGCGGCCAACAGCATGTCGACGCCCTTGTAGGGCACCAGCCGACCAATGAAGACCGCGCGCAGGGGACCGCTTTCATAAGGCGCCGCCGCACGGTTGAAGCGGGTCGGATCGATCGCGTTCTCGGGAAGCCAGACGGTCTTGTCGCGAAAGACCTCGGGGACTTCGCTTTGGGTATGACGCGACCCGGTCAAGATCGCCGCGGTGTTGCGGTACATGCTGCGGCGGCCGGGCAAAAGCCGATAGGCATCGCGCACATAAGACAGCCATTCCTTCTCGCGTCGCCGCTCCGCATCAAATCCCCTGGGCCAGGGAACCCCGCCATTCAGCGGCCCCAGGATGAAAGGCACCCCCGCCTTGCTGCATTTTCTGGCCAGGGGCGACACCGTGGTCGGCGTCAGCGGCGTCACCCTGTGCACGATGTCATAGCTGCCGTCACGAATGCTGGGCCCGAACTGCTTCCAGACCAGTCTTTCGAAATAGGGATATGACAGGGCGGCAATGGCCGTCACCATGGTCCAGCCCTTGCCCGACCCCATTCTCAGGGCCCCGGCCAGCCGGTTCAGGGGCGCCGCCAGGGCTTCGGTATCGATCGCCGTAAAATCTTTGCCTTCCTCGTAACCTGCCCTGAGGATGGCCTCGCGGTTGCGGATTTGCGTCACCAGGTGAACATCGGCCACATCGCGCAGGGCATGTGCCAGGGACCATCCCACAAGCGGTACGCTGACCCAGTCCGGGTTTGCCGCTTCCGCGATCACAAGCACTCTCGGACGATCTGACATGTGTTAAAAGCTCACCATTATGGACCGCTTTCCCATAGACGCTTGCCATCGGAAATTCGACATCAAAGCAACGATTACTGTATTTTCCTTCTTACCTTTTTACCTCAATGCCACAATCTGTTACCTGTAGCGCAGATGTTTGAGTGTTGAAAAATGACGAGTATCCCCGCAAGCAAAAGCATTGTTGCCAACTGGGCAACACCCGGTCTATTCTGGCTCTTGGTCGCGGTTCTGAGCGCGGGGGTCTTCTTTTGGGATGGCCTGGATGCGCTCTTGGTGGCCTGGGCAAAACCCGAATACAGTCACGGCCCGCTGATCCCGATCCTGTCGGCGCTTTTGTTCCTCAGGCAACTCAGGGAATACCCGCCCGAACCCGGCGCAAAACGTCAGCGCTGGAGCGGTGTCCTCGTGGTTCTTTTCGCGATCGGACTTGGCGCTTTGGGCAAGCTTGCCAATATTTCCGACCTCGTGGCCTATGCGACCATTCTCTGGGTCGGAGGCATCCTGCTGATCGGCTTCGGCTGGGAAACCGGAAAGCATTTCTGGCCGCCAGTGCTGCATCTCGTCTACATGCTGCCCCTGCCCGACACGATCTATTACAAGATGACGACCTGGCTACAGTTCGTCTCGTCGGAAATCGGCGTCTGGTTCCTGCGACTGATGGCGGTGCCGGTCTTCCTGGACGGCAATATCATCGATCTGGGCGTGACCAAGCTGCATGTGGCCGAAGCCTGTTCGGGGCTGAGGTACCTGTTTCCGATCCTGTCGTTCAGCTATATTTTCGCGGTGCTTTACAAGGGGCCGATGTGGCACAAGGCGGTGCTGCTGATCTCGGCCGTGCCGATCACGGTTTTGATGAATTCGGTGCGGATCGGAATCGCCGGCTATATCGTCGACAGCTATGGTCTTGAGTGGGTGGACGGGTTCAGCCACTTTTTCGAAGGCTGGGTGATTTTCATCGCCTGTATCGTGATCCTCTTTGCCCTGGCCCGCATCATGTTGTTTTTCCATCCCGCCCGCATGGGGCTTGCCGAGGCGCTGGACCTGGAAACCGAAGGGCTTGGCGCACAGTTCCAAAGGCTGCGCTTTACCCAGGCCTCGGCCGCACTGATCACCGCGGCGCTGTTGATGATCGCGGCCAGCCTGAGCTGGCAGGCCCTGCCCGAGCGTTCCAGTGTCGAGATCTCACGCGAAAACTTTGCCTTCTTCCCCCGACGCATGGGGGATTGGGAACAGGTCGGTGCCCCGCGTGCCCTGGAAGACAGCGTCGCCCGGACCCTGGGCGCCGACGATTATCACTCGGCCCGGTTCTCCCGCGCTGGCGAACCGCATACGATCGAATTCTTCTCGGCCTGGTATGCCGATCAGACGGGGGGCAATTCGATCCACTCGCCCGAGGTCTGCCTGCCCGGTGGCGGTTGGGAAATCGCCTGGCTGGAGCGGACGGACCTGACCGAAACCCTGAACTGGGAAAGCTCTTTCGCGATCAACCGGGCCATTATCCAGAAGGGCTCGACCCGGATGATGGTGTATTACTGGTTCGACCAGCGCGGGCGTAAGATCGCCTGGGACGTGGCCGCCAAGTACTGGGTGATGATCGACAGCATCCGCAGTGGCCGGACCGATGGCGCGCTGGTGCGTCTGACCACCGTCATTCAGCCCAATGAAAGCGATGCTGCCGCCGAAGCGCGGCTGACCGATATGCTGCGCGAAACGCTGCAGGTCCTGCCGCGGTTCCTGCCGCAGTAATCCGCCGGGATTGTCAGCCGTAAAGCACCCGGGCCGCGGCCAGCCGCGCTTCGCTGCGGGCCACCAGCCAGCGGTCGACCTGAACGATGTCACCGCCTCCGAATTCGGCCTGGACCGCGGCATCAAGCCGGCTTTTCCGGTCACTGTCATCCAACGCCAAAAGCGGGGCTCTGATCGCCTCGGACCGGGTCATGCCCTGCCAGATCTGATCTTCGGTTTCGACCGCCAGCCAGGCCTTGCCGACGGATTGCCAGGGATAGGCGCCGTTCAGCGCCAGGTACAACGGCCTCAGCATGGCCGCCCGTTCGGCACCTCCGCTACAGGCCGCCAAAGACCCCAGGTACCCCACGGTGCTGGCCCCCAGCACGCCCAATCCTCCGGCGATGACAGTTCTGCGTTTAATCATGCTGCCAGTTTCCCCTTCAGGTGATCGGCCAGACGAATGGTCAGGGCAACAATGGTCAGCGTCGGATTGGCACGTCCGACCTGCGGGAAGACACCGCCGCTTGCGACGTAAAGCTCCCCTGCCCCGTGGACACGGCAATCGGCATCGACAACGCCCGCCGTCGGGCTGTCGGCCATCCGCGTGACGCCCAGCTGGTGCCAGGCGGTCGTCACGCCCCAGAACGGATCGTCTCCATGGTCCTCCATGCGCACCCGCCCCAGCCCCTGGGCCCCGGCATATTGGGCAAACAGCCCCGCCGTCGTCTGGATCGCCGCGATATCGTCCTGCGAGGTCGACCAGCGCAGCCTGGGACGCGGCATGCCGAAGGCGTCCTTTTCCTCGGCCAGCCAGACACCGTTTTCGCGGTCGGGTCGTTCTTCGCTTTCGTATTTCAGCAAGGCCCTGTTATAGCCCTCGCCCTTGACGGCGGTGACAGCCGTTTGAACCGCCAACTCGTCCAGGTGATTAACGAACGAGCAATATTCCCCGCCCGGCGTCATGCCATACTTGGTTTCCATCCCAAGCCCCCAACGGACAAGCTGTTTAAGGGAATCGAACCCCTTCTTCGCCGCCTGCTGGCGCTCGCGGGCATCGGCGAAGGGGATGACGATATAATGAAAATTCGGCAGACCGTGTTCTTTCAGCGCTGCGTCCGTCATCCGCAGATAAAAATGCAGCGGCACGTCCTGATCGGCATGGGTGTCAATATCAGCCCAGTACAGCCGGTCTTCCTGCGGTTTGTCGAAATGCAGGAAGGCCGCGCCCCCTGACGGATGATCCATGAAACAGCGGCCCAGATAGTCGCCCGCTGCCCCGGCCCCGGTGCCGTTTTGCGCATTGGCCCAAAGCAGCAGCCGCGCGGCTTCGATGGCCCCCGGCGCCAGAACCACCGCCCGCGCGCTCAATCGGCGATCGGGGCCGTCGAAGCTCTTGGTGTCGACCCACTCGGGGCCGCCCGGCTCGGTCGAAACCCCCACGACATTGGTCCACAGCCACAGATCGATCGTCTCGCTCGCGGCCAGCGTCTCCCGGTACTTTTCACCCCACAGGGTCGGCGTGCTTTGGCGCAGAACCGTGGTTTCCACCTCCGGGTGCTCGGTCAGGAGCTCGTGGCGGGCCTCCGCCGGCACCAGTGTTTCCAGGTCATAGTTATAGGCCCCCAGGTCACAATAAACATGGGCCCGTTCATAGAACGGATCGAGCGCGGCGCGCGCGAAAGGCCAGCCTGTGACCCCGGACCAGCTTCTTTCGAAATCGATGGCATCAAGCGGGGTGCAGTGGCCGCCCCAATGGTTTGACGTGCCCCCCAGATACCGCAACCGGCTCGAGATCAGGTCGTATTCGTCGTCATTGCCCTCGATGACACCGTCGTTCAGATCCTGGGCCGCGTCATCATAATCGTCGCCCCCGCTTTCAAGAAGCGCAATGCGCAATCCGGTGTCTTTCAGCTCGTGGGCCAGGGTGATGCCGGCTGGGCCGGCGCCGACGACAATCAGGTCATACTCTGGAACCGGCGTTTCGTCGGTACGGCGCCCGTCAATAATCATTACGCGTCAGCCTCTTGAACAGTACGACGGGCACTATCCGGCCCGGCCAAGCCCATTGCAAGCCTCTTCCCTGTGCCCTTGCGACCTCGCCCCCGGATCGCGGCTTACACATCACGCCGCCCCGGCACCTGCCAGCCTGGCCAGATGCGCCATGCGCCGCGCACTTTCCGTCTGAAAGTCATGCGCCCTGGCAAAACCCGCGGCATTGTCCATCCGCCGGACGATCCCGGCGCGGTCTTTTTCAATCCCGGCCAGCTGTGCGGCCAGACGGCGGGGCCGTCCGGATGGCGCAACCCAGCCTGCTTGCGCGGCCGCCGCCAGAGCCGACCACATGCGGTTGTCATACCCCGCCACGGCCAGCCCACAGCCCATGTTCTCCAGATAGGAACACGAAGGATCCGATTGCAAATGACAACAAAGATAAAGGTCGCTGTTCTGGCGCAGATGAGGCACCAGATCGCTTTCGAAGTCGACGGCGCCATGCAGCAAAACCTCCTTGTTCAGACCCTGGGCGCCGATATCGTTTTTCAGGCTCTGTTCCAGGCTGCCTGCCCCGAATATCTCCAACACGAAGGGCACGCCCAGGTCCCGCAGATGGGTTGCGACGGGCACAAGATGATGCGCCCCCTTCATCGGCTCCAGCCGCCCGGAATAGACCAGCCGCAACGGTTCCCCAGCCATCAGGCGGCGCTGTTTGTCCTGCAATTCGGCCTCGGTGACGAACAGGTCATCCGTCATCCGGTTGTCGAGAAACAAAAGCGTGTCGGGATCGAAGGCCTTGCAGACCTCCCAGGCCGGATAGCCGTTGGCCTGGATCCCAACCATCGCGCTCAGGAAGGCGCGGCGCGACCGTTCCTGGCGGATCAGCTTCAGCGCACTGTACAAACGTCGGGGCAAGGATCGCCGGGGCTCCAGCATCGCGATCTTCAGCCGCGTCTCCAGGGTATATTCCAGCGTGGTTGCAACCGGCGTTCCCACCGCGCGCGCCAGGGCGGGGATGTGAAAATTGCGGGCATCGTCGGCACTGCAGAACAACAGGTCATATCCCCCGATCGTTTCGGCGGACAAAGGCTCGTCCGGGGCCAGCACCGTCAGGCCAAAACCCTGCACGGCCCCGTCATAGGCACAAGCGCCAAAGGGAATGTCACGCGCGCCCTCGCGCAGAACGCAGTCAAAGACACCTGGCCACAGACGGCTCTGCAAGACCATGCCCTCGGCGAACTTTCCATCCAGCAGAATGTCGTCGCCCCTTCGGATCACCGGCGCCGGGGCCACCATCAGCAGGCGCGGAGCCGGATCGTCCGGGCTCACGAGACGGTTCCTCTGTTCTGTCGGATCCAGGCCAGGAAGGCGAGATCGGGGCTTTCATCGGGGCGCAGTCTCTGCCGGTGCTGCCATTCGGCCTCCAGGGCATAGATATCCGCTCCCGGCACCAGGGCGCGGGCCTCGTCCAAGGTCGCTGGTTTCAACTGCCCGCCTCGCTGGGGGGCGATCACCGCGTCCTTCTGCGTCACCGCGATCATGTCACCGGGTTCTTCTTCCAAACGGTAATCGGGCAAACCGTCGCGGGCGATGATCTCGCGCAGCATGGCGCGAAACACCCGACGCGGGCTGGTCGAGCCGGATTTCTTCAAGAGCGTCTCGACCGATACCCGCCACAAACGCTGGTTGCCGCAATGCTTGCGCGCCAGTTCATAGATCCGCCGCTCCAGAGGCTTTCGCAGGCCAAAATAGTCTCTATTCAAGGTCAATACGCTTCTCGACAGCACCGCCTGAAACAGCCAGTCCGACAGGGTGACGCTTACCGACACCATCCGGCCCGCCCGCGTCTTGCGCACGATTTCCCAGGCCTCGATCAGACCAAAGCCGGTGGTGACCTCCTTACCGCCGGTCACGATATTCGTGGTGATACGCGTGCCTGCCAACCGCTCGAAGGCCTCTTTCAGACGGCGGTAGCTGTCGCCGGATGTCTCGCGCCCCGTGGCCAGCAAAAGATCATGCGCCGTCAGGGTCAGCGTCCGCCCGACGGTCCGGCCGGCGTTCAACCCCGCCATCAGTTGGCTGATGCAAAAGATCAGGATATCGGCGTCAAAGATCGTCGCCCGCCCGCGCACGCTTGGCGTCACGGTGATTTCCGTCTCGTTATGACGATAGCTCAGAATACGCCGGTCCGGCCGGGTCGAGAGCGAAAAGATCGGATGCTCCATCGACGCCAGATCATGCTTGGGCGCGACACCTATAAAATCGCAGACGAAAAAATCGTCCATCCGGGGCATTACCCCCCCTGTCCTGCTCATACTGCCTCTGACCCCCTATTGGCGGGGATTCATTGTGCCGATCGCCCTTTGTGGGAGATTCGTCGTTTTATTGACACCCAAGTTATCCACAGGGGCGCCGCCCGTATAGATCTCATCGGGGGATCGGAGTCATCTTCTCGGGGGTTCAGAGTCGCTTTATCGTGGGATCAGAGTCGCCCAGGCTCTCAAAAACTCGGTTTTCTCTAAAATTATCAATAGGTTCCATTTTCAGGCTGGACCCGTAACAGAATCTAACAGAAATTAACTCTGTCTTGAGGCGGAACAGAGCTCAAAATCCACGTTTTCCCCAGGAAAACCGTTCCAATCTGCTTAGAAAGTAAGGGGGAGAGTGGCCCGGGTGAGGCTTTACTTCCCATGTCACATCTTTTGCGTTACGCTGGCGAAAACATGTGACATCAGGAGGAGTCGATGAGCAGCGACCCCCTCGCCCCCTATCACGGATTGTCGCCGGATGCGGCGTTGACCTCGTTGGGATCCCCCCTCGATACTGCCGGCTTTGCCGAGATCGCAGCGGCTTGTCGCAGGGGCCGTGACGATCTTGCCGGACGCGGGTTGGACGATCAGGGCCACAAAGCCCTGCGCCGGTTTTCCACCTGGGAGATCACCAAGTACCTGATCCCCGTGGCCTCCGCCCATTTCCGCCGCGTGCTGCGCCAGAACCCCGATCTGCCTCAGGGCATCACCGAAACGACAGGGGGAGCCAAATGGTTCACCCTGGACGAGGTCCTGCGGCTCAGGGCCTTTTTTGCGACCGAGGGCGCCTCGAACCGCGACTACCTGCCCTATCGGCCCAAGGGGCTGCCCGCCAAGATCATGGCGGTGGCCAACTTCAAGGGCGGGGTCGGCAAGACTTCGACGGCGGCGCATCTGGCCATGTCGGCGGCGCTGGATGGCTACAAGGTGTTGGTTATCGACCTGGATTCCCAAGGATCGATGACCTCGATCTTCGGGGGCAAGGTGGCCGATGAATGGCAGACCGTCTTTCCCATGCTGGCGCGCCATTATGGCGAACATCTGCGCCGCGAAAACCAATCTCGTCTGGATCGGGGCGAGGCCCCCCTGCCCCTGGAAGACACTGTCGCCCAGGCGATGGAACTGTCTGCACAGGACCTGGCCCAGAACACCCATTGGCCCAACATCGACCTGATCGGTGCACAGCTTGATCTGTATTGGGCTGAATTCCAGGTCCCGGTCTGGCGCATGGCGGCGCGCTCGTGGAAACTCTGGGACGCGCTCTCAGAGCGTCTGGAGGCCGATGGGGTGCTGGAAGGTTATGACCTCGTCATCCTCGATACACCGCCCGCCCTCGGCTATCTGACGATCAATGCGCTGGCGGCGGCCGATATCCTTCTGGTGCCCACGGGGGCCTCGTTTCTTGAATTCGAAAGCACAGGCCGGTTCTTCGACATGCTGCACGCCACCTTTGCCAGCATCGAGGAAGGCGAAAACATCGCCGCCCGCGCGCTTGGTCGTCCGGGGCTCTCGTTCGAATGGGACGCGGTGCGGGCCATCGTCACCCGCTATGATGCAGGCCAGCAGGCCGAATTTGCCGCGTTGATGCAGGCCTATCTCGGCACGGTGCTGTCGCCCTATCGCCAGGATTTTACCGCCTTGGTGGGCCAGGCCGGTGAACAGGTGGCGGGCATCTACGAGGCCGATTACCGCGATTTCAACCGCGAGACCTATACCCGTGGGCGCGCGGCCTTCGACGAGACCTGGGCAGCCGTGAAGCGCCTGTTGATCGGGGCTTGGCGACGTGACGAACTTGCCGGTGCAGAGGCAGCGGAATAGGAGAAAGACGATGGCCAAGAGAAAGCGTCTCGAGATGCCCGCGGGCGCAATTTCCCCTGAATTAGAGACGAAATCTCTCTCCCCTGCCCCGCGTGCGCGGATGCCCATTGCCGATGTGGCTGGCGACACGGCGGGGCGTGCGGCCCTGGAAGAGGTCGCGCGCGAGATGACCGCGGCCCAGTCCGAGGGGCGGATCGTGCAAAGGCTGCCTTTGGACAAGATTGCCACTCATCACTTGGCGCGTGACCGCATGGTGATGGACGTCGAAGAGATGACGGCCCTGGCCGCCTCGCTGGCCGAGCGTGGCCAGCAGACCCCGGTCGAAGTGGTGACGCTCTCGGGCGGCCGCTTTGGATTGATTTCTGGACTGCGTCGCGTCGAGGCCCTGCGCACCATTGGTGCAACCCACGTTCTGGCCCTGATCAAGACGCCCGAGGACAGCCAGGATGCTTATCGCGCCATGGTCGAAGAAAACGAGATCCGCGCAGGCCTGTCCTTTTTTGAACGTGCCAACATTGCCGTGGCTGCTGTGGGGCAGGGCGTCTATCCGGACCCGCGCGCGGCCGTGCTGGGGCTCTTTGCCCATGCGCCCAAGGCGAAACGGTCGAAAATCCTCAATTTCGTGACGGTGCACCGGGCGCTTGGCCGTTCCCTGGCCTTCCCGGCGGCCATTCCCGAACATCTGGGGTTGGCGCTGGCCAAGGCGCTTGGGGCGGACAAGGCCCTTGCCGGACGGATCACGCGTGCGCTTGCGGAAAACCCGCCCGCCGACGCCGCCGCCGAGCGTCGCCTGCTGGAAGGCGCGCTCAAGGGGCCGGGGACGGCGAAACCGCGGCGCGAGGATCTTGCGCCCGGCCTGCGCCTTGAACAAAAAGCGGGTCGGGCAGTTCTGTCGGGCAAGGCTGTCGACCAGGCGTTTCTCGATGCGCTGCGGGCCTTCGCCATTTCGCACGCGAAACGCTGAGCGCCGGCCCCCTGCCATCATGGGTCTGTCACCGGGGTGCTGATGTCAGGCTGATGGGAAAATTTGCGGGTTTCGCCTGAAACAGGGACGTTTTTGATCCTTGGTATCCGAATAGCAGTTTCGCATGCGAAACCAAAAAGGCCGCCCGTTACAGGCGGCCTTTGGTGTCCGGATTCCAAAAGGGATCAGGCGGCGTCCAGAAGCGCCTCGTCGTCTTCGTCCAAGAGCGCCTGCTGGGTGTCGCTGGCCACGCCTTGATCCGCGGTCAGGGCGTCCCACAGGGCCTCCTGGCCCGAGGTGACGTCGGTTTCAACGCCGATTGTGTCGATCGATACCGCGCCGTTGCCCGCGCTCAGTTCCAGCGTCACGCTATCGGCTTCATAGTCGATCACGATACGTGCATCTTGTCCGCTGAGCCCGTCAATCGTGGCATCTGCAAAGAGCCCCACGATCTCGTCAGCATCCATCAGCGTGAATGCCGCGCCATCGGCGGCCGAAAGACCCGCCAGGTCGATCGACAGGGTCGCATCGCCGAGGTCGATCCCTGACTGCACGTCGGGTTCGTCGCCAAAGGCGCCGGAGCGGAACTCTTCGATGGTGCCCAACTCGCCGCCGTCAGCCTGGTAGGCCAGGGTGGCGTCTTCGTGCATGTCGAGGATCGCGATCCCGCCATCGTCGCCGTCAAAGCCGACCTTGGCGGCCGCATCAAAGACCGCAAGGGTCTTGGATGCGCCCAGATCGAATTCGGCACCGCCGCTGGCCAGCACCGTCTGGCCGCCGGTCATGGTCATGTCGGTGTTGGTCATCTCGCCGGTGTTGACGAAACGGCCGCCCTGGACGGTGAGATCGGTATCATCGGCGTCCGATCCTTCGGTCCAGAGTTGGCCGGCGCCTTCGATGTTGAGGCTGCCGGTGCCATCGCCGGTGATCCCGCCCGTCAGGGTCAGCTTGCCGCCATAGACGTTCAGCGAGCCGTTGTTGATGTCCAGCGTGTCGATGGTGGTGTTCATGCCGAAGACCACGTCGTTTCCGCCCAGATCGACACTGTCGGCGCCGTAAAGCCCCGGCAGATCTTCGGTGTCCCAGTTCAGCCGGTTGTCCCAGCGGACGCCTTCGCCCAGATCGTTTGGAATGAAGCGCAGGGTTTCGGCTTCGAGGCGAATATCCGGCGCGATTCCAAAGCCTTCCTGGAAAAACCGGATGATCAGATCGGCATCGACGATATCGTCGAACGCGCCATCCGCCTGGGCACGCAGGTATTCGGCCAGATCTTCCATCGTCGCACTGTCCTGCCCCAGAAGCTGGGCGGTAAAGTTCTGGATGGTGGTTTGGTTCAGCACCGAGGTGTCGAGCCCGTCGACGTTCTGATCGTCGGCGCCCATGACGATAGGAGCATCCGGATCTTCCCAGTTCCAGACGATCGTGTCGTCGTAATAGGGGTTGTTCACGCGATAGGCATAGTCCGACCGATTGAGGTAATCGGGATCGTCCGGATCGGTAATATGGGCGATGATGTTATCGACCAGGCTGGCCATGTCGGATTTGCTCGCGTCCACGCCCGCCGTTTCATAGCCGATGTTCGGAGCCTGCTTGCCACCGGCATCGGTGATGAGGTTGTCGGCATAAAGCGTGTAGCTGTAGTCATAGAAGGCGCCAGCGGCGTTATTGGCGATCATGACGTTGTCTTCGAGATAGCCACCCGAGCGCACCATCAGCCCGTTCAGCGAACCGCGCATGAAGATAGAGTCGTGCACGGTCACATCGACGTTGTCATGCTGGATATAGATGTTCTGGTTGAACATGAGTGGCGGCTGGCCCCCTTCGGCCGAGCCGTCGAGGTGATAATCTGCTTCCCAACCATTGTGGTCGAAGAACGAGTTTTCCAAGAGGAAGCCGTCGATATTGGCGATAAAGGCCCCTTGTGTGAAATCTCCCGATGTCCAGTACCCGTCGACAATTGCGTCGGCTTCGTCATGGCTGGTGTAGATGTCATAGAACGCGCTGTTCATGACGGTCAGACCTTCGCCGCCCTGCATATTCAACTGGTTATCGGTAAAGACCATGTCGTCCAGGATGACGTTCTCGGCATCCAAAAGGGTCATGCCGTCCTGAAGCTCAAGGCCCTGGAAAACGACGTTGGTGAAAGAATCTCCAAAGCCGCTGATACCTTCCTCGAGGATCGGGCGATCGCCTTCTCCCCAGGCACCAACATAGATGGGGTGCAATTCGCTCTCCCCTTCCGCGCCCCAGGGAATGAAGCGGTCATAGGCGCCCCAGCCGTCCTGGTAATAGCTGTAGCCTTTTTCAAACAGCAGCCAGTTCGAGGTCTGCGATCCGGAAGGTGTGACCTCGCGCCACAGCATCATGCCCGCTTCCACGTCCAGCGCGGTATCTTCCGTGCGTCCATAGTCGCTGTTGGCAAGCCAGCTATCGGTGATCTGCCCCACCGAAAGGCCTTCGATCGCGGCGATGTCGGCAAGGCCAAGAGCGCTGTCCGACCCGGTGACATAGACCGTTTGGTGGTTGTCCCCATGCTCGACGACGACATTGTTGTTCTCGTCGGTTTCAAGCATGTACAGGTATTCACCCGTGCCCCAGCCGTTCTCGGCGACGCCCTCGGTAACATCCAGGGTGACTTCGTGCGTGGTCACCGAACCGTCGGTGTGCGTGGCTTCATAGGTAAAGCTCTGCGTGCCCACGAAATCGGACTTCGTCATCACAAGGGCAAAGGTGTTGTCCGGATTGACAGTCACTTTGCCATGCTCGACGCCCGACAGGATGCGTACATCCGCCACGTCATCAATGGCCTCAAGCGTTGCAACGCGGCCTGCCATGACCTCGACCGTGCCTTCGTTCGTCGGGGTCGGGGTGGTTTCTGCTCCCGAGCCGCCGTCACCCGGCTGATCGGGGGCGTCGGGTGTGGGATCCTGCACGACTGGTCCCGGTTCCGGCTCTGGCTCGGGCTCCGGTTCTGGTTCGGGCTCCGGCTCTGGCTCCGGTTCTGGTTCGGGCTCCGGTTCTGGTTCGGGCTCTGGCTCGGGCTCCGGTTCTGGCTCCGGCTCAGGCTCGGGCTCCGGTTCCGGCTCGGGTTCAGGCTCCGGTTCGGGTTCAGGTTGTTGCGGTGTGGTGTCTTCGACGGGGGGCTCCGTAGTCGTTTCGTCCGACGGAGTCGTGTCGGTTTCGTTCTGGGTCTTGTCCCTGTCGTCGTCTTTTTTGTTCGGTTTGTCTTTTTTAGATCCACCAAGTCCGACAGCGCCGGCGCCAAGCATTCCAAGAAGGAGAAAAACGGGATTCATGTGTCATCCGATTATTGTTTGCATATTGGAACCAAAGGCACTCGGAAACGGCTTTCGTACAGAAAACCGGAGATTGCGGCGGCAATTTGTTAACCGTTTGTTCAGATGTGGGCCTTAGAAAAACAGGCTGAGACGTGCCGCGCGGAGGGCACCGTATGTGTTTGCCTAACCAATTGGAAACACGTATAAAAAGGATCAGCTTAAGGCCGCCGCTGGATGCGCGGAACGCTGCCTATCCGCCTGTATTCCTGTGAAAGGGGCGGCATGAAATTGGCCAAATTTCTGAAATCGTTGAGATGGCAGTTTCTTGCCATCGGTAGGATTCCGCCATGGGGATGTTGAAGGCTTGCCTGCGGCCCGCCGTTCACCTGGCTCGGGAGGCGGTTGTTCTGTCGAATCTTGTCGCCCAGACGGGGCAGGGGCCGCTGGTTGCCTTTCTGCCCGCCTATGGTCGGCACGGTGCGGCGCTTTTGCGGATTTATAATGTGGCAGAGGCCCTGCGGCAGCGCGGATGGCGCGTGCTGGTGCTTCCGCCGACACTGACTTTGGCACAGCGCCACCGTGCCTTGGCCCGTGCCCGGCCCGATGCGGTTGTAATGCAGGGCGCTCGGCACGACCTGAATCGGCCCGCGCTCTATCCTGGTTATAGGATTGTCTTTGACATGGATGACGCCGACTTCCATTTGCCGCACCTTGAGGCGCGTGTGCGTGCGGCCATGGACCGGGTGGCTTTCGTGATCGCCGGCTCGGCCTATGTGGCCGACTGGTGTCGGGCGGCAGGGGCGACGGCCCATGTGGTCTGGACCGGAACCCCGGTTTCCCGCGGCATGCGCCCCCCTCAGGCGGACCGTCCGCCGGTGGTCGCCTGGGCGCAGACACGGCCTGAAACTTATGTCCGCGAGGCCGAGTTCGTTCTGGAGGTGATGCAGAGGCTTGTGCGTCATCGCCCCGAGGCTCGCCTGCGGCTTTATGGCTATGAAGATCAGGATCGCGCGTTCCTGGAGCGTTTCCAGGCTGCGGGGATCGCCACTGAATGGCTCAAATCCTGCAAATATAGTGACTATTTAAGGTCTTTTGACGATGTTTCTCTCGGCCTGGCACCCCTGTGCCCCGAGACGCCCTTCAGTCGCGGAAAGTCTTTCGGCAAGGTTCTCGCCTATCTTGATGCGCAGGTGCCGGTGCTGGCCACGGATGCCTGCGAACACGGGCGTTTCTTTGCGGCCGATGCCCCGGCCTTGCCGAATGACCCGGACCTATGGGCCGATGTGGCGGCGCGTCTTCTTGGCGATGCGGCCCTGCGACAGGAGATCGCCGAAGCGGATTTTCAGCGGTTTCAGGCGCGCTTGTCGCTGGAGGCGGCGGCGTGCCGTGTGGATAACCTGCTGAGAGATCTTCTCGCCGGTTCAGAGCCTTTCGCCGCGGCTGGATGATATTTGTCAAAACTCTGAAACATTGCCAAACTGTGACCGCATTCTTGGGGGATAAGGTGCGCATCTGATTTTTCAAGCGCATCAGTTGGGGTGTTATGGTTGATAGAAGGGGAGAGAGAGAGGCATTTGCCATCGTTGGCATGGCTGCTCACCTGCCCGGCGCAGGCGATATCCAAGCCTTCTGGGATAACCTGTCCAAGGGCATAGGCTCGATTCGACGGCTGAGCGATGAAGACCTTGATCTGGCAGGTGAATCCGCCGGTCTTCGGGCAAATCCGCACTATGTTCCCGCCGCCGCCCCCCTGCATGAGTTCGACCATTTCGATGCCGAGTTCTTTGGCCTGTCGCCCAAGGATGCCGCGATCATGGATCCGCAGCACCGCCAGTTCCTGGAAGTGGCCTGGGAGGCGCTGGAAAATGCTGGCCATCCACCGAGGGGATTCGGCGGCGACATCGGTGTTTATGCCGGATGCGGCATGGGCAGCTATTTTTATTTCAACATTTGTTCGAACCCCGAGCTTGTGGATAACACCGGCATGTTCCTGTTGCGCCATACCGGGAACGACAAGGATTTCCTCTCGACGCGGGTCAGCCATATCTTTGATATGAAGGGCCCTTCGATCGGATTGCAGACCGCCTGTTCGACGTCGCTGGTGGCGGTTCACTATGCCTTGCAGGCGCTGGAGCGTGGCGAATGCGACATGGCTCTTGCCGGGGGCGTGACGATCGAACTGCCCCATGGGCGGGGTTATCTGTACAAGGAAAACGAGATCCTGTCGCCGGACGGGGTTTGTCGCGCCTTTGATCACAGGGCCGAGGGCACTGTTTTCGGCTCGGGCGCAGGGGTGGTCGTTTTACGGCGGCTGGCGGACGCCGTGGCCGATGGCGACCATATCTGGGCGGTGGTCCGGGGCAGTGCGATCAACAACGACGGTGCCGCCAAGGCCGGGTACCTGGCACCTTCGGTTGACGGGCAGTCGACGGCCGTGGCGCGCGCCCTAAAGTCCGCCAATGTCAGCGCCCGCAGCATTGATTACATCGAATGTCACGGCACCGGCACCTATCTGGGCGATCCCATCGAGGTGGCGGCCCTGACCCAGGCCTTCCGTGACGAGACCGAGGACAAAGGATTTTGCCGGATCGGGTCGGTAAAGACCAATATCGGGCACCTGGATACGGCGGCGGGTGTTGCCTCGCTGATCAAGACCTCGCTGGCGCTTCATCACAAGGAAATGCCGCCAACCCTTGGATTCGAAGAGCCGAACCCGGCCATGGGCATCGACGAGACCCCTTTCGTGGTCAACGACGCCCTGACACCCTGGGTCTCGGATGGACCGCGGCGTGCCGGGGTCAACTCGCTTGGGGTCGGCGGGACGAACGCCCATGTGATCCTGGAAGAGGCGCCCGCGCCGGGGCCGGATGCAGAAAGCGACTGGCCGTTTCAGCTTTTGACCCTGTCGGCGCGATCAAAGGGCGCATTGGATGCCGCCAGCGACAACCTGGCAGCGCATCTGGAGGCCCACCCGGATCAGAACCTGGTCGATGTCGCCTTTACCCTGAAAGAAGGGCGGGCAGAGTTTGAGCGCCGCCGGGTCGTGGTGGCGGAGAACCCGGCAGAAGGGGCGGCGGCCCTGCGCGACGGCGACCGGCGGCGGGTCTTTACCCACGAGGTGGTTTCGGAAAACCCCGAACCGGTTTTCATGTTCCCCGGCGGCGGCGCGCAATACGCGGGCATGGCGCGGGATCTCTATGACACCGAGCCGGTGTTCCGGGAATGGATGGACAAGGGACTGGCCATTCTTGAACCCAGGCTGGATTACGACCTGCGGGCCCTGTGGCTGCCAGAGGAGGACGATAGGGAGACCGCCGATGCGCGGCTGAAAACGCCCTCGGTACAGCTGCCACTGATCATGATCGTGGAATATGCCCTGGCCCAGCTTTGGATGAGTTGGGGGGTAAAGCCCACGGCGCTGATTGGCCATTCCATGGGCGAAAACACCGCGGCCTGTCTGGCCGGTGTCATGTCGCTTGAGGATTGTATCGGCCTGGTGCACCTGCGGGGCAGCCTGTTCGATACCGTGGCGCCCGGTGGTATGTTGTCGGTGAGCCTGTCCGAGGATGAGGTACGGCCCTATATCGGCGATGGGCTGGATATCGCCTCGATCAATGCGCCGGCCCTGACCGTGGTCAGCGGGCCGGATGCCGACCTGGCGGCGCTGGCCGAGCGACTGCAGGCCGACGAGGTGGATTGCAAGCGTATTGCCATCAACATTGCCGCGCATTCACGTATGCTTGAGCCTGTTTTGGACCGGTTTAGAGACTATTTGGCGGGAATTTCCCTGAATGCGCCGACGATCCCGATCGTGTCGAACCGGACCGGTGACTGGCTATCGGATGCTGATGCTATGGACCCGGATTACTGGGTCGGGCATCTGCGCAATGCGGTGCTGTTCGAAAAGGGTATCGGCAGGCTCGCCGAAAATCCGGACCGGATCTATATCGAGGTGGGGCCGGGCGAGGCTCTTGCGTCTCTGAGCGCCCAGCATGCGGACGTTAATCGTAACCAGGTGATCAATACGCTTCGCCATCCCGAAGATGCGGTGGCGGATGACGCTTATTTCGTCGCCATGCTGGGCCGTGTCTGGGCCTGTGGCGGGACATTCGACTGGACTCAGCTTTGGTCGGCTGACGGGCCGCTGAAGCGGGTTCCCCTGCCGACCTATCCCTTCCAGCGCAGCAAGTATTTCATTGAACCGGGCAAGGCGGTCGTCGAGACCAGGGCGTCCGAGTGGCTGATGCGCCTTGAGGATCGCGAGGGCTGGAGTTGGCGGCCGATCTGGAAGCCGGCCTATCCAGACAGTCCCGTGGATCTGAATGGCGATATCTCGGGGGCCGGCAAAGAGACCTGGCTTTTGTTCGCGGATGCGGCGGGATTGGCTGGCGAGGTCAGCAAGCGGTTGCGCAAGGCGGGGCATCGGGTCGTTTCTGTGATCACAGGCGACATGAATGCGCGGATCGGTGAATTCTCCTATGTGATTTCGCCCGAGCAGGGCCAGGAGGGCTATGAGTTCCTGGTGCAGGATCTGGCGGCGCGGGATCTGGCGCCAACGCGGATCGGGCATTTCTGGCTGTTCACCACGGATACGGGCGCACGCTCTGGATCGTCCTTCTTTCACCGCGTGCAAGAACAAGGCTTTTGGTCGCTGTTCCATTTCGCCCGGGCCTGGGGCCAGGAGGATGGCGGGCCACTGCATCTGACTGTGATCACATCCGACATGATGCGGGTCCAGGACGAGGCTCTGGCCCATCCTGAAAAGACCACCGTGATGGGGCCTGTGCGTGTGATCCCGCGCGAATTCCCGGGATTGAGCTGTTCGGTTCTGGATCTGGCGGCGCCGCGGCGGTCGCAGGCGGCCGGGTTGGTCGGGCCGGTGCTGGAAGAGCTTTTGGCGGTGCCCGGCAACACCGTTGCGGCCATCCGCGGCGACAAGCGCTTCGCCCAGAGTTGGCAGCACGTCCCGTTGAAGCCTGTGGAAGAGGCAGGGATCGCGGAAGGGTCGGTCGTGCTGGTCACGGGGGGCTATGGCGGTATCGGGATGACCGTGGCCGAAGAGTTGATCCGGCGCCACAAGGCCAAGGTCGCTTTTGTCAGTCGTCAAAGCATTCCGCCGCGTGCGGATTGGGACCGCATTGCAAATGGAGCAGCGGACAAGCTGTCACGGCGTTTGCAGGGGCTTTTGCGTCTTGAAGCCCTGGGCGGCGAGGTTCTGGCGCTGAATGCCGATGTGTCGAACATCGAAGAAATGACCCGCGCCGTTGCGCAGGTGCGCGAGACCTGGGGCGGCATCGACGGCGTTGTTCATGCCGCCGGGGTGATCGAAGACGAGCCGATCCTGTCAAAAAGCCCATCCAGCGTGGATGCCGTGTTTACCCCCAAGATCCACGGCATGCAGATCCTGAACGATCTGTTCCCCGATGGCGCGCTGGACTGGATGGTGTTGTTTTCGTCTTCGTCGACCGTGACAGCGCCTGCCGGCCAGGTCGATTACGTGGCGGCGAATGAATATCTGAATGCCATGGCGCAGGCGCGGCAGGGCGGCAAGACACGTCTCACCACCATTGATTGGGGTCTGTGGTCGGGTGTGGGCATGGCCGCCGAGGCGATGGATGTGCGCACCGGGATTACCGCCGAGTCGGTTCCTGTCGGTGCGCCTCTTTTGGACGAGGCCACGGTGGACGGTGCGGGGAACCGTCGGTTCACCTCGACCTGGCGTCCCGAAGAGCTTTGGGTGCTGAATGAACATCGCACCAAGGCGGGCGATGCGCTTTTGCCGGGGACCGGATATCTGGAACTGGCGTCGCAGGCGCTGAGGGCCCAGGGAGAGCCGCTGCAATTTGAAATCAGGAACCTGACCTTCTTCCGTCCCTTGGGGACCAGCGATGGGCAAGAGACCGAGGTGCGTCTGACCCTGCCGCGCACGAAGGCGGGCTATGATTTCACCGTGGAAAGCGCGGCGTCAGGCGCGGGCTTTGAAGTGAATGCAGAAGCCAGCCTGTCGCTGACGGGTATGGACAGGCCCGACCCCATTGACCTTGACGCGATCAGGGCCCGGATCCCCGTCTCGGAAGAAGCAGCCGAGGGCGAAACGCTGACCTCGCCGCAAGAGGCGCATCTGAACTTTGGCTACCGCTGGCGCGTTTTGCATAGCATGGCCTTGGGGCAGGGTGAGGGGTTGGCTCGGCTGAGCCATCCAGAGGGCGATGACGCCTATCATCTGCACCCTGGAGTGATGGACTTGGCCACGGGCTGGGCCATGGGGCTGATCGAGAGCTATGATGCTGACATCCTCTGGGTTCCGGTCTCTTATGGACGGGTGCGGGTCTATGGCCCTCTGCCGGATGAAATCTGGAGCTGGGTCCGCCTGAGGAAAAGCGGCGACACCCATATGGCGCGTTTTGACATCGTTCTGGCCGATGAGACAGGGCAGGTGGCGGTCGAAATTCGCGATTTCTCGATCCGGCAACTTTCGGCGGATGCAAAATTTGCCAGCAACAGCGCCTCGGCGGCAAAGGTTCCCGTTGAGCTGAGACCCCTGTCGCCTGCCGAAGAACGCCTTCGTCACAATATCTCGCAAGGTATTCTGCCCAAGGATGGCGGGGCCTTTTTCCTGCGTGCGATGGCCTCTGGTCTGCCGCAGGTGCTGGTGTCTTCGCTGGATTTGAACGAGATGGTCAAACAGGCCGCCGCCGACTCGGCCGGGCGGGCGGACAAGGTTCAGGTCTTTTCCCGACCCCAGCTGGACAGCGATTATGTCGAACCCGAGGGCGAGATCGAGCGCCGCCTGGCCGTGTTCTGGTCCGAACTTCTGGGCATCGAAAAGGTCGGAGCCGAAGACAATTTCTTTGACCTTGGGGGCCATAGCCTGATTGCGGTGCGCCTGTTTGCCATGGTGAAAAAGGCCTTTGCGGTGGAGTTCCCCATTTCGGTTCTTTTCGAGGCGCCGACCATCCGGGTCTGTGCCCAGCTGATCGCCGAGCAGACCAATGTGGCGTCGCAGGATGAGGACACGAAGGCGGATAACCCGCGCAAACGTCGGTTTACCCACCTTGTGCCCATGCATCAGGGCGAGGGTGGGACGAAAACGCCGTTCTTCCTGGTGGCGGGGATGTTCGGCAACGTGTTGAACCTGCGCCATCTGGCCCACCTTTTGGGGGATGACCGTCCGTTTTACGGGCTGCAGGCGCGCGGGCTTTACGGCGGTGAAGAGCCTCATGACGACCTGGTCGAGGCGGCCAGGGATTACATTGCCGAAATGCGCCAGGTGCAGCCCAAGGGGCCTTACATGCTGGGCGGCTTCTCGGGAGGCGGCATCACCGCCTATGAGATTGCCCAGCAACTGAAAGCCGAAGGC
>Ga0209273_10000457_pt1 | contig 52697 bp, 38 predicted proteins | sample tdAd471_FD_187126 | JGI IMG/M metagenome (GOLD analysis project Ga0209273, IMG submission 187126) | Marine sediment microbial communities from the Atlantic coast under amendment with organic carbon and nitrate - tdAd47.1 (SPAdes)... | ecosystem: Environmental > Aquatic > Marine > Coastal >...
CGAAAATATTGGGATCGAAAATAATATCTTCGGGCGGAAAGCCGACCTCATTCACCAGGAGATTGTAGGAGCGGGTGCAGATTTCCACCTTGCGCTCGTAGGTGTCGGCCTGACCGGTTTCGTCAAACGCCATAATGATGACCGCGGCACCATATTTGCGCAGCAAACGGGCCTGGTGGAGGAAATTTCCTTCCCCCTCCTTCATGCTGATCGAGTTAACCACACCCTTGCCCTGCAGGCACTTGAGGCCGGTCTCGATGATCTCCCAGCGGGATGAATCGAGCATTACCGGTACTTTGGAAATGTCCGGTTCAGAGGCCACCAGGTTGACGAATTTGTGCATAGCAGCCACGCCGTCGAGCATGGCTTCATCGACGTTGATATCGATAATCTGCGCGCCGTTTTCCACCTGTTCGCGGGCTACATCCAGTGCGGTATCGTATTCGTCTTCCAGAATCAGCCGTTTGAACTTAGCCGAACCGGTGACGTTGGTGCGCTCACCCACGTTCACAAACAGGCTGTCGGCCTCGATGATGGCCGGTTCCAGGCCACTTAGACGGGTGGCCGGGGCGATCTGTGGCGGCACCCGTGGCGGGCAATCCTTAACCGCTTCGGCGATGGCGCGGATGTGGTCCGGGCCAGTTCCGCAGCAGCCGCCAATAATGTTCAGGTAACCGGACTCGGCCCATTCGCGGATCTCGCTCGCCATGCCCTCGGGGGTTTCGTCGTAGCCGCCAAATTCGTTAGGCAGACCGGCATTGGGGTGGGCGCTGATGAGTGCGTCGGCTTTGTTCGAGAGATTAATTACGTACTGGCGAAGTTCTGGCGCGCCGAGGGCACAGTTAAGGCCGATACTGAGTGGCTGAATGTGGCGCAGGGAATACCAGAAGGCCTCGTCGGTCTGGCCAGACAGGGTGCGACCGCTGGCATCGGTGATGGTGCCGGAAATCATCACCGGCCAGCGCTGTTGCTGAGCATCAAAAAATTCGGCGATCGCAAACAGAGCCGCTTTGGCGTTAAGGGTATCGAATACCGTCTCCACCAGCAGGATATCGGCACCACCCTCGATCAGGGCTTCCGTGGCTTCGCGGTAGGCGACAACCAGCTCATCAAAACTGACGTTGCGAAACCCTGGGTCGTTCACGTCCGGCGAAATCGATGCCGTGCGGTTGGTCGGCCCCAGCACACCGGCGACAAACCGGGGGCGATCCGGGGTTTTTGCCTCCATGGCATCAGCGGCCTTGCGCGCCAGTCGGGCGGATTCGCGGTTGATATCGCGGACCTGGTCCTGCATGGCGTAATCGGCCATGGCAATGGAGGTGGCGTTAAATGTGTTGGTTTCGAGGATATCCGCGCCGGCGTCCAGGTAAGCGCTATGAATCGCCTCGATAATATTCGGCTGGGTCAGGCTCAGTAGGTCGTTGTTACCCTTCAGGTCGCTAGGCCAGTCTGCAAATTCGCTACCGCGATAGTCAGCCTCTTCCAGCTCATAGCTCTGGATCATCGTGCCCATCGCCCCGTCGAGCAGCAGAATGCGGTCGGCGAGTTGTTGTTCGAGCAGGCTGTAACGAGGTGATCGGTCCATGGCGGGGTATGTTTCGTATTAAATGATGGGTTAGCCGCACATTCTATCGCGAATTGGCTACCTGTTCTAAGGAGGCACTGTTATTGTGTGCGGCGGTCAATTTCAACATTTCATATTGGGGAGGAATGAGTGTGGATCAGTCGTTGCTACTGGAGATGTACCGACGCATGGGCCTGATACGCCATTTTGATGAGGCGGTGCAAAAACTTTTTAACAGTGGTCGGATTCCCGGCTCCGCCCATTTATCGATTGGTCAGGAAGGTGAAGTCGTGGGCGCCTGTATGGCGTTACGAGAAGATGACTATATGGTCGGTAATCACCGCTCTCATGGTCACCCCATTGGTAAAGGCGCGGGAGTCAACGCGCTGATGGCGGAGATTCTCGGTAAAGCGACGGGGGTTAATCAGGGCAAGGGCGGCTCCATGCACCTGGCGGATTTCTCAGTGGGTAGTCTAGGTGAGAGCAGCATCGTCGGCAGTGGTTTGCCAGTGGCCGTGGGAGCGGCGCTGGGCAGCCAGATGCAGGGCAATGACCGGGTTACCCTCTGCTTTTTTGGTGATGGTGCGTCCAACCAGGGCTATTTTCATGAAGCCATGAACATGGCAGCCCTGTGGAAATTACCGGTGGTTTTTCTCTGCGAAAACAACGGTTACGGAGTGACCACGCCCAATAATCGTGCCGCTGCGCTGGAGGATATTTCGGCCCGGGCAGCCGGCTATGGCACGCCCTCATCCATCGTGGATGGTCAGCAGTGCCTGGAAGTCTATGACGCCGTGACTGAAGCGGTTGAGCGCGCCCGTCGGGGAGACGGCCCGACTCTGGTGGAGGCCAAAACTTACCGTTATCACCACCATTCCGAGGGACCGCTTTACGACAACATGACCTACCGGTCCGATGAAGAGTTGGCCGCCTGGAAATTACGCGACCCGCTTTTGCTGTTTAGAGAACAGCTTGCCGATAGCGTGGCGGTCGCTGATCTGGACAGAATGGATGAGCAGGTTAAGCAGGACATCGCTGCTGCTCTGGAATTTGCGGAACAGAGCCCTCTTCCGGAGCCTGAAGAAGCCTACACCCACCTGTACCGAACCCCGGTTGCTGTCAATGAAGGGGAGCTTTCCAATGGCTAATGTTACTTTTCTGGAAGCGGTGGCCCAGGCCCAGCGCGAAGAGATGGCCCGCGACGAATCAGTGTTCTTAATGGGTGAGGATGTTTCCGGTAATGTTTACGGCAGCAGCGGTGGCCTGCTGGATGAATTTGGCCCTCAGCGAGTGCTGGATACGCCGATCTGCGAAAGTGGTTTCACCGGCGTCGCCATCGGCGCGGCCATGGTCGGCATGCGGCCAATTGTCGATTACACCATCGCTTCCTTTATGTATCTGGCCACCGACCAGCTGGTGAGCATGGCGGCTAAATCGAGCTACATGTACGGTGGCCAGACTCACATTCCCGCTGTTTTCCGTGCAGCGATGTTCTACAACGGTGGTATTGCCGCACAGCATTCCGATCGTAATTACTCCATGTACATGAACGTGCCGGGGTTGAAAGTAGTGGTGCCAAGCAATCCCTACGATGCCAAGGGATTACTAAAAACCGCCATACGAGACGAAGACCCGGTGCTGATTTTTGAAGACGGCAACCTCTGGGGGCAGAAGGGGGAAATTCCCGACGAGGAGTACCTGCTTCCCTTTGGTCAGGCCAATATCTGCCACGCGGGTAGCGACGTGACTATCGTCGCCATTGCTGCGCGGGTAGGTGAGTCAATAAAGGCTGCCGAGGCGCTGGCAAAAGAGGGCATCAGCGCAGAGGTTATCGACCCGAGGACTTTGGTACCCCTGGATACCGCCACCATTCTGGAATCAGTGGCTAAAACCGGTCGCCTGCTGCTGGTGGATCAGGGACACCGCACCTGTGGTGCTGCCGGTGAAATTGCCGCGATGGTTGCTGAAAAAGGTTTCTGGAATCTGCAGGCACCGATCAAACGTCTCACCGCACCGGATATGCAAATTCCCTTTTCCAGTGCGCTCGAGCGGGGTTTTTATCCCGATGCGGCCATGATTGCCCTCGCCGCGCGCGAACTTTTTGAGGAATAACCCTTGGCACACGAACTTCTATTGCCGCAATGGTCCATGGGCATGCACGAGGGCAAGATCCTCAAATGGTTAAAACGGGTCGGCGACTCCGTGGTTGAAGGCGAAATACTCGCCGAAGTTGAGTCATCGAAAGTGGTCTCTGAGTTGATGGCTGACCGCGATGGTGTGTTGCTGAAACTACTGGTAGCCGAGGAAGAGGAAGTACCGGTGCGCACCGCACTCTGTTTAATCGGTGAGGCGGATGAAGCCGTCGAGCAGGTGGCAGAGACCGAACCTGTCGCTGAATATGGCTTGAAGCCAGCCGGGTCACTCGCGGGAAAGGGTGGTTCAGAAACAGCCCCGACAGATACACCCTCCGGGACTCCACCATCCCAGCCCATAAAAGTGCAGATAACGCCCCCGGCCAGGAAACTGGCCCGGCAACAGGGTATCGACCTGAGTCAGATAACCGGTAGTGGGCCACAAGGCAGAATCGTGCTGGAGGACATAGAGGCAGCGGTAGCATCCAGTCGTGACTCGGCCGAGAGCAGCACCGGTATCCCGCTCAGTGGTCTGCGAGCCACCATTGCGAGCAACATGACCCGCAGCCTGCAGCAGGCGGCCCAACTAACTCTAACCAGCTCGGTCGATGTTTCTGCTCTGGTGCAGCTGCGAAAATCGGTGGCAGCGAGTTATGGAGACATGATTGCTTTTGCCCTGTCCCGAGTGCTGCCCAGTCACCCACGGCTTAATGCGCACATCCATTCCGGTGGGACCGGCGCCGATAAAATCGAAATGATCGACGATATCAATCTGGGTTTTGCCGTGGCGCTGGAGGACGGTCTGGTGGTCCCGGTCATTCAGCGGGCTAACTCGCTTACCCTCGCTGACGTGGCGGCCCGGTCCGCCGAGCTGGCAAAGCAGGCGAAAAGTGGAGATTTGTCAGCGGATCAGCTGGCCGGAGGAAGCTTTACCATCAGCAATCTGGGTGCCTACGGCATTGATGCCTTTACGCCTATCATCAACCCGCCTCAGGTAGCGATACTCGGTATCGGCCGGGTGCAGGAACGCCCACAAAAACAGGCCGGCGAACTGGTCTGGCGACACACCTGCGTACTCAGTCTTACCTTTGATCACCGGGTCACGGACGGCGCCCCAGCGGCCAGGTTATTGCAGGATCTGGCCGCGTTTATAGGGCAGGTCAGTAATTTTACGGCGTGAGTCGGTAATCCGAGGTGGGTGGACGCGCCGGTTGATAAAACAATTAAGTATAAATTCGCGCTCACAAGCTAAACGACCGTTTGGATTTCCCGTTTATTTTGCTAAAGTCATCTCCGAACGCTTTGGTTAAGTCTCCCTATCCGGGTGACAACGAGTGAGAGGACAGACAGTGAAAGTTGAGCAATTTAATCCGCAACGTCCCGGAGACCTGATAGACCCGGCCACCGGTTGGGTCAACCGCCGGGTGTTTGTTGACGACGATATTCATGCCATGGAACTGGAGCGGGTTTTTGCCCAGAGCTGGTTGTTCGTCGGGCACGAGTCGGAAGTTGCCAAACCCGGTGACTACGTCACCCGTACCATGGGCGATGACCCGGTTATTCTCAGTCATTCCAGTGACGGCCAGTTACGGGTATTTTTAAATGCCTGCCCCCATCGCGGCGCTCTGGTTTGCCGGGCTGACGCGGGTAACTCGCCGAGTTTTATCTGTCCTTATCACGGCTGGACTTTCCGTAATGACGGCCACCTGCATAGTCTGGCGGACAAGCCAGAAGCCTATAAAAACAAAGTTAATTTTGACGATTACAACCTGGTGCAGGCGCGTGTTGGCGTTTATGCCGGATTGATTTTTGCCACCTTTAATGAGGCGGCGCCGGACCTTGAAACCCATCTGGGTAATGCCCGCTGGTATATCGATATGTTTTTTAACCGCACACCTAACGGGGCGGAGGTGCTGGGTGCCCCGGTGAAATGGGTGGCCAACATGAACTGGAAATACGGCGCAATTAACTTCGCGGCAGACGGCCCCCACGCATTGGCGGCCCATGGCCCAATATCGCGCATGGCCATCGACATGCCCATGGAGGCACTGGTCGAGATTGCCAAAAATGGTCCGGCAGTGAGAATTGGTAACGGTCACGGCTGCATCTTTGTACCGGGTCCGCCGGGTTTCCCCGACTGGACCGGGTTTGATCCAGCCATGGTGCCGCTTTATGAACAGATGCTCTCGGCGGGTCAACAGGGGCTGCTCAAGAACATGTTTAACGGCGTAATGACGGTGTTCCCCAATCTGTCGTGGGTGCACTTTCCGGTCACGCTGTCACCCAAAAAACCGCCGATTAACTTTTTCAATATGCGGGTGTGGCAGCCCACCTCTGCTCACAGTGCGGAGATCTGGGCGTGGTTTATTGCGGATAAGGAATCGGCCGACGAATACAAAGAGGCATCGCTACGGCTCGGGATTCAGACCTTTACCGGCGCAGGCACCTTTGATCAGGACGATTCCGAGGCCTGGGCTTCGATGGATAAAGGCAGTCGCGGCACGATTGGTCGGCAGCGCATGAGTAGCTTCCAGATGATTCTGGCCAGTCAGGAGGATCGGATTGCCGACTTCCCCGGACCGGGCGAGGCTTATCACTCGACCTATTCTGAAATGTCGGAATTTGGTCTGCTGCTGAAATGGCGCGAAATGATGCAGGCGGGAGGTGCCTAACGTGGGTGAATCGGTCCAGAAAACGGAGGTATCTGATCGCGACTATCGTCGTATTAGTCGCTTTTTGTTCGACGAAGCCGAGCTATTCGAGGATAAGGATTATCAAACCTGGTTAGGCCGGGTGATGCCGAATATTAGCTATCGGATGCCGGTAAGGGGGGTGTTTGAAAAAGGCGAGCAGCCGCAGCAAAAATTCACCAACGGGTATTTCGATGAGGATTTTGATTCGCTGGTATTAAGAACCACGCTTTGGGCCAAGGCATCCACCACGGTGGCCGAGAGCCCACCGTCAATAACCCGTCATTTTGTCACTAATATCCGCGCCTATGACGGCGAAGAGGCCGGTGGCTTTGAGGTGACCAGTAATGTGCTGGTGTTTCGCATTCGCTCAACCTCGACGGTGCCCCACCTGTTCTCCTGTCGGCGCAATGACCAGCTGTGCGAGGTGGACGGTGTACTGAGATTGGCGAGTCGGCTGGTGATCATGGACGAACCGGTGGTGCAGTCGCCGAACCTGAGTTTTCTGGTGTAACGGCTAATTCACAGTTCAGCCCACTAAAAAGCCGGGCATTGCCCGGCTTTTTAGTGGGCGGTATTTTCGGCTGCTTAACTGTAAAACCGCTCCGAGTTGTAGCGCATGATATTGGCCTTTGCATCAGCCCCAATGCTGTCGAGCGCAAAGAGTTCATCGATCTCGGCGTTGATGGTCTCCTCATTCACCTCGTGTGGAAAATCGGATGAGAAAAACAGGGCCTCACTACCGATGATTGTGGAGGCGTAGCCGATGTCGGGTTCGTCACCTTCGATACCCAGGTAAATGCGACCCTCACGAATATGCCGCAATATGTAGTCGCGCATAGATTCGCCGTCGGCAAGTTGCAGGTATTCCCCTTCAGGGTCGTAGGGTTTGAAGGCTCCGTAGGAGCCAGCACAGCGCTCAAGAATCATGAATATCCACGCCAGACCACCTTCGAGGAAGCCGATTTTGATATTTGGGAATTTGTCGAAAACGCCATTGAACAACATCGAGGTTAGCGCCAGCACCATGCCGTGGGTATGACCGACAGCGTGGTAGGCGGCGAAGGTGTTGAAGTCGTTCATACCGAAGTTATCGTGGGCGCCGCCGTGGACGGAAAGCGCACAGCCAAGTTTTTCTGCCGCCGCATAAAGGGGATGAAATTCTTTTGACCCGAGCGTGCCTTTGATCAAATTTGAAGGCAGCATGATGGCTTTAAAACCAAGCTCTTCCACGCAGCGGTGCATCTCCTCCACCGCGTAGCCGACATCCATCATTGGAACCAGGCCCACACCGTTCATTTGCGGGAAAGGCCCGGTGTATTGTTCGTGCAGCCAGTCGTTGTAGGCACGGGTGGCAGCGCGAGCGATGGGTTCTTCCACGTATTTGCCGACGGCCAGAAACCAGGTCGGGTAGAGAATGGCCTGTTCGAAGCCGCCCTGAACCATGAAATCGGCCCATCCCTGGGGGCCAACGGGCTGGAATGCGCCCTCCGGTACATCCACCACAATCGCGGAGTGGTGGTGGTCCAGCGGTGGTACTAGCTGGGTCAGACTAATCCGGTCACGAAATGGTTTAGGCAACATCTTCACGATGCCATCGATATCTTCGATTACATGGCCGTCGCCATCCCAATAAGCCAGATCACCTGCAATGTTACTCATCCTCTCCTCCTCCAGACATTCGAATAAAGGGGATTAGATTAGCTAATTGTTGCAGCGGACAGAAGCGTTGATTGGTCGCCGGGAAAAAAAACGGGAGTTTTGCACTCAGCCTATTTCAGCTCCCAGGTCAGTGACAGGTTGTATTTGAAGTCGTTTGACCGACTATCGCCGCCGGTGTCTGATTCATATTCGTTTTCAGCACCGAATTTCAGATTGAGCCCGTTGAACTGATCCAGCTTGATCAACCAGGCCAGGCTCGTCAGGTTACGGAGTTCACCGAGCTCATCCAGTTGCAGATAAAGGGTATTGGAGGCTTCCAGTGACTGACGATCGTTAACCTGCCAGTTGGAATCGAAGCCGACAATGCCCTCGGGACTGAGTTTATCGTCGTCGCCACCAAAGGTCTGGCTAAGACCGAGGCCGAGTCGGCCCGCCATCCTCAAACCAGGGCGATCAGCGAATAGATAGCCGCTACCACCGCTTACCGCAATGCGACTATCCCAGTCTTCAAAATCGTCCCAGTCGTAGCGACCCTGGGCGAAGCGAAACCAGCGACTTTGAGGCATCAGCCAGTCATGGGTGAGTTCGGTGAAAAAATCATTTTCTTCGGTCTGGCCGTTGCTGCTTTCTCGCTGATAGCCGCTTTTTAACAGCGAGTGCTGCTCAGCGGAGTCGGCTCTCCGCTGGTAGCCCAGACGCAGGTCACTGTTACGACTATTGCCGCTGGCACCGCTGAGACCGAGTTCGATGCGCTGGCTGATAGTGGCGTTAACCGCCGGCGCCGGCGTTGTTGATTGGCGCTGTTTGATGGCGGGGGCCGGATTGGCGGGGGGGGGTTCGATAGTTTCGCTAGTAGTCAGCGCGGCAACTTTTTTGCGGTCAATGACTAACCGACCGAGCACTGGATGATCAAAAACGATTTGCTGAGCGTTTTCTTCAACCACCTCACCAGAGAGCCGATCGCCATTACTCAGGGTTATAGGCTGGGCCTCGATAGCGCTACAGGGCAGGACGAAGAGGAATAAAAAAGTTAGCGGGTGACGCAAAATAGGGTTCCTCGATAAGGATAAGTTCAGGTGTGAGCGTCCGGGGGGCGGCGCAAATAACTGGGTTGTTAGCGCCCGATGCGGTCTATTTTAACGGAGCCTTGAGGGGGACGCGCACAACGATAGACTGATTGGCCAATATGAATTGACCGGATTACTTGCTGAAACGGGTTTGCCGTATCAATATGTCCATGGCCTTTTGGAGAGGAGGAGCCCATGAATAATAGTACACGGCCGTTCGCGGATATTTACCCTGAAATCGGCACCGGTCCGGTATCTACAGCACCGGCGGTTGACCCGGCGTTTTTTGAGCGGGAACGGGAGAAGATTTTTCGCAAGATGTGGGTCAATATGATCCTGCGCGAAGAGGACTTGCCCAACCCTGGCGATTATTTTGTGCGCGATATTGAGGTGCTTGATGCATCCGTCATTGTGGTGCGGGGAGACGACGGCAAGCTAAGGGCGCTGCACAATGTCTGCACCCATCGTGGTAATCGGCTGGTGCGTGACGAAAGTGGGTCCTGTAATGGTTTCCAGTGCGATTTTCATGGCTGGGTCTTTAATAATCAGGGCGAGCTGGCTTTTGTCACCGATGAACAGCGCTTTCATCACCTGGATAAGCCCAGCCTGGGTCTGGCTAAAGTTCACCTGGATACCTGGCGTGGTTTTATCTTTGTAAATTTTGAAGAGACCCCGAGCCAGAGTCTGGAAGCGTCCATGGCCGACTTTAACCAGGACCTTAAGCCGTTTCCGTTCGAGAATATGGTGCTGGCCGGGCGTTATCGCTACGAGACCAACGCCAACTGGAAGACCACCATGAATGCCTTCCAGGAGTCCTACCATGCTGCGTTTGTGCATAAAAGGTCAGTACGTCAGTGCCTGGAGGATGACGGCGATCCCTACCTTGCCAGTCAACGGATCAAACTGCAGCCTAACGGCAATCAAAGTATTAGTGTGCACGTGCCGCCCCATGATTTAACTCCCACCGAGATGATCGCTTATGGGATGGGGGCGACCTTTACCCAGGGGGGTGATGGCAACGTTAATTCCTTTCCCGGTACTGCCCAGGCACAGATAGAAAACTGGGCGTTTGATCTCAATATCATGTTCCCGTTTTCGCGGATTAACGTCGGTGCTGGCTGGTATTACGTTGATGCCTTCTGGCCGGTGGCCCATGACCGGACCGTCTATGAGCTGGCTTTCTACTTCCCCATGCCCACCAGTGCGGGCGCCATGATCAGCCAGGAATACAGCAAGATCGTGCTGCGGGACCTGTCACGAGAGGATCTGTTTACCAATGAGGTGACGCACAACGCTCTGCGCTCCGGGGCAATCAAGTCGATTCAGCTTTCGGATCAGGAAATCGCGGTGCGTCACCAGTACGAGAAAGTGACCGAATTTTGTCGTTAAGCCGGAGGGAAAATTATGAATAACCCGTTACCAGAACCCTTTGCACACTTAACGCCTTATCGGTCCTGGGCACTATCCACCGAAGATGCCCGTATGCGTCGTCGTATCAGCGCATCGATGAGCGAAATTACTGACTACTACCAGACCTTGTTGCCGGAAATCGATCCCATTGCCAAACACCTGGATCAATGGCCTCTGGCGGAATTGCCGGCAGAACAGAAACCGCTGCTCTATCTGGCAATGATGTTCATGGAAACCGCCATGTGCGTGGAGTTTTTTTTCGACCCGGACGTGCCGGAAGCACTGGGAGCAGAGCACATAGAGCTGTATGCCGGTCGCTCGGAGCAGCTGGTGAATAGCTGACCCTTTAGTGGCAGGTTAATTACAGGAGATTGGGGTATCGATGGTTTAGATAATAAATAAAGAAACCAAAGTGGAGAGGAGAGCGTAATGAGTATTGACTACAAAGTGATCGATTCCGACGGCCATATTCTTGAGCCGCGCAACATGTGGCAGGAGTACGGTGATCCGAAATTTCGCGACCGGTTGCCACGTATTGAAGTGCGCGACAATCAGGAGATTTTTCGGGTTGACGACGAAAACATTGTCGATACCGGGTTTGGTTTGGGCTTTATCGGGGCCATGGGCAATCGCGACAAGGGCGGCACGCTGGAAAGGAATAATGGGGGGTATGAAAGCGGTCGAGAAGGCGGCTGGAATCCTCACGCCCGAATCACGGATATGGATCGCGAAGGTATCGATGCGGCCTTCCTCTACCCAAGTCTTGGGCTCTTTGTCAGCCCGATAAAAGACCCTGATCTGGCGGCGGCTGGTGCGCGGGCTTATAACCGCTGGCTCGCCGACTACTGCGGCGAGTACCCGGAGCGGCTGTTTGGTGTGGCCTCGCTTCCCATGCAATCAGTGGAGCATGCCATTGCCGAGATGGAGTTCGCCCAACAGGAACTGGGTTTTAAGGCCGGATTTCTGCGGCCCAACCCGCAGCAGGGACGTGTGTTGCATGATCCCTACTATTACCCACTCTGGGAGGCGGCCCAGGCGTGTGATTTCGCTTTCGGTATCCATGAAGGCGCTGCCAGTGGTCAACCCACGCTTGGGGTGGAGCGGTATGAGAGTTTCGCGGTTAAGCACCTGGTTAGCCACACTTTTGAGATGATGGCGGCGGCGGCCAGCGTGATCATGTGCGGCGTTTGTGAAGAATTTCCCAAACTTCGCTTCGGGTTTATGGAGGCCAGCGGTGGCTGGATGGCGGGGTGGCTCGATCGCATGGATCGCCACTACACGGATAAAGGTCTTAATGACACCAATCTCAAGACTCTGCCCAGCGAGATTTTTCGGCGCCAGTGCTTTATTGCTTTTGAGCCGGTAGAGAAGTGTTTGCCGTCGGTCGCAGAGTACATTGGCGCTGAAAACATCCTCTGGGCCACGGACTACCCGCATCCCGATGGGTTCTGGAACGCAGCCCGACAGATCCAGGATATGGGGATGCCAGAACCCCTGCTTAAAGATGTGATGGCCACTGGTGCAAAACGCTTCTACGGCCTTAACTGATCGGTTTATAGCGCCTGGCCTTTCAAAAGGTTCTCGGATTGCCATCCGAGGACCTTTTTTGTTAATCGTGGCATCCGGTAACCCGATTGTCATGAATTGTCCGGGCTCCTGATCAGGGTCACAAAACGGTTTCGTTTTTTTACTATTATCCTGAGTAAGGTACCTGTTATCTGAAGGTGCATCTGGCTGAGATCAATGGAATCATTGCAGGTCGCACAACTGGTTAGTTTGGTCATGCTGCTGTTGCTGGTTGCGGCGGCGGCGCTGACCATCAGCAAGCGTACTGGGTTACCTTTTACGGTGTTACTGGTGATCGTCGGCATTGCCCTGAACGCTGCCAGCGATCTGCTGCCGGCGGCGCTGCACGAGTACCTGGCATACGAGATTTCTACTGACGTTATTCTGTTTGTTTTTCTACCCACCCTGATATTTGAATCGGCCTTTGCGCTGGATGGTCGAGAGCTGCGCGAGAATATCGGTCCGGTGTTGACGCTGGCCGTGCCCGGGTTGCTGATATCCACGGGGTTGATCGGCGGAATTATTGCGTTGGCAACACCGATCCCCCTGCCTGCTGCGCTGTTGCTGGGGTCAATTTTAAGCGCCACTGATCCGGTGGCGGTGATCGCCATCTTCAAACAACTCGGCGCACCGAAGAGGTTAACGGTGCTGGTCGAGGGCGAGAGTCTGCTTAACGATGCAACGGCCATTGTCGTTGCTCGGCTGTTGACGGCGATGATGCTCGCTGGCTATTTCAGTACCGAAACATTGCTGGCAGGAGTCGGTGATTTTGTTGTTGTCTTTGTCGGCGGGGCAGCAGTGGGCTGGCTCTGTGCGCTCGTAACGGGCTATTTGTTGGGTCGGGTCCGTAATGATGCCTTCATCGAAATTACTCTGACCACCGCGCTGGCATATCTGTCATTTCTGATCGCCGAGGAAGTTCATGTCAGTGGGGTGATGGCCACCGTCGCTGCTGGTGTGACCATGGGGGGGTGGGGGCGCTGCAAAATTTCCGCGCCGGTGGTGGAATATCTGGATAGTTTCTGGGAATACATGGCCTTTGTAGCCAATGCGCTGATATTCCTGCTGGTCGGTTTAAGGGTGGAGTTGCCGGCGTTAGCCGCCGCTGCCCCGGTGCTGGCGTGGGTGATTCTTGCGATGCTGATTTCTCGAGCACTGGTGGTCTACACACTGGTGCCGCTGGTGACTCGCCTGCAGGGTTCCCAGCCAATCGATCGACGTTATCAGAGTGTTATCTATTGGGGTGGTCTGCGAGGTGCGATCGCATTGGCCATTGTGCTCAGTTTGCCGGAATTTGAGCAGCGTCAGACTTTTATCGTGCTGGTCACCGGCGCGGTGTTGTTTACGCTCCTGGTTCAGGGACTCTCTATGCAGCGACTGGTTCATTGGTTGGGACTCGACGAACCACCGCTGGCGGATCGGTTGATGCAGGCCGAGGGGTTGTTGCTAGCCCGAACCCATGCCCTGGCACGGTTGCCAGAATTGCAGGGCGGGGGACTGTTTTCGGCCACGCTGGCGGATAATCAACGTGATCTGTTTGAGCAGGGGATAGAGGAGAGTCGGAGCGATCTTTCCAAACTACAGGTTGGTCAACTGGCTCCCGGTGAGGGACAGCGATTGCTACTGTTGCGCTGTATTAATCTGGAAAAAGCTCACTACTACACCCTGCTGGGTTCGCGGCAAATTTCGGAAGCAACTTATCGTGAGCTGATTCATGGGTTAACCAGCGTCAGTGAGGAACTTCGCCAGGGAGGCTCCCTGCGGCATTACGATGCGCCGCCTGCGCCAGGCTCCATTACTGCCGGATTGATGCGGGTTATAAAGCGAATCCCGGCCCTTGAAGGGAGCGTGGAACTGCTGGAGCGTGGTCGTACCGAACGCGACTATGAAAAGGCCTGGGCGACTTATCAAAGTACCCGTCAGGTGATGGTGGAACTGGCAGAACTGGGGGAGGTGGAAGTTGGCCAGGCAGAGATCGTACAGGCGGTGATTGAACAGGTAGAGGTCAGACAGACCCGTGCTCGGGTGTTGCTTGACGCTACCGCCCAGCAGTTTCCGGAATTTGTTACCGCGATACAGGCACGACTGGCGGCGCGGCTGATGATTAATGCGGAAAAGCAGTATGTCGAGCAGCGCATGGAAGCCGGCACCCTTCCCGCCGGCGTCGGTGAGCGGCTAATTGAGCAGTTTGACCTTGCCCTGGACGAACTGCGCGGTAGTGAAAAATCGCGTCTGGTAATCGATACTGCCGAACTGCTGCGATCGGTGCCGATGTTTCAACATTTAACGCCGGGTGATGCCAGGGCGGTTACCCAGATGCTGCATCAACACACGATTCCCGCCGGCGAAGTGATCATCCGTCAGGATGATGTGGGTGATTCTCTATTTCTCATTGCCCGCGGCGTAATTCGCGTCTGTCGTCAGGATGAACAGGTTGATGGCGGAGCCGAACGGGATCTGGCTACCCTGATGGCCGGGGATTTTTTTGGGGAAATGGCTCTGCTCACTGGCGAACCACGCACGGCCACCTGCCGAGCGGTAACGCCCTGCGCGCTCTATGAATTACGAGCTGCCGATTTTGATCAATTGCTAACGGCCCTGCCGCCGGTTAAATCTGCGGTCGAGCGGGCAACCCAGCAGCGTTCTGTTCAGCAACGCTCTATTTTTAAGGCCGACTGAGGATAAAAAAGGTGAGTGACAAACTGCGCTATGGTGATTTCGCCAGTGCCATGACGATCAACCAGGTGAGCATTAGCTATAACGAGCTGACGCCGAAAATTGCCGTAGATGCCGATGGCAATGAACTGCCTTATGTGCCACCCAAACTCTCGCTGACCCCTCGAGATCTGTTCCGCGTGCTTGAACCCTATATCAACGTGCGGGTGGTCGAACAGCTACGCTCGGTGGTGCCACTGGCGCTTTACCTGGCGTTGTTTCAACTACTGATTTTGAGAACCGGGGTCACGGATGCCGGCCTCATCAGTGGGGGAGTCATTGCGGTTATTCTGGGTCTGGTGCTCTTTATGGAGGGGCTGAAGCTTGGTCTGATGCCGTTTGGTGAGTCTATTGGCACCGTTTTACCCGCCAAAGCGGCGCTGCCGGTGGTCATGATGGTGGCGTTGTTGCTGGGTGTTGGCGTTACCTTTGCCGAACCGGCGATAGGTGCATTACAGGCTGCCGGATCGATGGTCACTGCGGAGGATGCGCCCTATCTCTGGGCATTGCTGAACCCCTGGTCAGGCACGCTGGTGTTGAGTGTGGGAGTGGGGGTTGGTCTGGCGGCGGTACTTGGGATGCTGCGGTTTATCTACAACTGGAGTCTTAAGCCGCTTATTTATCTAACGCTGGTGCCAGCATTAGGACTGCTGCTTTACCTGCTGTCCGATCCGCAGTTAAGTAAAACCATTGGCATGGCCTGGGACTGTGGAGCTGTTACTACCGGTCCGGTGACGGTTCCGCTGGTCCTGTCGCTGGGTATTGGCGTGGCTGCGGCGACCGGGAAGGGGGACACTTCACTGTCGGGATTCGGTATTGTCACGTTAGCGTCGCTGTTTCCGATCATCGCCGTGATGCTACTGGTGATTTACCTCGCTAGTACGGTGAGTCCCGAACAGATTATTCAGCAGGCTGCGGTTGCTCAGGCGGAAATTGCCTCTGCGGGGCAGTGGTATCAACAGACACCCTGGGTGGAAGCGATTGGTGGTTTTCGAGCAATTGTTCCGCTGGTACTGTTCCTGTTATTTGTGATCAAAGTGGTGTTGCGCGAGAGCGTGCATAACGCCGGGATAGTTACCTACGGCATTGTGCTCTGTGTGGTCGGCATGGTCATCTTTAACATCGGTCTCAGCTATGGTTTATCTAAACTTGGAGGTCAATCGGGTGGCCTGGTACCGGCGGCGTTCGCCACGGTGAACGGGGTTGATGGTTCACCCCTTTACGGGTTTCTGCTTGGACTAATGATCGCCGGTGCTTTCGCCTGGTTTCTTGGTTACGGTTCCACGCTTGCCGAACCGGCACTCAACGCCCTGGGAATTACCGTGGAGACACTGACTAACGGCGCGTTTAAAAAGAGTTTGCTGATGAACGCCGTGGCCTTTGGAGTGGGCTGTGGCATCGCTGCCGGTACGCTGCGCATGGTGTTTGATCTGCCGCTGGCCTGGTTCTTAATTCCAACCTATGTTCTTGCCGCAGTACTGACCGCCCTCTCTACGGAGGAGTTCGTCAATGTCGCCTGGGATAGTGCCGGGGTGACCACCGGTCCGGTGACCGTGCCGCTGGTACTGGCAATGGGCCTGGGTTTTGGTAATTCGACAGCGGCAACCGATGGTTTCGGTATCCTGTCGATGGCCTCCATCGGGCCGATTCTTACCGTACTTTCAGTGGGTTTGATGATTCAGCTAAAACTGTATCGACAGAGACAGGCGGAAGTTGCAGAGGGTCACTCAAATGAAAAAGACCGATCATGACTAACCATGAAGGATTACTAGTTCTATGAGTAAACGTGAAATTACCGTATTAACGGACGTCGCCCTGATCACCTGTGTTGTTCAACGTGGTTTTGCCGACGAGGTGATCGCCGCCGCCCGAGACGCCGGTGCTCAGGGAGCGACGACCTATTACGCCCGCGGTAGCGGGGTACGCGAGCGGCTCGGGATTTTTGGGGTAGCCATCGATGTGGAAAAGGAGGTGATCAACGTCGTCGTCTCTCAGGATCAGCTCGATCGGGTATTTGAGCGGATGTATCTTGCGGGCAAACTCGACACGCCAGGCATGGGTTTTATTCATGTCACCGCCCTCGAGAAAGCCGCTACCTATGTGCCGGAGGAGGTCAAAGAGAAACTTCACCGCTCCGTGCGTCGGCGAGGTTAAGCCGGTGTCCGGGTCAGAACCGAAACTTAACGTCGGCAACCAGATGCCCATGCCTGCCATGGCCGATCAGCGGCAAATCACGGCGATTCTGCCTACCGGGATTGGCCACACTATTCTTGAACTGCTTAGCCTGCACTGTGGTTTGTCTACTGCGTCGTTGCATCGTGCACGCGGTGTCGGCATTGTGCCGTTGATTGGTAAAAAAGGAGTTGGTGCGCAGATCGAGTGGGACTTGATTAGCGTGATTGTGCCGCCTGACAGGGCCGATGAGATTTTTGCACTGATTTTTCATGAGGGGGAAATCGACCGCCCCCACGGTGGTTTTATCTACATGGGTGAATTGCAGGCCGCAACCTCGTTTATGTTGCCGGAAGTAGCGGATGACCCCGACGCCACAGCAGAAATGGAAATAACCAAACCGGATTAGGGGTAATTGCACGCAAGTAGTGGGGCAATATCACCCAACCTCTGGTGCTGGGTACCCTGAAGGGCTGAGTCGAAATGGATACCCTGATGATCGTCAGACGATAGCGGTACTCCGTTAATTACAGACTCTCCCCACCGTTCGTCCTGAGCTTGTCGAAGGACGCCCTTCGACAAGCTCAGGACGAACGGGAAGTTTGTAATTCCGTTACTGGTCAGCCAGTCGAACCATGAGCTCAGAACGAACCTGACCTGAGCCCCTCTTAGTCAGTGTAAAAACGGCCATTCAACGCAGTTCCGTAATTGAATTATGACGCTAATAGCTCCCCTAATTACTATCACCCAGTCGTTCAATTCGTGCCTGCTCGGCGGCAAACGCGGCCTTGATTTCTTCGACCACTGCATCGACATCGGCCGCTTTAGTATCCTCTTCGAACAGGCCAGTTAGTTTTGAGTCCGGCCGTAATTTTCCCTCTTCGTATAGTGCCCATATTTCTTCCGCGTATAACTTGTCCGCGAGTTCCGGCGCGTAGCGGGCGTAATAGCGGGTCATGTTGTTAACGTCGCGTTCGAGCATTGACCGAGCGTGGGCATTTGCAGCCGCGTCCACCGCCTGCGGTAGATCGATGATGACCGGCCCGTTGGCATCGACGAGCACGTTAAATTCAGAAAGATCGCCATGCACCAGCCCGACACAGAGCATACGAATCACCGACTGCATCACCCTGGCGTGGTCCTGCAGGGCTTTTTCGGTGGAGAAGGCGACGTCGGCCAGGCGCGGAGCTACTTCACCCTCCTCGCTGGTAATCAGTTCCATTAGCAGGACACCATCCAGGCAAAAGTAAGGTGTGGGCACACGTACACCGGCTTCTGCTAGTTTTTTCAGGGCGTTGAGTTCAGCGTCGTGCCAGGTTTTCTCGCTCTCCTGACGTCCATAGCGGGTGCCCTTGTCCATGGCTCGGGCGCGGCGAGTATTACGTACCTTGCGACCTTCCCGGTATTTGACGGCCTGCTTGAAACTGCGTGTTTCTTCGTCCTTATAAATTTTTGCGCAGCGCAATTCATCGCCGCAGCTGACGATGTAAACGTCGGCTTCCTTACCGCTCATCAATCGGGCAACCACCTCATCGACGAGGCCGTCGGCTACGAGTTCTTCAAGTTGTTTTGGTGTTTTCAAACGATGTTTTTGGTTAAGTTGATCTGCAGTTATTGGGTTATATTTCGAGTGAGGAAGGCTGAACAGGGTGCTTGACACCGGTGATGTTTGAGCGTCAGGGCACCCAATAATATAAAGGCTAATGAAAGAAAAAGGGGAGAGGATATGGGGCATACGGAGTCGATACAGGAACTGGCCGGTACGCGGATAAGGTTAATGCGTGGTACCAGAGCGCAATCAGAAGCAAAGCCTACCCTGCTGTTTTTACACGGTGCCGGCGGGGCTAGCGCCTGGTTGCCCTTCATGGATGCGCTGGCGCAGCAGTTTAATCTTCTGGTGCCGGAACACCCGGGTTATGGCGACTCGGATAATCCTGAGTGGTTACAGCGGGTAGAGGATCTGGCCTATTATTACCTTGACGTGCTGGAGGAGCTGGATCTTCATCGGGTGCACCTGGTGGGTCATAGCCTGGGGGGCTGGACCGCCGCGGCCCTGGCAGTCAAAAACTCCTCACGGCTGGCTTCACTGACACTAATCTCGGCCGCGGGTGTGCACGTGCGTGGCGTGGAGCGAGTTGACAACTTTATCGGTAACCCGGAACAGAGCCTGCGTGGGTTAGTCCATGATCAGGCCCTGGCAGATCAGTTGTTGGCCATGGAGGTATCTGCCGAAGAGCGCGAGCGTCAGCTAAAAAACCGGTTTACCACGGCGAGGTTGGTGTGGCATCCCCGCTCTTATGATCCCCACCTGCCTAAATGGCTGCACCGCATCAGGATTCCAACCCAGGTAATCTGGGGAGATAAGGACCGATTGTTCCCACCTCGAATTGGTGAGGAGTATGAGCGACTAATTCCGGGAGCAAAGCTCACCTTATTGTCCAACTGCGGCCACCTGCCACCGATAGAACAGGCCGATAAAACGGCGGCTCTGGTGGCGGATTTCGCCAACAATGTGACCGCCGGGGAGGGCGCAGCATGAAGTTTTTCAATTTTCACTTAATGCCTTACGCAGAGTTGGATGTCAGCAAAATTCGGGACCACGGTAGCGCCTGGGTGACTTTCCCCAATAGCCATTACGACCCACTGGTAGGTTCGAAACTCTATAACCGCTTTCTCGACGAGCTGGAATATGCGGACCAGATTGGTTTTGATGGTGTCTGTGTTAACGAGCATCACCAGACAGCTTACGGGCTGATGCCCATTCCGGGGGTGTTGGCCGGGGCATTGGCACGGAGCGTCAAACGGGCGCAGGTCGCTATCATTGGTCGTGCTTTACCGCTAGTGAATAACCCGCTGAATATCGCCGAAGAGTTCGCCATGCTCGACAATATTTCGGAGGGACGGTTTATTGCCGGTTTTGTCAGGGGAATTGGTGCTGAATACCACTCAACCGGCGTTAATCCAGCAGAATCTCTGGCTCGCTTTCAGGAGGCTCACGACCTGATCGTGCGCGCCTGGACCGAAACAGGTCCCTTTGAATTTGATGGCGAGTTTTACCACCATAAGTACGTCAATCTCTGGCCGCGTCCTTATCAGGATCCGCACCCGCCGATCTGGGTGCCATCCCAGGGCTCTGCTGAGACCATCGCCTGGGCTGCACAGCACAAGTACACCTATTGTCAGACACTGGGGGCCATTAAAACGGTTGCCGGCTTTTTTAAGCGATATCGTGAAGAAGCCGAAAAATCGGGTTATGAACCGACCTGGGATCAGTGCGCCTGGTCGACCACGATTTATGTTGCTGAAACGGATGAAAAGGCGCTTAACGAAGCCCGGCCCCACGTTGAGGCGCTGCAAAATGAATTTCTGCGGATGCCCATGGAGATGTTATTACCGCCAGGCTATACGTCGCTAGAGTCCTTTAAACATATACAGCCGGACCTGATCGGTAAACCGCAAACCATTGAATCGCTGAATAACGCCGGCGTGATTATCGTTGGCAGCCCCAATACCGTGCGGGAGCGGCTGGCGGAATACCAGCAGCTGGCTGGTTTTAACACGGCCCTGGTGAAAACCCAGTTTGGCACGCTGCCGGCGGAGATGACCCGTAACAATATGGATGCTATTGCCGAGGAAATATTTCCACAATTGCAGTCCTGAAGCGGCAGTTTCTGACCATAATGGGGTGATTTAATCGAAGGTGCTCGAATGGCCTCTACTCGTCAAGAAAGGGCGCTTTGAATCTTGGATAAACTCGATCATCTGTTTGAGAATAACCGGGCATGGGCTGATGCTATTAAGCAGGAGGATCCAGGGTTTTTCGAGCGCCTGTCTAAACAGCAGGCTCCGGAGTATCTCTGGATAGGCTGCTCCGATAGTCGGGTTCCGGCCAATGAAATTATTAACCTGCCGCCGGGGGAGGTGTTTGTTCACCGCAATATTGCCAATGTGGTGGTGCATACCGACTTGAACTGCCTTTCCGTGATTCAGTTCGCGGTAGAGGTATTGCAGGTCAAACACATTATTGTGTGTGGTCATTACGGCTGCGGTGGCATTAAGGCATCAATGGAAAATGAGGAGCATGGTCTCATTGATAACTGGCTGCGCCATATTAAGGACGTAAGCCGGTTTCATGACGCTGAACTGCGGGCGCTGGATCAGTCAGACCGCCTCAATCGTCTCTGTGAGCTAAATGTTGTCGAGCAGGTCATCAACGTCTGTAATTCAACGGTGGTTCAGAATGCCTGGAGAAATGGCGCTCAGTTAGCCGTTCATGGTTGGGTTTACGGGGTAGGTGACGGTATTTTGAAGGACCTTGGTAGCACCATCAGTTCATCGGTCGAGCTTGATCATTGGCGAGACAACTAGCGCTGATTCGCCTTTTTTCTGATCGGCAGGTGGGCTGGACCGCATACCACTACCTTTCATAAAGCAGAGAACCGCTCGCAGATGTTAGATTTTCTGTCCAGCCATCGATGTGCCGGCGCCTAGCAAGACTGGATCAACCCAGATCCGGCTGGTTAGCATAGCGGTACTGGGCGATATCAAAGATTGAGCGGCAGGAACCTGGGGGAGGCGGTGGTCGAAACAGAGCGGTTTAAACAGCAGTTATTACATTTGAAGGCCGAACTAGAAGAGCAGCAACTAGACAATGACCCGGCCGATCAACCGATAGAACTCGATCAGGCTAGGGTGGGCAGACTGTCGCGGATGGATGCCCTGCAGGGCCAGCAAATGCTACAGGAGCTGGCACGACGACAGCAGGCTAAATTGTTAGCTATCGACGCTGCCCTGCGGCGGATCGAGGCGGGCGACTATGGCGACTGTTTCGTCTGCGCAGAACCCATCGATCCGCGGCGGCTAACGGTTGACCCCACGGCGACCCGCTGTGTCAGCTGCATGGACGGCTGAATCGTTACCAGGCTTCCAGGACTTCGGATTCTGGAAATTCCAGGCCGACCCGTTCCCACACTTCGGTTACCCGGCGTATCACCGGTGCCGCCATGTCAAACCAGTCTGGATGGCGATCACGCTTGTCGAACACCTTAAACTCTTCAGGTTTCAGCCCGCTGGCAAAGCGGTGCTGGAATCCCTGCGACGCAGCCATCATCCGCTCCTGGTTGTAGGGCACGATCTGAATGTTGCGGTTGGCACTCAGGCCGGTAGTGGCCACGTAGTAGTGGTACTGCTCCCAGTAGCGCAGGTAGGCGTCAAAATAATCCATCTGCGCGATGGCTTCAGGACTACTTCCGGTGTATTCAAGGTCGCGCCTTACCCATTCCTCAATGTTTCCCCGAACCTGGAATTTTCCGCCTTCCGGGAAACCACCGGATTTTTCGTAAGTGGAGATACAGGAGGTTGCGGGATGACGAACGGTAAGAATATGCTCCACCGATTCACCCAGGACTCGATGAAAAAAACCGCCCGCATAAGAGCCCTTGAGTAGCTTCTTTGGCACGATGATTTTGCCGGTGTGGGGTTTGGCGTTTCCAAAAAACATTTCCACCATGGTCAGGTATTCGGCCATGGTTTGCAGGCTACTGATCCAGCTGTTGACACCGGGCTGAAAACGAAACGGCGAGGCCTCAGGAAACCCATCGTGGGCGATTACATTGGGTACTTTTTCCGGGTCGTAGCCGAGAGACCGAAACAGTTCTTTAGTCAGGTAAGAACCCCCGTGGCGTGGCACCCCAATGATGTTGATGAAGTGAAAACGGAACTGGAGATCGCGGATTTTGTCGGTGTCTCCGGTCATTAGCGCAATTAATAACTCATAAGCGCGTTTGACCTTCTCCTGCCCAGCCGGTGATTCGATCACCAGTTTGGCGTTTTCCGCCGCCTGTTTGATCACATCACGCTGCTCAGTGCTGAGTTCCTCGCTGAGCTGATCGTGCCATTTGGCTTCTTTAAAGTTTCCGCCGGCAAGGGATTGGCGGAGGAAATCAACAAATACCGGTGACACCGGCAACTGCCGATCAGTAAGACGAATATCAACACCCATGGGGAACTCTTCTGGTTATCGTTACAGGGAATAGTGTCAATAATAGCGGCTGCTTAAACGCTATCAATAAATTAACTGGCTTTTTAGGGGGAAGATACCCGACTTATTCAGTTTAACGAATTCTCTTTGTCGGGGATGGCAGCAGTCGCATCAGCGGTTCGGTCAACGAGCCGGCGGAAATTATTTAACGAGGCAATGTGCACGTAAATCTGGCCCATGCTGCCCTGTTTCATAAGCTCCTGAAGCACATCACCGGGTAGCGCATTAAGTTTTTTCTCACTGACTCGATACATGCTGGTCAAATGGAACTGACCGCCATCATTGAGCACTGCCTGGGCTTCAAATGGTTCGAGTAGGTCGAGGTCATCAAGTGCACGTGTCAGCCGATGCGTCTGCAGTCGGGCCGCTTCCATGTCACTGATGAATTTATCAATTTTTTGCCAGGCGCTGGTGGCACGGGCCTGGTTATCAAAGAGCGGGGTGTCGCTACTTTCCAATGCTGTTTCATCCACGCAGATTACGGCCTGGGTACTGCCGTCCGTTTGCTGCCCCTGAGCGACGCAGAAAGGATAGCGTCGCACGTAAGCAGGCACATAAACGTTCTTGGCCCAATGTCCCTGATTGTCGACAAACAGGTTCTGGTTGCTGGCAAGTCCCGTTAGTGCCATTGGCACAAATTCGGTGGTGGCAGGCTCTTTTAAAAAAACAAGCGGATAGTCCCGTGAGGCCAGAGCGAACTCCGTCGCAGTGACGAAGATAGCATTGAGTGTTGCTCCAAACGGAACGGCTGGTTTTACCGCGAGTCCTTTGTGTTTTTCCTTGTCAAAAATGACTACCGAACGGTAGCCCGGCGGTGGGGTTAACTTCTGGGAATCACTCATGGCTGAACGAAATCATTCCTATGGACAATTAGTTTGCGCAGCCGCTACGCGATGGACAATGAAAGGGCAGGTAGTCGCGTTAAGCCGGTTGACGGTGGTAGCTGTTTATTTATTCGCAACCCGGATCGGGTAACGCCAGAATCCGCGGTTTAATTCTCAGGGGTTGCGGTACGCCACCAGCTATGGGCACATAGACAGAATTCCCAGTATCGACGACTTCAGCCTGTCCACCACTGGTGACGACGGTACTACCCACTTCGGTGGTGGTGTAGAGTCCGTCAGGCATATTGATACAGTCACCGGCACAAAAAACGGCCGAATAATCCGTGCCACGAATACCGATGGTGGCCACTGGCGTAGCGACCAGGTATGCATCCTTATTAGCGTTGCCGATGGCTCCGGTAACCGTTCTGAATCCACCTTTAACGAGCCTCATCAGGTTACGGTCACTACTTGCATCTCCACTATGCTTATAGTCCTCGAGCTGCAAACGACTGCGGGGACGCAGCACCATGGTTGCGCCGTCACTGTATAGCAACCGCAGGAAACTGCCAGGTCCGGTGTTGAGCGTATCGCCATCAAATACGTCCTCTCCTTTCACTAGCGGGCGTATTTCACCGCCAGTGGTGGCTGCAGTAGCCTGGCCTTTTGCATAGACCACTCGCCCGGCTGCCGGTTTTGCCGCGGTCGCCACCTGATTCGCCCTGTCTATCCGGGCCTGCTGAGCGGCCAGCTTTGCTCGAGAGCTCGAAATTTCCTTTTGCGGTTTAGTGGGGGGTGGTGGTTTCATCGGCTTCGCCGCTGTTCCGGACCCTGTGGCCAGCTTGCTGTCCGGCAGGGTCAGTGTTACTCCGGCATACATGCGGCTGGGATCAGCGTTGCGAAAGGCGTGGGGGTTTAGTTCGACAATTGTCCGCATCAGTGCTGACCGCCCAGACGGGTCGTCCGGCAATAACTGGCGGACAATTCGTGACAGCGACTGGCCTTTTTCAACCTGCCAGGTGGCCGCTGCTGCCTGGGCGGAAGTTGCTAGTAGTGCTGTCACTCCCAGCGCGAGCATCCCCTTCTTGATAGACATCCTCATGGTTATGCACACTCCAGGCTATCGTCAGGATTTTCATCCTGTTCAATCAACGCGTCACCGCCGTCACTACCGCCATCAGTACCAGTATCGGCGTCATCTTCATCGTCATCTTCATCGTCATCTTCGGATTCCTCACCACTCGCATTGTCAGTGGTGGTCTTTGAGCCTCCAGAAGGCACCAGGTCATCGACCGAATCAATGGTGTTGACGATATCAATCAGTTGATCCGTTACCGGATTCAGCGATAGCAGTGCGACCAGTCCGGTGGTGGTTACCAGGTCATCACCTTCCACCACGCCGTTTGTAACAAACAGCATGTTTTTGCTGCCTACGTTGATCTCTTCGATGGTGATATCGCTGTTGATAAAACTCGCACCTATGGCAATGGTGGTGCCGGTGAAAGGCTCAAAGTGGTCCAGATTGCTGTAATTAACGAGTTGGCTAAATGACTCAGCTTGAGTCACGCCGATGCTGGCCAGCGGGTCAGAGGGCAACAGCTGAACCAGCACATTTGGGGGGGTGGTTACCGTGCCGGTAAATGACAGGTCATTGGCCTCTACCCAGAGGTAGTGGCCAGTCATATCAATATTCCCCAGTTGGACTGAGTTACCCGCCAGGAACAGCGCATTGGGATTCGCGCTTGGCACCGATATGTCGTTGGCGAGTAAAAAGTCCGTTACCAGTGGATCGCCTGGTAGGCGGCTGGCATCGCTGGCAGTGCCAACAAAAATGTCGGACAACGAAAGATCTATGTCCTGACCGGCAAAGACTCCGACCATGCCACCGTCGATTAGTGCCGGGCCATTGAGCACGCTGCCGTTGGCGGAGAGAAATACTCCATCCGTGCCAATAATGGATGCGCCGTTAAGTAGTAGGTCACCGCTACCAGCGACCAGATCGACCACACTGGCAGACAGAGTAGACAACGATGCATCGAGATGGCCGTTTGCGCCAAGCAAAACATTGCCGCTTGCGAAGGCTGATTGACCGTTAAAATTCATATCCCCGCTAGTTGTCACTGACAGATTGCCAAGGCTACCGTTCAGGTTGAGAGATAAGGGAGCGGTTGATGAGATGTTGTCCACCGTCGCGTTAGCAAAATCTGCCACCTCCAAATTGGGGGCGCTGGTGGAAGCGATCAGGGTCCCAGTGCCCGGACCACCGCCGCCGTCACCATCAAACGCGATCAGCGCTTCAGTGTTGGGTGTCTGCGAGATAACTGAAATTAACCCGTTGGCTGTCACGTTATTGGCAAATCCTGAAAATATCGCGCCGTTGGAGGGGGCCGTTCCGCCCACCGTGTTAATCGACACCGGGCCGTTTAACTGCAGATTGGTGGGCGTAAGCAAGCTGGCGATGGCGTTGACGTCATCGAATGTGCCTGTACCGCCCGATGCCAACAGGTTGATGGCGCCGTTTACGGTAATAGCACCGGCTAAGGTTGTTGCGTCAAATCCTGCAAATGCGTCGCCACTGGCGGTATCGGCGAGCGCTGTCACCGTGACCGCCCCTGCGTTTACCGCTCCGGTGTTTGCGAGAATGGACACACTGGCACTGGCATCGCTGCTCGGCGCCGTTGCCAGGGCCGAGACATTCTGCACGTTAACCCCGGTGTCGGCCTGAAGAACAATAAACGCGTTTGCAGACTCACTATTTTGGTGTGACGCCTGCGCCAGCGTCTGGCCGGTTACCGTCAATGACCCGGCCTGGGCATCAAGATCGACCAGAGCAGTGTTGTCGCTGTTAGAGGTACCCGCCTGCCACAAGGCCTTGGCGATGGCAGCACCGTTGACGATGATGTCACCCCCGGCACCTGCATTGCTAAAGGCGGTTAAGTTTAGTTCTGCCGATGCATAAGAACCGAGGGTCATCACCTGGGCGTTGCCGTTAATGGTGATATCGCCGCCGGTAAAGCCAGCCCCTCCGGTGCGCACGCTAGCGGAGACAGTACCGATGTAATCATCTGCTCGAACATCAACGGTCAAGCCACCATTAATGGTCACGCTACCGCCCTGACTCTGTACGTCCAGGTCTGCGTCGGCGCTATCGCTGCCGCCATCGACGGTGATGGTCAGGGGACCGGTGATGATATTACCGGTCGCAAAAATATCGATGCTGCCGCTAGCATCCGATGCCGCTATACCGGTTGCGGTTACGGCGCCGGTAACGACCGCTCCGTTGTTCGCATCTATATCGATTGATGCCTCGCCAAATGATGAGGCGGTGGCAGAGGCCAGCACGGTGGCGAGGGTCGCGTTGCCACTAGTGGCATGGACATCAATGGTTGCAAACGCCTCATCGGTGGCGCCAGTGGCCAGAGCGGTCACATTGCCTACCGTGACCGTCTGAGCATCCACGTCAATGTCAGCACTGCCGCTACCCTGCCCCGAGCCGGTGGCACTAAGGTTGCCAGCGACGAGGGTGCCGATGGCTGCATCAAGGTTAATATTTGCAATCGCATCACTGGAATTCTCGGTGGCGACCACGGTCAGATTGCCAGCCGTCAGATTTCCGCCGACTGCGTTTGCGCTGATCGAGCTGAAAGCATCGTTATTGCCATTAGCAGTAACGGTGACATTACCCAGAGTCACATTCCCCTGACCAAATACATCAACGCTGGCGCTGGCGCTACTCTGCACCGCCGTGGCGGTGGCGTTGATTGGGCCAACAACCGATATATTTGCCCCTGCAGATCCAGTGTTGATATCAATAAAAACTTCTGCATCGGCAAGGGAATTGGCCCCTGCGTTGGCAACCCCATTGATCGAGCCGCTAACAGTGATGCCGTTATCTGCGTCCAGGTCAATGTTGAGGTGACCATCGTTGGAATTACCGGTGACGTTACCGCTGATATTGCCGATGGTGAGATTGCCAGGGATCGGGACAATGTTCTGACCCACGTCGATACTGGCAGTCGCCAGGCCGCCGCTGGCATTAACCGCCAGGTCACCAACCGTGGCATTACCAGCAGCGGTGTCGACATGAACCCTGGACAGGGCTGTGCCGGTGCCAGATTCAACGGCATCTGCCTGAAAATTGCCGCCGCCGGCGATGCCGCTACCCGCATCGATATCCACCAATGCGCTGGCAAATGAACCCGCTGAAGCTTGTGTTAACAGGGAGGTGGCAAAATTCACCACACCGCCGGTTCCACGAATGTTACCGGTAGCAAATGCCGAACCGGTGGTAGTGATAGCACTATTGACCAGGGTGGTCGCGCCATCAACGGACACACCGCCCTGTTCGGAGATAATCTCCAGTGTGGCTGAGCGAGTTCCAGCTCCTGGCGAACCAAAATCAGCAACCGTGGCAGTAATGTTGGCTCCAGTGACGTTGACTGCCCCAGCTGTAGCGCCGGTATGTTCATGGATGTGTGCCAGGGCAGTCGCAGCACCTGCACCCTTAGCATCAGCGATGACGGTGCCAGCAATATTGACCTGATCATCCGCGGTGAGTTCTACAATGGCGTTGGTGGCATTGGTTCCGCCAGTGGCCTCAGCTTTGGCGACGTGGGCAGCAGCCTGAGTTAAATCACCTCCGAGGGCTTCGACGTGCACCAGCGCAGCGCCGCCAATCGGGGTAGTAAATGACGGCGGTCCGGCGTCTGATACCTTCGCCAGGAGAGTTCCCGTATTGAGGAAAATATCGGCCGACCCTTCACCAACGATATTGATGGTTGGGTCAAATGGAGAGGGTCCACCAGTTCCTTGCGCGCGCGCGATAGCGCTGATATCCGCATTGATGTTCACGGCGCCGCCAATAGAACCACCGGCCAGATCGACGATTACTGACGCACCAGCACTACCGGTAGCATCCGCTAATATTGCCTGGTTGATTGTGAGGTTCTGAAGTGAGCGAATGTCCACAAATACATTCGGGGTTGCGCCGTTATCGGTCACGGTGATCGGCGTATCGATGACAATGTCGCTGCTGGCGAACATGGTCAGACTGGCCGAGCTAATCGAACCGGTGAGGTTGAAACCTGCTGCCTTGATGGCGATGCCGCCGGTGGAGGTGATCTGCACATGGGGCGCATCGGCGGTGATTACACCGCCTACATCCAGGTCGAGCCCATCAACATTGAGTGATGTAAGGCCCAGCGAACTACCAAAATTCAACCCGCCGGCCAGCTGCATGGTCAGGTTCTGGCCCGCAATGGCTGCTGGATCAAGCTGAAAAACCCCTGCAAAGGCGTTATCGAGAAAAGCCTGCCCGAGGGTGCCCAGATTGACCTCGCCTACGTCTACACGAATGGGGTTTGCTGAACTGCCAAAAATTGCTCCCGCAGAGCCGCCAACAGTATTTAGCCCTAGAGTAGCGGCGGTGATTGTATTGCTACCACCCAGGGTGTTGCTGACGGGTCCAGCAGCGTCCAGGAACACTTCCTGGGCAGTAATATCAGCACCCAGGTCCATGCTGCCAGCATTCAAAAGCACCTGGGCGGAGGCTGTACCGGTACTGGCAATACCCACGGCGTCAATATTGCTATTAACGGTTAATAACCCGGTGGTGGTGATGTCTACCGTTGCGTTGGCCTGGGTGCCGCTAGCATTCGCCGACAGGCTTCCTAAGCTAACGTTGCCTGAGGTGGAAGATATGTTAATTAAAGCAGAGGCGCTACCAGCGGTAGCAATGGCATTGCCGCTCAAATTGCCGCCGCCGGTGATACCGGTTCCACCATAAACAAAAAACGACTCAACAGCTCGAAAACCTGAAGCGACCAGGTTGAGATCCGCCGCTAAATTTAGCTGGCCCGCATCAGCGCCAATTGAGGCAGACGCAAATGCTCTGTTAACGGTAATGGTGCTAGTAGCCAGTGTTGTTGCGGCATCGACAGAAACGTCACCTTCCAGTGCTCTAATTTCCAGCACTGCATTACGGATCTGAGATGATCCTGAAATTGGGGTGCCAAAATCAGTGGTAGCCACCGTAATATTCGCGCCCGTAACGTTAACTGCACCGTTGATTGCGCCGGCAGTCTCTCTAACAGTTACCACGGCAGTCGTGAATGCTTCGCCGGCGGCGTTAGCAGTAACCGTACCGGCGACATTAGCCTGGTCATCGGCATTAAAATCTACGACTGCAATAGTAGTGTTAGTTGCGTCGCGGGTCCCGCCAGTTGCATCGGCAATCGCCGTATGACCGGCCGCCTGGGTGAGGTTGCCACCGATTGCTTCTACGTCAACCCGCGCGAAATTATTGTGTCCGGCAATGGCGCCCCCATCGACGACTTGAGCCAGCAGCGTGCCGCTATTAAGAAAAACATCGCTGGTGCCAGCGCCGATAATATTTATTTGGGCGTTAAAATCCTCGGTAGGTGAACCGATTGATCCCAGGGCTTGAACAGTAGCAGTTATGTCATTGTCGATGTTTACCGCACCACCGCTTGCACCGCCAGTCAGGTTTACCAATGCTTCGGCACCTAAGCTACCGGTCGCCGTTGCGGTGACTGACTGGTTGATGGTCAGATTGTTGGCTGCAGTCAGGTCGATCGTTGCGTCAAAGGCCGTGCCATTGGCCGAAACAACAACCGGTGTATCGAGCTGCAGGTTGCCGGCGGCGCTCATTACCAAATTTGCGCCAGAGCCACTCACGAACAGGCCAGTTGCGGCAATCGACAGGTCACCAGCGGTATTAATCGTTAGCGAATTGGTAGGAGCGCCAAAAGCACTGCTCTTGTTAATTACATTAGCGTTTATCGACAAGCTGCCAATGTTTATATCTGAAATAAAATCGAGATCACCGCCGGTGGTGAAGCTGACATTCCCAGTACCAATACCGCCGTTGAAGTTCACCAAACCATCGTAGCTTGCTCCCGCGCCAACAGATGTAGTGCCTGCATGGGCGCTGTTGTCCACCACCAGGCTGGTTAGGTTGTTACCAATGCCTATTAACTGCGCATTGGTGGCGACATTAAACTCAGCGTTGGAAATTCCGCCAACGAAGGTTGATGAACCAGAGGATGTGTACGAGGGATTGAACAGGACATTCTGAGCCACGAGCAGTCCGGCCCCGGAGGTTTGAATGTCCCCGCCAGCTTCTATTGTGATCCCGGCACTGGTCGCATTAGTTCCGGTTACTCGGGCTTCCACCGTATCAGTGATGGTTACCTCTCCGGGTCCACCGGCGGCGCCAATCAGACCCCCGCCAATATTAACTTGAGCAAAAACGTTACTACCGGTGGCATCGTTGCCGACGGCGCTTGAGAGCACCGGAGCATTTAGTGCGATGGTGCCGCCGAGGGCCTCGATACTGATGTCTGCATCGGCAAACTGGGAGGAGGTGCCGCCATTGGCGACTTCCGTACCCACGGCGGTGAGCCCGGAACCGTTAATAATGATATTGCCACCTCCGCTGATGGGCGGGGCACCCATGGGGTCGGTTTCGACTGCCCAGAGTTCTATGCCGGCATTGCCGATAGCTTCCCCGCTAGCGGAGGCGAGGAGTGAAGCCCCGCCGTTAAGGATAATGTCGCCGCCGCCGTGGTAAGAGGTTGTCGTCCCAGCGCCCGTGACAAAACCGGTCATCAAGTTGAGGTTGGCAAATGCCTGGGCTGCTACATCACCAGTGCCGAGGCCAAACTGGGCTGTTACTGCGTTGTTGATGGTTACGCTAGAATTTGCTGACTGAATTTGCACCTGTGCGCCCTGTATAGCGCCTCCGCTCGGGGTGTTTCCAAAATTATGCGCACTATTCCCATTTGCAACTGCGAGCACGCTGCCACTGGTGGTAATGGCCCCTCCGCCGACGATGTTTATATTTGCTCCGGCGGTGGATTGGGGTGAAATGACTGATGATCCACTAATGGTTGCACTATTGCCTGTTGCCCGGGCATCGGCAGTGGCAAGGATGTCGCCGTCGTTAATGCTGCCGCCGCTTATGGTAATGGCTCCGCTGCCGCTGGTCGCCATTTGTACCGTCGCGATAGCTGTCGCCTGAGGGGTTGATCCTGCGGTACTCGCATGTTGGCCGTTGCTGGCGGCTGCGGTGGCGATAATATCGGCGTTGGTAATGACAATGTCGCCGGAAGTCGCCGACAGTGAAACCCCCGCAGAGGCGGATACTGAATTTACTCCCGGCGAACTGCTCCCGATTGCTGAGGCCGATGCCTGGATAACACCGTTAGTGATGGTGACTGAACCGTTACTGGCGGTCATGGAAATATTGGCGTTTAGCGGGAGCACAGACCCGCTCGACGCGCTTCCCAGAGCAACGGCACTGACGCTGCCGTTCTGCACGATACTGGCACCGGCATAGGTGATTGTGGCTGATCCAGAACTGAAACTCGCCCCGCTGCCGAAAAAACTTGCCTGCGCGGAAACATCACCGTTAACGATTAACGCCCCCGAGCCCGCCTGTAAACTAATCAGGGCAGGTGGTGGGCCGTTTGAGTCTGATGCGACAACATTAATATCTCCGTTGATGGCTAATCCATTCCCGCTGACGCCCAAAAACGCGCCGCTGCCATCGCCGCCGGAACCAAACAGGTCAATGTCGGCGCTGATGTTCACCGAGCCACCTGCCGTAATTGAAAAATCTGCAGATGAACCGGAGAAGGAGATCCCCGTTGCAGTAATGTCAACATTGCCCGTGGCGTTGATATTCAGGGAGCTGAATGACGGCACAATACTCCCGCCCGCGGCACTGATTGCAACGTTGTTGCCAGAGAGACTGGCCATTGATGAAATGCTGCCGCTGACTGTTCCGGCCTGAAGGGTCAGGTCGCCATCGACGGTGATGTTTGTACCGTTGAGAGAAATAGAACCAGACGGATCAGCCGTGTAATTAGGTGGTATGCCGCCAGCAAAAGAATCGGGCGATGAATTGCTGAAAAACCCTAGACCAGAACCGACAGAGATGCTGCCAATACCGATAAAAAGATCGCCGCCACTTCCTGGGTTGAAGCCCGTTCCATCTAAACCGCCGCCAGTAAACCCACCGCTAAAAGTGATTGAGTCACTGGCAACCAGAGCGACATTGGCGCCTGAACTGACGCTACCGCCCTGCAGAATGCTTTCAATAAAACTTTCACCAATGGATGCGTTTCCGGCTGAACTGGTTGGGCCACCCGCACTGCCACCATTGATCGTCAGCGTAGCCGGGTCTATCAGCAACTGGCCCTTGTTGCCAAGGTGCACGTCGCCCTTAACCGCCAGGCCCTGGTGACCACTAACTTCGATAAAACCGCCCTGTTCGCCAACCGATCCCCGGACATCAATGGCAGCCCCCGCCTGAAAATCTAAATTTTCTTCGGCGATGACGCGCACGAAACCGCCTTTGCCGGACCCGCCGCTCGCGTTGATCTCAGAGGTGGAAGTGAGGGTGACATCGTCGGTTGATCGTATCCGCACAAAGCCACCGTCGCCATTGGGATTCGATGCATCGACAATGCCGGAGTTAACGACGTCGCCGCCATTGGCGACCAGATAAATTGCCCCATCCTGCTCAAGCACACCCTGGGCCTGTACCCGGCCACTGTTGTTGACAGCGGCATTGACCAGATTGTCGGCTACTTCTGCGGTCATGATGACCCGACCGCCGTCGGCGTAGAGATCGCCGGCGTTATCAACGCCGGCCAGTTCGCTCACCGAGGCCGCATCGACGGTGAAGTTAATTAAATTATCCCCGGCAATATCCAGGGTCATCCCGGCACCGGCCGCCAGGGCCACGGTGCCTAACTGGGCCGAAATAATGCCGTTGTTGTTGACATAGTCGCCGGATAAAACCACATAGCCGCCGTCACGAGCCGCAAGAATGCCTTCATTAATGACGGTGGCGTTATCGGGGCTACTGATGTCGCGACTGAACAGGTAGTTGCCAGCCATGAAATCATCATTACCGATGTTCATGGTGGTGGCGACCAGGCCAGCTACATCAACGGTGGCCCCCTGACCAAAGTAGACCCCGGCGGGATTAACCAGAAAAACCTGCCCATTGGCGGTGAGGTTGCCAAGGATGGAAGAGGGGTTGCCGCCGACTACTCGGTTGAGGGCCACCGAACCGCTGTTGGGTTGAAAGAACTGTACGTAGTCGTTGCTGCCGAGGGAAAAACTTTGCCAGTCGATGGCGGCTCGGTTACTGGCCTGATGAATGTTAGTAGTGTTGGCATTGGGACTGTTGATGGACGCTGATCCAGCCACCACCTGGCCGCCCTGGGGGCCGGCCAGCGCCAGCCCTGGCACGCTGGCTGCGAGCAGTGCGAGCACCTGTTTGGGTCGCACGATATGAGCAATGGACAGGGGTAGAACCCCGGCACTAAAGCTGTCGTTTAATGGCGGAGATTGCTTAGGTTGCTTTTTCCCTGTTCTGGTCATGGCGGGCGGCCTTTAGAAACGGGTGGAAAGGTTAGTCCAGAAACGGCTACTGTTGCTGCCGTCGCTGGCCTTTCGGCTGTTGGTGGGGAATGCAAAATTGAGGTCGAACTGGATATTCTTGAGCGGCTCCATAGCAAGACCAAAACCGAGGCTGGAGAGCGAAATTGAGCGTTCTACCAGCGGCAGACGGTCTTTGCTGTAAACCTTGCCGCCGTCGGCAAAGGTGCGGAACAACAGGTCGCGTCCGGCGAGAACTTTAAACTGTTTTCTTAATTCCACCGTGGCAGAGAAACCCTGGTCACCACGAACCTCTGAGGTGGGAAAACCGCGCACGTCGGCCGGTCCGCCAATGCCAAATTTTTCGGAGTCCGGCAGGGCGTCTACCGAGAGCACACCCGCGCCGCGCAGGAACAGATTCCAGCCATCATAGAAAGGCCGTAGGTGGTTGATGTCGACACGTAATTTGCCACGCACCCGGTTGCGGTCGCCCCCACCCCGGGGCGCTCCGGCATCATCGACGGCGAAAGGGTCATTGCTTCGTTTGCGAAAATTGGTCCAGAACACCGCCGACAGGTTGGATATTGAGTTATCCATATGAATCTGGCTGGCAACCAGTGAAATATCCAGCAGGTTGATGCTGTCTTCGCGATCAATCCCGTGGGGAACGCCAAAGCTAGCCTTGTCCTGGGAATGGGAGTCTTTATGTTGCAGGCCGATACCCAGCAGAATATTGCGTGACCGAGAGCGCTGCAGAGGATGAGTGAGCTGTATACGGCTGCTACGGGTGGTGCCGCTCAGTTCGCCGCCGGCAAAGGCCGCTTTGATGGCGCTGTCCAGTGCAACGTCAAAATCAGCCTGCGAATAGCTGACCGCAAGCCGGGTGCCGGAACTGTTTAGCGGCAGGCTGTAACCAACGTTGTAATAGTTAAGGAGGTCCGCCTGGGTGTGCAGAAAATCGAGGCTAAGACGATCGCCAATACCCAACGGGTTGTTAAGACCAATGCCGCCCTCAAGGCGCCATTCACCGACGTCCTCGCGACCGTAGTTGTTGCCGGTCAGGTATCCATCAATCCGTTGTTCGGTCGCTTCAATGCCGATAAGCGAGCTGCCGTAGACGGTGCCGGGTTTGATAACCGAGCGGGCCGAGAGTCCGGGCAGATCGTTAAGCAACATCATTTCCCGTTCCATCGTCTCCAGTGAGAGGACCTCTCCGTCGTGGATTTCGTCGAACTGGTTGCGCAGGAATTCGTCGGAATACTGGGTGTTGCCGGAAAAGTCGATGGTTTCGAGTCGGCCCTCAACGACTTCCAGTCGTATCACGCCGTCGGTTATTTTTTGCGGAGGTACCGTGACGGTCGCGAGCCGATAACCTTTGCTGCGGTAGAGCGCGCCGAGTTCGTCAGCGACTGCGTAAATCTCGGAAAGGGTCAGCGACTGGCCTGCATATTTTTCGGTAACGGAATTAATTTCCGCGTCGCTAAGTTTGCTGTTGCCCTCAACTTCGAAGCGTTGAACGACAATTTTCTTGCTCGCTGCTGGCGGAACAGGCGAGCTGGCAGGTTCGGCGGTTTCCTGCTCCAGCTGCAGGGGAGCGGGAGTTGGCAGGGTCATTCTCCCACGGTTAGGCAGGGTGCTTTCCACAGTACCAGGACTCGATGGCACCCCGGGTGCAGCGGGTGCTGCCGTTGTGGCAACTAGCATTGCCATGGGTAGCAAGGTGAAAATGGGGTGACGATACCTGTTATTTCTTTTCATCGGTTCCAGACCGCCTGGTGGCTATAATTGTTATTGATTGCAAAGCGATAACCCGCTGACGCTAACCGCCAATTTCAGATTATTTTAGACGAGTTTAAATCCATCTGGAAAAGGCGCTTTTCCAGTGTGACTTTACCAGTTAAGCGTTGGTTAGGTAAGTGTCGTATAAACGGTGAAAGGAGGGAGTTATTCCATGAAAATTGCGGTTTGCGGGTGCGCTGGCATTGGCAAGAGCACGCTGGTCGCCGCGTTGGCCGAGCGCCTTGCGGTTACGCCGTTAGGAGAGCACTACGAGGCCCTGTTTTCACCGCCGGGAACTTTTAACGCTGAACCGGTCAGACTGATACCACTGTTTAATCAGGTGATGGACGATAAACACCGGCTTCAGGACGAGGCGACCAACTTTGTCGTAGACCGAGCGGGGATCGATCTGCTGAATCTCTGGATGGCCAGGGGCCTGGCACGTTATGGAGACGCGACCCGCGAGTTTGCAGATCGTTGCCAGGATTACGTCAAGCGTTACGATTTAATTGTTTTTCCCCCCTGGGGAGTCCTTCCTCTGGTGCCGCACGATGGTGGCGATGGCCGAGTGCGGGTGCAGGACCCCTGGATTCAGCTGCGCAACCATGCGGCGATTCTGGGTCTGGCGCGACTCTGGGGTCGAGAGGAGAAAATACTCTGTTTGCCCGATGAGCGGGCCGATGTGAAGAGTTGGGTTGATCAGGTCTGCACGGTTCTGGAACGACAGAGCAATTAGTATGGTTACCCGGGAGCCCGATCAGGACCGCGGAATTTTTTACGACTGATATTGTTTGGATAAATTCAGGGAGGAGAGGTTATGGCGGTTTTAGTGACGGGAGGCACCGGGTTTATTGGTGCCGCAGTGGTGCGTGAATTACTGGCTCAGGGTGAGCATCGGGTAACCGTATTTCATGTCAGTGGAGCGACCTGGCGGCTGGCTGATGTGGCCGATCAGGTTACCTTCATCCAGGGCAACCTGGGCAATTTCAGTCATCTACTCGACGCGGTGAAGCAATCGAAGCCGTCAACCATCTATCACCTTGGGGCAATGCTGTCGGTGGCCTCAGACCTTGATCCGGCAGCGGCGATGCAGGCCAACGTCAACGGCACTTTTAATGTGCTGGAGGCGGCGCGATTACTGGATGTGCCTCAGGTGATTTTTGCCAGTAGCATCGGCACTTATGGGGCTGATGTCGACGGGGATCAGTTCGATGATCTGACCATGCAGCGGCCGCTATCGTTTTACGGTTCTGCCAAGCTGTTTGGTGAAAACATGGGCAATTTCTATCGTCAGCGCTATGGCCTCGATTTTCGCGGCATCCGTTTCCCAGGGGTGGCGGGTGCTGGTGTGCGCACACCCGGTGCGGCACAGTTTCACTCGTGGATGGTTGAGGAGAGTGCCAAAGGCAAAGCCTACTCGGTCGGGGTCGCCGAGCAGACCCAGGTGCCGATAGTCTATGTAAAAGATGCGGCAAAAGGGGTGCTGACGCTCGCCGGAGCACCGGCTGAGAATCTGCGTATGTTTAATTATCTGATCAACGGGGTGCCGCCGACCCCCACCGCGGGTGAGCTGGCTGAACTGGTCAGGGCGCGCGTCCCGGGGACGGATATAAGTTTTCACCCGGATCCGGTTCGCCAGCAGATGCTGGAGAAGATGATCAAACCGATTGATGATCGTTTTGCCCGTCAGGAATGGGGCTGGGCACCGCAATACGATGCCGCCGCTATTATTGACGATATGCTTCTGGAGTTAGAAACCCATCCCGAGCGTTATCCCTGAGCCGGCCCTGCAGTCGTGCAATGGGCAAGTTGTCGCAGCTCGGTAGCCAGTTGACTTTCCCGAGGCGGTCGATAGCGCCCGTTTATAATCCATTCAGTATGCCGATCCAGCAAAAATACGTGGCACGGATTTTCGCTAACCCATCCAGATTAGCCCAGTTACTGCTGGGCGGGGTTCTGTGGGCGCTCACTTCCCTGGTGGTGACGGCTGCTCCATCGCTGGCAGAGCAACGTAAGGATTTTCTGGCGGCCGAGCGTGCCTTTGGCCAGGGCCGGTTAACCGAATACCGCGCCATCGCCGCCCGGCTTACCGATTACCCCCTCTACCCCTACCTGCGTTACAACCGGCTACGGCGTAATATCTCGGTGACCAAAGCGGCTGAAGTAGAGCAGTTTCTACAGGAATACGCTGACCTGCCCATTGCCCCGTTACTGCGTAATCACTGGCTAACTGAACTGGCGCGGACCCGAGCCTGGCCGCATTACGCGCAGGTTTATCAGCCCACCGGATCAGTCATTCTGCAATGCCATTATTATCGGTCGTTGCTGGAAACCGAGGGTGGCGAAACCGCCTGGCGCGGCGCCCGTGATCTCTGGCTGCACGGTAAATCCCGGCCAAAGGCGTGTGACCCGCTTTTTTCAGCGTGGCAAAACAGTGGTGATTTTTCGACCGAAATGGTTTGGCAGCGGGTGCAATTAGCGCTCGCTGCCAATCAAACCCGTCTAGCAGGTTACCTGGCGAGGATGCTACCGCCGGCAGAGCGGGCCATCGCCGAGCAGATGGTTGCGGTTCATCGCGACCCTGAAAAAGTGCTCGGCTGCGATTTGTGGAACCGGTCCGAACTGGCCGGCGTGGCAGCGCACGGTGTGCGGCGTCTGGCTCGTGAAAACGCGGGGCTGGCCCTGTCTGTCTGGCAGTCTCGGGCATTGCCGGAGGAACTTGATCCACAGGAACGGGCCTCTACCGTGAATCGCCTTGCGTTGGAGCTATCTCTGACCGGCAATGTTAACGCCGAATCTTTTCTGGATACCGTGCCGGTGGGGTTGCTCGACGAAACGACGAGCGAGTGGCGCCTGCGCTGGGCGCTGAGCACCGGTAAATGGGAGCGGTTGCTTGATTGGTATGACCAGCTTGATGAATTACCCCGTGAATCGACTCGCTGGCGATACTGGCGAGCACGCGCGTTGCAGGCAGTGGGTGATGAGGCGACCGCGGAAACTATTTTTTCCGAGCTTGCTACTGAACGGGACTATTACGGCTTTCTAGCGGCCGATAAAGCCGGGTTGCCTTATCAGTTCAATCACCAGCCGCTAGCCGTCGATGCGGCCGAGTTGCAGGCGCTAATTGACTCACCGGCGATTCGCCGAGTGATTGAGTTGCGCCATTTCAAGCGTGAAACGGCTGCTCGACGGGAGTGGTGGGCGACGCTGCGGGGTGCCAGTAAGGAACGGCGCCTAGCGGCGGCCAGGCTAGCGCAGCAATGGGGCTGGAATCCACTGGGTGTGCTCACGGTAGCCTCGACCCGCTCCTGGAATGACCTGAAGTTACGGTTTCCGGTGGATTATGAAGAACTAATTAGAGAGCAGGCGGCGGTGCAGCAGGTGCCGGAGGAGTTGATCTACGGGTTAATACGGCGTGAAAGTATTTTTGATGTCAATGCGCGGTCACGGGTTGGCGCGCGGGGGCTGATGCAGCTGATGCCGGCCACTGCAAAGCGGGTGGCTCGAAGTCGTAAAGAGCGTTGGCGTTCAATCACGGATATTGTCAGGCCGGAGGTCAATATTCGCTACGGGAGTCATTATCTGCGGCAGATGCTTGACCGTTTTGATGGTAATAAAACCCTGGCGCTGGCGGCCTATAACGGCGGGCCGCATAACGTTAGTCGCTGGCTGCGACGCAACAGCGGCGTCTCAGCAGACCTGTGGACTGAGTTAATCACCTATGGTGAGACTCGCGAGTATGTCCAGGCGGTGCTCAGCTACGCCATTATTTATCGAGAATTGACTGGCGATACCCCTCTGCGACTGGCCGATCTGGCGCCGGCAGTAACGGCCAGCATGGCCGGCACGGAGCCGGCAATACCGCTTGATACGATGGAACCCAGATCACTGGCGATTGACACCTGTTCAGGTCCTTCTTAGGGTGCTTTTCCCTGGATTGGAGGGGGTTAGTTGGTCACGGTAATGATGAGGAAAATGGTAATAGTCAATATTCCTAACCATGGGACCGCTAGCGGATAACCGGTTCCCCTGGCCGCAGAACCTTCCTGGCGCTTGATGACAATCAGTGCGGCGTTGATCAGCAGAAACAGCAGCAGGGTAAGCAGGCTGGTGATCTGCGCCAGGGTCACGAGGGGAAACCACAGTGCGAGTATTAAAATCGCGCTCGCAACCAGTGCCGTTGCCCTGACTGGTGTGTGAGTTCGGCTGTTCACCGCCGAGATGGCAGGCGGTGCCCAGCGCCGCTTACCCATGCCATAAAGAACACGACTGGCCATAATTGTCTGTACCAGAGCACCGTTAATGACGGCGAACAGGCCGATGAGGCTAATGATAATCGGTGGGTTACCGGTGGCTTTTTCGTAGAGCAGCGCCAGCGGTGCGGAGCTTGCGGTTAGCTCGGCTGGTGTTAGCACCAGCACGGCCGTTATCGAGACGATGAAGTAGAAAAATGTCGTTATCCCCAGGGCCATGATGATGGCTCGGGGAAGGTTTCTGTGGGGGTCTCGAACCTCTTCTGCCACATTGACCATATCCTCAAAACCGACGTAGGCGTAAAAAGCGATAAAGGCCCCGCCGAAAATTCCTGCCCAGGTTGCTGCTGCACGATTTTCAGCAACTGTTAACAATGCATTGACGAGGCCCTGATCTAAAATGCTGGCGGTTCCTACCCAGACCACCAGAATTAGCCCAAATATTTCGACCAGCGTCATTACGGCGGTGATGGTGAGCGATTCCTTTACTCCCCAGGCAGCGATGATGCCCATGGCAATCACGGAGCCACCGAGCACCAGCCATTCCGGGAAGGTGACAAAGACGCCCAGGTAACGGGCAAAGCCATGCACCAGAGTGGCCGAAGAGACCAGGCCAATGGTCACCACCAGATAGCCAATGAGGGCGCTTAATGCGGGGTGGTGGAAGGCTTCCTCCACATAAACGGCTTCGCCAGCGCTGAACGGAAAACGGGCGGCAAGCTCGGCATAGGAAAAGGCAGAAAACAGCGCAAGAAGCGCCGCCAGGCCGAACGACAGGGGCGCGTAGATTCCGGCCCGGCCGGCTACTTCGCCGACGAGCACATAAATACCCGCACCGAGAATGGTGCCGACACCATAAAAAGTGAGCAGGATCAGACCGACAGATCGTTTTAGCACGGGTTTTGGTGGCGGTATGGTCAAAACGTGAGTTTCTTCTCGATATCCGGGCGACTGTTAGTAAACTAACTTTAGCCCATGAGGAGCCGCGGATCAGCGTTGGCTGAATCTCATGCCGGTTTATTGAGCAACGCGCTTAATCAGGAGCAAGCGATGGAATATAAGGATTACTATCAACTGATGGGGGTGGAGCGGAATGCTAGTCAGGACGAGATCAAACGTGCCTACCGTAAGTTAGCCCGTAAATATCATCCGGATGTTAGCAAGGAGGCCGACGCCGAAGAGCGCTTTAAAGAGCTTGGCGAGGCCTATGAAGTGCTAAAAGATCCAGAAAAGCGGATCGCCTATGATGAGCTAGGTGCGAACTGGAAGGGTGGACAGGATTTTCAACCCCCGCCAGGATGGGATCAGGGGTTTGAGTTTCAGGGCGGCGGGTTTACTGAAGGCGATGCGTCACAATTCAGTGACTTTTTTGAGACACTGTTTGGCAGTGGCTTTGCCAGTGCCGGGCACTCCGGCCGCGGACAACCAGGAGCCAGTTATTCAGGGGGTGGTTTCGCTACTCGTGGCGAGGACACCCATGCCAAAGTGATGATTGATCTGGACGATGCTTATCAGGGTGCGGCTCGTTCAATAACCCTGCGTCACAGCGAACTGGGTGACGATGGCCGACCCACGGTGAAGAGCCGCACCCTTAAGGTGAATATTCCCAAAGGCGTTCGTCAGGGCCAGCATATCAGGCTATCCGGTCAGGGAGGCCCGGGGTATGGGGGCGGGCCCGCAGGAGACCTTTACCTGGAAATCGGCTTTAACGACCATCCCTTTTACCGGGTTGAAGGCCGCGACGTTTATCTGGATCTGCCGATTACCCCCTGGGAAGCGGCACTGGGGGCCACCGTGGCGGTTCCGACGCCAGGGGGTGAGGTGGAGCTAAAGATTCCGGCAGAATCCGCCAGCGGACGAAAAATGCGGCTTAAAGCACGAGGTATTCCCGGCAGCCCAGAGGGCGATCTCTATGTGCAGTTGCGGGTCGTTGTGCCGCCGGCCGATAACGATGAGGCTCGAGCGCTGTATCAGCAGATGGCGCAAAAAATGGCATTTAATCCGCGCGCGGCGCTGGGGGTGTAAATGAGCAATCAAACCTATGTGATCACCGGCCATATTGTTGAAGAAGAGGTGGAGTTTTCACTCGCGGACCTGAGTCAATGTTGCCAGGTAAACGCCGAGTGGTTAATGACGCTCGTCGGCGAAGGCATTCTTGAGCCAATAGAAAGTCGTGGCCGCTGGCGTTTTGAGGGGCATGCGGTGCATCGCGTGCGGACGGTACAGCGACTGCAACGCGATCTCGGGGTTAATTTAGCCGGAGCAGCATTGGCGCTGGATTTACTGACAGAAATGACAGAGTTGCGCACGCGATTGTCCGCGCTGGAACCCGGTAGTGACGGGTGATTGAAACCAACCTCTCAGGAGCTGGATAATCGATATTGCCTTTCATGGCGCTGCGCGTGGAGTGACCGGCTCGTGTCACCTGATCACCTGTGGTGACAAAAAAATTCTGGTCGATTGTGGCCTTTACCAGGGCAAGCGGGAGCTTGTGGAGGAGAATAAGCAACCGTTTGGCTTTGATCCCAGGCGCATTGACTTCCTGCTGCTCAGCCATGCCCATCTGGACCACTGCGGCCGCATCCCGCTACTGGTCAAACGGGGTTTCACCGGTGAAATTATTACCACCGCCGCCAGTCGTGATCTGGCCCGTCTGGTGATGCTCGATTCTGCCTATCTGCAGGAGGAGGAAGCCAGATGGCAATCGCGTAAATTAGCCCGCCGCGGTAAAAGTGGAGAAAAGGTTGAGCCGCTCTATACCCGGCTGGATGCCCTTGATAGCCTGGATCATTTCGGTCGAACGGCAGTCTATGATCAGGCGATCGCGTTGGGTGATGGCATTCAGGTCACCTTCCATGATGCCGGCCATATTCTCGGTTCAGCCTCGGTGTTTTTGGAGGTTGACGAGCAGGGTGATCGTCGACGGGTGCTGTTTTCGGGTGATCTGGGTTACCGCGACCGGGCGATTCTGAATGATCCAGCGCCCGCTCGAAAAGCCGACGTGGTGGTGATGGAAACCACCTACGGTGACCGCCTGCATAAGCGCCTGGCCCCGTCGGTGGACGAACTCTATACAGCGATAAGCGACACCTTTAGCAGGGGCGGAAACGTCATCATTCCCAGTTTTGCCCTGGAGCGAACCCAGGAACTTCTCTATTTTATACGCCTGGGGCTGGCGCAGGGGAAACTGCCCTCCACCCTGCAGGTATTTCTCGATTCGCCCATGGCGATTTCGGCAACCGAGATTTTTCGGCGCCATCCTGAGTGTTACGACGACGACAGTGGCCGGCTGTTTGCCAGCGGTCAGGATCCCTTCGGGTTTCCAGGGCTGCATTTTACGAGTGATACCGACCAATCGATGGCGCTTAACAGGATCCACAGTGGTGCGGTGATTATTGCCGGGTCTGGCATGTGTACCGGTGGCCGGGTGCGCCACCACCTCAAACACAATCTCTGGCGCGAGCACTGCAGTGTGGTGTTCGTTGGCTTTGCTGCCTACGGTACCCTGGCGCGCAAAATAGTCGATGGGGCCGAGAGCGTGAAGATCTTTGGCGAAGAGGTCTCCGTCAGGGCGAGCATCTATACCATTGGGGGTTTTTCTGCCCATGCTGACCGAGACGGCCTCCTTGCCTGGCATAAGCAGACGGGTGGTTCGGCGCGAACCTTTCTGGTGCATGGCGAAGAGCGGGCGATGGAGTCGTTTGCCGCACAACTTGATGGAGTGAATGTGACCTTGCCTGCTGAGGGAGAGGTGTATGCGCTCTAGTGCGGGTTGTCCATGAATAACCCGGGTCAGGGGATTCGGTAACGATGCGCTGGTTGCAGCGCCTGCGCACTCGCTACCTGCTGAGGCATCACCCGATTGATCACACCGAGTGGGATCAGGTGCTCAGCCGGGGCGCTATTTTTAAGGGTCTGAGCGCAGTGGAACGAGCTCATTTGCGGGAATTAACCACCCTTTTTTTATACCGGAAAACCCTTGTTGGTGCGCATGACCTGACAGTTTCCCATCAGATGGCCGTGACCATTGCCGCCCAGGCTTGCCTGCTGGTACTTAAACTTGGACTGCGATGGTACGACGGCTGGAGCCAGGTGATTATCTACCCCGGTGCTTTTCGTGTGGCCCACGATCGCATTAATGATGTCGGGATTATCTCAAAGCAGGCGCGTTCGCTTAGCGGCGAGTCCTGGTTGCGAGGGCCGGTGATTCTCTCCTGGGACGATGTTGCTCATGAAATTGATGCAGGCTCCACTGGGCACAGTGTGGTGATCCACGAGTTTGCCCATAAGCTCGACATGCGTAACGGCCGCGCCAACGGCATGCCACCCCTGCACGCTGATATGGTGCGATCCGACTGGACAGCGGCATTCGCCGGCGCGTTCAAGCACCTGCAACAGCGCCTCGCCCACCATCATCGCCCCGCCATTAATTGTTACGCAGCCACCGATCCGGCGGAATTTTTTGCGGTGGTTAGCGAGCTATTTTTTACCGACCCTGAAACGTTAATGGCTGAATACCCTCGAGTGTATGCCCAGCTGACTCAGTTTTATCAGCAAGCGCCGGTAGATCGTCACTAGTTAATCGGGGACTCGGGTGAAAATTTGATTGAATTACGGAGCATCTGTTTTCAGGTAGCAGAGGCATTGATTAAATTCGCGTAAGATGGGATTTGGAGGAGTGACAGGGGTTGTGCGCCTGCGCTCGATTAACGAATTAGAGGAGATCAATCATGCGAAATTTGATGGCCAGTGCGTTGGGTCTGTTATTGCTGATTAATGCCGGTACCACAGTCGCGGGTGATGTCACTGAGCTGATCAGGCAGGTGCAGCAGGGCGACCACCGTAGCGACAAAAACCGCGCCCGTGACTCCGCCCGTCACCCGGTGGAGACGCTTGAGTTTTTTGGCTGGCAGCCTGAGATGACGGTGGTAGAAATTTCTCCTGGCACCGGCTGGTATACGGAGTTTCTGGCGCCGCTTACCCGGCCTCAGGGCGTGCTCTATGCAGCCGGTTTTGCCCTGACTGCCGATGACCTGCCCAGCTATGGAAAAATGGTGCAGATGATGCTGGTCAGCAAATTTGAGGAAGCCCCGGAGATATACGACCACGTTGTTGTCACCGAGCTGTCAGTCCCTCAGCGGGTTACCCCCGCGCCGCCCGGATCGGCGAATATGGTGCTCACCTTCCGTAACCTGCATAACTGGGTCAAGGCGGATGAGGCTGAGGAAATGCTGGCGGTTTTCTATCGCACCCTGAAACCGGGTGGTGTGCTCGGGGTGGTCGATCACCGGGCCAAACCGGGAACCTCCGTCGAAGCGATGGCGCGCAGCGGTTATGTCACTGAGGAGTATGTAATCGATCTGGTAAAAGCGGCTGGATTTGCATTTGAAGCCAGCTCACCGGTGAATAACAACGCAGCCGATAGCGGCGATCATCCTATGGGTGTCTGGAGTCTGCCGCCCAGTCTGCGTGGTTGCCGAGACATCGAGTCGGCCACTGAAAAAGCGGCCTGCGAAAAACCCTTCCGCGCCATCGGCGAATCGGATCGCATGACGTTACGGTTCCGCAAGCCCGCTTAATAGCCGGGTGAAAAACCGAATAATTAATAAGAAACTGAATAAGAGGATGCACGCTTGTATATCGCCCAATTTGCTCAGGGACTTGAGCCGCTAGATATTACCCACGACCACTTCGTTGAAGATGCCATTCATACCGCCCGCGACCTGGGCGGTAAAGTTTCTCCGGAAATAAGGTGCCAGTCGCGCAACCTGCTTATTAATGGATTGCGGCTCCACGTGCTCGACTGGGGAGAGCCGACCAGCCCCACATTGATTTTGCTGCACGGTGGTGTGGTCACCTGCCGCACCTGGGGACCCTTTTGCGCCATGCTGGCAGATAAATACCGGTTAATTGCGGTGGACATGCGCGGTCACGGCGACAGCGAATGGCCCCGCGATGGCGATTCCAACCACAACGTCATGGCGGATGACCTGGCGAAGTTGATCACGACCCTGGAGCTGGATAATCCCATCGTCGTCGGCCACTCCGTCGGCGGTATGCTGCTAATGCGGGTCATGTTGAAATCTCCCGAACTACTGGGCAGCGCAGTGCTGGTGGATGTTGGGCCTAAGACCGCCTACAACGGCTGGAAAGCCCGTAACGAGGTGACCGAGCCGAGCCGTTTGTATGATGAGCTTGAGGAGTATGTGCAGCGTAATGCACCCCGATTAAAGCGCAGCGAAGAACATATGCGTCGTAACGCCCGGCATGAATTTATGCAGCGTATGGATGGTCAATATCAGCTCAAATACGACCCCCGTCACCCGATGGGCGGGCCGGATGAAAAAACCATGCCTGGCCTGCCGACTCTGGAACAGATGGCTGCCTATCAGGGGCGCTGTCTGGTCGTGCGTGGCGGTAATAGCTGGTTTCTGGCAGCCGAAGATGCGCAGGAGTTTGCAGAAACACTACCGCGAGGTGAACTGGCCACCGTGCCGGATTGTGAACATATGGTTTATATCGAAAACCCGGTCGGACTGGCCACCGTGATAGAGGCTTACGTAGATAGTCTCGAATTCGTTACTGGAGCGGTCGCGTGAGTTACCTTAACGCCGCCGCAGATAACTATGAGTTAGCTCTGCTGAACAACACCCCGGAGTTTGCAGAGTTGTTGGCTGTTTCCGCCGAATTTGGTTTAGAGGTGAACAGCCCGCCGACCTGCGTGGCGCGTAATCTGGTGGTGCGCGGACTACGGTTTAACGTGCTTGACTGGCAGGGTTCCGCTGACGGCCCCGATAAACCCACCCTGTTCATGGTCCACGGTGGGGCAGTTACCTCGCACACCTGGGATCTGGTTGCCCTGCAACTGGCGCGCCGGTACCGGGTGGTGACGCCGGATATTCGCAGTCATGGTGATAGTGAATGGGCCCGTGACGGTGATTATGACCATCATGAAATGATGGAAGACCTGGCAGCGATTATGCGGGAGATGGATCTGCCACCCAGTGTCGTTATTGGGCACTCAATGGGCGGTGCACTGGTGGAGCGACTGGCGTTGGCCCATCCGGAATTAACCCGAGCCATTGCCATCGTGGATTTCACCCCGGAGTCTAATTACCCGGGGTTGCCTATTGATGTGGTGCGGCTATTTGACAGCATCGAGCACTATGCCGAGCGTGCCTCAAAATACGGTGACCGTAAACTGTCAGAAGTAACCTATGCCGCCCGCCATGAACTGCTGCAGCGGCTCGATGGCAAGTTGATGCCCAAGCACGACCCTCGCCACGGCATGGGTGGCCCTGGGCCGGGTTATTACCCTGGTACCCCCGGATTTGAATCGATGAAAGCGGTGACGGTACCGGCGGCGGTCATCTGGGGCAGCGATAGTTTTTTTGTAACCGACGAAAAATCTCGGCGACTTGCAGAGGTCATGCCACAGGGCGAAGGCCACTGTATCGAGTCAGCGGGTCATCAGGTTTTTCTGGAGCAGCCACAGGCGTTTATTGACGTGGTTAGTGATTTTGTCGACAGGCTTTAAGGAGGCAGTATGAGCAATCCGTTTAACCGAGACCTGTTTAACCTGGATGGTCGCACTGGCGTAGTGACCGGTGCCGGTGGCGGGCTGGGACGAATTTTTGCCCAGGCGCTGGGCGCGTTCGGGGCTAACGTGTTCTGTACCGATATTGACCTGGCCGGGGCTGAGCAGACCTCTGAATCCATCATCCAGGGCGGCGGCAGTGCAGTTCCGCTGCAGGTTGATGCGGCGGATGAATCGAGCATTGCCAACCTGGCTGCAGCCATCGAAGCCGCCGGTAGCCGCTGCGACCTGCTGGTGAATAACGCCGGTATCGCCACCGGTAAATACCGCATCCACGAACTGCCAGTGGATGACTGGGACCGGCTCATGGCCGTCAACCTGCGCGGCCTGTTCCTCTGCACCAGAGCACTGCTGCCGTTCATGGTGGCTAACCAGTCTGGCTCGGTGATTAATATTGCGTCAATCGCCGGATTAGGGGGCGTTTCGCCGCAAATACCGGCAGTATCAGCTAATTACTCCGCCTCCAAAGGCGCGGTCATCGCCTTCACCCGCCAGGGCGCCGCGGAATATGGCGGCGACGGCATTCGCTTTAACGCCATCTGCCCCGGCTGGCACCTGGGCACCGAACTTGGCCGCGAAGAAGTCGGCACTCAAACCCCCGAGCAGATCGAGGCCTTCCTCGCCAAACTCCACGAACTCACCCCCATGGGCCGTACCGGCGAACCGGCAGAACTGGCTGGGCTGGTGGTTTATCTGGCCAGTGACGCCGCGTCGTTTCTCACCGGGCAAGTGATTGCTAATGATGGCGGGTGGAGCGCTATTTGAGTCACGGATTAATTCATAGGAGCCAAGGCAATAAACACGAGGACTTTGAGAGGTAACCTCGGCATCGTTTTGACAGGTTTGTTGCTTGTGGCCGGGGTTGGATCGCTGACTCTGGGTAAGGCACCGGACGAAAATCGGGTCGCCTTGCCGGGGATTGTGGACGCCACCGTGGCGCCGCGGGTTGTTTACATCGAAAACCCACGATTCCCGAAACTGACGACCGGTGACCTGCGGCAGACCCTGCAGGTCGCCGCAGATCTTGTGGAGGGCCATTTCGGTATCAAGGTTCTGCTACCCGATCAAATTCCCGTGCTCGATATCGACACCGTTTTTGCTGGCCTGGTTGAGAATAAACCAGCTGACTTTGATGAGTTAATTGGCGATTTTCAACATGAAAAAGTTGACTGGGAACTGGTCAGGGCCAACCTTATAAAACAGATTAAGCAACAGAAAGATCCGCTTGCCCAGCAGATTGAGTATGCCCGCCCTCATCTGATTCAGCCCCCGACGGCGGATGATCTCGATTCCTTCTCGCGAGCGGTTGTGGAAACATTCAAGGCCCGGTTGTTCCACTGGACTCAGGCTACACTGGCTGACGGCCACCCGGTGATTGGAAAAGTCCCTGGGCGACCGGCACTGCCACTGAATGAATACGGCTACTGGAGCCTGATGGCAAAACTGGGCATTGAGGCTGAGATTGTTCTCACCAACCAGCTAGTGGCGAGCGTGGAGTACATTCCGATTCCACTCCATACTTCAATTAGAGGGGGTGTCACCGGTGGATCGACTGAGTACAACCCGTCCTCACGGTTGGGTTCATCCGTTTGGGTTTCCCTGTTCCCCTATTTTTCCAACGACTCCCTGGTCAGGGAGTTGCGTAACAGTGATGGCTATACGAGAGCTGAAGCCCTTACTTATGCCGGTACTATGCTGGCCCATGAATTGGGTCATCAGCTCCTGCAGTTAGGCCACCCCTGGTCGAACCGTTCCTGTCTGATGCGGCCGGTGGAACTGCTGGACTTTGCGTCCTGGTTTAACGCGATCGATGCAGGCAAGTGCCGGGTCGGTTCAAGCCCGGCGATGGAGCCGGGGGCTGTGAAAGTGCCAGTCTGGTAGCAATCTTTTCGACTTAAGGATTGCTACGTAGCGCTGGCCGCTTGTTAAGTACATTTTTCTGTATAGGGACGCCCACCGGCTTTCACACCCAGGTTGTTTTTTCGGGGTGGTGGCACCTAGTTACGTAAGCAGATTACCGTTGTTGAGCCCGGCCGGTAGTTTTTACTTAAGGCTCGGCGCCGAGTTTGAGTGGCAGTGTTTCGTCGCCGACCCATTCCGACATGGAGCCGTCGTAAACGGCGATCTGTTTCTGGCCGCAAAGCTCAAGCGCAAGGCTCACCATGGTGGCCGAAACACCGCCGCCGCAATAGGTAATGACCCGGTCTTTATCAAGCGCGCGGCTGTCTGCAAACAGGCGTTTGAGCTGCTCGGGTGGCAGGAACTCGCCGGTCTCCGGGTTGATCAGGCTGTCATAGAAAACATTATGAGTGCCAGGCAGGTGTCCGGGTCGACCGTGGGTGTTGACCTCCCCCGAGTAGACCTGAGGAGAGAGGGCGTTGATGCCCACCGGTTCGCCAGATTCGATCATGGCCAGCATGGTCTCTTTATTGGCCCACATGGCCGGTCGCGGAGAGGCAGTGAGCCGGCCGGGCGGGTGGTTTGGTATCTGGTTATCGACCGGTCGATTTTCCCGCTGCCACTTTTTCCAGCCGCCATCGAGCACCGCGACCTTGTCAAAGCCGATGGAGCGTAACATCCACCAGACCCGGGTTGACCACATTGGCAGGCCGCTGTTGTAGAGGATTACTGTGCTGCTGTCATCGATGCCTTTGGCGGCCATGGTGGCGGCGAAGGTCTCCGCCGGTGGCATCATGAAGGGAATCGGGTGGTCGGGGTCGGATAGTTCGGCGATCACATCAATAAAGCTAGCCCCTGGAATGTGCGCGGCCTGCCATTCGCTGTAGCCGTTTTCCGGCAGGTAGCCAAAGCCATCAGGGTTGGGTTTCAGGGTGATAGTGGTATCAAAAACACGTAAGTCACTGTCGTTAAGGTGGTCCGCCAGCCAGGCTGTCGTGACGAGAGGGGATTGCATTGAATTTCTCCGTGAATTTCGCCTTTGTCGGTGAGCTTAGTTTAGAGTGCGGAAACGCTGCAACCTGAAAAAGCCCCGGGGTCCCCGGCGGCTGGTCACGCATCGGATACTCGGCCTGCTCGGATCTGCTTTTAGCAGGGTGGTAGCCTGCGCTTTCCGGATTGATTGATTAAGTGTAGTCACCAGACTGTCGCGGTGATCAGAGAAATTTTTGAACAATTACCAACCTGAATCGTGAGCGTCCGGTCACTGACACCGGCGGGTTATCGGTTAATCTTGGATAAACGACTGTGCTTCAACACGCTTTAACGACCATTACTGGCTAATTGGGTTGTCTATGGAATTTTTCACGGCTTTTCCTGCTTTACCTAACTATCACGCGATTGCCACCATGTTGCTGACGGTGGTGGCGCTTTATTTATTCTCCCGCGACTGGCTGCCGCTGGAGTTAAGTTCGCTGGGGTTGTTGGCGGTGATGACCACCGGCTTTGCGCTGTTTCCCTACGGTGATTTTGAGCCGACTTCGCTGTTTGCGGGGTTTGCTAATGAGGCGCTCATTGCCGTCTGCGGTTTGATGGTGCTGGGCCAGGGACTGGTTCGAACCGGTGGCCTGGAACCGGTAGGCAAGTTGCTGGGTAAGTTATGGGGACGGGCGCCGATGCTGACTTTTCTCGCGGTGCTGGTGGTGGCGGCGGTCCTGTCGGCTTTTGTTAACAATACCCCGGTGGTTGTTCTGCTGCTACCGATACTGATCAGTGTCTGCATCCGCAGTGGTAGTTCACCGGCCGCCGTGTTGATGCCGATGGGTTTAGCCACGCTGGTCGGTGGCATGGCGACAACCATTGGCACCTCGACCAATCTGCTGGTCGTCAGTGTGGCGGCCGATCTGGGTCTGGAGAAGTTTGGAATGTTTGATTTCGCCGCGCCGGCTGCTATTGCCGCTGCAGTGGCGACTGTCTATCTGTGGCTGATTGCGCCACACCTGTTGCCGGAACGTAAAATGGATCTGGTGGACGGCTCGCCGCGGCTGTTTGAAGCTCGACTGCTACTGCCGGAAGGCTCCCCGGCGTGCGGAAAAAGCCTTGCGGATGCCATTGCCCTGACCGGCGGGAAAACGCAGGTGACGCGGATCCGCCGTGCCGGGACCTTTATTTCGCCACTACCGGATGTGATCTTAAAGCCCGGCGATCAGTTACGGGTGCGCAACACCCCGCAGAAACTTAAAGCCATGGAGGAGGACCTCAAAGCAGAGCTCTACTCCGAGGATCAACGGGTAGACGATAACCACCCGCTGGCCGCGGACAATCAGACGCTGGCGGAGATCGCCGTGGTACCCGGGTCCAGTCTGGACCGTGAAGACCTGGCGTTCAATCGGTTTCTGGACCGCTATCAGCTGGCGGTACTGGCGCTACACCGGGCGGGTAAGGATATCTGGAAACCCGATGAGGATATTCAAAAGGTGACGCTACAGGCCGGTGATGTGCTGTTGGTGCAGGGTGCCCGCGAACAGGTTGCCAAAACCAAGCAATCGACCGAACTGGTGGTGCTGGACGGCACCATCGACTTACCCAGTAACGACAAGGCAAACACGGCGTTATTCATTCTGTCGGCAGTGGTGGTGCTGGCGGCAACGGGTGTGTTGCCCATTGCCATCTCGGCGCTGGCAGGTGTGTGTTTGATGCTGGTGACGCGCTGTCTGGGGATGGGTGCGGCGATTCGCGCCATCAGTCCGTCGGTCTATTTTATTGTTGTCGCCAGTTTGGCACTGGGTACGGCGCTTCAGGCGACCGGTGCAACGACCTATATCACCGAGGTCTTTCTTGCGGTGACGGCAAGTTTTTCGCCAACGGCGGTACTGTCTGCGCTGATGCTGCTACTGGCGATTTTGACCAATGTGAT
>Ga0209273_10000458_pt1 | contig 52685 bp, 46 predicted proteins | sample tdAd471_FD_187126 | JGI IMG/M metagenome (GOLD analysis project Ga0209273, IMG submission 187126) | Marine sediment microbial communities from the Atlantic coast under amendment with organic carbon and nitrate - tdAd47.1 (SPAdes)... | ecosystem: Environmental > Aquatic > Marine > Coastal >...
TCTGAAACTCTTCCTGGCGCTGCTTAAAAGATTCCGGCGAAAGTAGCGTTTGCTGACGGCCAAGATCGTCACGCTGCTTTGTGAATTCCTGCTCCATTTTTTCAACGTCTGCCTGCAACGCTTGCGAGCGTTTGTCCATTTCCTGGCGAAGCTGGGCATATGCTTTTGCTTTGCTAACGATGACGGACATATCGACAATGCCGATTGAAAGCGCCGGAGCGTTCTGGGCATAGAGAGGTGCGCTAGCTACGATGGATAGAAGAAGGGCGGCACATAGCGCCGAAAGAAATCGCGTGTAAATTTTCATAATTTTATATCCCGATCCTGTATTCCGGTTGATCAGCTTTTCTTCTCGCTAGAATACTCTGCCGAAGCTGAAACGGAAGATCTCCTTCTCATCGAAGCCTTCCTTAAGAATTGGTATGCCAAAATCGCCGCGTATGGGACCAAAGGGCGATTCCCAGGCAATCCCGAATCCGGCCGACATGCGAAGGCTGGCTTTATCTCGTATTTCCGGGCCTTCCTCGTCTAAATCCGTCAAGCTGCCAAGATCAAGGAAAAGAACGCCCAGAATGCCATTGGCATCCAGGCCAAGCGGCACTTTCACTTCGAAAGAGGTGGTGTATACAAAATTGCCGCCCAAAGCGTCGTTTGTCAAAATGTCCCGTGGGCCAGCCCCGTTGTCTTCAAAACCTCTTAGATTCTCTCCCCCTAGAAAATAACGGTCATTGATTCGGATATTCTTGTTACCAATTTCTTGAATATAGCCAATCGAAGACCTAATGCTTGCGATCCACCTTCGGTCTGTATCCAACGGGTAAAAAACAGCGCCATTCAAAGTATTGCGAAGAAATTTTACGTTCCCGCCGAGGCCGGCAATCTCTGTCTTTAAGGCTGTATAATAACCTTCGGTCGTCTTAACGGTACGATCACGCTGGTCATATTGAATTGTATGCCCAACGATCGACGATGTGAAATTGCCTTCTTGATCGCGCACAAAGCGGGAGGCAAATGAAGGGACGTCGCGCAAATCATCCCGCTGGATCGTATAGCTCCAGCCTTCACGGAGGCTTTCGCTTAGCCGATAACCGCCGCGGAGCGTAAAACCCACCTGTTCGAGTTTGAAAGAACTGAAATCCGATTCGTCAAATGAGCGTCGGAAAAGGTCAAAACCCCCGCCAATTTCCTGCCCAAAGATGTAGGGCTCCGTGAAACTGAGGCTTTGCTCCTGTTGCCTTTCCGCAAAACTGATATTGAGACCAAGGACTTGTCCTTTGCCCATAAGATTGCGCTCTTGCACGCGGAGCTCCAAAAGGCCACCGGAGGATGTTGAAAAGCCGACGCCGATGCTAAAATCGCCCGTAGATTTTTCTTCCAAGTCTACGTTGATATCCGCTTTATCCGGTTCATCTCCCGGTTCCTTCGTCACCTCTACTTTTTCGAAATAATCAAGATTTTCGATGCGCTGTTTGGAGCGATTCATCTTCGCGGTATTGAAGGCGTCGCCTTCTGCAAGGCGCATCTCTCTTCGAACAACCCGGTCGACGGTTCGTTCGTTTCCTCGAATATTAATGCGATCCACAAAGACGCGAGGGCCTTCCTTGATGTGATAAATAATTTTTACGTTCTTGTTCTTGCGATCGCGATCAACAAGCGGCCGCACATCAACAAAGGCATACCCGGCCCTGCCCAATGCCTCCGTTATGTTGTCAACCGTCACATCCACTTTATCGGAGTTGTACCACCCGTCTTCCAGGGTTGTGACTTCCTCGCGTAGAGTGTTTGCGTCAAATCTTCGCAGTTCGTTGCGAATGGAAACCTGCCCAAAACGGAACCGTTCCCCCTCATCGACTGTAAAGGTAATAAAGAATGCTTCCCGGTCGGGGGTGATTTCTGCAACGGCCGAAACGACGGTAAATTCTGCATAGCCGTTTCTGAGATAAAAACGCCGTAAAAGCTCTCGGTCGAAGGTAAGCCGATCCGGATCGTATGTATCGTCCTGCGCCCAGAATCGGTACCATTCCCATACGCGGGATAGAATGACGCTGCGAAGCTCGCTGTCCGAGAAAAGTTTATTTCCGACAAAGCTAATGCGGCGAATGCCCGCAATCGGCCCCTCCGTAATCTCATAGACCAGCGTTATCCGGTTTTGCTGATGTTGAATAATGCTTGGTGCAACCGTTACGGCGAAATAGCCGCGACGGCGATAGAGCGTAAGGATGCGCTGAACATCGCTTTGAACTTTCGTTCTGGAATAAACGGAGAGAGGTTTTAATTGCACTTCATCTTCGAAGGCCTCGTCGTCGATGCTTGTATTTCCCTCATAAGCAACGTTGCTAATGATTGGGTTTTCAACGACTTTCACGATCAACGTATTTTCGGACCGCTGGATCGTAATATCGGCAAACAAACCTGTGGCAAAAAGCGCTTTTAGGGACTGGTCGACTCGCGTGTTGTCATACGCATCGCCAGCACGAACCAGCATGTAGGAATGGATGGTTTCCGGCTCGATTCGTTGCATGCCCTCGATTCGAACCTGATCGATCATTTCGCCGGGCTGAAATTCCTGCCCCGATGCAGGGGCGCTTAAGAGGAACGCTGCAAACAACGCCACAAAATAGGCGCCGCGCTTTCCAACGAGGAATTCTTGCCAGCGCCTCACGAGAAGAGCCCTCGGAAATAATCCGCTACCGGAAGGCGCACGATGTCATTCCAGGTGGCAAAAACCATCAATGTCAGCACGAGCGCGAGACCAAGGCGAAAACCTATCTCCCGCAATTTTGCGCTTGGTGGCCGGCCAATGATGGCTTCAATCCCGTAGAAAAAAAGGTGGCCCCCATCCAACAGGGGGATCGGGAAAATGTTAATCAGCCCCAAATTGATGGAAAGGATCGCCATAAACCAAAGCATGGTCGCGAGACCGCCGCGGGCGGCCTCGCCCGACATCTGCGCAATGCCGATCGGACCGCTTAATTCGTCCGCTGTGCGCGCCCCGGTGATCATTTGGCCAATGGCCTCTAACGTCAGCATGGTGAAGGCAGCCGTTTCTTTCGTGCCTTCCCAAAGAGCCGCTCCCGGGCCTCTTTTCAGAAAGGCCACGCCGGAACTGTGGATGCCCAATCGCGCAACGCGTTGAACATGTCCGAAGCGATTCGTTACTTCGATCAATTCTGGCGTTGCGGTAAGGGTGATTTTTTCCCCATCCCGCTCGATAGCAATCTCCAGCGAATCGCCGGTGTTGAGACTGACGATATGCTTGATGTCTTCGAAACGCTGAACGGGAGATCCATCAATGCTTCTCACAACATCGCCGGCGCGTAACCCCGCGGCTTCGGCGGCACTGCCAGACTGGACGTCGCTAATATTGGGTTCTGTATAGGGCTGGCCCACGGTGCCGAAAAGAAGCGCAAACGCAAAGATCGCAAATAAGAAATTTGCTGCCGGTCCGGCGGCAACCACCGCTGCGCGCTGGCGCAGCCGTTTATGAACGAAAGAAACTTTCTTTTCGTCTTCTGTAATCTGGTTCTCTTCGCCGTTTTCTTCGAAGTCCGTTTCTCCAAACATCTTCACATAGCCGCCCAAAGGCAGCGCGCTGAATTTCCAACGCGTACCCACTTTGTCGTTCCATCCGAAGAGTTCAGGGCCGAAGCCAATCGAAAAGGTCTCGATGCGCACGCCATTACGGCGCGCGACCAGGTAATGCCCCATCTCATGAACAAAGACGAGTACCGTGAGGATAACTAGGAACGGGATTACATAATCCCAGATTCCAACAAGCAACTCGATCAATGCATTCGATTCCCGACTGCGCCCAGCGAAGGTCTTGGGGCTAGATCAATCCTGAAGCATGCCGCCGAGCAGCGGCATCCATTTCAAAAACATCCTCCAACGCATGAAGCTCTGGCGCTGCCAGGCGCTCCAGCGTTTCCTCAACTACGCGCGCAATATCCAGGAAGCCAATCTTGCCGGCAAGAAAACCAGCAACGGCAACCTCGTTCGCGGCGTTCAGGATTGTAGGTGCGGCCCCTCCGCTTTGCAAGGACTGGCGGGCTAGTTTCAGCGCTGGAAATCTTTCAGAATCAGGGGCTTCAAAGGTAAGTTGGCCAATCGCGCCAAGATCGAGCCGAGGCGATGGCGCCGGGATCCGCTCTGGCCAACCCAGTGCATAGGCAATGGGTGTGCGCATATCCGGCATGCCGAGTTGGGCCAGCACGGAGCCATCGACATAGGACACCATGCTGTGGATCACGGATTGCGGGTGAACCAAAATCTCGATTTGGTCTTTTTCCACAGGAAAGAGGTGATAGGCCTCGATAAGTTCCAGACCCTTATTCATCATGGTTGCTGAGTCCACGGAGATCTTTGCGCCCATCTCCCAGTTGGGATGGGCGACCGCCTGCTTGGGCGTTACTTTCGACATTGCCTGGCGATCAAATTTGCGGAACGGACCACCGGAAGCCGTCAATGTGATCTTCTCAACGGCGGTCCGCTGCGCCATATCAAAAACCTGAAAGATTGCATTGTGTTCGGAATCAACCGGCAACAACGTCGCGCCGCTCTTGCGGATCTCGGCAACCATCAGATCGCCCGCACAAACCAGGCATTCCTTATTGGCAAGTCCGACCACGCTACCGCGACGGATTGCCGCAAGCGTTGGTGCAAGTCCGGCCGCTCCGACGATGGCCGCCATAACCCAATCCGCAGGCCGCGTTGCTGCATCGACGAGCGCCTCCTCGCCGGCGGCCGCTTCGATGCCCGTTCCTTCGAGAGCGGTCTTCAATTCACCATAACGCGTGGGATCGGCGATCACCGCGAGTTCGGCATCAAGCTGACGGGCCTGCTGCGCCAGCAGTGAAACGTTTTGCCGTGCCGTTAAGGCAACAACTTCGTAAGATTCGGCGCTATCCGCGATCAACTCCACGGTGTTGCAGCCGATTGATCCGGTCGATCCCAGGACCGTTACCCGCTTCGGCGCGGTTTGCGGCTTTGGCACTTGCTGCAAGGTCATGGAAACATCCAGCTTTCTGTGAACCACTTCACTAGCATAACAACGGGGGCTACGGCCAATAGCCCATCCAGGCGGTCCATCAGCCCCCCATGGCCGGGAATCAGCGTCCCGCTGTCCTTAACACCAAAATGCCGTTTTACGGCGGATTCGGCAAGGTCGCCGCCCTGGGCAACGATTGCAAGCAACCCACCGAGTACCCCGAACCACGCCGGACGCGCCAGATCAAATCCGTGCGCAATGCCCCACCCGGCCAAACCGGCACAAAAGACACCGCCGGTAAGGCCTGCCCAAGTTTTATTGGGGCTGATGCGCGGCGCAAGCTTCGGCCCGCCGATCGAACGCCCAAACGCGTAGGCCGCGATATCCGTTATCCAGACAACTCCCAGAAGCCAGAAAAAGACGGCCCTTCCGGTTTCCGTATCCCCACGCAACCAAAGAGAGGCGATGCAGGGTACCGCCACGTAAAAAACGCCGCCGGCAAGCCAGGTTGCTTGCGATTCTTCGCCAAAACGGCCTGTAAGATAAAGGCCCGCCGCTCCAATCAACAACAAGCCAATGGCGACCCGGTCGGGGCCCGCCATTGCGGCAAAAACAATCAGCAATACCAGTGCCGACAATGCCCATCCCGTCGGACGCACCTTGCCACCACCGCACAGCCTGGCCCATTCATGGGCAAGCCCTGCCGCAACAAATGCGATTAAGATTTCAAAGTAAGGCGAACCGAAATAAACGATCGCCAAGACGGGCGGAACCAGAACCACCGCCGATGCAATGCGCAGCCAAAACGACCCGCCGCGCTTAGCCGTTGTCGGCGGTGCCGTATCGTCGTTCCCGGCTTGCGAATTCACGGACTGCATCCTCGAGATCCTTCTGTGTGAAGTCCGGCCAGAATTTATCGAGGAACACGAATTCCGTGTAGGCGGACTGCCAAAGCAAGAAATTGCTTATACGTTTTTCACCGCTCGTCCGGATAATAAGATCGGGGTCCGGAATATCTGCGGTTTCCAAGTGTTTTGCGAAGAGCGATTCGGAAATTTCTTCGATGGCGATTTTTCCCGCCGCTGCTTCCTGCGCGATCCGGCGCGTTGCCTCAACAATCTCGCGCCGGCCACCATAGCTGAGCGCAATGGTGAGATTGACGCCTGTGTTTTCCTTGGTCGCGTTCTCGACTTCCTCGATAAGGGCGACAATGTCCGGATCCAGCTTTGTACGGTCCCCGATGATCCGCAGGCGAATACCGTTTTCCATCATTTTTTTAAGTTCGTTCCGCAAATAAAAGCGGAGAAGCTGCATTAAATCCAGGATTTCGGCACGCGGCCGCTTCCAGTTTTCCGAGGAAAAACCGAAAACCGTCAAATAAGAAATACCAAGGTCGCCAGCGCCCTCGACGGCACGCCGCACCGCTTCTGCGCCACGTTTATGCCCTACCGAACGCGGCAGATGGCGCGCGGCCGCCCAACGTCCATTGCCATCCAGGATGATGGCAATGTGCCTTGGCACGGAAGGGGGTTCGCTTAGGCTTGGAACGGCTTCCATTTTTCTAAACGTGTGAAATTTCTTTAATTTTCGCTTCCAGCGCTTCTTCGGCCTTGTGGATGTGGTCGTCCGTCAGGGTTTGTATTTTCTGCGAACGGGCGCGTTGTTCGTCTTGAGAGATTTCCCCACCCTTTTCCGCGTCTTTCAAAGCGTCCATGCCGTCGCGCCGAATGTTGCGGATCGCGACTTTTGCTTGTTCGGAATATTTTCCGGCAATTTTTGCAAGTTCCGTCCGGCGCTCTTCGGTGAGCTCTGGGAGCGGAATCCGCACAAGCTCGCCATCAACCACGGGGTTGAGCCCCAAACCGGCCTCGCGAATCGCCTTTTCCACGGCCTTCACATTGCCTTTGTCCCAAACCTGAACCGAAAGCATACGCGGTTCCGGCGCGCCAATGGTGCCCACTTGCGTAATCGGCATCGGGTTTCCATAGGCCTCGACAACCACCGGTTCCAACAGGCTTACCGAGGCACGGCCCGCACGCAGGCCGCCGAATTCCTTTTGCAGGGCTGCCAATGCACCCTCCATGCGTCGCCTGAGATCGTCGAGATCGGCCGTGGTCATCGTCACTCCTATTTTCCTGCGTCGTCGCCAATAACGGTAAAACAGCCCTTGCCTTGAAGCACCTGAGCGAAACTGCCCGGCTCGTGGATTGAAAAGACCACGACCGGAACCCCATTGTCCCGGGCAAGGGAAATCGCCGATGTGTCCATCACCGCCAGATTGCGTGAAATAACGTCGAGATAGGTCAAGCGGTCGTAGCGCGTGGCGTCCGGCACCTTATGGGGGTCGTCGCTGTAAACGCCGTCCACCTGGGTTCCCTTGAAGATTGCCCCGCAGCCCATTTCCACCGCACGTAAGGTGGCGGCCGTATCCGTCGTGAAAAAGGGGTTGCCGGTTCCGGCGGCGAAAATAACGACGCGTCCTTTTTCCATATGACGGGCCGCACGCCGACGAATATAGGGCTCGCAAATGCTTTCCATTGAAATCGCCGATTGAACGCGCGTCGGGATGGCAAGCCGCTCAAGGGCATTTTGAACGGCAAGCGCATTGATCACGGTTGCCAACATTCCCATGTGGTCGGCGCTGGTCCGATCTAGCCCCTCTGCGGCACCCGAGACGCCGCGAAAGATATTGCCGCCGCCAATAACCAGGCAGACCTCGACGCCCATATGGTGGACTTCTGCGATGTCCCCGGCAATTCGATCCAGCGCCGCAGGGTTAACCCCATAGCTTGCCGTTCCCATCAGCGCCTCACCCGAGACCTTGAGCATCACGCGCGGGAAAAGCGCAGCATTTTTAGAGGATTTAGAGGATGTTGCGGCTTCCATGGTCCCATGCCCTTTTTTCTAGGCGCGCCCCGTACGCACCGGGCTATCGGGGCCGTAGACCGGCAATGATGGCATAAGCGCCCATTTGACGCCAGCCTGCCTCAATTGCCGAGCTGGGCTGCGACCTCGGCTGCAAAATCGCTTTCCTTGCGCTCGACCCCTTCGCCAAGGGCAAAACGGACAAAACCCGCCACCTTGATCGGTGCCCCGATGTCTTTTTCCGCAGCTTCGATGATTTTTGCCACTTTCGTTTCCCCATCGACGACGAAGGTCTGCTCGAGAAGCACGACTTCCTCGTAATATTTGCGAAGACGCCCTTCCACCATCTTGGCGATGATTTCTTCTGGTTTTCCGCTTTGCCGGGCCTGTTCGGAGAGGACGTCCCGCTCGCGTGCCAGGTCGGCGGGGTCTAGTCCGTCTGTAGCAATGGCCTGCGGATTTGTAGCAGCGACATGCATCGCAAGCTGTTTTCCGAGCGCAACCAGCTTTTCCGCATCCCCTGCCGATTCAAGGGCAAGAAGAACGCCGATTTTTCCGAGGTTCGGCGTGGTCGCATTGTGGATATAGGAGGTTACGACGCCGGGCGCGATGCGCAGCACCGCTTCCCGCCGCAAGGTAAGATTCTCACCGATCGTCGTAACCAATTCGGTTAGTTTTTCCGCAACGGTTCCACCTTCCGCAAGGCTCGCCTGCAGCAGTTCGTCGATGCCGCCGCCGCTTCCCCCAAGCGCCGTCTCGGCCACCCGTTCGACAAAGGCCTGGAACACCTCGTTGCGGGCAACGAAATCCGTTTCCGCGTTGATTTCAACCATGGCACCGCTGCCCCCATCGGTGGCGATGCCGATCAGGCCTTCAGAGGCAACCCGGCCGGCCTTTTTGGCGGCAGATGCGATTCCCTTTTTGCGAAGCCAGTCAACCGCGGCCTCCAGATCGCCGCCGGTCTCGCCGAGGGCTTTCTTGCAATCCATCATGCCGACGCCTGTCTTCTCGCGCAGCGTCTTGACCATTTGGGCGGTAATCTCGGGCATGATGAACCTATTCCTAAAAAAAAGAATATAACGTATTGTTTTTAATTATATTTTTGTCGCAGTTTAACCGGCGGACGGTGCGTTCTCTGCCGGTTTTTTCGCCGCTGGCTTCTCTGCCTCTAGAGGGGCCGCAGCCTCTGCTGCGGGCGCTTCTTCCTTGCCTGGTTCGGCATCGGCGCCAACGTCGTCCCCGGAGACCCGCCGTTCTTCTTGCAGGCCGTCAATCACGGCGCCGGCAATCAGGTCGCAATAGGTGCCGATGGCTCGAATGGCGTCGTCATTGCCAGAGATCGGAAAGGTAATCCCTTCCGGATTGCTGTTGCTGTCGAGCACACCAACGATCGGAATGTTCAGTTTGATGGCTTCTTTCACCGCGATTTCTTCACGATTTGTGTCGATGATGAAAAGAATATCGGGAAGGCCGCCCATCTCCTTGATACCGCCCAGCGCGCGCTCCAATTTGTCCCGCTCGCGGGTCAATTGGAGGGTTTCCTTCTTCGTAAGCAGGGTTTGTTCGGCCGCCAGTTGGTTTTCAAGGTCGCGCAAGCGCTTGATTGAGCGTGAAATCGTCTGCCAATTCGTCAGCATGCCGCCAAGCCAGCGATGGTTGACGTAATATTGGCCACAGCGGGTTGCCGCATCGGCGATTTTATCGGCTGCCTGGCGTTTCGTACCCACGAAGAGCACGCGGCCGCCATTGGCAACGACGCTGCGAACCTCCTTCATCGCCTGATAAAGGAGCGGCACCGTCTGATCGAGATCGATGATATGAACGCCGTTGCGAACCCCAAACAAATAAGGGCCCATCCGCGGATTCCACCGCCGAACGACATGACCGAAATGAACGCCAGCTTTCAGAAGCTCGCGCATCGTAAACGTTGGTAGTCCCATGTTCTTTCTTCTCCGGTTAAGCCTCCGCAGGATAAACATTCGACGCCACCTGGCGCCGAACACCGGATCGGTCTTGCAAGGCTTTAGGCCTTGGGACCGCCTCCCGCGTGCGAGATTTTTGTTGGATGCTACATAGCCGGGCTACCCCTGATTATCAAGCAAAAAGGTTGAAAACAGGGCGTTTTGGAGGGATTTCGGCCTACCCCTCCCGGACCTCCAGGATGCCGGGGAGGCGTCGAATTGCCTCGCGGGTCGTTGCCGAGAGGGCAAATTTCCCCGGAATCTGCATTTCAACCTCCGTTTCCGCGTCGAACGGAAAAATCAGCCGGACGACGCCCTGACCCTTTTCTTCCTTTGCGATCAAGTCCTTAATGGCATCGATCGGGCTGGGATCGGAAAAACGGATCGAAATCCGGCCACCGGCAGCGGCGGCGACCCTGTCCAGGGCCTGGATTCTCTGAGCCGCCAGGCGGAAGGTTTCGCCCTCCATCCGGGCATCCACCGTGACCAGGAGCGGCACGCCGGATTCGAGAAGCTCACCCGCATTTACCAGGGATTCCGAAAAAACGAGAACCTCGTATATGCCGCTTGAATCCGAGAGCTGCACGAAGGCAAAACGGTTGCCCTTGGCGGAGGTTCGTTCCTGCTTGCCGATAACCGTGCCCGCAAGCAGCACACGTTCCGTCTTGCCATCCGCCAGGCGGTCAAAAAGATCCGCCGACGCCGTCACCTGCAGCCGTTCGAGCACGCTGGCATAGGCATCCAATGGATGCGCGGACAGGTAAAAGCCGATGGCGTCGTATTCGCGACGGAGGCGCTCCATCATGGCCCATTCCGCCGTTTCCGGAAGGAAATTGGCGGGCGCGCCCTCGCCTTCCTGAAAGAGAGTGGTTTGCTGACTAATCCGGGCCTTCTGGGCCGCGTTTGCATGGCTCATCAGGGACTCGATGCCGGAAAAAAGCTGCGCCCGGTTCGCCTGCAGCGAATCGAATGCCCCTGCCTGGACGAGGCTCTCGAATTGGCGCTTGTTCATCGCACGCGGGTCCAGGCGCGAAGCAAAATCGGTAACGTCCTGAAAGGGACCGTTTTGCACGCGCTCTGCAACCAATTGCTCCATGGCATGTGCGCCGACGTTTTTCAAAGCCGCCAGCGCGTAACGGATACCGGCGGTTCCCTCCTCCGTTGTCTCGACGGCAAAGGCCGCTTCCGAGCGATTGACGTCGGGAAGCAACAGCGGAACCCCAAGACGCGTAAGTTCCTGGCGAAAGCCTGCAAGTTTGTCGGTGTTGTTCAAATCAAGCGACATCAGCGCCGCCATAAACTCGACGGGATAATTCGCCTTCAGATAGGCCGTTTGATAGGCAACGAGCGCATAGGCAGCCGCATGGGACTTGTTGAAGCCATAGCCGGCAAATTTATCGACCTGCACGAAGATGTCGGCCGCCTGTTTTTTCGGAACCCCCTTCGCAATGGCCCCATCGAGAAAGTTTTGCCGTTGGGCTTCCATCTCGGACTTGATCTTTTTCCCCATGGCACGGCGCAAAATGTCGGCCGCGCCTAAGCTGAAGCCTGAAAGCACCTGGGCGATCTGCATAACTTGTTCTTGGTAGATGATCACGCCAAAGGTTTCCTTGAGGATCGCTTCAAGAAGCGGGTGCAAATAATCCGGATTTTCCCGCCCATGTTTGCAGGCAATGTAACGGGGGATGTTGTCCATCGGGCCGGGACGAAAAAGCGCAACAAGGGCAATGATGTCTTCGAAACAGTCCGGCTGCATGCGCTTCAGCACATCCCGCATGCCGGAACTTTCCAATTGAAAAACCCCGGCGGTGTCGCCAAGACCAAGCATTGTGTATGTCTTTTCGTCGTCAAGCGGGATCAAAGAAAGGTCGATTTTTACGTCGCGTTTTTTCAAGAGATCCAGCGCCCGTGCGATAACGGTCAGGGTCTTCAGGCCAAGAAAATCGAATTTCACCAAGCCCGCTTTTTCGACATATTTCATCGAAAATTGCGTCACCGGCATATCCGAGCGCGGATCGCGGTAAAGGGGGATCAACTCGGCCAGCGGACGATCGGCGATGACGACACCCGCCGCATGGGTCGAGGCATGGCGGTAAAGCCCTTCCAGCTTTTTGCCGATGTCGAGCAGCCGAACGACGGTGGAATCTTCTTCCTGCATGGCCTGCAGGCGTGGCTCCCGCTCGATCGCTTCTTCGAGATGCACAGGGTCGGCCGGGTTGTAGGGCACCAATTTGCAAATCCGGTCCACCTGGCCATAAGGCATGCCAAGGGCGCGACCAACGTCGCGCAGCACGGCCCGCGCCTGTAAGGTTCCGAACGTGATGATCTGGGCGACGCGATCGTATCCGTATTTCCCCTGGACGTAACGAATCACCTCGTCGCGCCGGTCCTGACAGAAATCGATATCAAAGTCCGGCATCGAAATACGTTCCGGGTTCAAGAAGCGCTCAAAAAGCAGGCCGAAGCGCAGCGGATCCAGATCCGTGATCGTAAGCGCCCAAGCAGCGACGGAACCCGCACCCGACCCACGGCCGGGGCCAACGGGGATGCCTTCCCGCTTCGCCCATTGAATGAAATCGGCAACGATGAGGAAATACCCCGGATAACCCATTCGAATAATGACATCGAGTTCGTATTCGAGGCGTTCGCGATAACGCTTTGCGAGCGTTTCTTTCCCCCCCGCCTCCATTTCCCCGGTGTAGACCTGGGTAAGCAGGCGCGCTTCCAGGCCCGCTTCGGCCTGTTTGCGCAGCGCCTCCGCCTCGCTTTCTTTGCCAACGGTCGGAAATGCCGGCAGGAAGGAGCTGTGCGCTTCCAACAGAAAGGCGCAGCGTTTGGCCACGACCAACGTGTTCGCAATGGCTTCGGGCAGGTCTTCGAAAAGCGCCCGCATTTCATCGGCGGATTTAAAACGGTGCTCGGGCGTTAACCGGCGACGGTCGCGCACGACGGTCTGTACGCCCTCGGCAACGCAAAGCAGCGTATCATGCGCCTCGAACATCGCTTCGTCCGAAAAAAACGCTTCGTTCGTGGCAACCAAGGGAAGGTCATGCTTGTACGCAAGTTCGAGAAAGCGTTCTTCCGTCGCATCTTCTTCCCGCAGCCCATGCCGCTGAATTTCGACGTAAAGCCGGGACGGAAAAATGCGGGCAAGCCGAAGCAGGGTTTCTTCCGCGGCGGCGGCCTGGTCTTCGAGAAGAAGCCGGCCGACCACGCCCTTTGGCCCGCCGGTAAGTGCAATCAGGCCCTCGCTGGCACTTTCAAGGTCGGCCAGCGTTACGCATGGGTCCGTCTCCGAGGCCGATTCGAGATAGGCCCGGCTAACCAGGCGAAGCAGGCTTCGATAGCCCGCCTCATTTTGCACCAGCAAAACCACGCTGTCCTGCGGACGGCGGCGTTTCTCCGGCGGCCGCTCCCCCTCCTCCGCCAAGGTAATCTGGCAACCGATGATCGGCTGCACCCCGGCCTCACATGCGGCAAGGGCAAATTCCAGCGCGCCAAAAAGATTGTTCGTATCCGTAACCGCGACCGCCGGCATCCCTTCGTCGCGGCAGCGCGCAACGAGGTCGGAAATTTTAAGCGCCCCTTCGAGAAGCGAATAGGCGCTGTGGACGCGTAAATGGATAAAATCGGCAGCGGGCATGCACTCATCCTGAGATAAGCACTTAGAATTTCACAGGCGGGCACATTTGTCAGTGCCTCAAGGAATGCAATATCAAGTTATCCACAGAAAAGCGTGCGACGCTTCACGCCGGAACGAGGCAACCATCCTGAAGGGAAAGCGTGCGATCCATGCGCCCCGCCAATTCCAGGTTATGGGTGGCCACCAACGCCGCCAAACCGGCCTCGCGGACGAGGTGGACGATTTCCCGAAAGACGGTCTCCGCCGTCTTGTGATCCAGATTGCCCGTTGGCTCGTCCGCCAACAGAACCGCCGGACGGTTGGCGACGGCGCGGGCAATGGCGATGCGCTGCTGTTCGCCGCCGGAAAGTTCGGCGGGGCGGTGCGTGGCGCGAGCCTCGAGGCCAAGCATTTCAAGAAGCGCCATCGCCCGACGAACGGCCTCCGGACGGGGTACGCCGGCAATCATTTGCGGCAAAACGACGTTTTCGAGCGCCGAAAATTCCGGGAGCAAATGGTGAAATTGATAAACAAAGCCTAGGTCGCGTCGCCGAATTTCGGTCCGTTCGGCATCGGAAAGGCGGCTTGTGGCGCGTCCCTTTATCGACACCTCGCCGCTGTCCGGCCGTTCAAGAAGGCCGGCAACGTGCAAAAGGGTTGATTTTCCCGCGCCCGAGGGCCCGAGCAGGGCGACGATTTCGCCATCCCCAATGTCGAGAGAAGCATGGCTGAGCACGTCGAGACGCACCCCGCCTTGCAAGTAGCTGCGCGTGACCCCTTCCAGGCGAAGGACCGGTTCACTCATAGCGAAGCGCCTCAACCGGATCGAGACGCGCCGCTCGCCAGGAAGGATAGAGCGTTGCAAGAACGGATAGGACAAGGCCCATCAGCACGATGCCGATCACTTCCGTCCAATCGATTTTTACGGGCAAGTGGGCGAGGAAATAAATTTCCGCAGCAAAAAGTTCCGTTCCGGTGAGCCGCTCGATCCAGCCGCGAATGGTTTCGATATTCATGCTGAAGGCGAGGCCCAGGACAAAACCGGCGATGGTCCCCGTCACCCCCACGCCGGCGCCGCAAAGGAAGAAGATGCGCATGACCATGCCACGCGTCGCCCCCATCGTACGCAGAATGGCGATGTCCTGGCCTTTGTCTTTTACCAGCATGATCAGACTGGAAATGATGTTGAAAGCTGCCACCAGAATAATCAGCGTCAGGATCAGGAACATGACGTTCCGCTCAACCTTGATCGCGTTAAAGAAACTGGCGTTCGCCTGCTGCCAATTGTAGACGCGCGTATTTCCGCCCGTCACGGCGGCGATACGAAGGCCAAGTTCGTCAACCCGGTCGGGGTCGGCGATCATTATTTCAATTCCGGAAACCTTGTTCTTCAGGCGAAAGAAAACCTGTGCCGATTCCAGCGGCATGAAAATGAACGCGCTGTCATATTCGTACATGCCGACTTCAAAGGTCGCACCGAGGGTGTACCCGCGCATGCGCGGCACGGTGCCAAAGGCGGTTACGTTTCCTTGCGGCGATATCAAGGTGAGGCTGTCGCCAACTTTCAAGCCAAGCTTTTCGGCCAGGCGATTGCCAAGAACAATGCGATTTCCCTCGCCATAGGTGTCGAGACTTCCCTCAAGAATGTTTTCGGACACGATCTTCCGGGCAAGCAAATCTTCACGCCGAAGCCCATGCACCATGGCCCCGCGGGCGATGTCGTTCGCGGTTGCCATTACCTGGCCTTCGATCAAGGGGGTTGCCGCTTCAACCTCGTCAACGGCAACGAGCCGCTCTTTCATGGCGTCGAAATCTTCCAGCGGCGCGCCAATGCCATAAACACTGATATGCCCGTTCAGTCCCAAAATGCGGGTCAGCAATTCGTCGCGAAACCCACCCATGACGGACATGACGATAATCAACGTCGCAACGCCAAGCGCGATGCCCAGCAACGAAAACCCGGCGATGATCGAAATAAACCCTTCCTGCCGGCGCGACCGCAAATAACGCCCCGCTACCATCCGCTCGAAGGGGGAAAAAATCATGGTCAACCCACGAGTCGCGCGAGCGCCGATTCGACGGAAATTTCCTCGCTTTCGCCGCTGGCCCGGTTTTTCAGCTCGACGACGCCGGCGGCAAGCCCGCGCGGGCCGATGACAAGCTGCCAGGGAAGGCCGATCAGCTCCATCGTCGCGAATTTCACGCCCGCCCTTTCTTCGCGATCGTCATAGAGAACTTCGACGCCCGCGGCCTGAAGCTTTTCATAAATTTCGTTGGCGGCGGTATCGCAAGCCCCATCTCCCACTCGCAAATTGACGAGGCCGACATGGAAGGGCGCCACAGGCTCCGGCCAAACGATCCCCTTCTCATCATGGGAAGCCTCGATGATGGCACCGACCAGGCGTGAAACCCCAATGCCATAGGAGCCCATCTCCACCGTGATTGCCTCGCCCTTTGGGCCGGTCACGGTCGCATTCATGGCTTCCGAATATTTCGTTCCGAAATAAAAAATGTGGCCGACTTCGATGCCGCGCGCTTCCCGCAAGCGATCCGGTGGCACGCCACAGGTAGCGGGGTCGTGTTTTTCCTCGGCACTGGCATAGAGCCCACGCGTGCCTTCAATGTCATTGATATCCATGGAATCGAGTTCGGCATCGTAGAAAATCTTGCTTTCACCCGTCTCCGCGAGAATCTGGAATTCCTGACTGAGGCTGCCGCCGATGGCCCCCGGGTCGGCGCGCACGGCAATGGCCTTGAGCCCCATGCGGGCGAAGGTGCGCAAATAGGTCATATGCATATTGTCGTAGGAGCGTTTTGCGCCATCAAAATCGATATCGAAGGAATAATTATCTTTCATCAGGAATTCGCGGCCGCGCATGACCCCGAAGCGCGGGCGCACTTCGTCACGAAATTTCCACTGAATTTGATAAAGGTTCTTCGGCAGGTCGCGGTAGCTTCTGACGTATTGCCGGAAGATGTCCGTAATCATTTCCTCGTTCGTCGGGCCATAGAGCATTTCGTGCGCATGCCGATCGGAAAAGCGCAGCATCTCCTTGCCGTAATCATCATAGCGGCCACTTTCGCGCCATAATTCCGCTGGCTGAACCGTCGGCATCAGGACTTCCTGACACCCGGCCCGGTCTTGTTCTTCCCGCACGATCCGTTCGACCTTTTTAAGGACACGAAGGCCTAAGGGAAGCCAGGCATAGATGCCGGCGCTTGTCTGGCGAACCAGGCCGGCCCGAAGGCTTAGCTGGTGGGAGATCACCTGCGCTTCGGCCGGCGTCTCTTTCAAAGGGGTCAGGAAATAACGGGATAAATGCATGGATGCCTGTATGGGTGCCTGTGTGGATACGTGCGCAGAGCGGTGGATAGCCGGGATTCTTCCCGGCCACAGCCCGCGGCAAAAACTTTAGGCAAAGGCTGCCCTTATTGCAATGAAAGGTCTATGGCTGCTTGGTCAGCTTGCGGCATATTTCCGCCAATTCGTCGATCGATTCGGTGGCCAGAGGCTGGCCGTTGAAATAGGCCTTGTCGCCCTTGATCGTAACGACGCCGATATTCGCTTCGGGCTGGTACAAATCCGCGGTCGCCGGAATGCCAAAACGCTTGTCCAGGCGAACCGTAATATCGATCGTGAAATCCTTCGGCGGCGTTACTTGAAGGCTATTGCCGACATCGGCCGGGACGACCGGCCGGCCGTGCACATCTACGCCGGGCTCATAGACGACATCTGCCGCCGGCACATGCTTCACAAGCTCCAGGCAGTCGGTCTGGCTGACCGTGACCGTCTGCCCGCCGAGAATCTGGGTTTTCCCGTCCGCCGCACTGGCCCAAGAGCCCGTCAGACCCATCAGCCCCAAAGGCATCGCAAGGGCGAGAACACATTTTCGAAGCATGTTTCCAGCAGACACGATTTTGATCTTTCGCATTTTTGAAGAGAATGCCATCCGTTCAAACGAAAAACGGCCGCGACATAAAGCCGCGACCGAAGTTCAGGGAGGAAACGTCCAGAAGATAAACCCGCTGGGCCATGTATCTTGCGAAACAAATGCCACTGGGCACTTCATGGATACCCCTAATTTTGCATCGAACAATTAAAGAATGGTTAATTTTCAGCCCATTCCACTACTTACGTATGCATACCGAAGGCTAGTTTGACCATGGGGGTTTTTCTTTTAAAACAAGCCTGTAGATAGGACAGTCTTCGTCATGGGCACCGGGCAGATACCCCGTCCCCACCAGGAACTCTTTGACGATTTCCTTGCCCGTAAAGACAAACGTCTTACGGAAGATTTGAATCCAATCTCCCAGGACTTGTTCGCCTTGCGCATCCAGCCAGGCCGCGAAAGAACCATGGGTCTTGCAAAGCGTCTGAAGGCGGCGGGCATTTTCGATTGCCGCTTCAATCTTGCGCCGATTGCGGATGATGCCGGCGTCTTGCATGAGCCGAGCAATATCGCGCGAACCGAAACGCGCCACCCGGTCAATGTCGAAACCCCGATAGGCTTTTTGAAAAGCCTCGCGTTTCTTCAGAACCGTCAGCCAGGAAAGGCCTGCCTGATTGATCTCGAGGCAAAAACGTTCGAAAAGTTCCGCATCATCCCGCGTCGGGAAACCATGCTCTTGATCGTGAAAGGGGCCATGAACCGAATGGTCCTTTGCAATCTCGCAATAGCTGGCCGCCATCTCTATCCAAGTTCGCGGAAGGAAATAAGATCGGATTCGACCAAAAAATGAATGACCAGCCAAAAGACGGTTGCAATCGCCGTCGTTGCGGCAACCTTCTTCCACATATGCGGTTTCTCGGGCGCGCCCGGCATATGGCCTTCCTCAAGGGTCTTGGGCGACCGAACGCCCCAAGGCAGCACCATGAAAAGCACGAGCCACCATAGGATGGCATAGACAAAAAGGCCGTTTAACCAGGTCATCCTATGCCTCTTCGAGTTCGACTAAGGTGCCGCAGAAATCCTTCGGATGAAGGAAAAGCGTGGGCTTGCCATGGGCGCCTGTCTTTGGCTCGCCATCGCCAAGAATGCGCGCGCCTTCCGCCTTCAACCGTTCGCGGGCGGCGAGGATGTCTTCGACTTCATAGCAAATATGATGGATGCCGCCAGAGGGATTGCGTTCCAAAAAACTCGCCACTGGCGAACCTTCTCCCAAAGGATGCAGCAATTCGACGCTGGTGTTGGGAAGCCGAACGAAGACGGTGGTGACACCGTTCGCCGGCATGTCTTTGGCCTCGGAAACCGTGGCCCCCAAGGTTTCCCGATAGAGTTTCGCCGCGGCCTCCAGATCGGGCACGACAATCGCCACATGGTTCAGCTTACCGATCATCTTTTCCATTCCTCCTGCTCGCAAACCTATTCTAACGTGAATTTTCACCAAGGCGCATCAGATGCACCTCAACTTTCGATTTTTTGCCGCTTACGTCCCGAAGATAGCGCCGCGCCGCAAGCCGGATCGTCTGGATTAGCACCTCTTCGTTCAATCGTTCGGCCTTTGAAAGCTCGTCCAGGGCCTGGGCCACGCGAATCCCCGCCTCCTCCAGCATTTCCGCGTCCGTTTCCGGGTCCAACAGCCCCGGCGCCGTAACCATCGGTGCCGAGGCAAGCACGCCCTCTTCGTTCAGAACCGCCGTCGCCACGATCAGGCCGTCGAGATGCATGGCCCAACGGGATTTCAGCGTTCCCGTACCGAGCGCAACCAGCCGCTTGCCGTCAAGCCCCAGACGCCCAGACGGCACCGTATCGACGATTTCGGCGCGTTCTTTTGTAATCATCAGAAGCTCGCCATTTTCCACATGGCATGCCGCCGGCACCTGGCACGCCTCCGCCAGTTCGGTATGGGCCTTCAAATGCAGTGGCTCCCCATGCATGGGAATGGCAAAGCGCGGCCGCACCCATTCGTACATCTGCCGAAGCTCTTCCTTGGCCGGATGGCCGGAGACGTGAATGTCGTGGTCCTCGGCCGTAACGACTTCGATGCCGTTGCGCACGAGTTCGTTCTGAAGGTTGGAAATGGCCTTCTCATTGCCAGGAATGACCCGCGAAGAAAAAACGACGGCGTCCCCTTCCTCGAGGTGAATGCGCCGGTGCCCGCCTCTTGCGATCCGGGAAAGGGCGGCGCGCGGCTCGCCCTGCGATCCGGTGCAAACAATGACGATTTTGTCTTTTGGCATATGGACGGCGGCGTCGTCATCGAGAAAGGGCGGCAAGTCCTGTAGGAGACCCGTCTCGCGCGCGATCTCGTCGATTCGCCAAAGCGAACGCCCGACAAGGGCAACCTCCCGGTCGTTGGCCTTTGCTGCCGCACAGATCGACGTTAAACGCGCCACGTTCGTCGCAAAACAGGCGACGGCAACCCGCCCCGAAAAACGGCCGATCAATTCCGTAAGCTGCCCTTTCAGGGCCGCCTCGGACCCGGACGTGCCTTCGACAAGGACGTTTGTCGAATCGTTCGTCATGGCGAGGACGCCCTCTTCGCCCAGGCGTTGCAGGGTGGCGGCGTCCGGCGGCGCCCCAACCAGGGGGTCCGGATCAAACTTCCAATCGCCGCTATGGACGACAACGCCGAGCGGCGTGCGGATGGCAAGGGCGTTCGGCTCGGGAATCGAATGGGTCAGGGTCACGAAGGTCACGTCAAAGGGGCCCAATTTCACGTTGCCTTCAAGCGGGATCTCGTGGATTGGCACCTCGCCTTCCAGGCCCACCTCGGCAAGCTTGCGGCGAAGCAAGGCCGCCGTAAAGGGCGTCGCATAGACCGGGCAGCCCAGTTTTGGCCACAGATAGGCGACGGCGCCCAAATGATCCTCATGGCCATGGGTCAACACCAACCCGACCAAATCCTCCCGGTGCGGTTCGATGAAGCCCAAATCCGGCATCACGACATCGATCCCGGGCGAACCGCTTTCACCGAAGATCACGCCAAGATCGACCATCAGCCATTTGCCGCCATAGCCATAGAGGTAGCAATTCATGCCGATCTCGCCGGCGCCTCCTAAGGGCAGGTAGAAAAGCGCGTCCGTTTTTGAGGTATCGTAAGGCACAGCGGGTCCAATCAGCCTTGGTTCTGCTGATAGATCAGCGCAAGCCCACGCAAGGTGAGATCCGGGACGTGATGGGCAATTTGATCCGTTGCTCCGGCAAAAAGTTCGGCCAAGCCGCCGGTCGCCACCACCGTCATGGGTTTGCCGAATTCCTTTGCCATGCGGGCAATCATGCCTTCGATCAAGGCGACGTAGCCCCAATAGACGCCGGATTGCATCGCGCTTACCGTGGTCTTGCCGATAACGTCCCCCGGATTGCGGATGGCAATGCGGGGAAGTTTTGCTGCCGTTAAATGCAGCGCCTCAAGGGAAAGGTTGATCCCTGGCGCGATGGCCCCGCCACAATAGGCACCGTCGGCATTAACAATGTCGAAGGTGGTCGCCGTGCCGAAATCAATAACGATCAAGGCGCCTTTAAAGAGCCGATGGGCCGCCACGGCGTTGACCAGGCGGTCCGACCCGACTTCCTCCGGCCGATCTATCTGAATGGCAAGCCCCGGATCGACGCCTTCTTCGCCGACGACCATCGGCTGGCAGTCAAAATAGTCCCGGCACAATTTCTTCAGGTTAAAAAGCGCCTCTGGCACCACGGAAGTGATAATCGCCGCATCGACATCGGCAGGCTGCAATTTTGCCGCGTTCATCAATTGCGTTAACCACACGGCGTATTCGTCGGAGGTTCGCATCGAATTCGTCGAACTGCGCCACTCGCCAATGATTTTCTCGCCATCGAGAATCGCAAAAACGATGTTCGTATTGCCGGAATCGATCGCCAGCAGCATTTAGGAATCCCCTATAACCGACATCGGAAACACATCCCCCGTCGTTATCCGAACAGGGTCCGCGCTGCCTTCTTTCAAAAGAAGAAGCGCGCCTTCCGCATCCAGGTCTTCAAATTTGCCTTCGATGGTTTCCTGCTCCAAACGTACCCGGATCGGCTCACCAATGCCCGCGGCGCGGCGAAGCCACGCTTCGCGCACAGGGGCAAAGCCTTCTTTTTCCCATGAATCGTAACAACGAAAAAAGGCCTCGCCGAACGCCTCGGCCAATTCAGCAATTTTCACCCGCTTGCTACCAAGGCCATGCAACGAAGTTGCCGGATATTCGACGCCTTCCGGGTGAGACGCAACGTTAATTCCAACGCCCAGGACCATCCATTCGACGCCCTGGTCCTTGCCCATCATCGATTCGGCGAGAATGCCGGCGATTTTGCAGCCATCCACCAGCACGTCGTTCGGCCATTTGTACCGAGGGCCCACCCCGAAACGGGCCTCCAGCAAGGCACCGACCGCAAGGGCCGTTACAAAGGCAAGCTGGGTCGCCTGCCTTGCCTCGCAAGCCGGCCGAAGAATAAGCGAAGCATAGAAATTTCCCGGTTTTGAAACCCATTCCCTTCCCCGCCGCCCGCGACCGGCCGTCTGTTCCGTCGCCCAAAGCAACGTGCCATGCGCCGCCCCCGTTTCCGCACGGCGGCGGGCTTCGGCATTTGTGCTATCCGTGCGGCCAAGTGCGATTAGGGAGAAGGCTTCGGAGTTCGATGGCGCCTGGGTCATCCAGCGAAGAGCGCAGACGCCGCCACGGCGGCAACGTCAAGAAGCGGGCCCGGATACGCAAAGAAAAGCAGCGTAACCGCCGCCGTGCCACCAAGAATAAACAGCGTCTCGCGTCCGACGGCGCGATCCAGACCGTCCCCAGCCTCATTGAAATACATCACGCGCACGATCCGCAAATAGTAATAGGCGCCAACGACGCTGGTAAGAACGCCGATAATGGCAAGGGCATACAATTCCGCATCGATCGCGGCAAGAAAAACGTAAAGCTTGCCGAAGAAGCCCGCGAGCGGCGGTATCCCCGCCATCGAAAACATAAAGATGGCCATGGCCAGGGCGATAACCGGATTGGTTTTCCCAATACCGGCCAAATCGGCGATCTCTTCCGTCATGCGGCCTTTCCGGCGCATGCAGAGAATGCAGCAAAACGTGCCGACATTCATGAACAGGTAGATCGCCATGTAGACCAGAACGCCGCGAATGCCGGCTTCCGATCCGGCGGCAAGGCCAACGAACGCATAGCCGACATGGCCGATGGCGCTATAGGCCATCAGGCGTTTGATGTTTGTCTGGTTGATCGCCGCCAAGGCGCCCAACACCATCGAAGCGATGGAAACGACGATAATAATTTGCTGCCATTGCACAATGAGCGCTTCAAAGGGGCCCATCAGCACGCGCAGCAGCAGGCCAATGGCGGCGATCTTCGGCGCCACCGAGAAAAAGGCCGTTACCGGCGTCGGCGCGCCCTCATAGACATCGGGTGTCCACATATGGAACGGCACGGCGGAAACCTTGAACGCCAGGCCTGCAAGCAGAAAAACGATGCCGACAACGATGCCGATCGGGGGGGGCGAACCGTTCATGTCGATGAGCTGCGCGGCCAAGGAATCGAAATTCGTTGTGCCCGTGAAGCCATAGATCATGGAGGCACCGTAAAGCAGCATGCCGGAAGCCAGTGCACCGAGGACGAAATATTTTAGCCCCGCCTCGGTGGCACGCAGCGAATCCCGTCGAATAGCTGCGACGACATAGAGGGAAAGGCTTTGCAGCTCGAGCCCCATATATAGGGAGAGCAAATCGTTTGCCGACAGCATCATCAACATGCCGACGGCCGCAAAGAGAATCAGGATCGGATATTCAAAACGGGCAAAGCCTTCCCTCTCGTTGTAGGCGTGTGCCATGACAAGGGTCAGCGCCGTACCAAGCAACACGAGGATTTTCAGGAAGGCGGAAAAACCGTCCGAAATATAAAGGCCACCGAAAGCCGTCGCCCCATCGCCCATCCGGTAGGGCACCAGCAGAAGCGTCACCACAATCGCCAAGACGGCCGCAAGTAAAATGCCGCCCCTCGCCTCTTCTTTCTGGTAGACGCCGACCATCAGCAGCGCCATGGCCGCCAAGGCGAGAAAAATCTCTGGCAGCGCCAGAAAAAGGTCCGGATGGAGATTGGCAAGCATTAGCGTTTCGCTCTCCTGCTCAATGGCCGGCCAGGGCCAGGTTTTCCGACGCGATGCGCGCCAATTCGTACCGTTCGACCAATTGGCCGACCGATTCATGCAGCACGTTCAGGAATGGCTCCGGATAAATGCCCATCCAGAAGACCAGCAGAATCAGGGGCGCAAACACCAGAATTTCACGCGGGCTTAGATCCAGAATTCGCTTCAGCGTGTCTTTCGTGAGCTCGCCGAAAATGACCCGTCGGTACATCCAGAGCATATAGGCCGCCCCCAGAATAATTCCCGTTGCCGCCAAAAAAGCCACCCAGGTGTTTGTCTGGAAAACGCCAAGCAGCACGAGAAATTCGCCAACGAAGCCGCTGGTTCCCGGCAGGCCGACGGAGGCCATCATGAACACCATGAAGACGAAGGCATATAGCGGCATGCGGTGAACCAGCCCGCCATAATCCGAAATCTCGCGGCTATGGATCCGGTCATAGACAACGCCGACGCAAAGGAAAAGGGCGGCGGAAACAAATCCATGGCTCAGCATGACGACGATCGCGCCTTCGACGCTTTGCGTGTTGCCCGCGAAAATGCCGATCGTCACAAAGCCCATATGCGCCACCGAGGAATAGGCAATCAGCTTTTTCATGTCCGTTTGGGCAAGCGCAACCAGCGAGGTGTAGATAATCGCGATGATGCTGAGCGAATAAATCAGCGGCGTGAAATAGACCGATGCCTCCGGCAGCAGCGGAATCGAGAACCGCAAGAAGCCATAGGCACCCATCTTCAAAAGCACGCCGGCAAGAATGACGGAGCCGGCCGTCGGCGCCTCGACATGGGCGTCCGGAAGCCATGTGTGGACCGGCCACATCGGCACCTTGACGGCAAAGGACGCCATAAAGGCGAGCCAAAGCCAATATTGCATCTCGAGCGGCAGACGAGTGGTCATCAGGGTCGGGATGTCGAAAGTGTCGGCGTAAAAGAAGATCGTAAGGATCGCCAACAGCATCAAGACCGAACCGGCAAGCGTATAGAGGAAGAACTTAAACGCCGCATAGATCCGTCTTGGCCCGCCCCAGATACCGATGATGAGGAACATCGGAATCAGCACGCCTTCGAAGAAAACATAGAAAAGGATAAAATCGAGGGCGCAGAACATGCCGACCATGAAGGTCTCAAGCACGAGAAAGGCGATCATGTATTCCCGAACGTGCTTTTGGATCGCTTCCCAACTGGCAAGCACGCAAATCGGCGTCAAAAGCGTGGAAAGCAGCACGAAGAAGACGGAAATGCCATCCACGCCCAGATGGTAATCAATGCCGAAAGCCGAGATCCAGGGCAGCTTCTCTTCAAACTGGAAGGCTGCCGTGCTGGAATCAAAATTTGTCCACAGCAGGGTCGAAAGCACAAACGTCGCCAGCGACGTCCACAACGCAACGTTGCGGATGTTGCGGTTTTGCGTCTCGCCTTCCCCGCGAATCAGGAGAATAAAGCCCACGCCGGCAAGCGGCAGGAAGATGATTAGACTGAGAAGCGGCCAATCGTACATGCGTTTAGCCCATTTCCCCGATAAAGAACCACGTAATCAACCCGGCCACGCCGATCAGCATGGCAAAGGCGTAATGGTAGACATAGCCGCTCTGCAGCCGGCTGGCGCGGCGCGCCAGACCGCGCGTGGCGGCCGCCACCCCGTCCGGACCGACGCCATCGATGAGCGCGCCGTCGCCCTGCTTCCAAAGGCCATGAGCGAGCCATTTTGCCGGGTTCACGAACAATCGGTCGTAAAGCTCGTCGAAATACCATTTGTTCAGCAAGAAGCGGTAAAGCCCATCGACCCGCCCGGCCAGAAGGCCCGGCAGTTTTGGGGCGAAGAGGTAGAAGAGATAAGCGAGCGCAATGCCAATCACCCCCATGGCGATCGGCAATTGCTTCACCCAGGTCGGCACATGATGGGCATCTTGAATGGCGCTGTGGGATGGCAGCACGAGAATGGCATCCCGCCAGAAGGCCTCCATGCCATGGCCGACGAAAAATTCATACCCGATATACCCGGCAAAGATGGCGCCAAGCGCCAGTACGATCAGCGGCAAGGTCATGATCTTGGGCGATTCATGCACATGGGCCATCACGTCTGCGTCCGCGCGCGGCTTGCCATGGAAAGTCATCAAGATCAGCCGCCAGGAATAGAACGCGGTAAGCGCGGCGGCCCCAATTCCCAGCCAAAAGGCATATTGGCCAGGCAGCGTATGTGCCGCATAAGCGGATTCGAGGATCATGTCTTTCGAATAATAGCCGGCGAAGAAGGGAACGCCGGCAAGGGCAAGGCTCCCGATCCACATCAATGTGTAGGTTAAGGGCACCTTCTTCCAGACGCCGCCCATTTTGCGCATGTCCTGTTCGCCGGAGAACGCGTGAATGACGGAACCGGCGGCAAGGAACAGCAGCGCCTTGAAAAAGGCGTGGGTCATCAGATGGAAGATCGAGGCCGCGTAAGCCGAAACCCCGGCGGCAAAGAACATATAGCCGAGCTGGCTGCAGGTCGAATAGGCAATGACGCGTTTGATGTCGTTTTGCACAAGGCCGACGGTCGCCGCAAAGAATGCCGTCGTTGCGCCGACGATGGCGACGACATTGAGGGCAATGGGCGCGTACTCAAAGACCGGCGAAAGCCTGGCCACCATAAAGACGCCGGCAGTCACCATGGTTGCCGCATGAATGAGCGCCGAGACCGGCGTCGGGCCTTCCATCGCGTCGGGCAGCCAGGTGTGCAAGCCCAATTGCGCGGATTTCCCCATGGCGCCGACGAAGAGCAGCAGGCAAAGCACGGTCAGCGCGTCCAGATCGAGGCCCAGAAAGCGCAGCGTCGTGCCGGCCTTGTCCGGCGCGCTGGCGAAAATGGCATCCAGCAGCACCGAATCGAACAGAAAGAAGATCCCGAAAATGCCCAGTCCGAAACCGAAGTCGCCGACCCGGTTTACGAGAAAAGCCTTGATGGCCGCTGCATTCGCCGATGGCTTGTCATACCAGAACCCGATCAAAAGGTAAGACGCGAGCCCAACCCCCTCCCAGCCGAAATAAAGCTGCACAAGGTCGTTCGCCGAAACCAGCATCAGCATGAAGAAGGTGAACAGGCTCAAATACGCCATAAAGCGCGGCACGGACGGATCGCCATGCATGTAGCCCACGGAATAGACGTGCACGACCAGCGAAACGACGTTCACAACCAGGACCATGACAGCCGTCAGGGTGTCGAACTTTAGGGACCAGGCAATGTCCAGCGACCCGGATTCGATCCAGGAGAAAATTCGGATGACCTGGCCATGCCCTTCAAGGGCAACGTCGTTCAGGATTGGAACCGCAAGCGCCGCCGCCACGAACATGAGGCCGCAGGCCACGAGCTGGCTGCCGCGATCGCCCAGCCAGCGGCCAAAAAAGCCGACGAGGATGGCGCTTAGAAGCGGAAGAAAAATGGCGGCCGTATACATGCGTCCGTTAGCCCTTCATCAAATTAACGTCTTCAACCGCGATCGAACCGCGGTTGCGGAAATAAACGACGATAATCGCCAACCCCACCGCGGCCTCTGCCGCCGCCACCGTCAACACGAACATGGTGAAAATCTGGCCCACCATGTCCTGCAGATGCATCGAAAACGCAACCAGGTTGATGTTCACCGCCAACAGCATCAATTCGATCGACATCAAGATGACAATGACGTTTTTGCGATTCAGGAAGATGCCGAAAATCCCAAGCGTAAACAGGATTGCGGCAACCGTCAGATAATGGCCGAGACCGATTGTCAGCATCAGACGCCCCCCCCTGGGGAAACCTTGCGAATGGCGACGGCCTCTTCCCGCGTGCGCGCGACCTGGTCGCTGGGCCGTTGCTTACGAACGCCCGGGCGCACACGCAGTGTCAGCACGATGGCCCCAATCATCGCCACCAGCAAAACCAGGCCCGCCGTTTGAAAGAGATAGATGTAGTGGGTGTAAAGAATATCGCCGATGGCTTCCGTATTCGTGCGACCGGCAAGATCCGGGACCGGCATGGCGCCGCTCATTTCCGGGCTGAACGCCCACGTCCCACCGACCAGAATCAGCTCCGCCAGCAACATGAGGCCGATCAAGGCGCCGATCGGCAAATATTGGAGAAAGCCCTGGCGAAGTTCGACGAAATTGATGTCGAGCATCATGACGACGAACAGGAACAGGACCGCAATCGCGCCGACATAGACGACGACCAGGATCATCGCCAGAAATTCGGCGCCAAGAAGCACGAACAGCCCCGCCGCATTGAAGAATGCCAAAATCAAAAACAGCACGGAATGCACCGGATTGCGGGCGGAAATCACCATGACACCGGCGGCAACCGCGATGGCAGCAAAGGCGTAAAAGGCAAGCGCTTGCAAAAGCATGGCTTCTTCTTTCCGTTCCTAGCGGTAAGGCGCGTCCGCCGTCAGGCGTTCGGCAAGTTCGTCTTCCCAGCGGTCCCCGTTCGCCAGCAGCTTGGCCTTGTCGTAAAGCAACTCGGCGTGGGTCTCCGTCGCAAATTCATAATTCGGCCCCTCGACGATCGCATCCACCGGGCAAGCCTCCTCGCAGAAGCCGCAATAGATGCACTTCGTCATATCGATGTCGTAGCGGGTCGTCCGCCGGCTTCCATCTTCACGGGGCTCCGCTTCGATGCTGATGGCCTGGGCGGGGCAAATGGCTTCACAAAGCTTGCAGGCAATGCAGCGCTCTTCCCCGTTCGGGTAACGGCGAAGGGCGTGTTCGCCCCGAAAGCGCGGCGAAAGCGGGCCTTTTTCGTAAGGGTAATTGATCGTTACCTTGCGCCGGAACATGTAGCGAAGCGTCAGGCTGAGCCCAGCGATAAGCTCGCTTAGAAAAAGCCCCCGTGCCGCCCTATCAAGCATGGCCATGATCCCTATACCCCACTCAATTCGGCACGAGGCCGAATGCCTGCAACACGCCCGCCGTCAAAACGACCCAAAGAAGCGAAAACGGCAGGAACACTTTCCAGCCAAGCCGCATCAATTGATCGTAGCGGTAGCGCGGGAAGGTTGCCCGCACCCAAAGGAAGCAGAAAAGAACAAACGAAAGTTTGAGCGCGAACCAGATCGGCCCCGGCACCCAGTTGAAGGGCGCCATGTCGATCGGCGGCAGCCAGCCGCCCAAGAACAGCACCGCCGTCATCGCGCTCATCAAAATCATGTTGGCATATTCGCCAAGGAAAAAGAGCGCGAACGGCATCGACGAATATTCGACGTTGTAGCCCGAAACCAATTCGGATTCCGCTTCCGGTAAATCGAAGGGTGCCCGGTTCGTCTCGGCCAGGGCCGAGATGAAAAAGATGACGAACATCGGCAACAGCGGCACCGCAAACCAAACGGTCTTTTGGGCGAGCACAATGTCCGAAAGGTTCAACGAGCCAACGCAAAGCAGCACCGTGATCAGCACGAAGCCGATGGAGACTTCGTAGGAGACCATTTGCGCAGCCGAGCGCAGCGCGCCCAAAAAAGCGTATTTCGAATTGCTGGCCCAGCCGGCCATGATAATGCCGTAAACGCCAAGGGAAGAAATCGCGAAGAGATAAAGGATGCCGACATTGATATTGGAAAGAACAATCCCTTCGCCAAAAGGAATTACGGCCCAGGCGACGAGACTTAAGAGAAAGGTCAGCATCGGCGCCAGCAGAAAGACGACCTTGTTTGCCCGCGTCGGCAGGATCGTTTCCTTGAAGAGCAGCTTTACCCCGTCCGCCAATGGCTGCAAAAGCCCAAACGGCCCAACCACGTTCGGCCCCTTGCGCAGCTGCATCGCGGCGATCACCTTGCGCTCGGCATAGGTGAGATAGGCAACCGCCACCAGCAACGGCACGACGATCGCAATGATTTGTGCGACGATGATCGCCCCTGGCCAAAGATAATCGTTCCAAAGCTCAGCCATCGGTGCCGGTCTTCCCTGCCGCAGGAGAAACGAACGCTTCCGTACAGGCGGCCATGGTCGGCGAAACGCGGCTGATGGGGTCCGTCATGTAAAAATTGGCCATTGGGTAAACGAAGGGCGCGTCGGAAAGTTTGCCGGCGGTCCCGAATTTGCCCCAGGGCGCGCTTTCGACAACGCCTTGGGTGGCAAAGACGGCATTGGCCTTGGTCAGGCTTTCGCGAATCTGGGCAAGGTTGTCATAGGGAAGCGTTTTGCCGAGCACCGCGGAAAGGGCCCGCAGGATCGTCCAATCCTCGCGTGCATCGCCCGGCGGGAAAACGGCGCGGCGCGTCCGTTGCACGCGTCCTTCCAGATTGACATAAGTCGCATCTTTTTCCGTATAGGCGGCCCCCGGAAGCACGACATCGGCCCGATGCGCGCCGGCATCCCCATGGTGGCCTTGATAGACAACGAAGGCATTGCCAAGGCCGCCCATGTCGATTTCATCGGCCCCAAGGAGGTATATCGCCTGAACATCGCCCTTGGCCGCGCTTTCGCAAATGCCGGCCACGTCCAACCCTCCCTCGCCCGGAACGAAGCCGAGATCGAGGCCGCCGACCCGCGAAGCCGCCAGCGACAACAGGTTAAACCCGTTCCATCCCTCGCGCTGCATGCCGGTCGTTTCGGCAATCTGGTGCGCCGCCGCTAAAATGGCGGCGCCGTCGGCGCGGGTCAGCGCGCCCTCGCCCACAATCAGCATCGGGCGTTCCGCCGCCGAAAGGGTTTTTGCAAAAGCATGCTGGCCGGAGGCAATTGCCTGCAAGACTTCCGGGCCATCCCCCAACGCCTCGACCGGGAACGTAAGGTCGCGGGCCGGGCCGATCGCCGCAATCGCGAAGCCGCCCATGAGATGGCGCTTGCGAAGCCGGGCATTGACCAGCGCCGCCTCCCAACGCGGGTCGGTGCCAATCAGGAGACAGGCGTCGGCGTCTTCAATCCCGGCAATCGTCGTGTTGAAGCGATAGCTTGCCGGCGCCCCCGGTACGACCGCGGCGCCGTTTTGGCGGCAATCGAGATGGGGCGAGCCAATGGCCGCCATCAAATCCTTCAAGGCCAGCATCGCTTCGCAATCGGCCAAATCGCCGGCAATGGCCGCCACCGCCTTCGGCGGTAGGCCGTTCAGCTTTGCCGCGATCGCCCCAAAGGCCTCGTCCCATGTGGCGGCGCGAAGCTTGCCGTCTTTTCGCACGTAAGGCTGGTCCAGGCGCTGGCGTCTTAGCCCGTCGCAGGCATGGCGCGTTTTGTCGTTGATCCATTCTTCGTTCACGTCTTCGTTCAGCCTGGGCAGAATGCGCATCACCTCTCCGCCGCGGCTGTCGATGCGAATCGCGCTGCCTACCGCATCCAGCACGTCGATCGATTCGGTCTTCTCCAACTCCCAGGAGCGCGCCGTAAAGGCATAAGGTTTTGAGGTCAGCGCGCCAACGGGGCAAAGGTCGACAAGGTTGCCGGACATTTCCGTATTTACCGTCTGTTTGACATAGGTGCCGACTTCCATATTTTCGCCGCGGCCGGTGGCGCCCAGTACGGGCACCCCGGCAACTTCCTCGGCAAAGCGGATGCAGCGCGTGCAATGGATGCAGCGCGTCATCACCGTCTTGATGAGGGGACCGAATTCCTTGTCCTCGACCGCGCGTTTGTTTTCCTGAAAGCGGCTGCGGTCGAACCCATAGGCCATCGCCTGGTCCTGCAAATCGCATTCGCCACCCTGATCGCAGATCGGGCAATCCAACGGATGGTTGATAAGAAGAAATTCCATCACGCCTTTTCGCGCCTTTTCGACCATCGGCGTGTTGGTGCGAACCACCATGCCATCGGCAATCGGCATGGCACAGGAGGCGACCGGTTTCGGCGCGCGCTCGACTTCAACCAGGCACATACGGCAATTGCCGGCAATCGAAAGGCGTTCGTGATAGCAGAAGCGCGGAATCTCGACGCCTGCCTGCTCGCACGCCTGAAGCAGGGTCAACCCCGCATCGACTTCGATTTCCTGGCCGTTGATTGTCAGCTTCGGCATCGTTGGTTACGCAGCCTCCGTGTCGCCGCCGACCTGGCGGTTAAGGATGCGGCGCTCCAGTTCCGGACGGAAATGGCGGATCAGGCCTTGGATGGGCCATGCGGCCGCATCGCCAAGGGCGCAGATCGTGTGCCCCTCGACCTCGTAGGTCACGTCTTCCAGCAGGCTGATTTCGTCCACATGGGCCTCGCCCGTAACCAAGCGTTCCATGACGCGCCACATCCAGCCGGTGCCCTCGCGGCACGGCGTGCACTGGCCGCAGCTTTCATGTTTGTAGAATTGGGAAAGCCTGGCGATGGCCTTCACGATGTCCGTCGATTTGTCCATGACGATGATGGCGGCCGTACCCAGACCCGATTTTACTTCTTTCAGACTGTCAAAATCCATCAGCACGGTGTCGCAAATGGATTTCGGCAACAACGGCACGGACGACCCGCCCGGAATGATCGCGAGCAAATTGTCCCAGCCGCCCTGTACGCCGCCGGCATGTTTTTCAATCAATTCCCGCAGGGGAATGCCCATCTCCTCTTCGACGAGGCAGGGCTCGTTCACATGGCCGGAAATGCAGTAAAGCTTCGTACCCACATTGTTCGGGCGGCCAATGCCAGCAAACCATTCCGGCCCGCGGCGCAGAATTTCCGGCACCACGGCAATCGTTTCGACGTTGTTGACCGTCGTCGGGCAACCATAAAGGCCTGCATTCGCAGGGAAAGGCGGCTTCAGGCGCGGCTGCCCCTTGCGCCCTTCAAGGCTTTCCAGCAGGCCGGTTTCTTCGCCGCAGATATAGGCGCCAGCGCCACGGTGCAGCACGACGTCGAAATCCCAGCCGGATTTGCAGGCGTCCTTGCCGATCAGGCCGGCTTCGTAAGCCTCGTCGATCGCCGCCTGCAGGCGTTCCGCCTCGCGAAAAAACTCACCTCGGATGTAGATGTAGCAATGATGCGCCGCCATCGCGAAACCGGCGATCAGGCAACCCTCCAACAGCTTTTGCGGATCGTTCCGCATGATGTCGCGGTCTTTGCAGGTGCCGGGCTCGCTTTCGTCTGCGTTGACGACAAGGTAGTGCGGTTTCGCCCCCACTTCCTTCGGCATGAAGGACCATTTCATGCCGGCGCTGAAGCCTGCGCCGCCACGCCCGCGCAAGCCGGAATTTTTTACTTCCTCAATGATTGCCTCGCGGCCCTTTTCCAAAAGCGCCTTCGTGTTCTGCCAATCGCCGCGCTGGCGCGCGCCTTTCAGACCCGAATCCGCAAGTCCGTAGAGGTTTGTAAAAATGCGATCTGCGTCGCGCAGCATCAAGATTTCTCCTTTTCTGAAGCGGCCGCGACCAGGGTCTTTGGCCCCGATTGCGGCGCGCCGCAAGGACGGCCAGTCTGAGAGCCAGGCGTAATCTTTTCGCCCCGCTGCAACGCCTCGAGAAGTTTCGTCATGCGCTCAAAATCCAGATCTTCGTAATAGTCGTCGTTGATTTGCACCATCGGCGCGTTTACGCAGGCGCCAAGGCATTCGACCTCGACGACGGTAAATTTGCCATCTTCCGTCGTTTCGCCGGGATCAACACCTAGGGTTTTCTTGCAGGCTCGGACGATATCGCCCGAGCCTCGCAACCAGCAAGGTGTCGTCGTGCAAAGCTGCACGAAATGTTCGCCGACGGGTTTCAGATTGAACATCGTATAAAAAGTCGCGACCTCATAGACCTTGATCGGCGGCATCGAAAGAAGCTCGGCCACGTGATCCATGGCGGCGCGCGGCAGCCAGCCACCGGCCTGACGCTGCGCCATATCCAGCAGGGGCAGCACGGCGCTTGCCTGGCGGCCTTCCGGATATTTCGCGAGGATCTTCCCGATCTTCGCCTGGTTCGCTTCGTCAAAAGCAAAACGATCCAAGGTCTTTTCTGAAGGCGCGCTCACCGGTCCACCTCACCAAAAACGATATCCAGGCTGCCGATAATTGCGCTGACATCGGCTAGCATGTGGCCCCTGCTTAGCAGGTCGAGCCCTTGCATGTGGGCAAAGCCCGGCGCGCGAATCTTGCAGCGATAGGGTTTGTTCGTACCATCTGCGACGAGGTAAACGCCGAACTCGCCTTTCGGCGCCTCGACGGCGGTGTAGGTTTCGCCGGCCGGCACATGGTAGCCCTCGGTATAGAGCTTGAAATGATGGATGAGCGCCTCCATCGAGTGCTTCATCTCACCGCGCGGCGGCGGGCTGATTTTGCCGTTCGTATCCTGGACGGGCCCGCTGGGCATGTTTTCGAGGCATTGTTCGATAATACGCAGACTTTGGCGCATTTCCTCGACCCGCAGAAGGTAGCGGCTGTAGCAATCGCCCTTGAGGCCAACGGGCACGTCAAATTCCATCTCGTCATAGACGTCGTATGGCTGCGCCTTGCGAAGGTCCCAGGCCACGTTCGAGCCGCGCAGCATCGGGCCGGTAAAGCCCCAATCCTGCGCCTGGGCCTCCGTCACCACGCCGATGTCGACCGTGCGCTGTTTGAAAATACGGTTTTCCGTGAGCAGCGACTCCATGTCGTCGATGACCTTCGGAAAACGCGTCGCAAATGCATGGATGTCCGCGTCCAGCCCCGCCGGCATGTCGCGGCCAACGCCGCCGGGACGGAAATAGGCTGCGTGCAACCGGGCGCCGGAGACGCGCTCGTAAAACTCCATCAGAATTTCGCGCTCTTCGAATCCCCACAAGACCGGCGTCATCGCGCCCACGTCAAGCGCCATGGTGGTGATGTTGAGGATGTGATTCAGAATGCGCGTAATTTCGCTGAAGAGCACCCGGATGTACTGACCGCGGCGCGGCACTTCGATATCCAGCAGTTTCTCGACCGCAAGAGCAAAAGCATGCTCCTGGCACATCGGCGACACGTAATCGAGGCGATCAAAATACGGCACCGCCTGCAAATAGGATTTGTGCTCGATCAGTTTTTCGGTGCCGCGGTGCAAGAGTCCGATATGGGGGTCCGCGCGGTCCACAATCTCGCCGTCAAGCTCAAGCACAAGGCGAAGCACGCCATGGGCCGCCGGATGCTGGGGCCCAAAATTAATCGTGTAGTTCTGGATTTGCTGCTCGGCCATTAGCTGCTTTTCCCGCCTTCCTGGCCTTCCGCTTTTTCATCGCCGGGAAGTACAATTTCGGTGCCTTCCCACGGGCTCATGAAATCGAACGTACGAAATTCCTGTGTCAATTTGACCGGCTCGTAAACGACGCGCTTTTGATCTTCGTCGTAGCGCAGCTCGACAAAGCCGGTAAGCGGAAAATCCTTGCGAAGCGGATGCCCCTCAAAGCCGTAATCGGTGAGGATGCGACGAAGGTCTGGATGTTCGGAAAAAAAGATGCCGTAAAGATCCCAGGCCTCGCGTTCCCACCAATTCGCGCAGCTATATACGCCGGCAGCGGAGGGAATCGATTCTTCCTCGCCTACGGAAGCCTTCACGCGAATGCGCTGGTTCTGTTCAAGGCTTAAAAGATTGTAGACAATTTCGAAACGCTTCTCCCGTTCCGGGTAATCGACGCCGCAAACGTCCGCCAGGATTTTGAATTGGCAATTTGCGTCGTCCCGAAGAAAGCCGAGCACCTTGACGATCGACTGTGCCTCGACCGTTACCATCAATTCGCCGTGGGCGATTTCGGTTTCGATCACATGGTCTGGCAGCGCCAATTGAATCGTGTCGCCGAGCTCCTTCAGAATTTCATCCATGTTTAACTGATCCGCTCTGACTAACGCGCAATGGTGCCGGTGCGGCGAATTTTCTTTTGCAACTGCAAGACGCCATAAAGCAGCGCTTCCGCTGTCGGCGGACAGCCGGGGACATAAATGTCCACCGGTACGACGCGGTCGCAGCCGCGCACGACGGAATAGGAATAGTGGTAATAGCCGCCACCATTTGCGCAGGATCCCATGGAGATTACCCAGCGCGGCTCGGCCATCTGGTCGTAAACCTTGCGAAGGGCCGGTGCCATCTTGTTGACGAGAGTGCCCGCCACAATCATGACGTCCGACTGACGCGGCGAAGGCCGGAAAACAACGCCGAAACGATCCAAGTCGTACCGGCTGCAAGCGCTGTGAATCATCTCGACCGCACAACAGGCAAGCCCAAAGGTCATCGGCCAAAGCGAGCCCGTGCGCGCCCAATTCACCAATTTATCCGCTTGGGCAATGACAAAGCCGCGATCGTCCAGTTCCTGGTTCACGCGCTTTAGGATGGCGTCCTGATCCGATCCGGGTGGAACGGCCCCCGCAAGGGGATTGGCGCTTACTCCCATTCCAGCCCCCCCTTCCGCCACTCATAGACGAAGCCAATGGTCAAAATGCCAAGAAAGATCATCATCGACCAGAAACCGAAAACGCCGATGGCGCCTAAGCTAACCGCCCAGGGAAACAGGAACGCCACTTCAAGATCGAAGATGATGAAAAGAATGGCGACGAGGTAAAAGCGAACATCGAATTTTTCGCGCGCGTCTTCAAACGCCTCAAACCCACATTCATAGGACGAAAGCTTCTCGGCGTCCGGACGCTGGGACGCGAGCACGTAGGACGCGACGAGCGCCGCAGCGGCTATGCCGCCCGCAATGCCCAGGAACAACAGGATTGGGAGGTATTCTTGAAGCAGCGCTTCCATTCAAACCGTCTCTTGCCTGACCCAAACGCGTATCCGGACGGACACGCCCTTTTGACGTCCTCGCCCATTCTGCGGCCAATTGCTTAACCACCTATTTACCAAGATCCGATCTCCCTCGGAAACCCTTGGCGCTCATAGCCCTTGGCTAGGGCGCGCCGAGTATAGCCGTGGGAAGATTAGGAAAAAAGGGCGTTTGCGGGACAGACCGGATTTTTCCACAGTGCCGCGAAACGGCCCCAAAAGGGGGCACCCCGGTATGGGCCGCCAGACAAAATTTGCGCCAGGATCGATGGCGTAAAGATGGCGGGAGTGACGGGGCTCGAACCCGCGACCTCCGGCGTGACAGGCCGGCGCTCTAAACCAACTGAGCTACACCCCCTTCGCTTAGGAAGGCGGCCTGATTACTCCTTCGCCGTCTCGGGGTCAAGGCATTGGCCAAAACGGCACCTACGCCATACGCAAAAACCCTACCATATGGGCGGCGATGGTGGGCGATGACGGGATCGAACCGCCGACCCTCTCGGTGTAAACGAGATGCTCTCCCAGCTGAGCTAATCGCCCGTGGCACCACCATGCATGCGCTAGCAAAGGGCCGCACCATTTCTTCAAGGCCAAAAACAATGTCGGCCGCCTTTTGAGGCGGCCGACATCTTAAATTCCAGTGCGTATACCGCAAAAAAGCAGTATTAAATCAATGGTTTACCGATTCTTTCAAGCCCTTGCCGGCCTTGAATTTCGGCTGCTTCGAAGCCGGAATATTGATGGTCTCGCCCGTCCGCGGATTGCGGCCTTTCGACGCGGCGCGATTCGCGACGCTGAAAGTACCAAACCCAACGAGACGAACTTCTTCTCCGCCTTTCAAGCTGTCGGAAATAATATCGAACACGCTGTCAACCGCACGGCTGCTGTCCGACTTCGACAAACCGGCCGCACTAGCAACTGAAGCCACAAGATCGTTTTTGTTCACGTCAACGCCCCCTTTATAGAGAAATGCGATGGGCATCCCAAAGCTGTAATGAGCGTGAAGTTTATGGCGCGCCGAAAGGCGCGTCAATCGAGGAAACGCCTTTTTCTGCGGTTTTTTGAATGTTTCCGGATAAGGGAAAGAGACGAATCAGTGCTTCACGACGTCACCGACGTCGTCCTGCTCACGCTTCTGCGCGACCGTCTTGATCGCCTCGTCCTCACTCCACTCAATCGGAGTGAGCTTCTGCGTGAGTGCATTTTGCAGAACTTCGTCCACGGTGCCAATCAAAATGATCTCCAGGCCGCGTTTGATGTTCTGAGGAATCTCCACCAAGTCTTTCTCGTTATCCTTTGGAATCAATACGGTTTTTACGCCTCCGCGCAGGGCCGCCAGGAGCTTTTCTTTCAAGCCCCCGATCGGCAGGACGCGCCCGCGCAGCGTGATTTCGCCGGTCATGGCGACATCTTTTCGCACCGCAATACCCGTAAGCGCCGAGACGATGGTCGTGCACATCGCGACACCGGCCGAGGGCCCGTCCTTTGGCGTTGCCCCTTCGGGCACATGAACGTGAATATTTCTTTTTTCGAAGACGTCGGGGCGAATGCCAAAATCGATCAGACGGGAGCGAACATAGCTGCCGGCAGCTTCGACCGATTCCTGCATGACGTCGCCCAACTGGCCGGTGGGTTTTACGATGACGCCCTTTCCCGGCATGACAACGGCTTCGATGGTAAGCAATTCGCCGCCCACTTCCGTCCAGGCAAGCCCGGTCGTAACGCCGACGATATCTTCAAGCTCCGTCTCGCCAAAGCGGTAACGATGCACGCCGGCATATTTTTCAAGGTTGCGGCGCGTGATGAAAAGACGCTTCGTGCCTTTCATCAAAATTTCCTTCACTGCCTTGCGCATAAGGCTGGCAAGCTCGCGCTCGAGGTTACGAACCCCCGCTTCGCGGGTGTAGTAGCGAATGATATCCCGCAGCGCATCGGGCGAGATCGACCATTCGCCCTTCTTCAGGGCGTTCGCCTTTATCTGCTTGGGAATCAGATGCCGTTTCGCAATCTCGACCTTTTCGTCCTCGGTATAGCCCGGAAGACGAATGATCTCCATCCGGTCCAACAGCGGTTGCGGCATGTTCAACGTGTTCGCCGTTGTCACGAACATGACGTTGGAAAGGTCGTAATCGACCTCCAAATAATGGTCCTGGAAGGTGGCGTTTTGTTCCGGGTCCAACACTTCAAGCAGCGCCGAAGATGGGTCGCCGCGGAAATCCGCGCCAAGCTTGTCCACCTCGTCGAGCAGAAAAAGCGGGTTCGTCGATTTTACCTTCTTCATCGACTGGATAATCTTCCCCGGCATCGACCCGATATAGGTCCGGCGATGGCCACGAATTTCCGCCTCGTCACGCACGCCGCCAAGCGAAACGCGCACGAAATTGCGGCCCGTTGCCCGTGCGATCGAGGTACCAAGCGACGTCTTACCGACGCCGGGCGGTCCAACCAGACATAAAATGGGCCCGCGAATTTTTTTGGCGCGCTGTTGGATGGCTAAATATTCGAGAATCCGCTCTTTGACCTTTTCAAGGCCGTAATGGTCGGCATCCAGAATGCTCGCCGCGTTGCGAATGTCCCGGTTGATCTTCGAACGCTTGCCCCAGGGAATGCTCAACATCCAGTCCAGGTAATTGCGAACCACCGTCGCCTCGGCCGACATTGGGCTCATCGTCCGTAGTTTTTTCAACTCGGACATGGTCTTTTCCTTGGCGTCCTTGCTGAATTTCGTTTTGCGGAGCCGCTCTTCGAGCTCGCCGATTTCGTCGCGTCCGTCTTCGGATTCGCCCAGCTCTTTCTGAATCGCCTTCATCTGTTCGTTCAGATAGTACTCGCGCTGCGTCTTCTCCATTTGCCGCTTCACGCGGCTGCGAATCCGTTTTTCGACCTGAAGCACGCCAATTTCGGCCTCCATCATCGTGCAGATTTTTTCCAATCGCTTCGAGGTGGAAACCAGTTCGACGAGTCCCTGCTTCTCGGGGATTTTCAACACGAGATGCGAGGCAATCGTATCGGCCAATTTCGACGGGTCGTCGATTTGATTGACGGAGACAAGAACTTCCGGCGGAATCTTCTTGTTGAGCTTCACATATTGCTCGAACTGGGAAATCACCGTACGGCTGAGGGCTTCCACCTCTTCCGTCTCGCCGGCTTCGTCCGGGATTTCTTCCGCATAAGCCTGAAAATAGGGTTCCGCCTGGGTATGCTTGAGAATGCGCGCACGGCGCGACCCCTCGACGAGCACCTTGACAGTGCCGTCGGGCAATTTCAGCAACTGCAACGCCGTCCCGATCGTGCCAACCGTATAGATATCCTCGGCCGCCGGATCGTCCTTGGCGGCGTCCTTCTGGGTAACGAGCAGGATCTGCTTGTCCCCCTTCATCACCTCTTCCAGGGCACGCACGGACCGGTCCCGCCCAACGAAAAGCGGCACGATCATGTGTGGAAACACAACGATGTCGCGTAGCGGGAGGATCGGATAAAGGACGCCTTCGTTCAATTCGGTCATATTTATGCCTATGGCGTTGCTGGCCGATGCTTATATGGCATCACCCTAACCCGTTTTCGAGCTTTTTTTGGGAAGTTCGCCCGAGGCCAGATTTGGCCTTAAGCGCTCGTCTCGACGTCCGTCCGCCGGTCCGCGTAGATATAGAGAGGCTTGGCCCGGCCTTCGACGACTTCCCGGTTGATGACAACTTCCTCGACCCCATCCAGGCCCGGAAGCTCGAACATTGTATCCAGTAAGTTCGCCTCCAGAATCGAGCGTAACCCCCGCGCACCCGTTTTGCGCAGGATTGCCCGCTCGGCAATCGCCTGAAGAGCATCCTCCGTGAAAGTAAGCTGGACGTTTTCCATATCGAACAGCCGCTCATATTGTTTGACGAGGGCGTTCTTCGGTGTCGTCAAAATTTCCACCAGCGCCTTTTCGTCCAGATCTTCCAGCGTTGCGATCACCGGAAGCCGGCCAATGAACTCTGGGATCAGGCCAAATTGCAGCAGATCCTCCGGTTCGACGTCATGCAGGATTTCGCCCATCTGGCGATCCTCCGGCCCCCGCACATCCGCTCCGAAGCCGACGGCTGAGCCCCGCCCCCGTGACGAGATGATCCGTTCCAAGCCGGCAAAGGCACCCCCGCAAATAAACAAGATGTTCGTCGTGTCCACCTGCAGGAATTCCTGCTGCGGATGTTTGCGGCCGCCCTGGGGCGGCACAGAGGCAACCGTGCCCTCCATGATTTTCAACAACGCCTGTTGAACCCCTTCGCCGGAAACGTCCCGGGTGATGGATGGGTTGTCCGATTTGCGGGAAATCTTGTCGACCTCGTCGATATAGACGATGCCCCGCTGGGCCCGCTCCACATTGTAGTCGGCCGACTGCAACAGCTTGAGAATGATGTTTTCGACATCCTCGCCGACATAGCCCGCTTCCGTCAGGGTCGTGGCATCCGCCATGGTAAAGGGAACGTCGAGGATGCGCGCCAGCGTTTGCGCAAGCAGCGTCTTCCCGCAACCCGTCGGTCCGACGAGCAGGATGTTCGATTTTGCAAGCTCCACCTCGTCCGAGCGCTGCCCATTGCCAAGGCGCTTGTAGTGATTATGAACCGCAACGGAGAGGACCCGTTTTGCGTGGGCTTGCCCGACCACGTAATCGTTGAGCACCGTGAAAATGTCTTTCGGTGTCGGCACGCCGTCCTGGGATTTGACAAGCGTGCTTTTGTTCTCTTCACGGATGATATCCATGCAGAGTTCGACACACTCGTCGCAAATAAAGACCGTTGGCCCTGCAATCAGCTTGCGGACTTCGTGCTGGCTCTTCCCACAGAACGAGCAGTAGAGCGTATTCTTTGAATCGCTGCCGGCGGTTTTGCTCATACCCTAACCATATCCAGTTCAGCCAATATGTTAGCCCTAGTCCACCTTCCTCTACAATGTCAAAGTCTAGGCGGTAGAGGTAAGCAAAATGATAACGAAATTACCTTTCGCGGCCCCGAACGATTCCGGAAATAACCGCAATCCGGCTGTGGCGAAACGGGGCAGAAATTTCCTTATCTCTGAATAGGTTAGTCTTTTTCTTCCGGGAATGGGCGCTTCTTAACGACCTCGTCGATGAGGCCGAAAGCCAGCGCATCTTCCGGTGAAAGGAATTTGTCGCGTTCGACGGTCGCTTCAATTTCGTCGAGGGACTTGCCCGTATGCTCCACGTAAATATTATTCAGGCGTTTGCGCAGACTTAAAATTTCCTTCGCCTGAATCTCGATGTCCGTCGCCTGTCCCTGTGCGCCGCCGGAAGGTTGGTGAAGCATGATTCGCGAATTGGGAAGGGCATAACGCTTCTTCGCCGTGCCAGCAGCAAGCAGCAAAGACCCCATCGATGCCGCCTGTCCGATGCAGACCGTCGCCACTTCCGGCCGGATATATTGCATCGTGTCGTAGATCGCCAATCCGGAAGTCACGATGCCGCCAGGCGAATTGATATAGACAAAGATGTCTTTGCTGGGATTCTCCGATTCGAGAAACAGCAATTGCGCGCATACCAGGCTCGCGCAGGCATCGTCGATACCGCCCGTGAGGAAGATGATCCGCTCCTTCAGCAGCCGGGAAAAAATGTCATATGCGCGCTCGCCACGGTTTGTCTGCTCGACGACCATGGGGATCAGCAGATTCATATTCGGTTCGTTTGAATCGCCCATTGATTGCATCCCGTTTCTGGGACGAGGCGGATTGCCCACCCCGTCGTTCTTCCGCAGTTACTTCTTCGCTTTCGCCGCAGCTTTCTTCTTCGCTTTTGGCGCCGCTTTCTTTTTCGGTGCAGGAGACGTGGCCTTTTTGCCGCTTTTCGGCTTCGCGGCCTTCTCGTTTTTACCGACGGCCTTTTCCATGGTCGCCTGGACCTCGTTCATCAACTCATCGGGCGTGACTTTCCGGGTCGTCACCTTCGCCTTCCCAAGAAGAAACTTGACCACTTTTTCTTCAAAAAGAGGCGCGATCAGCCGCTGCAGGGCATCCATGTTCTTCTGGAAATATTCAAACACCTGCGCTTCCTGACCCTGGTGGTGCTGGGCTTCGTGCTGCACCGCCTCGTTGATCTCTTGCTGGCTGAGGGAAACGTCATGCTCGCGGCCGATTTCGGAAAGCAGCAGACCCAGACGCACCCTGCGTTCGGCAACGTCGCGGTATTCCGCTCGCAGGGTCGCGTCGTCCTTGCCTTCAAATTCGTCTTCGCCCGCCTGCCCTTGCGCTTCCGCCTGTTTCTGCTGCTCGCGCCGGCCTTGAACCTGTTCCCAAATGGTCTCGAATTCCGCGTCCACGACCCCTTCCGGCAGATCGAAGGTGTGGCCGGCAGCCAGGACGTCGAGATATTCCCGCTTTTCGCGCATATGAGTGACGTTTTGGTACTCGCGCTGGAGGTTTTCCTTCATCTGCTCGCGAAGCTGATCCAAATTTTCAAGGCCGAAGGCCTTTGCCAGATCGTCGTCCACGGCAAACGGGATGCGCTCTTGCACCTCTTTCACGGTGACGTCGAAGGTCGCTTCCTTGCCGGCCAGATCCGGGGACGGATAGGCCTCAGGAAAGTTTACCGTGATGACTTTCTCGTCACCGGCCTTCACGCCGACAAGCTGTTCTTCGAAACCGGGAATGAATTGGCCGCTGCCCAGCTCCAATTGCTGATTTTCAGCCGAACCGCCCTCAAAGGGCGTATCGCCCAGACGCCCAACGAAGTCGAGGATGACCAAATCGCCCTCCGCCGCCGGCCGGGGCTTGGCAAGCGGCCCGTGGCGCCGCTGACCGGCCGCCGCGTTCTCGATCGCCTTTTGGACGTCCTCCGGCTCGACCGTGGGCTCCAGCCGCTCGATCTCGATTTTCGTGAAATCCATAAATTCGATCTCAGGGATCAACTCAAGCGTGAGCGTAAACTCCAGGTCCTTTCCGTCCGGAAAGGCCGTGACGTCCACATGGGGTTGGGCGGCAGGCCGCAGGCTGCGCTCTTGCAGCAGCTTCTGCGACGTCTCGGAAATCAATTTCTGCACAATCTCCGCCAAGGTTGACTGACCGTATTTGCCCCGCAACAAGGACAAAGGGACGTGCCCCGGCCGAAACCCCGGCAGGTTTGCGGTGGCGCCAAGCTCTTTCAGCCTGGCATCGACCTTTTCCGTCACATCGGCGGCAGGAATAACAACCTTAAATTCGCGCTTCAGACCTTTGGCCTGGGTTTCCATCACATTCATTTAAAGATTCTCGTTCATCCGGTGAGATCGTACGCCGGCTTAAAGCCGGCAAGAAATTGCTAGTGGCTGGTGCGGGCGGAGGGATTTGAACCCCCACGACTTGCGTCACCAGATCCTAAATCTGGCGTGTCTACCAGTTCCACCACGCCCGCATGGGTACTCCGGCTCGCGCCGTGACGTCAACCGGCCGGGCCTTTGCGGCTTATAGCATGAAGGGATCAACGGCGTAACCACTTGACTTCGCTAGAGCTTGGCGGAGGAAACGCGCTCAGCGGAGGCCGCGAAAAGGCCGCATGCCAAACGGCAAAAAACGGAAAAGCGGAATTTGGAAGGATAAAAAAATGAAACCGAAAGGGTTCGGCACGCAACGCTTGGCAACGCGGTTTAGTGAACGCGCTCCGGATAACGTTGCGCAAAAGATTTCAACGCCAACATGCGCGGGCCATCCTGCACATCGTGATTGGCACGGCGAATGCGCACTTCGTAGGTGACGTGGGGGATGCCGTAGGAATCCGTGCGGACACCAATGACTCTTGCCGTCTCGACGACAGGCCCGTTGTGCGGGCAGCGAAAAACGTGACCGGCCTCGACATCCGAGGATTCGCTGCCATAGTCGTATTCTTCTTTATGTCGCAAGCTCAAATTCATTTTGTGCTACCTGCAAATTTCTCTTTTGCGCTACCTGCAATGACACATACATGTGTCCGCCCCGTGCCCAACACCTTAGACATCCCGTTTTAACAAAAGGTAAAGCATCGCCTCTAAACTATATGAAATTCCAATAAAATTTTAGCTTGGTAAATTCATACTTCGCTAAGGTTAATGGGAATTCCACAGCAATGCCAATACCTTTGGAAGGCTTTCCGGCAAATCTTCGGAAATAAGCCCGGGACCGACTTCTTTTGCCGCCTCGCCATGCAGCCAGGCCGCCGCCGCCGCGGCTTCAAAAGGGGGCATTCCCTGGCCCAGCAGTCCCAAAATCATGCCGGCCAGGACATCGCCCGACCCCGCCGTGGCAAGGGTGGGCGGCGCGTTCCAGTTGAGGATCGCCTGGCCCTCCGGCGCGGCAATAACGCTATCGGCCCCCTTCACCACCACCACCGCCCCGCTCCGCCTGGCCGCCTCGCGGGCCTGGGTCAATTTGTCCCCGCCAATCCCGAAGAGGCGGGCAAACTCTCCCTCATGGGGCGTCAGGACAACCGGGCCTGCGATTGCCTCGAAAAGGGTCTCGGGCTCAGAGCCGAAGACGGTGAGCGCATCGGCATCCAGCACGCAAGGCAGGCCCGTGGCCAAGGCGGCCAGCACCTTTCCCCGGGTTGCCTTCGTTACGCCATTGCCCGGGCCCAGCAGAAGGGCCCGCTTGTGCAGGTCGCCGATCAGGTCCTGAAAGCTCTTTTTGCCGTCCACGGGATGGACAATCAGGCTTGGGCTTTCGGCGGCGTAAATCGGCACCGCCTCGGGCGGGCTGGCCAGGGTAACCATGCCGGCGCCGATGCGAAGCGCCGCCCGCGCCGCCAGCCGGGCGGCACCGGTCATGGCGTCGCCCCCGACCACGACGACATGGCCGCGGGTATATTTGTGATCCGTTCGCCCCGGCCTGGGATAAAGACGGCGCCAAAGCGCCGGGTCGTTGGCAAAGGTCTTTGGCTGAATTTCCGCAAAGGCCGCCGCCGGCACGCCGATGTCCACGAGCACCACCTCGCCCGCGACGTCCCGGCCCGGCAGCAGGAAATGGCCGGGGTTTTTGGCAATAAACGTGACGGTCAAGACGGCTTTCGCCGCGACGCCCAGAATTTCGCCGGTATCGCCATGTACGCCGCTTGGTACATCGATGGCGACGCAAGGCAGCGCCGCTGCGTTGATCGCTTCGATCACGGCCCGGGCGGCCCCTTCGATGGAACGGTCGATCCCCGCCCCGAAAAGGGCATCGACGACAAGTTCGGCCCCGGCGAGCGCCTCCGGCGTCAGCGGCAAAATTTCGCCAGCCGCGACATCGCCGCTTTGCCAGCGCAGCGCGTTGGCCTCTGCGTCGCCCCTTAGATTGGCCAATGTGCCGAGCAAGGCGACCCGAACCGGCCAGCCTTTTTCACGTAATTTCGTAGCAATTACAAAGCCATCGCCGCCATTGTTGCCAGGGCCACACAAGACCAAAACCGGCCGCGGCGACCAGCGCTGAACGATTTCCCGGGCTGCGGCGGCTCCGGCAGCCGCCATCAATTGACCAGCCGAAACCCCGGCATGGGTGGCCGCCCGATCCACGCGGTAGATTTCGGCGACGTCAAGCAGCGTCCGTTCCAGGCTTTCCGGGTCCTTTTTCATAGGCATCAGAATAACGTGACGGCGCCATTGCTGTCGTCCCGAATTCCCTATCTTAAAAAGCAACGCCTGCACTTCGTCCTAGGAACCGCTATATAGCGAGAAGGCTGGAACGTCCCTTGGGAGAAGATTGGTGAAGGTGCTGGTGCTGGGAGGCGGCGTCGTTGGCGTAACCTCTGCCTATTGCCTTGCCCGTGCCGGCCATGGGGTGACACTGGTCGATCGCCAGGCCGGTCCCGGCGAGGAAACAAGTTTTGCCAATGGCGGCCAAATTTCGGCCGGCCTTGCCGAGCCCTGGGCCAATCCGGAAGTTCCCCGGCAATTGCTGCGATGGCTTGGCCAAAAGAACCCGCCGTTTCGTTTCCGCCTTCGCGCCGGCACCGATTTTTACGGCTGGGCGCTTCGTTTTCTCGGCCAATGCGCCGCCCGGCCCGCGGCCCGAAATCTGGAGCGCGCCCTTCGCATCGCCCTTTACAGCCGCCAGCAGCTTCGCGACATCCGCGAAGCGACGGGCATCGCCTACGCCCTGCAAGAAACCGGAATTTTAAAAATCTATCGGGAGCCACGGGCCTTCGACCGCGCGCGCAAGCGCATGGCAGCGATGAACGCGCTGGGCTCGAATTTACACGCCCTCGATGGAGACGCCACCCTCGCCCTAGAGCCGTCGCTTGCATCCGTCGCCGGGAAACTGGCCGGCAGCCTTTATTCGCCTGAGGACGAAAGCGGCGACGCCCACGAATTCACGGTCAAGCTGGCCGCGGAAGCGAGCCGCCTTGGCACCGTTTTCAAATTTCACCAGACCGTCGAGGCGCTTGTCCCGGCACGCGGACGCATCGAGCGGGTGCTAACGGACCGCGAAGAGTTTACGGCGGATGCGGTGGTGCTTTCCCTTGGTTGCCATGGCGGCCCCCTGCTGCGCCCGCTTGGGATTCGCCTGCCCATCTACCCGGCGAAAGGTTTTTCCGTGACGCTGCCCGTTCGCAACGCGGCCGCAGCGCCCAGCCGAAGCATCACCGATGAAGACCAAAAGCTGGTCTTTAGCCGCTTTGGCGATCGCCTGCGGGCGGCGGGATGGGCGGTCTTTACGGGCTATGATTCGCAAATTGAGCCGGCGCGCTGCGCGTCGCTGGCAACGGAAATGGAGGCCCTGTTTCCGGGCGCCGCCGATCAAAGCCAGGCCGTCCCCTGGGCCGGGCTTCGCCCCCTCACCCCGGACACTTTGCCGATCCTTGGGCCGACGCCTTTTTCGAATCTTTTCCTGAACACCGGCCATGGCACCTATGGCTGGACGATGGCAGCCGGTTCCGGACAAATTTTGGCGGATCTGATCACGGGCCAGCGCCCCTGCATCAAACAGGACGATTTCGGTCTCGACCGATTTTGATGCGCGAGGGGGAGGCAAATGGGGCGAGTGATGGGAATTGAACCCACGACCTCCAGATCCACAATCTGGCGCTCTAACCAACTGAGCTACACCCGCCGTGATGGCCTTGTGTAGACGCTCGCCAACGAAGGCGTCAAGCGCCACCGAGGCAAGGCGTCCCCTCGGCGCGCCGCCGCCTGTTTTCCCCATGAATCGGACTTGATTCACCCGGCGATTCCCTTCACGCTAGGCTCCGAAAAGCAGGCAGCAACCTGCTCATAATATAGGCGCTTGTGCCTTGAAAATAACCAGTTCAGGGAAAGGTGGAGACATCCGCCCGGGTTTTCTTGTGACTTTTCCATCCGTTTTCGTCTGGCACGTTCCGTGCTTTCTTAGTGCCATACAGACGTAATCCCGTGCGCGCACGGCCAAAAGGTCAAGCCCGCCGCGCCCAGGTTCCACCCTTGCACCTCTAAAGCTTTTTCTTCAATCGGCTAGAACGGCTCATGAAAAAAATCGAAGCGATCATCAAACCCTTCAAACTCGACGAAGTGAAAGAAGCCCTTCACGAGATCGGCCTAAAAGGCATCACCGTCACGGAAGTAAAGGGCTTCGGACGCCAAAAAGGCCATACGGAGTTGTACCGTGGCGCCGAATATGTCGTGGATTTCCTGCCAAAAGTGAAAATCGAAATCGTGCTCGAAGACAGCCTTTTGGAAAAAGCCGTCGAGACCATTGTCCAGGCGGCGCGAACCGGCCGCATCGGCGACGGCAAGATTTTCATTTCCGATATCAGCGATGCCATACGCATTCGCACCGGCGAAGCCGGAGGCGAAGCCATCTAACCCCCCAACAAATTTTCAAGCAGCACCCAGGGAAACGCTATGTCCGACGTAAAAAAAGTTCTTCAAATGATTAAGGATCACGACGTGAAATACGTCGATCTCCGCTTCACCGATCCGCGGGGAAAATGGCAGCACACGGCCCAGACCGTCTCTACGATCGACGAGGACGTCTTCGTCGACGGCTTCATGTTCGACGGATCCTCGATCGCAGGCTGGAAGGCCATTCAAGAGTCCGACATGATCTTGATGCCCGACCCTTCGACGGCGGTGCTGGACCCCTTTACGGCCCAGTCGCAGATGATCCTGTTCTGCGACATCATCGACCCCAACACCGGTCAGGGCTATGACCGCGACCCACGCTCGACCGCGCGGCGGGCGGAGGCGTATCTCGCCAGCACCGGCATTGGCGATCAGGCCGTTTTCGGGCCAGAGCTTGAGTTTTTCGTCTTCGACGACGTGCGCTTCGACGTCTCGATGAACCATACGTTCTATGCCCTCGATTACGCCGAGGCGCCCCATGCCTCGGGCGCCGAATTCGAGGAAGGCAATATGGGCCACCGGCCGCCCGTCAAAGGCGGCTATTTCCCGGTGCCCCCGGTCGATTCGATGACGGATCTGCGGGCCGAAATGCTCACCTTTATGGGCGAGATGGGACTGGATATCGAAAAGCACCATCACGAAGTGGCCCCCGGTCAGAACGAGCTCGGCTTCCGCTTTGGCCCGCTTCTTTCCTGCAGCGACGCCGTGCAGATATATAAATACGTCGTCCACCAGGTTGCCCACGCCTATGGCAAAAGCGCGACCTTCATGCCGAAGCCGGTCGTAGACGACAACGGGTCCGGCATGCACGTCCATCAATCCATCTTCAAGGATGGCAAGCCGACCTTCGCCGGCAACGGCTATGCGGACCTTTCGGAAAACGCCCTCTACTACATCGGCGGCATCATCAAGCACAGCCAGGCCCTTAACGCGTTCACGAATTCGACGACGAACAGTTACAAGCGCCTTGTGAAGGGCTTCGAGGCCCCGGTGTTGCTGGCCTATTCGGCCCGCAACCGTTCCGCCTCCTGCCGCATTCCCTATGCCACGAACCCGATGGGCAAACGGGTCGAAATCCGCTACCCGGACGCCGCTTCCAATCCCTACCTGGCCTTCTCGGCCATGCTGATGGCCGGCCTAGACGGCATCGAGAACCGGATCCATCCGGGCGAAGCGATGGACAAGAACCTCTACGATCTGCCGCCGGAAGAATTGCAGGGCGTGCCGACGGTTTGCGGCTCGCTGCGCGAAGCGCTCGGCGCCCTTGAGAAAGACCGGGCCTTTCTGACGAAGGGCGACGTCTTCACCGACAGCCAGATCGACGGCTATCTGGAGCTGAAATATGAGGAAGTGACGCGCTTTGAAATGGCGCCGCATCCGGTTGAATTCAGCATGTATTACAGTGTCTAAGATAAATATTCTAAATTAGAACCTGAAGAAGGGCCGCGGCAACGCGGCCCTTTTTTTGGGTGTTATTCAGGCGCTTTCAGCCGGCGGCACAGGCCGTGGCTGGCGCGCCTCGTCGAGGGCCACCATGACGAAGTTGCCCTCGGTCACCTTGACCAGATCGCCGGCGCGGGAACGCTCGACCCAGGTTTCGACATGGACCGTGATCGACGTTTTGCCGACGTGGAGAATCTTGACAAAACACGAGACGCTGTCGCCCACGAAAACGGGCAAATGGAAGGCCATCGCTTCGATGGCAACCGTCGCGACACGCCCCGCGGCGCGGCGCGTACAGGTCATGCCGGCGGCGATGTCCATTTGGGAAAGCACCCAGCCGCCAAAGATATCGCCATTGGGATTGGCATCTGCGGGCATGGCAATGGTCCGGGTTTCCGGAACCCGCCCTTCCTCGCCAGGATATTTCGCCATGGGTGCCTGCCCCCTATATTTCGTATCGCAACCGGCGCCAGCCTACCGCATCCTGCTTGCCTGGGGAATATCGGCGCCCCATAATGCGGCATGCCAAAACGCCCCACCAAAACAAAGACCGCCAGCTCAAGCTATTCGGCGAAGGATATCGAGGTTCTGGAAGGGCTTGAGCCCGTCCGCCGCCGCCCAGGCATGTATATCGGCGGCACCGATGAGGCCGCCCTGCATCATCTGGCCGCCGAAGTCCTGGACAACGCCATGGACGAAGCGGTGGCCGGCTTCGCCAACCGTATCGAATTGGAGCTTGGCGCCGATGGCGCCCTTGCCGTGCGGGACAATGGCCGCGGCGTGCCGGTCGATCCCCACCCGAAATTCAAGAAGAAATCGGCCCTGGAAGTCATTCTCACGACCCTTCATGCCGGCGGCAAGTTCGACAGCAAGGTCTATGAGACGGCCGGCGGCCTCCATGGCGTCGGCGTTTCCGTCGTCAACGCGCTTTCCGACCATCTCGCCATCGAGGTCCTTCGCGGCGGCAAGCTATGGAAACAGGAATATGTCCGCGGCAAGCCGAAAACAAAATTGAAGGCGAGCGCCGGCCAAAAAAACAAACGCGGAACCCTGGTCCGCTTTCACCCGGATCCGGAAATTTTCGGCAAAAACGCGGCCTTCCGGCCCGAGCGGCTTTACCGCATGGCGCGGTCGAAGGCGTATCTTTTTCGCGGCGTCGAAATTCGCTGGAGTTGCGATGCAAAACTGCTTCGCGATTCCGAGATTCCGGCGAAAGAAAGCTTTCATTTCGAAGAAGGGCTGAAAGGCTTTCTGGAAGCGACCCTCGATGGCCGCGAGGTGATCACCCAACCCTTTGCTGGCGAAGCCGATTTTCCGAAAAAGGCCGGGCGCATGGAATGGGCGATTAGCTGGCCGGAGAACGGCGAAGGCTTCGTTCACTCCTATTGCAACACGATCCCGACTCCAAAGGGCGGCACCCACGAAACGGGCCTGCGGACCGCCCTTGCCCGTGCGTTGAAAGCCTATGGGGAATTGGTCGGTAACCGGCAAGCCGCCCAAATCACCGGCGAGGACATCACCATCGGCGCCGCCATCTTGCTTTCCATCTTCATGAAGGAGCCGGAATTCCAGGGTCAGACGAAAGAGCGCCTTTCCTCGGCAGCGGCGCAACGGCTGACGGAAGCGACCCTAAAAGACCATTTTGATCACTGGCTTAGCGGCGACCCGGAAACGGCAAATCTGCTGTTGGAGCGCATCGTCGCACGGGCAGAAGAACGCCTGCGCCGCCGCGAGGCGAAGGAACTTGCCCGCAAGACCCCGACCCGCAAGCTTCGCCTTCCCGGCAAATTGACGGATTGCACCCGCGAAAACGCCAAGGAGACGGAAATTTTTCTGGTGGAGGGGGATTCGGCCGGCGGCTCGGCAAAACAGGCCAGACGCCGCGAAACCCAGGCCGTGCTGCCCTTGCGCGGCAAAATTCTGAACGTCGCCAGCGCGACGAATGAAAAACTTCGCGCCAATCAGGAAATTGCCGATCTCATCCAGGCGCTTGGCTGCGGCACCGGTGCGGAATGCGACCCTTCGAAATTGCGTTACGAACGCATCATCATCATGACGGATGCGGACGTCGATGGGGCCCATATTGCTTCGCTGCTGATGACGTTCTTTTTCCGCGAGATGTCGGCCCTTGTCGAGGACGGCCGCCTTTTCCTTGCCGTGCCGCCTTTGTACCGCCTAAGCCATGGCGGGCAGACGGCGTATGCCCGGGACGACGCCCATAAGGACACCCTTTTGAAAACGGTGTTCAAAGGCAAAACGAAGATCGAGATCAGCCGCTTCAAGGGGCTTGGCGAAATGCCGTCGGCGCAATTGAAAGAGACGACCATGGACCCGACAAAACGCGTTCTTTATCGCGTCACCCTGCCGGGCCAGAACGCGCAAAAAGAGACAAAGGCGGTCGAACGTCTTGTCGAAGACCTGATGGGAAGGCGGCCGGAACGGCGTTTCGCCTTTATTCAGGAAAATGCGCAGTTCATCGAAAATCTGGACGTTTAGCGGAACGTTTGGAGGGGCCGAAAACGGCCCAGACATGGTAAACGTTGATCACATTCCAGTGAGCCCCCCTATCCAGTTGGACGCGCTTTAAGTACCGTCAATCGCAGTGACGTTTTGCCCTTTCGTCACTCAAGCCGGGACGGTGTGCGTACGCATTTTTTTCGACCCTTTGTACGCGAAGACGAGTCCACCGAGGCCGGTACGACCCCCGGGGCGGAGAGCCACACGCCACGCGTTGCGATGCCCCCTTGCAACGATTGGCGGTTCTCCGGCCGGGGGCTTTCTATTAGAGCCCGCCGCAAATTTTGATTAGGCGCTTAGCCATTCCCGCATGGCCTGGGTGACCGCTTCGGGGCGTTCCATCGTGGAAAGATGCCCACAATCGGGAACGACGACCAGGCGGGCGCCGGGGATCATGCCGGCCATCTCTTCGTGCAGGTGGCGCGGGGTCAGCGCGTCCTCCGCCCCGCAAAGCACCAGCGTCGAACAGGCAACCGCGCGCAAGACTTCGCTGCCATCCGTCCGGCCCAAAATTGCCCGCTCCTGACGCAAAAAGGCCGCCTTGCCGACGCTTTCCGCCATTTTCATCACCGCCGTAACCAGGGGCGTGTCCTCCAACCGGTCCTCGTGGATGAGATGGGGAAGCAGCCTTGGCGTGACGCCTTTGAACGCCCCTTTTTCGGCAAGGGACATCATGTCGCGCCGGCGGGTCCGTTGCGCGTCCGTATCCGCGCGAAAACTCGTATCCAAAAGAGCGAGATGCGAAACCCGCTCCGGCGCCAGACGAAGAAGCGCCTGTGCGACATAGCCTCCCATCGAAAGACCGGCCAGG
>Ga0209273_10000460_pt1 | contig 52582 bp, 42 predicted proteins | sample tdAd471_FD_187126 | JGI IMG/M metagenome (GOLD analysis project Ga0209273, IMG submission 187126) | Marine sediment microbial communities from the Atlantic coast under amendment with organic carbon and nitrate - tdAd47.1 (SPAdes)... | ecosystem: Environmental > Aquatic > Marine > Coastal >...
CATTGGCTGCACGAAGGTTTTGCCACTTATTATGCGTACTTGGCTGAAAAGGACATTTTTGGGGATGATTATTACTACTGGCAATTGTTGGAAACGGCCAATGCCTTACAGCGTTTCTCTGGGGATGACGGTGGCGAAGCGCTTCGCAATCCGAACGCAGGCAGCCTTACTTTTTATGAAAAAGGCGCTTGGGCCTTGGTACTGCTCAGAGATAGAGTAGGAGAGGAAGCTTTTAAAAAAGGTATACAGAACTATCTCAACAAATATGCTTTCAAAAACGTTACGATTCCAAACTTGATAGAGGAACTGGAAATGGTTTCCAATACCAACCTTGATGATTTTGAGAAGTTGTGGCTGGAGAATCCTGAATTTCCTCATGATCAAGTAGTTGCTTTTTTGGAAGAAAAAAATATATCCATCAAAACCTATTTTGAGCTTAAAAATAAGATAGCGAAGCAACCTGAAAAAACCGAGTCCATCTTAAAACGAGCTTGGAAAAGAATAAAATCAAACCAACTAAAAGAAAACCTTGTTTTGGATTATGGTGATAAGGTTTCAACAGATTTTTTGGGCGATATTATCAAATCCGAAGGCTTAAAAGTACGACAGGCTATTATCCTTTCACAGAATAAAATCCCGGATGAGCTTCAAACGGATATCGAAAGACTTTTAAAAGATAAAAGCTATACTACATTGGAGGCTGCTTTGTATCGCTTGTGGACCGATTTCCCTCAAAATAGAAGTAAATACCTCAATGAAACGGACGGCATCATGGGATTTCCCAATAAGAACATCCGATTGCTCTGGTTGACACTGGCCTTGGTGTCGCCAGAATATAACCCCGATTCAAAAGCACTTTATTTTGATGAATTGAGCGGGTACACTGGTTCGGAACATCATTTTGAGACTCGTTTGATTGCCTTTCAGTACTTAAAAAGTATAGGAGGTTTTACGGATACCGTGTTAAAAAACCTGGTGGAGTCCTGTAGTCACCACGTATGGCACTTCAAAAAATCGGCCAGGGAAATATTGAGCGACTTTTTACAATCCGAGGGGAATACGGCCCGTATTAAGAGTATTTACCCTTTGTTAAGTCAGCAGGAAAAACAATATTTGGAAAAACTTTAAGTGAATGAGGGCATTGGTCATTTCTGGAGGGGGCAGCAAAGGCGCATTTGCAGGAGGAGTTGCCCAATTTTTGATTCAAGAAGCCAAGCACGATTACGATTTATTTGTTGGGACTTCCACGGGAAGCCTTTTGATTTCCCATTTGGCCCTGAACAAGTTGGACAAAATAAAGCATATTTATTCCAACGTCAACCAAAAAAGCATTTTCAATAATTGCCCGTTTATCATTAAGAAAAAACATGGGGTCGAAATCATTGCCATCAACCATTGGAATGTGATCAAGAACTTTATAAAGGGCAAAAAAACCTTCGGTGAAAGTGAAAACTTAAGAAAATTAATCCGCAAATCCATCACACTTGAGGAATTTAACGATTTGAAAAAGAGTAAAATGGACGTGGTGGTTACCGTATCCAATTTATCGTTGAATCAAGTGGAATATAAGTCTATCAACGATTGTACCTACGATGAATTTTGTGATTGGATATGGATTTCATCCAACTACACACCTTTTATGAGTTTGGTCAAAAAAAATGGCTGTGAATATGCCGATGGCGGCTTGGGAACTTTGGTGCCCATTGAGGAAGCGCTGAACCGGGGTGCAACAGAGGTAGATGTTGTGGTGCTTCATACCGAGGTAAACCATTTAAATAGAATGTCCTCCAAAAATCCATTTGATCTCATCACCACCATTTTTGGTTTTATGTTGGATCGAATCGAGAATCAGAATATCCGAATTGGAAAGTTGGTGGCCAATCAGAAGAATGCAATCATCAACTTTTATTATACACCGACCGTTCTCACCACAAACTCATTGATTTTCAACAAGGAAAGAATGACCTTGTGGTGGAAACGTGGTTATTTATATGCCAAGAACAAGAACGAGGAAACTAGCCCCATTGAACCTGAAAAACAGGAATAAACTATTTCCAGAGGTCGGTCACTTCCTTCTTTACAAAGGCCAGAGCAGCGCTGGAAGGAGATTCCTTTTCCATGGTTTGATTGAGAATATCTTCGCGCAGCTTGTCCGGTGAATCGGTCTCGCTCATTCCAGCGGAACGGATGATTTGAATCGTTGTGTTTTTAGCTGTTTTGATGATGTTCCAGCAAGAATCTGACATATAGATCTGTTGCGATAAATTATGTTCAAATTCTGTTTCAATCTGTTTTATAAGCAAGTTTTCGTAATCACTTTTACTTTTTCCAGCAGGTGCCACACGCACAACTAGGCTGTTCAATGCTATACGTTCCAAGAAAAGTGCCATGCGTTCGTAGGCCTGTAAACGAATGGGCAAAGTTTCCTTTTGGGAATCTTTGTGCAGCAAAAATCGTCTGCGTCCATCTTCGTTTCGAGTGTGCAATCTAAAGAAATAGAAGGCAACAGCGCCGGTAACAACGGCCGGTAACAAATAAGCAAATAACTGAAGGATTTGATCTCCACTCATACGGTAGTCTGGTTTTTTATTGATTTTACACTACCAAGAACGCATCAAAATCCCAAAAAGTATTTTAGGTGAAAGGTTATTGGCCAGCTTTCGCACTTTCTTTGGCCTTGGCGTAAAAACCTTTATAATCGGGTCGTAGTTTGATATTGATACCTTCCTTGAAGTTTCCGTCCTTAGCAGAAATCGCGATGCTTTCCGCAGGAACCTCCAAGCTTGTCACCAATTCTGAAGCGATAGCGGCAACCTGATTATAGGTAGGACCAAACTCCCCGGTAATGTTCAAGCCTTCCACTTCTGTCTTAAAATCGGGATTGGTTTTGATCACATTGGCAACTCCCGTTAACCAAGTTTTACCTTCTTCGGTCAACTTGGCTGATGTATCCGAATCAAAAAGTGCGGTGATACTATTACTGATAACAACAATACCTCCTTCAACACCCACTTTGGCGTTTTCTCCTAAAGTTTGTTTGATTCGGGTCAAAGAAACAATGGCGGTGGAATCGTTTGCGGAAATCATATCGTTGATACCGCTCAATTGTCTTTCCTTTCTCGCCAAAGCTTCCATGGCGCGATCTACATTATCCGAATTTTGCTTAGAAAGTTCTGAGAAGTTGCTCATATTGCTTAAAAGCGTAGCATTGGCATCTCGAAGGGTAGCATTTTCAGATTTAAGTGCCTCTGCCTCTGCATTTGCAGATGATATTTCTCGCTTTGCTACTGCCAATTCCTGCTCCACTTTGGAAATTTGAGTCTTTAAAGTGTCAATTTCTGCAAAAAGCTCGCTTTTTCGTTGGGAAAAAGCACTGGTGGCTATCGCTAAAAGAAGGATAAGGGGTAAGTTTCTTTTCATAAGTAGTACAATTATTCTGTTTAAATATTCGGGTCTAAATTATGTTGTTTTTTTTTATTGTTGGTTTTCCACCAAGGTGTTTACAATCAAAAAGTTGTTGCATTGAATCAAACTTCACTTTTTCTTTTTGATATCCATAAACCGACTTTAAATCGCTGCTAAGATAATCATCATCTACGTTTACTTGCACATCATCCATATTAAATTGACAGGGATGTTCGTAACCTGCCGCATGCGTAATTTCCAAAAACTCCTTTCTAAATGTTTTAAAATACTGTGCCAATCTATCGGATTTTAACGGTACATTAATACCACTTTGACGCCACTTGCTTTGGGTCGCGACACCAGCAGGACAACGGTTGGTGTGACAAACCTGTGCTTGGATACAACCGATGCTCATCATGGCTTCCCGGGCCACATTGATGCAATCGGCCCCCATGGCAAAAGCCATCGCGGCTTTACCAGGAAAGCCCAGTTTTCCGCTACCGATAAAGACAATCCGCTCCGTAAGTTCACGTTCCTTGAACAGACTGTAAACCTTTGAAAAACCATAGGTCCAAGGCAGCGAAACATGGTCGGCAAAACTTGGAGGCGCCGCACCCGTTCCACCTTCACCACCATCAATGGTGATAAAATCGGGTCCCTTTCCGGTATTTTTCATTAAATCGGCCAATTCCATCCATTGTTCAACTTTTCCTATGGCGCCTTTGATGCCCACGGGCAGTCCCGTTTCTTCTGCAATGGATTCAATAAAATCCATAAGTTCAGGAATTGTGGAAAAAGCTTTGTGGGTAGGAGGGGAGATGACATCTTTTCCTACCTCAACACCACGTATTTCTGCAAGTTCGGGCGTTATTTTAGAGCCGGGCAACACGCCTCCCTTCCCAGGTTTTGCCCCTTGTGAAAGTTTGATTTCAATGGCTTTGATGCAGGGATTTTCATCTACCAAGACCTTTAATTTGTCCATAGAAAAACCACCATCACGAGACCTTACGCCAAAATAACCTGTTCCAAAATGGAAAATAACATCCCCGCCCTTTTTATGATAAGGGGATAATCCACCCTCACCTGTGTTGTGGTAAGCGCCACATTTTTCTACACCTTGGTTCAAAGATGCTATGGCAGCAGCGGACAAAGAACCAAAACTCATGGCAGAAACGTTGATGATGGATGCAGGACGATAGGGCTTTTTACGTTTGTTGTAAGTTCCCATTACTTTGGCACAGGGCAAAAAATAGGGGTGTTCGTTGTTCGGGTGATTTTTGGGTACTTGAAACCCGATCATCGCATTTTTTATGAAGATGTGTTGATGCTTGTAAATATCTCTGTCCGTTCCAAAGCCCTCATAATTGTTCTCTTTTTTTGCAGAAGCATAGATCCAACTACGTTCTATACGGTTAAAGGGAAGCTCTTCTCGATTGTTGGCCACAAAATATTGTCGCATTTCCGGCCCTATACTTTCCAACCAATACCGAAGGTGACCCACAATGGGATAGTTATGACTGATGGTATGCGCTTTTTGGAAGAAGATGTCGCGAATGGCAACCAAGAATAGGAAAATCAGAAGCCAAGCCCACCAAGGAATATCAGCTAGAAAATCAAGGAATGCTTCCATATTTTTTAATTTGACGTAGTAGCTACAAATATCAAGCCCCAATATCCAGATTCCAAATGCTGGAGGATATTGGGGCTTTAAGCTTTATTTTATCATAGTATAAGATAATTCTGACACTTCAATTCTCGATACAATTTTTTTTCGATGCTCTTCAAAAAAACCACTCGAATTGACAACTGTAAAAAAACATTTATTTACTTCTGTCCAAATAATCCAAAGCAATCTCGGTCATCGCTTTTACACCCAATTGCAGGCCGCTGTCATCAATTTTGAAATCTGGTGTGTGGTGCGGAAAATGCTCATCGGGACCCGCGTTGGGGTCTTTACCGCCCAAAATGTAAAAGAAGCCAGGGATTTTTTCTTGATAGAACGAAAAATCCTCCGCTCCCGTAATGGCTTTGATCAAATGCACATTTTCGGCACCGGCCACTTCTTGAAGACTTGGAAGCGATGCTGCGGTCAAGTCGGTATCATTATAGGTGATTGGCACCCCTTTGGCAATTTCCACAGTAGCTTCGGCACGATAAGCCTTGGCAATGGTTTCTGCCATTTCTATCATTCTATCGTTCACTTGTTTTTGCATATCGTAATCCAATGTACGGATGGTTCCAATAAGTTCTGCGCTTTCTGGAATAATGTTGTTGCGAACACCACCACTGATTTTTCCAACGGTGATGACAGCAGCTTCCTTGGTCAATTCCAATTCACGGCTGATGATGGACTGGTAGCCATCCACAATTTTGGAAGCCACAAAAATGGGGTCGATTCCTCCCCAAGGCTGTGAACCGTGGGATTGCTTTCCTTTGATTTTCACCACAAAGCGTTGCGCAGCGGCCAAAGCACCACCTGGTTTATAGGCAATATGCCCCACAGGTAGGTAGGAACCAATATGAAGCCCATAAATGGCATCCACTTTCGGGTTTTCAAGTACGCCTTCCTTTACCATAAGTGCGGCACCACCTTCTTCTCCCGGAGGTGCTCCTTCTTCGGCAGGTTGGAATATAAATTTGATGGTTCCGTGGATTTTGTCCTTATTTTTGGCCAAAACCTCTGCGGTTCCCATCATAATGGCAATGTGGGTATCGTGCCCGCAAGCATGCATCACACCAACTTCTTCACCTAAATACTCGGATGTTACTTCAGATTTAAAGGGAAGGTCATTTCTTTCGGTAACGGGCAGCGCATCAATATCTGCTCTAAGGGCAACCACTTTTCCGGGATGGTCTCCTTTTAAAAGCCCTACAACACCTGTGTGGGCAACCCCTGTTTGTACTTCGATGCCCAAAGATTTTAAATGGGCGGCAATTTTTTCAGCTGTTTTAAACTCTCTGTTACTGAGTTCTGGGTTTTGGTGCATATCGCGTCGCCATTCGATTACTTTGGATTCGACTGCGGCGATGTCTTTTTCCAGCCCGTGGTCTTGGGCATACATACTTAAGCTTGCAGAACAAAAAGCAAGTGCTAAAATTTTCTTCATAATCGGGTTGAGTTAGTTTATAAATTGATTGGACGGTATCCTTGGTTTTGCAATTGGATGTTGGCCGTCATTGCAGATAGCGCAATCTTAACACCAGGTATTAATTCTTCCTTTGGAAGTTCCCTTGTTTTGGACGATTGCCCGCACATGATCACTTCTACACCGGCTTCGAGTAAATCCTCCACCAGCTTCCGGTTTGGATTGGCTACCTTGTATCTATCTTTATATGCCACGTCTTTCAACAAGTTTCTGGCGGCGGTACCGTGAACAATCAGTGCAACCTTCAATTGCGAAGCAGGTACACCACTTTGGGCATGCATATTTAAAAAACGTGCTACGGTATTTAGGTTTCTATTGATTTCCGTATCGGATTCTGGACCAACTTTTACATCAAAAACCACTTTAAACTCTTTTGATTTGTCAGTTTTAAAATCGGGGTTTTCTATTTCCCATACAGCACCGTAGTCCCCTATGATGGGACCTGCTTTGGTAGTTTGTGAAATTCCAGAAAATGTAACAAAAACTAAAAGGAATAGGGGGAGGTGGTGAAAATTCATCAGCTATTTTAATTAAGATGTTAAATATATTTAAAAATAAGGCCAAAACCGAAAACGATGTTTATAAAAATTGAAAGCTTGATTTTAGCAAGAGATCAATAATGGCTAATTTCACATCTACTTTTAAAAGATTCTGGCCCTTGAGTGATTTTATAGATGAATTGAACGATGCGCAGCGCGCTCCTGTGCTGCACAAGGATGGACCTCTAATGGTGATTGCCGGTGCAGGCTCTGGTAAAACCCGGGTGCTCACTTACAGAATAGCCCACTTGATGGAGCAAGGGGTGGACTCCTTTAATATTTTGGCCCTTACCTTTACCAACAAGGCAGCGCGTGAGATGAAGAAGCGTATCGCTGCCATTGTTGGAAATTCCGAGGCCAAAAACCTATGGATGGGGACATTCCACTCCGTTTTTGCCAAATTGCTTCGCTTTGATGGAAATAAACTGGGGTACCCCAGCAACTTCACCATTTACGATACGCAGGACTCCCAACGTTTGATTGCTTCCATCATTAAGGAGATGGGGCTGGACAAGGATATTTACAAGTACAAACAAGTACAAAACCGGATTTCATCCTATAAAAACAGTTTAATTACTGTTAAAGCCTATTTTCAGAACCCTGAATTGATAGAGGCAGATGCTATGGCAAAACGCCCAAGATTGGGAGAAATTTATCAGAATTATGTGGATCGATGCTTTAAGGCTGGTGCTATGGATTTTGATGACCTTTTGTTGCGGACCAATGAGCTGTTGACCCGTTTTCCGGAGGTGTTGATGAAGTATCAAGACCGTTTTAGATACATTTTGGTGGATGAGTACCAAGATACCAACCATTCCCAGTATTTGATCGTGAAAGCTTTATCTGACCGTTATCAAAATATTTGCGTGGTAGGGGACGATGCACAGAGTATTTATTCCTTCCGTGGGGCGAACATCAGCAATATCCTTAACTTTCAAAAAGACTACGACGATGTGGCGATGTACCGTTTGGAACAAAATTACCGTTCTACCAAAAACATTGTCAGTGCAGCAAATTCTATCATAGCAAATAATAAAAACCAGTTGGAGAAGAATGTTTGGACCTCCAATGATGATGGTGGGCTTATAAAAATACACCGCAGTGTCACCGATGCCGAAGAAGGACGCTACGTAGCGGGCTCCATTTTTGAGAGCAAGATGCAAAATCAGATGCAAAATGGTGATTTTGCCGTGCTCTATCGGACCAATTCACAATCAAGAGCTATTGAGGATGCGCTTCGTAAACGTGATATTCCTTATCGGATTTATGGAGGTCTATCCTTCTATCAGCGTAAAGAGATCAAGGACGTGCTCGCCTATCTGCGATTGATCATCAATCCAAAGGATGAGGAGGCGCTAAAGCGGGTCATCAACTTCCCCACAAGAGGAATTGGGCAAACCACTGTGGATAAGCTTGTGGTGGCAGCCAATCATTACAATCGTTCCATTTACGAGGTAATGGAGCATCTGGATAAGCTCAATTTGAACATTAATGCCGGAACCAAGCGGAAGTTGACGGATTTCGTTACTATGATCAAAAGTTTCCAAATAATGAACGAGGGTTCCGATGCCTTTACCTTGGCGGAACACGTTGCCAAAAAAACAGGCTTGCTTTTGGAGTTCAAAAAAGACGGTACGCCAGAGGGAATTGCCAAGATGGAGAACATCGAAGAGCTTTTGAACGGTATCAAGGATTTTGTTGAAGGTCAAAAAGAAATTGCCGATGCCACGGGAAGTCTCACCGAGTTTTTGGAAGATGTTGCCCTTGCCACCGATATGGACAAGGATATCGAAGATGACGATAGAGTGGCTCTGATGACCATCCACTTGGCCAAAGGATTGGAATTTCCATACGTTTACATTGTGGGGATGGAAGAGGATTTGTTCCCTTCTGCTATGAGTATGAACACCCGAAGTGAATTGGAAGAGGAAAGAAGGTTATTTTACGTAGCCTTGACCCGAGCCGAAAAACAAGCGTTTCTTACCTATACCCAAAATAGATATAGGTGGGGTAAACTAATTGACGCTGAACCCAGTCGTTTTTTGGAGGAGATTGAGGAGCAGTATGTGGAAAATTTAACCCCTGTGAACGATGGTTATCGGTATAAATCCACAATCGATAAGAATATTTTTGGTGAGGTTGACAAGAGCAAACTGCGACAGGTGAAACCCCGAAATGGGACACCGCCAAGTACGCAGAAGCCCAATGAAAACCAATTACGAAAACTACGAAAGCTAAAACCTGAAATTTCCGCCCCTGCCAAAGCCATGGATTTGGACCCAGGCCTGGTTACAGGGGCACGGGTGAACCATACCCGATTTGGACGAGGAAAAATACTAAATATTGAAGGCGCGGGGAATGATAGAAAGGCTGAAATCCATTTTGACCAAGGTGGCATCAAAAAACTGTTGCTACGTTTTGCCAAACTTGAGGTTTTGGACAGTGCCTAATAAATTTTCGCTATCTGATAATTAAACCATCACTGGTTTAGGGATTTTCCAATTAATTATTTAGAGGCTGTTTGGGTGGGCAAAAATGCTTAAATTCATAGCTGTTATTTTAATAAACCAACCAACCTCCCCCTATGAAAAATCTCTTTTACAAACCTGTATTTTTTGCCGTTGCTCTTCTTGTTGTCATACTATTCGGGGTGGCAGGCTATCATTATGCCATTGGTTACCCCGCTTGGGTAACCATGTTGGCAGGAATACTGATAGGTTTTGTGTTGATCATTCTATTAAAATTGCTGCTCAGTTGGCTGGCGCCTTTGGCCCAAAAAATACCCTTGGCCCTTGTTACCACAGTTTTAGGCGGTTTTTTGGCGCTATATATCATGCGTATGTATGCCTTTGGATGGCCTTCCATGCTATTTTATGGTTTAGCCTTATTTGGATTCATTTGTTTGGTGCTGTTGACCTTAGGTGTTTGGCAAATCATCAAAAAGAAAAATGGGAAAACAGGGGGCATCCTAATTGTTTTGAGTGTTGTTATGTTGGTTTTAGGGTTTTATGGATTCAATGCTTTGGATGGTGATCCTTATATGGATGAAACATCGTCAGAAGAAAAAGTTGATGTTGCTTTTTTGAGTGAAATGGGCGTCAAAAATCCATCAACCAAAGGCAATTTTGATATAGAGACCTTTACCTATGGCAGTGGCACTGATGATAAACGACCCGAATATGCCGATGGCGTAAAAATGAAGACGCCTACGGTAAATGCATCATTATTACTTCCGGAATGGAAGGGCAAGAAGAAGAAATGGCGTGAAAAATACTGGGGCTTTGGTGTGGATAGCTTCCCATTAAATGCCCGGGTGTATATGCCCCAAGGAGAAGGTCCTTTCCCTATGGTGATGATGGTGCATGGGAACCACAGCATGCTGGATTATTCCGATGGTGGGTATGCCTATCTTGGAGAACTTTTGGCCAGTAGGGGAATTATTGGAGTTTCTGTGGACGAGAACTTTATCAACGGGCACTGGTCCGGTGATTTTAGAGGAAAGGAAATGCCAACCCGTGGATGGTTGTTGCTCAAACATCTGGAGCAATGGAGGGAATGGAACCAAGACAGCAATTCTGATATGGCTGGCAAAGTGGATATGGACAATATTGTTCTTGTGGGTCATTCCCGAGGAGGGGAGGCGGTATCTATCGCTGCGGCATTCAATACCTTGGATAGATTTCCCGACAATGGCAATGAAACCTTTGATTTTGGTTTTGGAATCAAAGGCATTATCACCATAGCTCCCACGGATTACCGGTATAATCGTGAAATTAGCCTGCAAGACATTAATTATTTGTCCATTCAAGGGGCTTATGACTCGGATGAGACCAGTTTTTGGGGAATGCGACCTTTTCATCGCTTAACGTTTTCTGAGGATTTTGATGGCTTCAAAGCTGGTCTTTACATGAATCATGCAAACCACGGTCAGTTTAACTCCACTTGGGGACGGTCGGATTTTGGTGCGCCCATGAAATGGTTACTTAACCTTAAACCTTTGATTTCGGGCGAAGAACAGCGCCAAGCTGCCAAAGTTTATGTGAGCGCTTTTGCGGAGGCTGTTCTAAAAGGAAACAAGGATTATCAGCCTATGTTCCAAAATGTGGACTTGGTAAGTGATTGGTTGCCCGAGGAAAACTATAGGAGCCAATACAGTGACATTCATAAAAATGTACTGGTCAATTTTGAAGGCGACTTGGATGTAACCAGTGCTTCAAATGATATAAAATTGTCCGCCGAAAATTTTAAGGTGTGGCGTGAAACAGAATTGTTGGCCAGGGATGGCGGGAGCCAGCAGAACAATGCATTGGTGCTCGGTTGGAGCCATAGCTCGGATGTTGAAACTGATTCCATACCTATTTATAGCATTCGATTGCCCGACACCTTGCAGCATTTTGGGACTGCTGCTACCTTGGCACTTTCTATGGCCATGGGCGATATATCGGAACTTAAATTTGAAGATGAAGATGAAAAGCCTGAAACGCCAAAAGTGGGGTTCAATTTTAGTATTATGCTCCAGGATAGTCTAGGAAATTTTGCTTCGGTAGTGTTGGCGGATAACAACAAACTGCCGGGTACCATCAAGACCAAGTTCACTAAATTTAAGTTCTTGGATAAAGAAATGATTGGTGAAGCTTCCGAAATCCAGTTGAAAAGTTGTTATGTGCCCATTTCTTCTTTTCTAAAGCAGAACGATAGCTTAAACCTGTCCAAGTTACAAAGCATCAACTTGGTTTTTGATAGAGATACTTTGGGCGTTGTGGTTTTGGATGATATTGGGTTTTATGAAAAGGTTGCTTGGGACAGTATCCAATAATTGATTGTACTGGCCACAGCGAGTTTTGCAGCTTATTCTAATTATTTTGTAATCATTAAGGTTTAGAGTGATGATTTTTAAGACATTTAAAAACATCTTGTTTTCATAGTGATGTGTTATCCACATAAGCTTGCTCCGTTTCCGGAATTTGTGATTCTGCCAAATACCCGTTGGTGATTTTATACCCGCTTTGGACCAAATCATTTAGATCTTTTTCCGTTAAGTAACTACCTTCCAAGATGTACAGCGTCTTGTTTTCATCCTGTTTGTTGGATTTTATACGATGGTACACCATAGGATTCCCGTACAATGAGGAAGCCTTTACTTTGTCTTCATACTTATAAAGTGCAATATTTTTGATGCTATTGCCCAAACAATCCATTTTGGTCTGCCAAGAAAATACCGCAAATTGTTTGTCTCCAGAAAATATGAAGCTAATTTGATGGACTGTTTTGTCAAATGATTTTATCAGACCTTCAAACTTCTCGTTTGTGCGGACATTTTCTACAATCCTTCTCATACGCTCATTAATGGTAACTATCTCATCTAAGTTTTTGCAGTCAGTGTTGTCAATTTGATGTAGTCGACTTAATAGACCATCCAATTCTTCGAGAGTTTCTTCTGCACTAAACGCTTTGTTATCCGGTTTTTTCGATGGTTTGCAACTCACAAAAAGTATTAGAAGAGAGCAACTTACCAAAAATGCCACTTTTGTTTTTAGTCTCATAGCCAGATTATTTTTATTAAAGTTGCGACATTTAACTCAGTACCGACAGCACTAATTAACCAATGCCGCGTATGAATTGATGAATGGCCCTTCTCCGTTTATATAGATTCAGAAAAAACGATGGGTTGGGTGTTTTATCATATATTTAACAGCGTGAAAATCATGACTCAATGACTTTGATATGTATTATCTTTGTGAGTCAATCCATTAGAGATTTTTCCACGTATTTTGGTCAAGTATGGCAGAGCTGATTAAACTTTATGAAGAAAACCCTAACCCAAAGCAGGTCCAAAAAGTTGTGGATGTGCTTCGGAAGGGAGGGCTCGTCATCTACCCGACAGATACGGTTTATGGGCTAGGCTGTGACATTACCAATTCCAAGGCATTGCAACGTATTGCAAGAATCAAAGGGGTAAAGCTGGAAAAGGCCAATTGGTCCTTCATTTGTGCAGATTTGAGCAATCTGTCCGATTATGTACGGCAGATAGACAGTCCGACGTTTAAAATCCTTAAAAGGACCCTTCCGGGACCTTACACTTTTATACTTCCAGGAAACAACAATCTCCCCAAAGACTTTAAGAAAAAGAAGACCGTAGGTATTCGTGTACCCGATAATGCAATTGCAAGAGCATTGGTAACAGGCTTAGGGCATCCGATTGTTTCTACTTCCATTAGGGACGATGATGATGTTTTGGAGTACACCACGGATCCAGAATTGATTTTTGAAAAGTGGCAAAACCTCGTTGATGTTGTAATTGATGGCGGATATGGGGACAACGTGGCATCCACAATAATAGATCTTTCAGGGGATGAGCCCGAAGTGATTCGGGAAGGCAAGGGAAGCCTTGAGATATACTGAAAAAAAAGAGTATCTGCCAAAAATTGTCGTCAACCTGAACTTGCCTGCTGGCAAAGGCAGGTTTCAGGTTCTCCTAGTGATTTGTTTATCAGTAAATGAGATTTTGAAATAAACCCGCCTACCGACAGGCAGGTTCAGAATGACGCATTCCAATATTTTTTGGGGAGCCTTGAGATTAATTAAACAAAAAAAAGCGGCCATTTGGCCGCTTTACTATTTTTAAGCTGATGCTTAGTTCTTATTTGCCTGTACCGCCGATAGCAGGATCTTTCATTCCTTCTTCGATCATGTTGTAGAACTGATCGATTTTTGGAAGTACAACAATTCTAGTTCTTCTGTTTTTGGCTCTGTTGGCAGATGTATCGTTGCCTACAAGTGGTACGTAGTAGCTACGTCCGGCAGCTGTCATTCTAGCAGGGTCTACGCCAAAATCGTTTTGTAGGATTCTAACAACAGATGTTGCTCTTTTGGCACTAAGGTCCCAGTTGTCCAATAGAACGCCGCTTCTATAAGGTACATTGTCGGTATGACCTTCTACCATAAATTCAAAGTCAGGCTTGTTGTTCACCACTTTGGCTACTTTTCCAAGCACTTCTTTTGCAGCATTTGTTACATTATAGCTTCCGCTTCTAAACAACAATTTATCGGAAATGGATACGAATACCACACCTTTTTCAACACTGATTTCAATGTCTTCATCATCCAAGTTGCCCAAAACACCTTTTAGGCTCTGTACCAATGCAAGGTTTACAGAGTCTCTACGTGTAACGGCATTTTGCAATTTTCTAATGGTAAGGTCTTTTTCTTGAAGGCTCTCAAGGGATTTTTCAAGGTTTTCAGCTCCTTTTGTGGTAAGAGTTGTCAAGTTGCCCATATTGTTGATGAGCTCTTGGTTGTTTGCTTTTAGGAAGGCGTTTTGATCTTCCAGAGTTTTTAATCTGGAGTCTGCGGTTGCTTTTTCTTCAAGACAATCGTTCAATTTAACGGTTGCAGAATTCAATAGGTCTTGGGTTTCTTTGTGTTTGGCTTCAAGATCGGCATATTTCTTTTGCGATACGCAAGAAGATAAAAGGATTGTCATCGCCAATGTTCCTAGAAAAACTTTTTTCATAGTTCAGAGTATAATTTAAGGATTGTTAGATTTATCAAATGTTAAAAAACTACACCAAAATTAGATAAAAACCAAGGTTCCTATTTTTCGGCTTAGTTAATCTTTTACTAAAATGTTAAAATTCTCTACTTGATGTACGAAGTAAGACCATACTATGGATGTCGCAATATGGTATTTTAATATAAAATTAGCTTTTTCGCGCTTTCTGTACATTTTTATAAAGTTAGCATAAAAACTGAGATGTGCCCTTAAAATAGCGAAACAGTGATCAAATTTTAATTGGAAAACGAATCGTAAAGCCGCCACGGCATCGAAGAGTAATCGAGCGAATATCAAAGGCAATGCTCTTTTTCGGGGAAGATTTTTTGTGATGGAGTAGAGGGAGTTCCTGAAATTCAGAAAAGTTTTTTTTGGATTCATATTGGATAAGGTGCTGCCTCCCAAATGGTACACCTCGCTATGGCCCACATAATACACCTTATGCCCTGCATTTTTAGCTCTCCAACACAGGTCTATTTCTTCCTGATGGGCAAAATAGTCTTCGTCAAAGCCACCAAGTTCTTTAAAAACATCACTTTTGATGAACATGCAAGCACCCGTGGCCCAAAACACTTCTTTGATGTCGTTGTACTGTCCTTCGTCCTTTTCTATGGTCTGAAATATTCTACCCCTGCAAAACGGATAACCGAACATATCTATAAACCCTCCAGCGGCCCCGGCATACTCAAAATGGTCTTTTTTAATTAGGTCTAATATTTTGGGTTGGATGATGGAAGCTTCCGGTAATGTCTCAAAGGCATTTTTGATGGGCTCCAGCCAAGTGGGAGTAACTTCCACATCAGAATTCAACAGACAGAAGATATCAGCTTCAATATGCTTGAGGCCATCGTTGTACCCTTTGGCAAAGCCACCGTTAGTGCTGTTCTGGACAATACCGATAGAGGGGTAGTTTTGTTTTAGAAAATCCACCGACCCATCTGTGCTTGCATTGTCCACCACATAAATGTCCGCTCCTTTGGAATATTCCATGACCGAAGGCAAAAACCTTTCGAGCAAGGCTTCCCCATTCCAGTTGAGTATGACTACGGCGATTTTCAAAACGGAGGCAAATTAACGGCTAAAATCAGGAATATCCTCTAAAAACCTGTATTTTTCATTCTTATGGTCCATCTCGCAGTAGTAATGTTTTAAACCATTGGTCACCATTAAGTGTTCGGCCTTTAGCTCGTAATTGTACCTTGCAATTTGATCAAAAGTATCCTGTGTGATCTTTACCTCGGGCGCCTTGCACTCGATCAAAAGAAAAATGGAGCCATCAGAATTGAAAACGACCACATCATATCGTTTCTTTAAATTGTTGACCTTGAGCTGCTTTTCCACATTGATCAGGCTCTTCGGATAATTTTTTGTGAACACCAAATAGCGAATCACGTGCTGGCGAACCCATTCCTCGGGTTGGAGTGCAACAAATTTTTTACGAAGCCCATCAAAAATGTACTGGCTATTTTGGCTATTTTTGATTCGAAATGAATATGGCGGAAAGTTCAAATCTTGCATTGGACAAAACTGGTGAATTAATTTGAATGGACAAAGTAAAAGAGATCGTATCGGAAATCAACAAAGGAAACCCAAAACCTATTTATTTTTTAATGGGGGAGGAGCCTTATTATATTGACCAAATTTCCAAATTCATAGCAGCAAACATTCTCACGGAAGAGGAAAAGGGCTTTAACCAGATGGTGCTGTATGGAAAAGATACCTCTATTGATGATGTGGTCTCCAATGCCAAACGTTTTCCAATGATGGCACAATACCAAGTAGTTATTGTTAAAGAAGCGCAGCACCTTTCCAGAACCATCGAAAATCTTGTTCCCTACGCAGAGAACCCACAGCCGACCACAATTTTGGTAGTTTGCTACAAGTACAAAAAATTGGACAAACGAAAAAAACTCTACAAAACCATAAAAAAGAATGGGGAGCTTTTTGAAAGCAAAAAATTCTACGATAATCAAGTAGCGGATTGGATTCGAAGAATTTTGGCCAGCAAGAATTATAGGATATCACCAAAATCTTGTGTGATGCTGGTGGAGTATTTGGGCACTGATCTTAGTAAAATAAGCAACGAACTGGATAAATTGATGCTGATTGTTCCCTCCACCACGGAAATTACTCCTGAGTTGATCGAGGAACACATAGGAATCAGCAAAGACTTTAATAATTTTGAGCTAAAAAAGGCGATAGGCGAGCGTAACGTGCAAAAAGCATCTCGAATCATAGATTATTTTGCCCAAAATCCCAAGGACAATCCATTTGTAGTGACCATAACGTTATTGAATACTTTCTTTACACAGTTGTTGCAATATCACGGACTTAAGGACCATTCCCCCGGAAATGTTGCCAAAGTCTTGGGAGTAAACCCCTATTTTGTAAATGAATATGTAGTGGCAGCGAAAAACTACCCTATGAAAAGGGTGAGCGGTGTTATATCCAGTCTTAGAACTTTGGATTTAAAGAGCAAAGGGGTCGGTGCCAACAATATGGCCCAAGCTGATTTGCTGAAAGAACTGCTTTCGGAAATACTGTAGCATTACCTTTTGTCCACGCTATATTTACCAGGTCCCAATAGCATAATAACCACAAATACGGTAAGGTAAAGCAAAGCTTTTTCCTTTGTTGCGAATGGGTCTGCACTGTGAATCATAAAACCGGCAACAAACATGGTTATGGCCGTAGGTATGGCAGCCCAACGGGTTTTAAAACCGATGATGATCAATAATGGACATATGAATTCACCGACTACGGCCAAAAAAAGGGATGGAGCTTGGCCTATACCGAATGGATTGGCAAATTCTGTGTTTCCGTTAATCAATTTCATAAGTTTTGGGTAACCATGGGTTATCATAAAAACAGAGGGTACAACTCTTAAAATTGCTAGCCCAAGGTGCACAAGTGTATTATTTTTCATGTGGGGAAATTTTAATCCACGTGAAAATATAAATTAAGTTTTAAAAAACGGAAGATTAATTGATGAAAAGTGTTTCCGAATTGACGGATGTACAAAAGCTACCTGAGTTCTGGATAAGATTTAGGGTCCGCCTCGTGCATGATTTGATAAACTTTCTCAAAAATATCCTCAGCACTAGGTTTGGAAAAATAATCTCCATCTGATGCATATGCAGGGCGGTGCGCCTTGGCGGACAAGGTCTGGGGTGCGCTGTCCAGAAACTTGTAACCACCTTGCTTCTCGACCACTTCTTGCATTAGGTATGCGGAGCAGCCTCCTGGAACATCTTCATCGATCACCAAGAAGCGGTTGGTTTTTTTAAGGCTTTTAACTACATCATGCCCCAAATCGAATGGGAGCAGGGATTGGGCATCAATAACCTCAGCGTCTATGCCGACTTCCAGCAGATCGTGGGCTACTTTTTCTACAATTCTTAATGTTGAACCGTAGGATAATAGGGTAATATCAGTGCCTTCTTTGAGTGTTTCAACTTTACCGATCGGCGTACAGAACTCTCCTAAATTGGAAGGTTTCCTTTCTTTTAAACGATATCCGTTTAAGCTCTCAATGATCAAAGCAGGCTCATCGCTTTTCATTAAAGTGTTGTAAAAACCTGCTGCCTGCGTCATATTTCTAGGGGCGAGAACATACATACCGCGCAACAAATGAATCAAACCTCCCATGGGCGAACCAGAGTGCCAAATTCCTTCCAAACGGTGTCCCCGGGTACGTACTATAAGTGGTGCTTTCTGTTTTCCCACTGTTCGGTACATCAAAGTGGCCAAATCATCACTTAAGGTTTGAATGGCATACAGAATGTAATCCAAATATTGAATTTCGGCAATGGGACGCAATCCTCGCATGGCCATTCCGATTCCTTGACCGATAATGGAGGTTTCCCGTATTCCTGTATCGGCTACTCTTAAATCCCCATATTTCTTTTGAAGACCTTCGAGCCCTTGGTTGACATCTCCGATATTACCGGTATCCTCTCCAAAAACCAGAGCTTCGGGATATTTACTGAACAATACATCAAAGTTATCCCTCAAGATAACCCTTCCATCAACCTCCTCGGCATTGTCGGAATAGGAGGGAAGCACGGGCTCTATTTTTGTGGCCTTATTGCCGACTTCGTTGTAAAGGTGCGATCCATACTGATAATCGTTGGTTGCTATAAAATTATCCACCCACTGCTGAAGCTGTTTTTTCTGCGAAGTAGATTCTCCCAAGAGGTAACGAAGTGCTTGTCTTGATTTTGAAGCCAAATCCTTTTTAAGGGGTTCTTCAAGGGCGATCAAATCGTTTTTCAACTTGTTGATGAAAGTTCGGTTAGGACTTTGGTTCGCGACATTTTCAAGCAAATGTACCAGTTCCTTTTTAGCTGTTAATTGGGGTTTTAAAAATTCGGACCAAGCTTCTTTTTTGGCAGCACGTACTTTAAGCTTTATTTCACGCTCCATCTTTTTGAGTTCTTCTTCGGTGCAGATGCCATTTTCAATGATCCATTCCCTAAAACGCTTGTTGCAATCATTTTCACGTTCCCATTCCAAGCGTTCAGGTGACTTGTACCTTTCGTGTGACCCAGAGGTAGAGTGTCCTTGTGGTTGGGTGAGTTCGGTAACATGAATTATAACGGGCACATGGCTCTCGCGAGCGATGTCCGAAGCGTTTTCAAAAGCATGGATAAGTGCGGTGTAGTCCCAGCCTTTCACTTTTAAGATTTCAAAGCCTTCGTGGTCATCGTCTCGTTGGAATCCACTTAGGGCCTCGGAGATATCACCTTTGGTGGTGTGGTATTCGGATGGTACAGAAATACCATATTCATCGTCCCAAATACTGATGACCATGGGAACCTGCATTACGCCTGCGGCATTTAATGTCTCAAAAAAATGGCCTTCGCTGGTACTCGCATTTCCTATGGTACCCCAAGCTACTTCATTTCCATTATTGGAGAATTTGGTCTGATCAATTCCGTCTACGTGTCGATATATTTTGGATGCTTGGGCCAAGCCGAGCAAGCGGGGCATTTGACCTGCCGTACAGGAAATGTCCGCACTACTGTTTTTTTGCTCAGTTAGGTTTTTCCAGGAACCATCTTCGTTTAAGCTATGGGTTACAAAGTGGCCTCCCATTTGCCTTCCGGCGCTCATCGGTTCTTTTTCCAAATCTGTTGTGGCGTAAAGTCCGTGGAAGAAAGCTTTGGGGCTCAAGTAGCCCAATGCCATCATAAAGGTTTGATCTCGATAATATCCACTTCTAAAATCACCGTTTTGGAACGCCCTGGCCATAGCCAATTGTGGTAGTTCTTTACCGTCTCCAAAAATACCGAACTTGGCTTTTCCAGAAAGTACTTCACGTCTTCCCATTACACTGCATTCTCTGCTGGTGACAGCTGTCTCATAATCTTGGAGGATTTGAGATTTAAAGTCATCAAAGGAAATATCGTTACTAGTGCTAGGATTAGGTTTCATAGACCGTTCAAGATTTCTGCGAAAATACTAAAAATCCGTCAAAATTGCAATATGTTGTTTCGTTAATAAAATACAAATTAATCAAAAACACTAAAAATAAATTAAAGTATCATCAATAAAAGTGTTCAAAACCAACATTTGATTATCAAATTGTTAATCAAAACCACTTTCGTGTAAACAGTCCAACAAGTGTTCTAGGGCTTAAGGTAACCACAAAGCGTATCCGTTGTGTATAGTTGTTTTGGGCAATTTCCCAACCTCTGTTGGAGTATACGGGAAAATATAGTTCAAAGTAATCTGTGACCAAATTCAAACGAATACCGGAGTCGTAGACAAAGCGCGCACTTTCCCCTTTGCTTTTTATGAAACCTAGGTCTCCGTAGGCCTCTACCCATCTCCAAATATTGGTGCTCGCATTGGTGGTGGCGATCCAGTCGTTGGCAAATGGATTTTCCAGTTTGGACTTAAAGCCTCCTTCTGCAATTATTACTTGTTGGCTATAAATCCCTGAGTCTTCAGATCGTCCTAAATAAGCCAGGTCAAACATATAATCGGTTGGTCTATCCAATGCAAAGCTGAAGAAATTTGATTCTGTTTTGTTCCGTAAAAATTTACCAGCATAAAAACGGAGATTCAGCTGTCTGTTACTTTGAAACAACTTGCGATAATCCCATTCAAAAGCAATTTTGGTAAAGTCGCTGGAATGTTGTGCATCTATATACCAAGAGGAATAGTTCAAGATATTGTTGTCAACATCGGTGAATCGCACGTTCATCACACTGTAATCGGGATCGGTATCCAATTCGCCGACCAAATTATCATCAATGGTTCTAAATACGTTTCTATATCTGAACATCAAATATTGCCTACGGTTGGAGAGCAGGTCGTTGGGGCGCCATCCAAAACTAATTGCAGGCGTTAATGTGGAGACCCTGGAGTTTACCTGAAAGTGCGAGGTGGAACCCGAAAATGAATAATTGGAAACGAACAGGCCGGTTTTATTATGGTACTTCCGGTATCTAAGCCCTGCTTTTCCCACCAAGGTTTTTTCTAGAAAGGAATAGGTGGGGGCTATATCGTATTGAAAGGGTCTTTCCAGAAAGGTTTTGTTATAAAGCCTCATCCCTGGTGTTACGCCATCGTATAGGTTGAAATTAACAATAGGTACATAAAAAACCTGATTGTAATAAGGGTCTTCGGTATCTTTAAAAAATTGAAACTTCAATTTCTTGTTGCTCGAAAAGAAACCATTTAAGGTTTTCCAATTATCCCGCTGATTGAATTCAGGAATTTTTTGATCATAATTCAACACCAAACGATCTTCATTCCCTCGTGGAATTGTAAAACTTTTGGTTGAGTCTATATCGGTAAACCAATACTGCGATACCACGGAGTCATTTTCAAGCCCAAAAAGAGATATCGGTACATTGGTTCCCCGTTTATTTTTTAGAACAAAAGTGATGGAATCTTCGGTCTTTTCAACTTTCTTGATTTTATAATCAATTTTTTTGTCCGTAGCAACGTACTCGTCAAAAAACCAATCCACTTTCTTATCTGCATACTTTTCAATGGTCTTTTTAAAATCGACAGCGGATACTTTTTGTTTTTGTTTGTAATTTTTGAAAAAATCCAATACAGTGCTATCTATTTTCTTTTCACCCAAATATGCCGATAGATAGGACATACCGAGTCCAGCTTTGTACCCATTGGCAATTTTTTGGTTGAACTTGATCAGTGAATCATTGGAGGTTGTTAAGGCTTGATCGATATTCTTACGCGCCGATAGCATACTGAACAAAGAATATTGTTCATTAAAATCCATTTGGGCCAGGTGGAAGTTTTTCAATCCCCAGATATTGGAAAGTTTTCCGATCAGTTTTTGATCCGGATAATGTTCATCCACATACTTGATGATTAGATAGAAGCCAATAGCATCGTTTACCCAACGTTCCTTTCGGGGATCTAGGTAAAGTGACTCCTTCAAATAACTGCGAATAGCTGTTTTTAAGAACTTCATTTCAAATTGAAACTGCTCTTCGTAGGGCCTAATAAACGATGGAAGTTGACTTACTCCGTATAATGGAGATCTGTTGTAGTCAAGCTCACTGACCAAAAGGTTGTCATGAGGATATTCCCCTAAATTTTCATAGAGGAACTGTGCGATTTTATTAATGGATATTCCTTGGGATATTTCTTCATACTTATTGGATTCTAAATCGGTAGTGATGGTGACATAATCCGTGACGTGTTTAGTAAACTTATCAGTGATGGTAAGAAGAATTTCACAGCTTTTTCTGTTGTCCCCGATCAGTTGTACATGTTGCCCTCCAGGAAAGTTGGAAATACTGGAATTACGGTAGTTGGATGCCAAGAACAACCGCTCGGGATAGGTAAAATTTATTCTGGTCTCTGTAACATCCGTATAAAGATCATCAAGGTTTATGTTGTTGTATAGCTTCCATCCGTCATCAAAAACAGCTGGGGTAAAGTACCAATCCTTTAAATTGTAACCAAGGTTATCATTATGTCCGTAGCCCGTAAATTTTGCTTCGGGCAACCTAATGGTGTAGGTGAAGAACAGCTGTATGGATTCACCGGGCTTAAGGATTTCATTCAAATTTACCCTAATGATATCAACGTTCCCTTCTCTCTTCCAGTCCAGTCCGGTATAGTTGTGGTCCACAATACTTTTGATGGTGGTCTTGCCCCTTTCACGGTCCTTGGCCAAGTGAAGACTTCTGTTGAACTCTTCCCCGAAGCGTTTCGCAAGCGCCGTTTTTTTATTGGAATATGCATGATTCCAATCATTAAAATAGAGGGTGGAAAGACCCTTGTCCGATTGGTTCACATAGGTAAAATGTTGACGAATACGTATTTGATTGGTGGGACCATCGAGTGTGGCCACTATCTCATTTTGGTGCTGGCCCCATAGGTTGGGGCAGCCCATAATAATTAGTAACACAAGGCTAAGTAATATGCGATGGTCGATCAATGCGATGCGATTAAAAATTGGGACTAAGCGTTCTGCCTTTATAAAAGGCATCAATTATCTCAACGACTTCATCCTCGGTGTCTACCAATCTGATCAGGTCAAGGTCTTTTGGGCTAATGTTCCCCGCTTCGACCAAAGTGCCCTTGATCCAATCCATTAAACCTTTCCAAAATTCGGTTCCAACCAGTATGATAGGGAAGGTATGTATTTTATGGGTTTGTATCAGGGTGAGGGCTTCAAAGAATTCATCCAAGGTTCCGAAACCTCCGGGCATTACCACAAACCCCTGTGAATACTTAACGAACATTACCTTTCTAACAAAAAAATAGTCGAAGTCAAGGCTTTTGTCATCATCAATAAAAGGATTGTCGTGTTGTTCAAAAGGCAGGTCAATGTTCAATCCTACGGAAGTGCCGCCTGCTAAATTGGCACCCCTGTTACCTGCCTCCATAATTCCTGGCCCGCCCCCGGTGATTACACCATATCCGGCTTCGGCTATTTTTTGGGAAATCTTAACGGCTAAATCATAATACGGATGTCCTTCACGAACCCTTGCCGATCCAAAAATGGATACACAGGGTCCGATCCTGCTCATTTTTTCAAAACCATTGACAAATTCGCCCATAATTTTAAATATGGCCCACGAATCGTTCGTCTTGATTTCATTCCATCCTTTGGAATGTTGTTCTTTTCGCATTTGCATAGATGTATATTGTTTTAAACTGCGCGTTTTATTTTTTGTTTTGTACTATCCAGTTCTTTCTTTAAAAACTTGGCGGTATAACTCTTCTTGTCCTTGGCCACTTCTTCAGGGGTGCCCGATGCAACAACTGTTCCACCGCCTCGTCCGCCTTCGTAGCCAATATCGATGATATGGTCCATCATTTTGATGACGTCCATATTGTGTTCGATTACCAAAATGGTATTGCCTTTGTCCACCAATCGTTCGAGCACTTCCAAAAGCACTCTTATATCTTCAAAATGTAGGCCTGTGGTCGGTTCGTCGAGGATGTAAAATGTGTTTCCAGTGTCTCTTTTGGAAAGCTCTGTGGCCAACTTTACCCGTTGGGCTTCACCTCCGGATAGGGTGGTGGATTGCTGTCCTAGAGATATATAACCCAAACCTACGTCTTTTATTGTCTTAAGTTTACGATGAATTTTTGGAATATTCTCAAAGAAATCCACGGCTTCGTTGATAGTCATCTCCAACACATCCGCAATGGATTTTCCCTTATAGCGAATTTCTAAAGTTTCCCGGTTGAATCTTTTACCATTGCAAGTCTCACATTCCACGTACACATCAGGCAAAAAGTTCATCTCAATTACTTTTAAGCCTCCACCTTGACAGGTTTCGCATCTTCCGCCCGCCACATTAAAGCTGAAACGCCCCGGCTTATAGCCTCGTATGGCAGCTTCGGTGGTTTTGGAAAACAAGGAGCGAATTTCGCTAAAAACTCCGGTATAGGTAGCTGGATTGGAGCGAGGGGTTCGTCCAATAGGGGATTGGTTTATGTCGATAACCTTATCAATGTGCTCCAGTCCCTTAATTTTTTTATAGGGCATCGGCTTTTTTACGCCGTTAAAATAATGTGCGTTCATAATAGGGTAGAGGGTTTCGTTTACCAAAGTGGACTTGCCACTTCCTGAAACTCCCGTAACCCCGATCAATTTTCCCAAAGGGAAATCCGCCGTCACATTTTTTAGATTATTGCCCGTACACCCAGAAAGCGTAATCTTTTTGCCAGTTCCCTTGCGACGTGTTGCTGGAACAGGTATTTCAAGCTCTCCCGTGATGTATTGTGCTGTTATGGTGTGCTGGCCAATCAATTCTTTTGGACTTCCTTCGGATATAATTTCCCCACCGTGTTTTCCTGCTTTGGGACCGATATCGATAACGTGATCCGCACTTTCGATCATATCGCGGTCGTGCTCCACCACAATAACGGAATTGCCTATATCGCGCAGTGCTTCCAAGGATTGAATCAATCGTTCATTGTCGCGTTGGTGCAGACCAATGCTGGGTTCGTCCAAAATGTATAGCACGCCCACCAATTGCGAACCTATTTGTGTGGCCAATCGAATACGTTGCGCTTCACCGCCGGACAAAGATTTGGAGCCTCGGTTCAATGAGAGGTAATCCAGTCCAACATCCAACAAAAAACCAACACGGGCTTTGATTTCTTTGATGATTTCTTCTGCAATTTTCTTCTGATTCCCTTCCAACGTACCTTCCAAATGTTTGAAGAAAGCAGCAAGTTCGGCAATATCCATCTGTGCCAGTTCGGCAATGTTTTTGCCATCTATTTTAAAATAGAGAGACTCCTTTCGCAAACGAGAACCATCACAACTTGGACATTCCACTTTGTCCATATAATCTTTGGCCCAACGTTTTATGGAAGTAGAGTTGGCTTCTTCGTACTGGGTTTTGATGAAGTTGGAAATGCCTTCGTAATCAATTTTATACTGTCTTTTTACGCCAAGACTTTTGGAGTCCACCTCAAAACTTTCCTTGCCACCGTTCAAAATAACGTTCATGGCTTCTTCTGGAATCTTTTCTATAGCATCCGTTAGTTCAAAATTGTAGCGTTGTGCAATGGTTTCCAATTGTTTGAAGGCCCAGGATTTTTTGTATTCTCCCAAAGGCGCAAGTCCACCGGATTTGATGGATATTTTTTTGTTGGGGATGATTTTGTTTTCGTTTACCTGAAACACATGGCCCAGACCACTGCATTCTGGGCACATTCCCTTCGGTGAGTTGAATGAAAATGTGTTAGGTTCGGGAGTAGGATAGGAGATGCCCGATGATGGGCACATTAAATCCCGACTAAAATATCGGGGCACTGTTTCGCCCTCTTCCAAAACCATAAGCACATTGTCTCCACTGTACATGGCCGTATTGATGGTTTCGCTCAAACGTTTGTGGAAATCTTCGCTATCGCCAACTTTCAATCGGTCAATAACAATCTCGATGTCGTGGGTTTTATAACGATCCACCTTCATTCCTTTGGTGATGTCGGTAATCTTACCATCAACGCGAACCTTTACAAAACCTTGCTTTGCAATCTGCTCAAAAAGTTCGCGGTAATGTCCCTTTCTGGACTTGATCACAGGAGAGAGCACATTGATTTTTTTGTCTATATACGACTCAATAATCAAATCTTTGATTTGCTCATCGCTATAGCTTACCATTTTTTCCCCTGTGTAATAACTGTAGGCGTCTCCAGCACGGGCGAAGAGTAAGCGCAAGAAATCGTAAACTTCTGTAATGGTGCCCACGGTAGATCGGGGTGATTTTGAAGTGGTCTTTTGTTCAATGGCGATTACCGGGGAAAGACCATCTATTTTATCCACATCGGGTCGTTCCAGACCACCCAAAAATTGCCTGGCGTAGGCCGAAAAGGTTTCAATGTATCTGCGTTGGCCCTCTGCGTATATGGTATCGAAGGCTAAAGAGGATTTTCCACTCCCCGAGAGTCCAGTGATGACCACCAGTTTTTCGCGTGGAATGGTGACATCGATATTTTTTAGGTTATGGACCCTTGCGCCCTTAACCTCAATATGTTCTTCGTAATTGATCATAAATCATAGCAAACTTCAAATGTAGCGATTTGGGATGTAAAAAGGAAGCCGATGTCCATTACCATTTTGATAAAATAAACAGTAAGTTTATCAGATAAAATTTTAAAAATGAACCCTAAGTTTTTGTTTCCTCGTATTTTGACTTTTCTTGTATTTTTCTACGGTCTTGCTTTTGGTTTTGGTCAGACCCGGCAGGTAATTGTTGATGCCGACACAGGGAACGAGGTGGATGATTTTTATGCACTGTCACTTATTTTGGCCGACTCCAGCGCAAAGGTTACCGCTTTGAATGCCGCACATTGGCAAACGAGCCATTGGGCGGTAAAACAGACTATGGAAAACAGTCATCGCCTAAATCAACAATTATTGGGTGAAATGGGATTGCAGGTAAAAACACTGCGGGGAGGTCATGCTCGTATGTACGATTGGGGGGATAGGGCGCAACACTCGGCAGCAGCTTACGAAATAATAGAGCAAGCAAAACAAAATAAAAAAGTGACGGTCATAGTCCTTGGTGCATTGACCAATGTGGCATCAGCTGTTTTTATAAGTCCCGAAATTGCTGAAAATCTCAAGGTGTACTGGCTGGGAACAACCATGGATTTTGACACGAAAGTGCTCAAAAGAAATGATTTTAATTCTTTGATGGATCCATTTGCACTGGATTACTTGTTGGACTCCAAGGTAGATATGAACATAATGCCCATAAATGTGGCCGTTGATATGGAGATTGAATATGAAGAGCTTTCTAAAGCCATTGGAAAAACAAAATTTGGTAAATTTTTGATAAAACGCTGGGATGACCATTTGGATGGTGCCCGAAAAAGCAGGGTTTTGTGGGATTTGGCATTGGTCTCGGTGTTTTTAAATCCTGAATTTGGCAAAACAACCATCGTGCAAACATCTCGGGATAGTGGAAATCGTGCCATAACCTACTACAACCATATTGATGCGAATGCGATTTACCAAGATTTCTACAAAGTGTTGTCAGCTTTTGAAAAACGGTAGTTTTTGAAGAAAAATGGTTGTTGAAATGTATAAATTAGCGTTTTAATTAAGTAAAGAAAATCAAAATGAAACTATTGGGCATAGGCTCCAGAATAGATCACCCCGAATACGGAAAGGGTGTGGTTACCAACGTATCGTCCAAACATTATTGGGTGACTTTTTTAGAAAATGGATTGGAAACCATTGATTTGGACGCTGAATTTGAAGTAATCGAAAGTGTTGAAGATGAAGTGGACAGTGTTAGCTTTTTTGATGTGGAACGTTCCTTGGTGAAGATTCTCGAAAAATGGAGCGACACACACCAAAAAGTGGCCATAGCCGATAAATGGAAGGGTGGTAAACTGGTTTTGGAACCCGATGATGGTACAGCCAACAAGGAAATCCCCATTGAGACCTTCTTCCATAAAATTGTGATGGTGCGCGACCGTATACGTGTGATGGAGCAAAAGATAAACAGTACCAAAAACTTGGACGATCAAGAAAAAGTGGACCTACAACAATACATTACCCGTATTTATGGTAGTTTGACAAGTTTTAATGTACTGTTTAAAACCAAAAATGACCATTTTGTAGGGGAGAGGGGGAAATAATCAGGCGATTAACCTGTTGTTGGGTATTTCAATCATATGTAAGGACATTCTTTTTTTATTAGTGCTGACCTCCTCCCATATTTGGGTATTGGTCATACCTAGAGAATTTGGGCTCTCTTAGAGTGCCCACCAAGGATTTCTTCCCAATACTATAACCAATAAAAAACCACCTCTCACGATATTTCGTAAAAGGCGGTTCTGTTTTTTTACCAGGATTTAATTACTGTACCATGCTGTTCAGTTGCTGTACTTGGACATCAAAGTTTTTAAGGGTGGTGGCCAATACCCCGATTTGTTCCTGTGCTTCTTTCCATTCCTGCTGTTCAATGGCCTCGCGCACGCCTGGAAGTGTTTTTACCCCATAGCCCGTGTAAAATCCGGGGGCATAAATCTGGTGCTTGAACCAATCCCTACGGGGCAGTCCTTTATCCTGCAACAATACCTGCTCCATGCCCATCAACTGTTGGTTTATTTGTGCCTTTTTGGCACCGGATAGGGCAAGCACATCGGTCCTGGAAAAGGTGGCTATACTTTTCTTTAGATCGGCAACCACATTTTGTATGGGCGAGAAATCCAAATAGGGTACTTCTTCCTTCATTTTTGAGGGCGCTATCGGTTTTTTGGGATCCATCACCAGTTCATAGGTATCGGCTGAAACCAGTTTGTTGTGTTTTTCCACTTCGGCACGCATGCCCTCTAAGGTTTTCATCACTTCGCCCAAATAGGTTTCAATGGTGCTGTGCCATTGGGTGAGTTCAAACGGCAATACCTCGGCATTGGCCAAACGCAACGAGATACGTCCTGCCGTGTTGGCCAAGGCCACGCCATAGTCGAACCCGGGATCTTTAAAACGGGTGTAGTGGCTGTAGGTATCATAAATGGTGTGGTATTCCCCACCAGAACCTTCACCGCCGTAGCCCAAGTTCAAGGAGGCAATACCTGTATGCTGTATAAAAGGCGTATAATCCGAACCAGAACCCAGTGCGGACAGTTTAAACGAATTGTCGCCACCGCGCATAACGTTGGCGGCTTTGCGGCGCTCTGCCACGGACACCCCTTTTTGTGGGTCGGTCACGGCATGGGCCACTTGGCTTACCATGGCCTGAAGTGAGTGGGAACCTCCAGCACCCAAATAGCCACGGCTATTACCATCGGTATTGATGTAGGCCACGGCCTTTTCTTTCAATTCCGGAATATGGTCTTCTACCCATTCCGTAGAACCGATAAGTCCAGGTTCTTCGGCATCCCAAGCGCAATAGACCAAGGTACGTTTTGGTTTGTTGCCCGCTTTGGCCAATTTTCCGATAACGCGGGCTTCTTCCATCAAGGCCACCATACCACTGATCGGGTCGCTGGCACCATGTACCCAAGCATCGTGGTGGTTCCCACGGATGACCCACTCGTCGGGGAATTCATCCCCTTCCAAAGTAGCAATCAGGTTGTGGGCAGGTTTCAATTGCCAGTCAAACTCCAATTTGAGGTGGACTTTGGCAGGTCCGGGCCCAATATGATAAGTAAGGGGCAAAGCACCTCTCCAAGAAGCAGGGGCCACAGGGCCTTTCAATGCTTCCAATAAGGGCTGTGCATCCTCATAGGAAATGGGCAGTACCGGAATCTTGGTAATGGTAGGTGCATCTTCACGCTTTAAACGTTTTGCGTCCTTGGTGGCTGCATAGCCGGGCGTCAATACATCTCCTGGGTAGAGCGGCATATCCATCACGGAACCGCGCTGTACACCGGTTTTATTTTTATAAGGTCCTTCGGGATACACATCGCCCTGGGCGTAACCATCATCTTCAGGGTCGGAATAAATGATACAGCCAATAGCGCCTTTTTCAGCCGCCAGTTTCGGCTTTATCCCGCGCCAAGAACCGTAATATTTAGCAATAACGATTTTCCCTTTTACATCAATCCCCAATTTTTCTAGTTCATCGTAGTCGCTGGGGATACCGTAGTTCACAAACACGAGTTCTGCTTCCACATCGCCATCGGTAGAGAATGCGTTGTAGCTGGGCAACAATTTATCGCCCTGCGCGGTGTAGGGGTCGCCCTCGACCGCCACGGCTTCCAATTTAGCGGAATAGGTTGTGGGAGCGGTCAGCTCCAGTACCCGGACTTTGGGATAAGGGAAAAGCACGTGGTAGGTATCGATCTCGGTTTTGTAGCCCCAAGATTTGAACTGCTTTTCCATCCATTTTACGTTCTTTTCACCGTATTCGGTGCCCACCCAGTGGGGTTCGGCCGCCAATAGTTTCATCCATTGGTCCAAATTGTCGGCGGAAAGTTGTTTTTCGTAGTCTGCTTCGAGCTCTTTTTGTGCTTCCGAAGCTTTTTCACTAAACCCAATGATCCTGTCCTGGGCCGTAACACTGATAGCTCCCAAAAGTAGGAGCAGGGGAAATAATTTATTTTTCATTGTTTTGAATTAGCGCTTAAATTTAAGGGATTGTTTGCAGGTAATGAAGAGAAAAGGCGGAAGTGTTGGTAAGTTTTCAAGGAATTTACATTTTCTTTGAAAAACATCACAAAAATGATAAGCACCCTATGGGTTCCAAAATTCAATTTTGAAGGGGTCTGGAAAAACATAAAATATGAGATCAATCATTTTGCTATTAGCGTTGACAGCTGTTACTGCAGGGAAGGCCCAGAAACAAGAGGTGTTTCAAAATGCGAACGAATTGGTAAAGGAAACGCAACGTGTTATTTCCATTGAGGCGGGGCAAGTGATCGACACTGCCTATTTCCGAACTTTGTTTTTGTCCACGGCACACTTTAGTGTGGTCGGAAAAGAAGATGGGGAGTATACTCAGGAAACCATGGGTCTCGATGAATTTTTGGAAACGCTTACGGACGACTATTATTCGTTGGGCTATCACGAAGAATCCACAGGTGAAATTGTTGACGAATACAACGGCATGGCCCAGGTGATTCAAAGTTTTGAGGGGGTTGATTCCGAGAACGAAACAGGAAAAGGGGTTGGTAGTTATCAATTGGTATACTCCGAAGGACGTTGGTGGATTGCCAATATGGTCTGGGCCATGAGTTCGGATGATGGCAAGGATATTCCAAAGAAGTATTTGAAAAACAACTAGTCATGTATTGACTACCGAATAGTTTTGAATTGTTATCTTGCCAACAACCATTAACGAAATAGCTCTTTTTTGAAAAGCAAACTCAATATTTGGCTGCTCGTCAGTTTTCTGATTGCTGCAGCATTAAGCCTTTGGCTCTACTTTAAACAAACAACGAAGGTCGGTGATATTTTCTATGACAGTGCCATGGATTCCGCGGAATTCAATTCGTGTGGTGATTATCAAATTCTTCAATATTATCAAGTAGGCACCTACTATCAAAGTGGCAAAAAAGCCATCAAAACGGAGCTTTTGCCAAAAGTAAAAACGGATGGCCTTCCCCAAAATGGTTTGTTGACCGTTCGTTTTGTTGTGAATTGCAACGGGGAAACCGGGTATTTCAGGACTAAAATGATCGATGCGAACATCAAGGAAATTGAAGTGCCTCTCGAAGCCTCAAAACCTATTTACGCACTAATTGCTGAGCTAAAAGGGTGGGTTCCGGGTCAAATTTACGGAAATCCAACCGATAGCTATGCGCAAATAGCCTTCAAGCTGGAAGATGGTAAAATCACTGATATTTTTTAAGGTATGAAGCTGTTCCTCAAAATCATAAAAATCCTATTGGCCACTGTTTTTACGGCCTATATTGGTCTTATAGCACATCAATTGGTGTTTCAATCCAAAGAAAAGCGGTTCCATATTGCAGGAAACATGCAAGGGCATGGATGGTCCCAAACGATGTTTGGGATTCTAAATTGGCAACACCCCGATTATGCCGCCGCTTTTTTTGAGCGCTCCGTCCCTTTTAATAAAAGAGGGGATTATGCCACGGGTTTTTATTATTTGAACACCGCCGTGGATTTAAAACCTTTGCATCACCTAGGGTATAGAGGGTATATGAAATTACGTTTTCTCCGGGATTACAAGGCCGCCTTGGCAGATTTTGATCGTTTGGATGCCATGACACCCAATGTGGTGGATGCGCCTTGGGGCGAGGACATCGATTTTTTACGTGGTGAATGCTACTACGGCCTCAAAAATTATCTGAAGGCCTTGGAACATTTTGAGCAAAGTGTGGCAAATCAGGGTGCGGATTGGGCAGATGTGCAAGCCTTTGTGTACCAAGGTTTATGTCATTATGAAATGCAGCACTTTGATGAAGCCATCACTGCTTTTGAAAATGGGTTAAAGCAATACGACACCACCTGCGAAGCTTATTTTGGGTTGGCAAAGACTTATTTAGCGGTAGGGGACACCATAAGTGCCAGAAATAACTTGAACAAGGCACAAGAAACCTTGCCTTACAAGCATACGGACATCTATAAGGAGTATCTCAATGAAATCTACCAAGAGGATTTGGATGGTTTGTTGACTACTTTATCTAAGAAATAATGCCATTTATGGTAAACAAAAGCATTTAAGTAGAAAAAATCTTACTTTTATCCAACACATAAAATAAATAATTAACCTCATTCTTCTGGATACATCATATCAATATTTTGTCCCAGCTAAACAAACCTATGTTATATGAAAAAAGCATTATATCTGCTAACCCTGTTCACTTTACTTATTTCATGTTCTGAAAGTGAAGAACCCATACCACCCGAAACACCGCAACCACCCGTTGCTGTGGAACAAGGTGGACAATCGTTTAATATTGCCAACAAAGAGATCACGGCTAAGAATTCTTCCAATCTCAATGGCAAGGATTATATACCATCTTATGTTTTTATAAGTTTAGAAAACAGTGATGGAAATAAGATTTTGGACAGGCAAAAACTTGACGTTGTTGGTCAAGGAGGTGATTACGTGACAGAAGAAATAATGCTGGATGCCGGGACGTACAAATTAACAGAGTTTATAGTGGTGGATTCTGATGATTTGGTCATTTCCTTGGTGCCCAAAGCCACCTCAGCTTTATCTCAATTTACAGGAACCTCACTTCCTTTTGATTTCACGGTTGAGGAATCGGACTCAAAGAACACACCTGTTGAAAACATTGAAGCTGCAGGATACTCATGGGTAGAATTTGGATATGAGGAAGATGACCTAGCTTTATCCGAGGCCGAAGATTTCTTTACGTTAACGGTTGATGACAGTGAGAATCTTACCACCAAAACATTTTCTTTAATTTCTTTAACAGGCTCTACCTATAAAATTGATTGGGGAGACGGCACTGTGGATGAATATGTATCGATTTTGAGTGGTCTTAATTTAGATAATGAATTGACCCATAAATATGAGGAAAATGGTGTATATGAAATAAAAATCATTGGAGCCATTAAGGTAATTGAAAAAGTGGAGTTTCGTAGTTGGTTGGCTGAAGATGAATATCAAAGCAATCTTGTTTCTGCGGACATTAGTGGCTTATCATTATTAAAAGAAATTGTATTCCATGCGGGTGAATTGACAAATCTCGACACTTCCCAAAATCCTTCATTGGAATTCTTAGGTGTTAGCAGCAATCAATTGACTTCTCTGGATTTAACCAATAATGAAAAGCTAAAATCACTTTATGGGGATGATAATCAGCTAAATGAAATAGCATTCCCTCTAAACTCGGTGTTGGATTTCATTTCTGTAAAGGGGAATCAATTTTCCAACTTGGACGTTTCCAATAATTCAAATCTAAGAGTACTGATTGCAAGAGAAAATCCTTTAACCCATATTGATTTTACCAATAATTTGATTTTGGAACGATTTGATTTGAGCGACAATTTGTTGTCTGAGATAGATCTATCCCAAAACTTAAATTTAACGGAAATGAATGTTGGAAGAAATAATTTGACGCAAATAGACCTTTCTAAAAACACCGAATTGGAACGAATAGATTTGTACTTTAATCAAATAAGTTCCATTGACCTTTCGTCAAACTTAAATTTAAATATATTGTACATTATGGGTAATGTGTTGTCTGACATAGACTTAAGTCTTCAAGATAGTTTGGAAACATTGGCTATTTATAGCAACAATTTGGACGATTTGGATTTATCCAATAATCCTATGGTTAGGTCTCTTTCCATTGGAGATAATGAATTTGATGCAACCCAACTGGACTTGATAATCTCAGGTGTATACGACAATGCTGTTATGAATTCTATTAATTCAGGCTATATAGATTACCAACTTAACCCAGGCACAGATTTGATTGATCAAACCACCATTGCAAAAATCAACGAGCTAGGATTGGATTATGATTGGACCTTTAATAATAATCAATTTTTTAATTTAAATTGAGAGTATCACATTTTATGACCTTAAAAAAAGGCACACTGTTTTTGGTGCGCCTTTTTACATTCACTCCAAAATGTAAATTTACTTTTTCGGTAGGGGACACCCTAAATGCAAGAAATAACTTGAACAAGGCACAAGAAACCTTGCCTTACAAGCATACGGACATCTACAAGGAGTACCTCAATGAAATCTATCAAGAGGATTTGGATCGGTTGAAAAAGCGACTTTGATTACGAACATTCATACGTTTCTATTTTGCTCGATTATGTCGGGACTATGAGCAATATTCAATTTCCACGGTGAAAACTCGAGAAATCGGTAAAAGCCGGGGTGGGTCTAATCCAAAACCATCCTCGGTTTCGTAGTTTATTATGACTATCAGCTAAACCACAATTGCTACATGATACAGCCCTCTAAAAAATGGCTTTTCCCTGTAATTCTCTTTTTGGCGTTTACGCTTCAATCTTTAGGTCAGGAGCATCAGACTTATGAAGGTTCACTTCAAGTGGGCTCCTATTCGGGAAAAGCGGTTTACCAATACACCATTGTCGATTTGGACACCATCTATGATGGTGATTTTCAACTTCAGAATTCCAATTTGGAAACCTTGATGGAAAATGAAGATTCCTCGTTCCGTTTTAAAGGTTTTTTTGATGAAGGCATTGCCAATGGCCCTTGGGAGTTTCAGTTTGGGGAGTTCCAAACCAACAGTCAGACCCAAGTGGTGGATAACGAATACCGAGTGCTGGTGAGCGGTGTCCAAGAAATTGGAGCTGGCAACCTTGATCAAGGCGCTCCCGATGGCGAGTGGACCTATACCATTAACAAAATCAAGGATTCTGAAATTGATAAGATACTTTTTAAGAGCACTATTTCTTTTGAGAAAGGAGTTCCACAACAAAATTTCCAAATAGAAAACGACAGCAGTGTACTGGTGGGAAGGTTGTTGAGAGACGGCCTTGCCCACGATGAATGGTCCTTTTATGGTACCGAGAACGTTGAAGATATTGAAGATTGGTTTTTTGATGATGGTTTGTTGCGGAGCATTCAACTAAAGTCGGAGAACGGCACAGAAGATATTGAGGTTTTTAATGCAAACCTTCCCAACTATCAGGTTACCGCATTGAATGAGGGGTATATTACCTTGTTGCGATCGGCAATCAATTTGGGAAATGGTGAAAGCCACATTGCATGTATGTTAGCGCAGAACTTGGGACACTATCAAAAAATAAATAGTGTGCTTCACCATTTGGGGAATTCCAACTTTAAACCGAATATGAAAGTAAGGGTTCCGTTTTTTCCTTTGGATTCCCTTCAAAATAAAACCCTGAAAAAAATTATAACGGACTACGAATCCGCAGCGAGGCTTAGCCAAACTATTCTGGAAAATAGTCATCTGAACATCGTAAAGCGAACGGACCCGGAAGCCCTTTTTTATTACAATGCCGCAGCAAAAATCGACACAGCATTTTTGAAGCCTTTGGGAACCTTGGTCAAGCACACAAAACTTGACATTGTTCAGTATCAGCAAATACCGGAATTGCTCAATCGATTATGGCCGAACGGAAAACCGGGAACAAAGTTGCTTGTTGTTGCCAACGAAAACGGAGAGAAGCGCGAGTTTAGTTTACCAAGCTCCGATGAATTTGAATATGAAAGCAACGATTTATTGTCCGTAAGTGCTATGGCCACTTATGCCAAAATGAGTCTGGAATTTATTAAGGGCTCGCTGGCCTCGAGGTTGACCAATGAAGAACAGCTTCAGATGCTGAACGGCCTGGAAGAAGAACTCATAGAACTCAACAATGCCCTTGAAAAACAGTTGGACTCGGTTTCTGGGCTGCCATCGGACCACACAAAAGCATTGTCCCAAATCAAAAATGTTGCCGATAGTGCTTTGACCAGCTATGCCGACATTAAAAAACCCGATGAGAAACTGAAATATGGCAAGGGAGTAAAAACCTGTCTTTTGCAATTGAGATCATTGGCTACAACCATTAAAGAACTTCCCGAAAGCAGTGAAATGATCAAAAAGGAATACACCGACGCCGTTTGGAATCCGTTTATGGCGAATGTTATGGAAGAAGAGGTGAAAAAGCGGATTGTAAGTGCTTACCAAGATGTTTTAAGCCCCTATTTTATCCATATGGTGCGTGAAGAATTAAGCTGTGACAACGCAGGTGTGTTGAATGCTCAAATAGTGGATACACAGCAAATTATAAAGGACTTGCGCTATGCAGATACCCGAAAGTTGGAACGTAAGCTGAGAAGGGAAAAACGCCCAGAAGAAGTCATAAAATTGCTCAATGAGCAATCCAACCTTAAAAACCAGTAGGCATGAGGAGCAATATATGTAGCTTATTGGTGCTTGTTTTAGTGGTTTTTGGGGCTGTAACAAGTAGTTTTGCACAAGAATCCGAACCCGAGGTCTTACCCGAAACTTCGCAGTACAAAGACCCAAAGACCAAGGTATGGATCAATACCTATGGAAACATCCGAATTGGTAAGCGTCTTTTTTGGGATGCCCAAACACACTTTAGGTTCCAAGAGACCAAAAGCACGCCTTTTGTGGGACAAATAGCCCAAATATACAATAGGCACGCCATTGGATATATTTTTTCGAAAAGTGCCAATTTTCGCGTGGGTGGAGTAATGCGTATCAATTTTAATACCGATGAGGAATCGGAAGATAGAAATGTAGTGCCGGAATGGCGTATTTGGCACCAATACCAATTTGCGATGCCTTTTTACTCGGCGATGCTGTATCACCGGATACGAATAGAGCACCGATGGACCCAAGGTTTTGCAGAAGATAGTGACTATATCTTCAGAAATCGTTGGCGGTACATGTTCCGGGCCAAAATACCCCTGAACGATACCAAGTTGAAACCGAAAACATTATATGTCTCCCCAGAAGCAGAATTGATCATGCAAAGCGGAAAGGAAGTAGTGGCCAGTCCTATGGAAGACCTTCGGTTAACGACTACCGTGGGATACATTGTAACACCAAGGTTGACCTTTGCCGCTGGGGTTATGTACTCCCAAGGACAGGAGCGTTACAATGGGGGATATTATCAACAAGGATGGACGTTGCGTTTCCATATGTATTTCTCGCCCGATTTTAGAAGGATCAAGAATAAATTGCCGGACATCCATTTAACGGATTGATACGTATGTTATAGTGAACCCCAGCAAGTATCGCATGAAAATAAAAAAATACACTCCCTTTGTTCTCTTGGCCATTTTTGCCGCAGGATTGTTCTTCTTTATTGCTAAATCTGTTCAACTGCAAAAGAGTCTTGCCCAAGTAAAATCGGAAAATACAATCATATTAAAAAAAATAAATACCTACGAGCAATTGTCCAAAATCGACTCATTGTTATTGCAGGGGGATTATGATACGGCTATTGAATCATACAACGCCTCCATCGATTCCGGTGAGGAAAACAATATGCTTATTCCATTGCGTATTGCTTTGGCCGAAAAATTGATGCAAAATAGCGCAGCTACAAATCCAATGCCCGATAGCATAATGGCCGAGCAGGACTCCCTGCCAAAATCCAGTTGGTCCGAAGAGGTAGCGATCAGAAAATACGATTCCATCAATTTTTCTTTGGAAAAGGCCAAAGTCCAATTAACTCGTTTAAAAAAACAATTACAACAAAAATCCTTTGGGGAATACCTCACCTTCAAAAGTAAAAAAGGAAACCAAATGCACTATATCGGACAGGTCAAAGACGGCAAGGCACATGGTTTTGGAGTCGCTTTGTTAGATACCGGAAGTAGGTACGAAGGTGAATGGAAAAACAACCAACGCCATGGCGATGGCACATTTTACTGGTCCGATGGTGAATATTATGTTGGCAACTACAAAAATGATAAGCGCAGTGGATTAGGTACTTATTATTGGCCCAATGGTGAAAAGTATACTGGAGAATGGAAAGATGACAAGCGCAGCGGTTCCGGTAATTTTTATGATGCCGAAGGTGAGGTTGTTGCAGGTGGCGAATGGAACGATGACAAATTGGTAGAGGTCAACGAAAGGTAATACTTAAACCAGTGTTTTACCATTCTTACATAAATTCCACCCATTCATACATTGTAATAGGGAATTCATAATTAGTTTAATGATCTTAAAAAGAAATTGCAAGATTAACCTTAAACTTAAACACGATTATGAAAAACCTCACGAGAACACGACCTTTTTATTTATTGTTTGCAGCGACAATGGGTGCATTTGTACTTAATTCTTGTTCCGAAGACACCACTTTTGTAGAAGGCGAGGCTATCCAAGAAACAGAAAAGCAATTGGTGGCACTTGCCCCAAGGACGGGCGACCCAATTATTATTGACGATTTAATGGAAGACATAGAAATTTCCGCTAGAGCCAGTAATGCAGCTGGAAATGATAGGGGACGTTTTAACATTAGTCTAAAATTTTTATTGCCTCCAACCGACCGACAGCGCGAAGTCTTTGATCAGGCTGCTGCCCGATGGGAGCGCATTATCATAAAGGATGTTCCTTCCATTACGGGAACCATTCCATCTGCTTTTGAGGGTTTTCCACCAGCTGTGGACGGAACCTTGGACGATATCGTTATCGAAGTAGCTTTGGCTCCTATTGATGGCCCTGGGGGAGTATTGGGTCAGGCAGGCCCCAACTTTGTGCGCACTAGTGATTTTCTGCCTATTTCCGGTGTCATGTTCTTTGATGTGGACGACCTGGACTTTTTAGAATCCTTGGATTTGTTCGAAGATGTTATTGTACACGAAATGGGACATGTTTTGGGAATTGGAACCCTTTGGAATACAGCTGACTTTGGATTTGACAGAACATTGCTTTTAGGTACGGCAACCGAGCCATATTTTGGTGGTCGCAAAGCAAACGTATTTTGGAATGCAGAGGGTGGTACAGGCGAATTGCCGATTGAAAGTATGTTTGGACCGGGAACAGCTTTCGGTCACTGGGAAGAATCGACATTAAACAATGAATTAATGACAGGGTTTTTAAATTTAGGTGAAAACCCATTGAGCAGAATCACGGCGGGTTCAATGAAAGATTTAGGCTATGGAGCCGCAAGCGTGGGTGAATCGTATGATTTACCAAAAGGAACTCCAGGTGTTGATTTAAGCACCCTTGAAGAAGAAGGTGCTTCCGAGGGATTGAACATTGCAGCAAGAGAAACACTTTTAATGCCTGTTGGATTTGTGGATACAGGCAAAAAATAGCCCACATCGTTATTAAAGGCAAAGAGGCTGAATTCTAAAAGTATTGAAACACGTCATTCTGAACCTGCCGGTAGGCTGGTTCATTTCAGAATCCAATCATACTGATAAACAAATCACTATGAGAACCTGAATCAAGTTCAGGTTGACGAAAATCGACATTTTAGATAGCCTCTTTTTTTTATCCTAAATGGTTCTGATAGTACATTTTTTTAGTCTTTAAAGTAACCCTTTCTCTTGCAAAGTCGCCTTCAGTCGATTATGGTTCTCCCAAAATCGGTCCTCTATTTTTTGAATCACTGCATCATATCCAGGATAGGATTTTAGGGAATCCAACGCTGGGTCCATGGTCATAAATAAAATCATCCAATACTGAAAATGATTTTTGGCCGCAAACTTTTCGTATTCTTCAATGGCCTCTGCATGACTACCTTCATATGCATATAGCACTGCCATGCTAGCAGGTTGGTAAATAGACAGGTCATTTTCACAATATTCGGCGTAAGCTGCAATAAGACGGTTCGCCTCTTCTTGGAAACCCATTTTTTCATAGGTAAACCCAACTTTTATATCCTCTTGTGGATAAATGTTCAATCCCTTGGATTTTTTTATTTCATTGAAAGGTTTGTAATAATGGTATGCGCTATCAAATTCTTTCTGAAAGTAGTGCAGTTTTGCCACTTCCTGTAAAATGTCCAATCGGGTGGTGTCTTTCCGAAGTTCTCGTTTTACGGCATTCAATGCCTGTTTGATGTCCTTGTTTTTCGCATAGCGGATATAGGCTTTAAGATATGGAGCGTATGGGTTTTGTGGAAATAGTTCAAGTGATTTGTCTATATATTCCAAAGCCTCATCCGTAAACCCAGATTGAATCAAGGCATTGCTCAAATGCAGGTAAATATAGCTCTTGTTGGTATCATTGTCCACCACATCCAATTGAATGCCCCTTAGGGCATATTCCAAATATTTTCCCGTATCGGGCAGTGCATTGGAGTAAATGGACGATAAAATATTCACCACGCCCGAAGCATTGGGGTTGTATTCCAAAGCTTTTTCCAAGTGCGGAACTGCCAACCTATAATCACCGATGTGCATATAATACAAGGCCTTTGCAATTAAGCTTTCTGTCAGTTTGGAGTCATGCAGCAGGGCCTTGTCCGCATAATTATTAATAGTTTCAGTGTACTTTTTTTCTTTTTTATAGAGATCGAGATAATAGTAAGTTATGGCCAAATCCGCATAGACCAGTGCAAACCCAGGATCTTCTTCAATGGCTTTTTCAAATAAAGGAATAGCTTCTAAAAGGCCTTCTTCCGTTTCTCGATTAAAGGGTTCTTGGGCCTTTAGGTAATAATCGTAGGCCACAAGATTCTCGGTTGGCTTTTTATCGATTTGTTCCAATTCCGAAGGTGTGACCCTTGCCTCGATAGCGTCGGCAATCTTTTTGGCCACTTCTTTCTGTACGGCGAAAACATCGACTACTTCGTGTGTGTATTGTTCGCCCCATATTCGGGTATCGGTAACGGCATCGATCAATTGAATGTTGAGCATAACCTGGTCGCCCACTTTTTGACCGCTACCTTCCACAATATAGTTTACATCCAGTTCTGCGGCAATTTCACTGATATTTTGATTGGAATTACGGTATTTTTCCACCGATGTACGACTGATCACACGCAAATCCTCAATTTTTTGTAGGTTGCCCAAAGATGCCTCCATCAAACCATTGACAAAATATAGGTTGGTGGAATCGTTGCTCTCATTTTTAAAAGGTAGAACCGCAATGGATTTTTCCAAGCTTATTTTTTGTGCAACATCAGCAGTAGGAGGGGAGGATGGTATTAATATATAAGCAATTCCACTGATAAGTAGAATGGCCAAGGCCATGATGGCCCATTTGTATTTGTTTAGTAATGATGTCGACGGATTCTGCTTTTTTTCCTCAAAACCCGGTTTGCCAACCTCGCCAGGGGGATGGCCATAATGTTCGCGGAAACACTTGATAAAATATGAAGTGCTGCCAAAGCCTACCCGATACGATACCTCCGAAACCGTAAGATCGGATTCTTTGAGCAACTCCATAGCTTCTTCCAATCGGATTTGCCGTATAAACTGACTGGCCGATAACTGTGTCTGTTTTTTGCATTTGCGCAGCAGACTGGAACGGCTCATGTGCATGGCATCTGCCAATTCGGAAACGCCAAAGTGCTCATCGCTTAAGTGATCTAGGATGATGGCCTTAGCCTCGTCGGTAAATTTCTGCCCTTTTGGTTTGTCTAGCATTTTGGTTTATAGGTTGGTAGCTGTGCCATTGCAAACAAAGATAAACGATTCTATTCCATGGTAAAAATACCTGTATTGCCGCATAATTTATATCGATGCATCATAATTTTTATGGACCGTACAGGACTTATATACAACGCGGCATAGCTGATTAGTGCTGCATCAGGATTTGGGGAATCTTTGTACCATAAAATTTATTGTTCAACACTTAAAACGAAAAGTCATGAAAAATTTTAAAAACAATTCAATGAAACATCTAATGTATGCAATGCTTATTCTAATGATGAGCCTATCCGCCTGCGGGCAAAAAAAATCAGAACCTGATACCAAAGCAACTGTCAAAACCGAAGTAAAGGCGCCAAGCATGCCCCTTTCCGCTGCCGTGGTCACCGGAAATTTGGAAGTGGTGGAACAACACATTGCAGCAGGAACGGACATCAACGAGAAAGACCCCTTAAGCGGCTCAACACCTTTGATTACCGCCGTAACCTTTGATAAGAGGGACATTGCGCAGGCCTTGATCGATGCAGGAGCCGATTTATCCGTTAAAAACAATGACGGTTCCACCGCTCTGCATGTGGCCGCATTCTTCTGCAAGGTGGAAGCAGTTCAAATGCTGATGGATGCCGGTGCGGACAAGAATGTGAAAAACAACTACGGTGCAACCGCGCGAGAAACCGTTGTTGGACCTTTTGCCGAGGTAAAACCCATCTATGAAATGATGCAACAGCAATTGGGCCCCATTGGCCTGCAGTTGGATTTGGAAGAAGTTGAGAACACCCGTCCAACGATTGCCGTAATGTTACAATAATTCATCAAGAAAACGACAGAGATCATGAAAACAGCACGCAGAAACGATATTGATTGGTTACGGGTAATTACCATTGCCTTGTTGCTGATCTATCATATTGCCATCATTTTTCAGCCTTGGGCCATGTTTGTGGGTTTTGTAAGAAGCGAGCAATCGCTTGAAGGTTTATGGACTCCAATGAGCATGCTCAATGTGTGGCGTATTCCAATCTTGTTCTTTGTATCCGGAATGGGCCTCTTTTTCGCCATGCGCAAACGCAACTGGAAACAATTGATAGGGGAACGGGCCAGACGTATTTTGTTGCCCTTGTTATTTGGGATAGTGGCCATTGCTCCGCTGCACATGTTCATTTTTCAAAAATTCTATAAATTACCATTGGGATACTATCCACACATGGGCCACTTATGGTTTTTGGGGAATATTTTTGCCTACGTGCTGTTGTTTTTACCTATTTTCTATCTTTTGAAACAACGCGTTGGAGGAAAATTCCAGCAAATTTTGGACAAGTTGATGTCCAACCCGGGTGGACCGCTGTTGATCTCATTGTTTTTTATGTTGGAGGCTATACTTGTGAAACCTCAGATTTATTCGCTTTATGCGGAGACCTGGCACGGGTTTTTTCTAGGGGCATTGGCTTTCTTTTTCGGGTATTTGTTCGTGTATAGTGGTCAACAATTTTGGAACACTGTAAAAAAGTGGCGATGGGCCTATTTAGCACTTGGCCTGGTGCTGTTCGCCATACGCTATTTGGAATTTCAACTGGAGGCACCGGGGTATCTTATGGCCTTGGAATCCAATTGTTGGATTTTCGGCGTCCTGGGTCTCGGATACCGCTATTTGAACAAGCCCAGTGGTTTGTTGCGCTATTTGAGTGAAGCAGCCTACCCCGTGTACATTATCCATATGTTTGTGATGTATTTGGGGGCTTGGTTGATCTTACCTTTGAAAATCCACCCGGTATTACAGTTTGTAGGCGTTACAGCATTCACTTTTGCCGTGTGTTATCTGATGTATGAGTTCTTGATCCGAAGGATATGGTTTTTGAGGCCTTTGTTTGGTTTAAGGAGTAAACAAAAGAAAGAAATAGAAACCAAGGTATTGGTGAGCGAATCATAACTTGAAGCCATCACCCTGAATGACGTTCTTTGTTCAGGGTTTTGTTGTTTTGGTTCAAATTACGTCAAACCCCTAAAAATCAACAACTAAATCCATGGAATTTTTAAGGTATTGCAGCAACTGGGTCTTCCTATAAATCAATATCTTTAAGTGTTTTTATTGGATTGGTTTAATTGTTGTACATCCGTTCCCCACAATATTTAGGTTCAAAAGGTTTCCCGTATATAATGTAGAACATCTTTAAAACGAAAATTATGTGGTACACGGACCTTAGACCGGATGAAGAGCTCAATACCAACCGCTACTTTCTGGTAATGCTCGACAAATACAACAACTACGCCCGGTTGTTGGATAACGAAGGTAAGCAACGCACCATCAAAGGACTGCTACAGCTAAAGGAAGGCCTCCTCAATAAGGTGCCGCCAAAAGGGGTGGACAAAAATCTGCTATTGGCCTCTTGGAACATCAAAAATTTTGGCAGATTAAAGGACCGAACAGCGGAATCCCTTTTTTATATAGCGGAAATCATTAATGCTTTCGATATTGTTGCGCTGCAAGAAATCAATGGGGACTTGGATCATTTCGACAAGATCATGAGCCTTTTGGGAAGCGATTGGAAATATACCATTAGCGATGTAACCGAAGGCAGTGCGGGCAACGAGGAGCGTTTTGGTTTTATTTACGATTCACGGCGGGTGACCCATTCGGGCCTCTCGGGAGAACTGGTGATTCCGGATGAGTTTATTACCGCAAACCCCATCATAAAACAACTGAAACGCACTCCTACCTTCACGGGTTTTGAAAGTGGCTGGAAAAAATTCTCCATTGTCAGCTTGCACTTGCACCCAGGGGATGGTGCCAACGACCTCGGCGAACCCACGGACAAAGAAATCCGAAAAGAGGAAGTGCGACTCTTGATGCAGCTTTTGGAGTTGAAACTGAACCGCTCCTCCTTCGAAGAACGAAACTTGATCGTTTTGGGCGATACGAATCTATATGAAGAGGACGAGGATATTGTGGAATTAATGAACGACAAGGGTTTTTTTGAGAGCGATGGCCTCAAAGGCAAATACACAAATACCAGCCTCAACCAGATTTATGACCGTATCTTTTTGCACGTAGATAAATATTTTAAGATCGGCATAGACGAAAACGGGCAGGAGCGGGGAGGAGTTTTTAAACTGTTCGACTACGTGTACCAAAACACGCCTGGCGCCATTTCAAAATACCACGAGTTGATGTTGAGCCATAAAGATGACCCGTCCACATTGACTTCCGATGAAGCGTTCCAAAGCTATTTTAACCGCTATTGGAAACGAAATCAAATCAGTGATCACCTGCCCGTTTGGTTGGAAATTGAAACCGACAGCACCCAAAGCTTTCTGCAGAACAAATTGGAGGCTTTAGAGTAGCAAAAAGGTGTTAAACCCTTATTAAAACCCAGCTTTTTGGGAAACGAATGGGCAACTCTTTCGTTAAACCATTTTATACCTTATATATTTGCAACGTTTTGATTTTAAAACTATAAACAAAAATTATGAGTAAAGTAAAAGAGAATGACACTGTAAAGGTACATTACACGGGCAAGCTAACTAGTGGACAGGTATTTGACAGTTCGTTGGAAAGAGAACCGATGGAAGTAGCCTTGGGTCAGGGTCAACTTATACCAGGTTTTGAAAAAGGACTTATTGATATGGCCGTGAACGAAAAGAAAACCATTACCATTGATAAGGAAGATGCTTATGGAGAGGTCAACGAAGCACTTTTTCAGAAAATCTCCAAAACACAATTGCCCGAAGACCTTAAGCCAGAAGTGGGCATGGGGTTGGTAGGTTCCAATGCACAAGGGCAAGAACAACAGTTTCGCGTCGCTAAAGTAGAAGCAGAAGAAATCATCATAGATGCCAACCACCCGTTGGCGGGCCAAGATTTGGTATTCGACCTGGAAGTGGTTGAGATACTGTAATTATCGATTTACATATAAAATCGGAAAAGCCACCCTTTGGGTGGTTTTTTTATTTAAAACAATAATACTGAAAGAAAAGCTTACTTTAGGTCATAACAATAATTGGTTATGTTATCGTTTGATTGGTCTTCACTATTAATATTTGGAGGTGTTGTTAATACCATTTTATCCATTGTTGTTTTAGTTGTGAACAGAAACCTGTATAAACAAAAGTTCTCGATTTGGATTATACTTTTTTTAGTGTTGGTGGGCTTAATACTTTCCGAAAGAATCATAAGGTTTTCAAATCTTGAAAGCAAGCTTCCAGAACTACTTTTTGTAACCAGCCCATTGTTTTTTTTCATTCTCCCATTGCTATATATTTTCCAATGTGAATTGAATAATGCTAATAAAAAATGGCATTATCATTTAATCGTTCCCGTTCTAATGCTGATTTTGCTTTTGCCCACCATAACAATGAGCAATAAGGATAAATTGGCCATGTATTTGGAGGAAAGAGCAAAAGACCCTATTTGGATTGTTGTATTCTATTTTTTGTTTGCTGCCTTTTATTCGGTGAGAACCTTCAGGGAAAATAGAGTGCATAAATGTAAACTGTTCAGCACCTTATCTAGTAATGATATAGAGTTGCAATTGTTTTCGAACAAACTGATATACTTTTCAAGCACCTTAATAACAATCATTCCAGTTTCCTTCTTCATTCAGTATTTTGAGTTTGAGACCCGGGTTGTCGATAAGCTGCTTTACGTTGTTTTTTCCTTCATCCCACATATAATTCTTTTTTCAATAATTACACGGAGAACCTTTAGCGGAGATTCTGAATTTCAAACGAAACAGACCAATAACGATATTGATGCAGAGGAATTGGAAGGTTTTAAAGCTGAATTGACGAGTTTTATGCTTGAAAACCAGCCGTATTTAAATCAAAGTTTAACCCTTCAGGCATTGGCAAATAAGCTGTCTTGGAATAGGACCAAGCTTTCTATGGTGATAAACAAGGGGTTTGGAAAGAATTTCTATGATTATATCAATGAATACCGTCTCGAATCGGTTTTAGAAAAGTTGGGCAAGGGTGTTTTCAAAGAATATTCGTTGGATTATATAGTTGGCCAATCTGGATTTAAAAACTATACATCCTTCTATAGAATTTTCAAAAAAGTAAAGAAAAAATCTCCAAAAGACTATTTGTCGCAATTAAACAACTCCTAAATACTTTGCACGGTATCCTGTGCAATGTTTAAGATTCTTCCCCAAAGCTTTGTGTTCATAGGTTTGTAAGCAATCAAACATCAAACTTATGCGTTTGCTTATTTCAATTTTACTATTGATCGGTTTCACCAAAAGTATTTTTTCTCAAGATATTGATAAAAATGCTCTTGAAAAGATAAAGACAAAGGCGAAGGCAACTAATTCCGATGCCGTGGTCATCATAAAAGACGGAGAAACCATTTACGAAGATTATTTTGACCATAATGATGAACCACTTTACATTGCTTCTGCAGGAAAGTCATTGGTTAACCTAGCCATAGGAAAACTTATGGATAAAAAATTATTGGATTCATTGGACCAACCCGTTTGGACCTTGTATCCGGCATGGAAACAGGGCGGGAAAAAGGATATCACAATTCGCATGCTTTTAAATCATACCTCTGGCATTCAGAATTATCAAAACGCAAGTATCGAATTAGAGCCAGCACCAACTTACAAAGTGAAAAATATAATTGATCTAGCACTTGCCGCAGAGCTTTCCAATAGTCCAGGAGAAAAGTTTGATTACAACAATAAAGCGGTTGCTTTACTAGGGGGCATTGTAGAAAAAGCTTCAGGAAAGCGTTTTGATTATTTTTTTGTGGAGGAGTTTTACAAACCAATGGATATAGCCAACTATGATTGGATTCAAGATGAATCTGGCAACCCTACAACGCACGGTGCTTTTGTCATTAAACCTTCCGACCTGATAAAATTTGGACAACTTGTGGCAAATAAAGGTGTGTATAACGGCAAGCAACTGATCAGTCCATCTTGGATTGAAGAATCTCTTAAACAGGGACAAAAATTTGACTCAAGGTTTGGGTTGTTATGGTGGCGGATGCCTTCTTTTGAAAAACGAATCATCGATGATGATGTTTGGGAGACATGGGAAGCTGCCCAGATCGGCACATCATTTCTTAAGAAAATGAACCCTTTGAGAAACAAACTGTATGAAAACAAGTATGATTTTTTCGAGGAGTTAAAACAAGTGTTGGGCAATGATTGGGGCAATGTTTTACAACAAAATTTAGGTGATGACCTTATGTCGAGTAAAAGAATTTACAGCAACGAAATAGTGGCTTATTATGCAGATGGTTATAGAGGTAATTATTTGGTCATCTTGCCGGAGCGTAACATTGTGGCCGTAAGATGTGCGGATCATAACGGGTTTGATTATCAAACAGATTTTTTTAACGATTTTGTCGATTTGGTTTCACAGCTTTAATTCCTTGAATGGATTTGTGTTCCATAAGCTGCTAACATCATATTGGGTTGCCTGGTAAAAGCATAGCACTCTTCTCCCGATTTCAACAGCAACTTTTCCTGAATAGCTGGTTGAGTTGATTCCACTATCGTTATATTTAAAGGTGAAAACCAATTATTAAATCCAGTCCAAGTATTGAGAATCCTTGGACTTCGATGGATAACTACCTTAAAAATTGAAAATGAAATTTTTATCAACCTTTATTGTCCTGCTCACTTTCGGAAGCGTGCTGAATGCCCAAGACCGATTGACAGGTGAAACCTTTACCACACGTTCTGAAATTTTGGCCCAGAACGGTATGGCAGCAACAAGCCAACCCTTGGCCACCCAAGTCGCTTTAGATATCTTAAAAAAAGGAGGTAGCGCCATGGATGCTGCCATAGCGGCCAATGCGGTTTTGGGACTTGTGGAGCCTGCCAGTTGTGGTATTGGCGGCGATGTCTTTGCCATAGTTTGGTCCGCCGATGAACAGAAATTGTACGGTTTAAATGGCAGCGGTAGGGCACCAAAATCCTTGTCCATTGATTATTTTATGGACAAAGGGATGAAATATGTTCCCCTTTATGGCCCCTTACCAGTATCGGTTCCGGGTTGCGTGGATGGATGGTTCAAATTGCATGAAAAATTTGGCAAGTTATCCATGCAAGATATTTTGCAACCTGCTATAGATTATGGCAACAATGGATTTCCGGTATCAGAAGTCATAGCTTACGAAATGGCATCGAGTTATGAAGGGCTAAAGGACCAACCCGGTTTTGCCCAAACCTATATGCCTGCTGGAAGACCTCCCATTAAAGGCGAAGTATTTGTAAATCAAGATTTGGCCAATACCTATCAGCTAATTGCCAAAGAAGGTCGCGACGCCTTTTACAAAGGTTCCATTGCAAAGACCATTGATAGTTATATGAAAAAACACGGCGGATTTTTGAGCTACGAAGATTTGGCCGATCACACCTCCAATTGGGTAACGCCCGTTTCTGTGAATTATCGAGGATATGATGTTTGGGAACTCCCGCCCAACGGACAAGGTACCGCTGCATTGCAGATGCTGAATATTTTGGAAGGATATGATATCAGCGAAATGGGCTTTGGCAGCGCCGAATATTTGCATGTGCTCACCGAAGCCAAAAAGTTGGCCTATGAGGACCGAGCCAAATTTTATGCAGACCCCGAATTCAACAAAATTCCTTTGGAAACACTCTTATCCGATGAGTATGCATCGCAGCGTAGAAAACTTTTGAGTCTGGACGAAGCTGCCGATAGCTACCCTGCAGGAGATATGGAAATAGAAACAGGGAATACGACCTATCTGACCGTTGCCGACAAGGACGGCAATATGGTTTCGTTCATACAAAGTATTTATTCCGAGTTTGCATCGGGTATGGTGCCTGATGGTTTGGGCTTTGTGCTTCAAAACCGTGGACAAATGTTCAATGTGCAAGATAGGAGCCATGCCAATGCACTGGAGCCTGGGAAACGACCGTTTCATACCATTATTCCCGCATTTATAACCAAAGATGGAAACCCTTTGGTAAGTTTTGGTCTCATGGGCGGAGCAGTGCAACCTCAGGGCCATGCACAGATTGTAGTGAACATCGTTGATTTTGGAATGAATTTGCAAGAAGCCGGGGATGCACCAAGAATGAGGCATCGTGGCAGTTCGCAACCCACGGGGTCCAAAATGACCAATGGGGGTACCTTATATCTTGAAACCGGTTTTGAACCCGAAACCCTAAGGGAATTACGAAAAAAAGGCCATCGTATTGGCTTTGGTGTGGGTATGTATGGTGGGTACCAAGCCATTGGTCTTGATCTGGAAAATAAAGTGTATTCAGGAGCATCGGAATCCCGTAAAGATGGTCAGGCTGCTGGATATTAAACCAAAACTATGAAACCTCGATTTATATCAACCAGAATCCCAGTTTTAATTGGCTTACTTTTTTTATGCGCGTGCAACGGGCAGACGAAGAACAGTGCGGGGGATTATGTGTATAAGCAAGGAGACCCAAACGGTATCGGAAAATGGTATATGGGTCGTGAAATAGCCCACGTCATGGGTTTTCAAGGAATGAACTGGTTGGAAAGACCAGAGCGTGAGGAGGAGGAAAACACCGCTATTCTACTCAAGAACATGAATATAAAGCCCACGGACATCATTGCCGATATTGGTGCGGGTTCTGGCTATCATGTCTTTAGAATGGCACCCATGACAACAAGAGGAACCATTTATGCGGTAGATATTCAGGATGAAATGCTGGAGGCGTTACGTGCAAAAAGAGAAGCCCGTAATATCGAAAACATCAAAATAATTAAGGGTAGTGAAAAAAGTGTGAATCTTCCGGTAAATAGTGTGGACAAGGTGTTGATGGTAGATGTCTATCATGAATTCAATTACCCAAAGGAAATGATCGCATCCATAAAAAAAGCCTTAAAACCGAAGGGCAAATTATTTTTAATAGAGTATCGGGGCGAAGATAGGACGGTGCCCATAAAGGAATTACATAAAATGACCGAGGCACAGGCTGTCAAGGAAATGAAGGCCGCCGGTTTAACCTTGCAACGAAATAATGCGAACCTACCTTGGCAGCACTGCATGGTTTTTAGTAAAGAATAGTGGAACCATCTAACTCTGAAAATCTTGTTTAATTGGTTTCAAATACTTGTATAGGATAGAGCCAAAAAAAAGCCAACCTTAGGATTGACTTTTTATCTATTACTTTCTGCCGTCTACAAATAGGCTTGCAATACTTGGCTGCGCGAACGTTTTCTAAGAACCCGTATCGCTTTTTCCCTAATCTGCCTAACACGTTCCCTGGTAAGGTCAAAAAGCTCACCAATTTGTCCTAAACTCATTGGGGTTCGTTCGCCAATACCATAATAGAGCCGTATAATTTCACTTTCTCTTTGCGGTAGTGTTTTTAACAATTCATCGATATCAGAACTAAGGGATTCTTTGATCATGTTGGCATCGGGACTTGTTGATGATTTGGATTGTATCACATGGTACAAATTTGAAGACTCCCCCTCATTAAAAGGGGCATCCATGGACAAGTGTTTTCCCGAATTCTTCATGGCCAATTTTACCTTGGCTGAAGTCATATCAAGTTCATTTGCTATTTCCACCGCACTTGGCGGTCTTTGATGCGTTTGCTCCAAAGAGGAAAAGACTTTCTTTATTTTACTGATTTCCCCAATCTTATTCAAGGGCAACCGCACCATACGGGAGTTTTGTGAGATGGCCTGTAGGATGGACTGTCTGATCCACCACACCGCATAGGAGATAAACTTAAATCCTCTGGTTTCATCAAAGCGCTTGGCAGCTTTCACCAAACCAATGTTTCCTTCATTGATCAAATCGGAAAGGCGCAGCCCGCTCCCTTGATATTGCTTTGCTGCGGAAACAACAAAACGCAAATTGGCGTTTACTAACTTATTTAGGGCAAGCTGATCTCCTTCACGTATTCTTTTGGCCAGTTCCACTTCCTCCTCAGCGGTAATTAAATCAATTTTTGATATTTCTTGAAAATACTTTTCCAAGGATTTAGTGTCTCTGCTTGTAATCTGTTTAGTGATTTTCAGTTGCCTCATATATCTTTTTTAGTGTTATATTCTCTATATAATAAGTTAACCATATTTTGCAGAAATCCTAGTAAAAATGGATTTTCTTTAAAAAGTTTCTATAAAAAAGTGCATTTTCATCCTATTTTGTATTGAAAATTTAGCGTTTACCCCATTTTCTTGTCAAGAACACTACCTAACATCCTTAAAAAAGTGGAATAGCATAGGGTTTTGGGAAACCAGTGCCTGTCCTGAGCGAAGTCGAAGGGGAGTGGGGGAGGTGAAAGTGTATGGAATGACAAAAAGCTCTGAACTACTATACCAAATCAACTTTCACCCCTAGCCCTTCAGAAATAAGAGAAAGTATATCGAGACCTACTGAATATCTTCCCTGTTCAATCCTACTTAAATTGGCAGCGTCAATATTTTCAAATTAAAACCAAGGCATTTGAACTAGAAATTTCGATAAACACCGATTATTAAAATCTAATGTAAGAAAAATAGTGTTAATTTAGGGCGAGAATTAACAAAACAAACTATCCAAACTATCTC
>Ga0209273_10000467_pt1 | contig 51818 bp, 59 predicted proteins | sample tdAd471_FD_187126 | JGI IMG/M metagenome (GOLD analysis project Ga0209273, IMG submission 187126) | Marine sediment microbial communities from the Atlantic coast under amendment with organic carbon and nitrate - tdAd47.1 (SPAdes)... | ecosystem: Environmental > Aquatic > Marine > Coastal >...
ATCCACAAGGAAACCCATGCTGAAACACGCCACGACGACGATCGAGTGGACCTACGACGACCAGGCGACCGGAGTCGCACAGGTCGAACAGCAGATCCGCGAACTGTTCGAAGAAGGCGAGCCCGCCGTGGAGCTCGTCACCATCACGACCGAGGTGCGCGAAGGCGAGTAGCCCAAGCGCACGCAACACTCAGGAGTCAGATTGATGCAAGCTGAGAAGACAACCCACCCGACCGTCCACGCCTTCCCCGACCGCGAGTCGTGGCTCGCGCAGCGGTCCAAGGGCATCGGCTCGTCCGACGTGCCCGCAATCCTCGGAGCGTGCTCGCCCACCATGGGCACGCCCTACAGCGTCTACTGCGAGAAGCGCGGCGAGTTCCACGAGGAGGACATCGGCAAGCAGGAGTTCGTCCAGGCCGGCAACTTCCTCGAGCAAGGGATTGCCGACTGGTTTGCGTTCAGAACCGGACGCTCTATCATCCGGCCCGAAGCCTATAGCCACGCGGGCAACAGCCACAAGGTCATCTGGCAGGACCGTGAGCACCCCTTCCTCCAGGCCACGCCCGACTTCTTCCAAGTCGACGTTGACAACCAGGAGGGCGACCGCTTCGAGAAGAAGGGCGACGGAATCTTGGAGACCAAGAACGTCGGGTTCTTCATGTCGAAGGACTGGGATCCCAAGACGGGCAAGGTCCCGCTCCGCGTGCTCACGCAACTCCAGTACCAGCTCGACGTCACCGGGCTCCAGTGGGGCACCGCCGCCGGGCTCATCGGCGGCAACTCCCTCGTGTGGGTCGACCTCGAGCGCAACGAGCGCTTCATCGGCGCGCTGCGCAGGACGCTCGAAGCCTTCTGGCGCAACGTCGAGAAGGGCAACCCCCCCGGCGTCGACGGCGCCGACAAGACGTGGAAGGCGATCAAGGCGCAGTTCACCAAGGAGACCGGCGAGGCCAAGGACATCCCCGCCTCGCTGATCTCCGAGCTCAACGAGGGCGCGCGCATGGAGAAGGAGGGGAAGGCCCTCAAGAGCAAGGCGCGGAACGCGATCTGCGAACACCTGGGCGATGCCACCTACGGCACCGTCGACGGTGTGAACGTCTGCCAGTGGAAGGAACAGAACCAGGCCATCATGGTGTCGTCGGGCACGCGGCGCGCGCGCGTGTTCCGCGTCCTCGGCGCAGGCGGGGACCTCTGATGGCGAAGAAGAAGCGCAACTACAAGAAGGAGTACGCCGACTATCACGGCAAGCCCGAGCAGATCAAAAACCGCTCGAAGCGCAACCAGGCCGCGAGGAAGAAGAACTGCCCGAAGGGGCAAGAGGTTGACCACAAGGTCCCGCTCTCGAAGGGCGGGAGCAACAAGGGGAAGAACCTCAAGTGCGTTTCGCGCAAAGCGAACAGGAAGAAAGGCAACAAGACGAAATGACCGAGCAGAAACAGACACCCAACCCGAGCGCCGCGCTCGCCGCACACTCCGTGGGCGGGCACGGGATCGCGATCAACAACATCGACGAGCTGATGCGTTTCGCGAAGCTCATTCACGCCTCGCGCATGGCGCCCGACTCGCTCGACACCGTGGAGAAGATCGCCGTTGCCCTCGAAATGGGCCTCGAGATCGGAGTCCAGGGAATGCAGGCGCTCTCCGGCATTGCCGTTGTGAACGGACGCCCCACCGTGTGGGGAGACCTCGGAACAGCCCTCGTTCTTCGATCAGGAAAGCTCCAGGCGAAGGAGGAGCACTGGACGGTCGATCCCGAGCTTGGGATCGTGGCGACATGCAAGCTGCAGCGAGACGGGATCGTATTCGTGGGCACGTTCAGCGAAGCCGAAGCGAAGTCCGTCAAGCAGAAGACACGCAACGGCACCATGAGCCTCTGGGAAAAGGACACCTACCAGTCGTACCCGAAGAGAATGCTGATGTGGCGCGCGCGGTCGCTCGCCTACAGAGACGGATTCTCGGACGTTCTCAAGGGCATGTGCTTCGCAGAGGAAGCGATGGACATGGACGAGGGGCCGCGCGAAGTCGAAGCTATCATCGACCTCGACGAGCTCACCGACGCCATGCTGCTCCAGGAGACACCCGTCGCAGAAGAAGGCGACCGGAGCGCCGAGCAGGAGCTCCCGGCGACCGAGCCCGAAGCCGAGCCGGAGCCGCCGGCCAAGCCCGAGCCCGAGCCGCCGGCCAAGCCCCAAGGCCAGGACTGGCGCGCGTTCCGAGACGACGAGGTTGGAGGCCGCAGCAAGGCGTTCAAGGACCGCACCTGGCTCGAGATGTCCGAGGGCCCCAGGGGCGGAGGGCGCCATTCCTTCCTGGTCGCCGTGAAGTCCAAGGCGCTGGAGAAACCGAACGAACCGATGCACCCGTGGCAAGAGAGGGCCTTGATTACCCTCGACAGGATGGAGGCGGGCTTCGACGAGCCCCAGGAGAAGACGGCGGCGCCGCCGTCGTCGATGCCTGACTCGTCGGGCCTCTTCGCCTGACCCACGCCCCCGGGGAACCCCCTTGAGTGGAGCCTAGCCTTCGGGCTAGGCTCTTTTCATGGGCAGTTTCACCAAGCGCTTCTCGAAGGTCTGGTCACCCGCCGACGGCGAGATCACCACCGAACGCACAGCGGTTCGTGAGTGGCTCACCCAGCTCCGCGGGCGCGTCGAGCGACTCCACCGCGTGCTCAAGCGCAACTCGCTCCCCTACCGCATCCGAGAGACGCCCGGCGGCATCGGCTACCGGCTCAACGAGCTCATCCCGGCCGGGCGACTCGTGTTCTCGGCCACCGCCTCGCTCACGGCCACGGACGGCTACTTCCTCGAGCCGATCTCCCGCAAGGCGTACAACCGCGCCGGCGCCACGCGCAACCAGGGCCAGACGATGGCCCTCGATGCCGGCCTCACCGCGACCGAGGCGACCAAGGTCGAGCCCGGCGGCGAGACGTCGGCCTTCGCCAACCTCGTCGACCCCGACGCCACCAGCATCATCCACGGATGGCTGGTGCTCCTCCTGGCCGACGCCGGCGACAACGTTGGCGTGTCCACCATGATCGGCGGGTTCGCCAACCAGTGCCTCGTGGGCAAGTCCTCCGGCAACGTGACCATCGACCAGGTGACCACCACCGACGTCACCAACCGCACCCAGGTCGAAGGCGTCTCCGGCTCGCGCGTCACCGGACGGACGATGGAGGCGTTCACCGCGCCCGGCTCGAGCGGAGCACTCGGCAAGGTCGTCTTCGACGGCTCCTCCGGCTACATCATGCCCTGATGCCCGGGCGGACGATCACGCCCTCGGGCAAGTCCAAGGTCTTCAAGTTCAAGCAGCGCGAAGACCCCGACGCGGACAACAACCCCGGCCCCGGAGGCGACGACGAGCCGTACGCCTGGACCACGCCGCACTCCGAGAACCGAACCTTCTGGGTCTCCCAGATGTTCGGCGCCAACATCGACGACCAGGTGCAGGGCCTGAGCCCGGAGCTCCCCCTGCGCAACCTCTGGTACCTGATCGGCACCATCGGGCTCGAACCCGGGGATCTCGTCTACCTGCGCCTGGGAGAGCAGTACAACGCCGACGGGCTCGGCACCGCCAACCTATCATCGGTCACGATCGCCGCCGGCCCACCCGACGACCTCGACTCCGTGGGCACGACCGGTCACCTCGAGGACGGCCGGCCGCGCATCATCACCTCGCCCGGCAAAGCCTTCTGGGATCTCACCAACCTCGAGCTCCAAGGCGACGTCACCTTCCTGAACGTGGGGTTCGAGGCCGCCACGCCCGGCGCACCCGGCACCTTCGGCATCTTCGGCCAGAACGTCTCCGGCGCCGGAAGCATCGCGCTCGAGGGCTGCGCCTTCTGGGGCTACAGCTCCGGTGTGCACATCGAGGGCGCCCAGCTCGGCGTCACGCCCAGCTTCCACTCCAGGCGCAACGTCTACCTCGACTGCGCCGACGAGTCCGGGGGCGACTCATGGGGCTGCTACCTCGACTTCCTCACCGGCATCGAGATCATCGAAGACCTCTTCGATCACAACGGCTGGCACGAGGAGGGGTTCATCGAGCTCTACGGCGACCTCCGCGCAACCACGCCGATCGCGCGCAGCGCGCACAGCGGCAACCTCCACCTGGGCGCCGGCAACTCCGGCACCGTGAAGGTCGACCTTTCATACTCGACACAGGCCGGCTGGGCAGGCATCGAGATCCTCTGCCCCTTCACCCAGGTCAAGCGCAACGTGCTCGCGCTCAGCCCCATCGGCGCGATCCTCGGGCACACCGAGAACGAGCTCGAGCGGAAGCTCACCGGGATCAGCGGGGAGTTCCGCAACAACGCCATCATCGACGGAGTGGACCTCGACGAGGTTCCGGCCGCGCTCGACCGCCACGCCGGCTACGGCCTCTGGCTGGGCAACGTGAACACCGACGACGGTCTCACCGTGACCCAGAACGTCGTGAACCGCACCATGACCGAGTGCGGATCGGCCGTCGCCGTCTTCGGCGCGCTCGGCGTCGGCGCCACGAGCGTCGTCTTCACGTCCAACGTCATCCACGAGTGGACCCGACAGCTCCACTTCAAGGACGGCACCGTGGAGGCCGCGCTCGAGGGCTGGACCATCGACGCGAACGAGTTTCAGCAGCCCGCGGACTGGTCTCCCAGCAAGGGCTTCTTCCTCGTCGGGCACCAGGTCGCGCCCGTCGACGACCTCTCCGACGCTCTCAGCTACGGAGAGAACGCCTACTGGTCACCGAACAGCCAAGGGTTGCTCTGGGCCGTCCTCAACACACCGATCAACACCTACGCCGAGTGGGTCGCCACCTCCGGCGAGTCGGGCGACGGCACGGGAGGCATCTACGGATTCGTGCAGCGCACCTATCAGGACCCCAACGTGTCGCTCGCGTCCTTCCTCGCCGCGCTCACGGGCCTCCCCGCCGACGACCTCGACTTCATCGAGATCGCCCGCTCGCGAGAGCAGTTCGGCGCCGGCTGGAGAGACGACCTCGACGCCATCCACGTCCTGAACGCGCTCCGCGTGGGCTTCAACCTCCACACCCTGGCCGGCAAGGACAACTGATGGGCTTCGGCTTCGGACAGAACCAGGACCCCGGCACGCCCCCGCCGGCCGGCGTTCGCACCGGCCGCACGCCCGGGTCGACCATCCAGCAGGAGCTCGGCACCTCAACCGGATCGGCGCGTCACTCCGTCACCCGCTACTCCAAGAAGTCGTACTCCATCGGCAAGCCCTGGGATCACAAGGTCACCAACCGCATCGCGGCGTCCGCCCTGTTCGATGCGTGCGAAGTCATCGACACCGACCCGCCCGAGACCGGATGGACCGAGTTCATCCTGCACACCGACGCCAAGATCATATACGTCGGCATCGACGGCGACGACGCGAACGACGGCCTGTCGACCAACACCTCGTTCGCAACGCTCGATGCCGCCTTCGCAGCCGTCGAGTCGGGAGACTGGATCCTTGCCCAGAGGGGATTCGACATCGACATCGGATCCAAGTCGTACTCGATGCCGGGCGGAATCGACGCCGAGCACCCCACCCTCTTCGGCGCGTGGGGAGACAGCTTCGACCCCATGCCCCACATCCGAACGACCGCGGGGCTCGGGATCGTCTTCAACTCGGAGAGCCGCAACTTCACGGCCTACGTCGACATCCACTTCGAGGGCAGAGGGCACGTCGAGGAGTCGGACGGCTCGTTCGGAATCGCATTCCGAGGGGGGACAGGCCACCTCGTCGAAGGCTGCTGGGTCCAGGGCTTCGGGCACGGGATCAACTGCCGCAAGCCGGGCGTCTCGAACCTGACGGTTCGCCGCTCCGTCCTCCTGGACAACTGGACCGAGGGCATCTACAGCACGGACTCGCCGGCCGGCATCCTCATCGGAGACGACACCACATTCCACAACAACGGGCACTCCGCCGGGTCGCACAACGCCTACATCCTCGACACCAACAACCTGATCTGGAAGCGGGTCTGGTGCATTCAGGCTTCGCGCGGAAACGGGCTCAAGCACAAGCAGAACAAGTCCATGACGGTGCGCGACTCCATCTTCGCGCTCAGCCAAGCGGACTGCCCCGTGCACATCCAGGCGAACCAGCCCGAAATCGGCATCGGCAACCGGACCTACGACTGCCTCTTCGACCTCGCCGGCCAACCCGACGCGCCGCCCCCCGTGGAGTCTCCGCACCCCTCTGCGATCAACGGCCAGGTCGACTACGAGTTCCGGCGGAACATCATCCTCGCGGCCGCGCACCACACATCGGGGCAGCAGGCGCTCGCGCTCGAGAAGCCCTACATCCTCCAGGACGTCACGATCGCGGACAACATCTTCTACGGCTGGACGTCCACCGGAATCCGCGTGGCGCCGCAGAACGCCTCCCTCGTGTCGGGAATCTCGATCACCGGCAACTCACTCATCAACCTCACCAACTACGCCGCGGGCGCCAACTCGAAGATCGTCCAGGACTTGCTCGGAGACCCAGCCAAGGTCGTCTACTCGGGCAACCGCTACCACGGCGACGGCTCGACGCCGAGCGACCGACTCTTCGGATACGGCGGAGTCAACATGAGCTACGCCGAGTGGGTCGCAGCATCCGGCGAGACCGACTCGGAGCTCGTCACGGACGCAACTGGCGGATACCCGGATCCGACTCGCAACCTGAACAGGTACACCGTCGAGGTACTCGGGCTCGGGCCCGACGCGACGTTCAAGGACGACATGCTTCCGCTACTCCTGCAGCAGCGCAAAGGCAACTGGTCAACGGCGCTTGAGGTGCTCCCGGCACTCAACTACGTGCGTGCCGGATTCAATCTGGTCGCTCTCGCGCCATAGCGCGCAACTCGTAGAGTGTTTCCTTCTGCGTGCGCTCAACCGCCCGGTTGTGAGCATTCAGATCAGCGCGGAAGCCCGAGAAGGCGTCTACCGCATCCTTCAAGGCGTCGATCACCTTGTCCTGTCGACGCATCATGCCAGCGACGATGTAGACGAGAACGGCCCAGCCCCCGAGTCGTTCGACCCACTCCATAGCTTCCATTCAGCCAACCCTTTCGAGAGTCAATGTGAAATCGTTGGTGCCGATGCTCACCGTCGTCGTCCCGTCGAGGCACGCCATCCTGCACCGGATGATGTCGGTCGCGTTCAGCGACACCAGCTCGGGCGAAAGCGAGGCCGTGCTGCCCTCGCTCGCTCCGAGCACCCGGACGTAGGAACGCGCTCGGAACCCGGGGATGTTCGCGAACGACCCAGCGCCGAGTGGGTCTCTCTGCACCCTGAACTCCACGACATCGCGCGTGCCGGCGGAACCCGAAGGACTTCCACTGAACCCGATCTTGTAGAGGCCGGTCGTGTTGATCGTCACGTTCTCGGTGTTCGTCGAGGTCGAGTGCGTGAAGTCCGAGTCCTTGAAGTCCTCGGTGGCGAGGCCGATGACGACGGGAGTCGTCGACGAGGCGATCGTCAGCACACCCGAACGTCGGAACTGTGCGATCTGCAGGAGCTCGCGCTGCGACTTCGGCACCCAGTGCGTGCCGTTCCACTGCCACAGGTCGCCGGTCGCCGGCGCGTGCGACACCATGTCGACGTCAGCGTGCGCGGTCACGTTCGCGTTCGGCGCCATCGCGAGCAAGCTCAGAGCGACCGGCTGGAATAACCCGGCGCCGTGATAGAGGACGTCGCCGGCCGCCGCCGGGCCGAGCGTCACCGTGTCCACGTCCGACAGGTCGTCGAGCTCGAGGAGGCCGATCAGACTCTGCGCCGAATGTCCGCACCACGCGATCACGCCAGCATCGCTCGTGCCGTTGGAGAGCAGCAGGATCATGTGCCCCTGACCAACCTCGAGCGTCGTGTCCGCGGCGTCTCCGAGCCAGGTCCAACCGGCCGGGTAGACGAGCGTCGTTGCCGTCGTCGAGGGCGGGCTAACTACGAGGATGTGCCATCCTCCTAGCGTCACGTTGCTGGACGCGGCAACAGTCTGCGTTCCGCCGCCTCCGCCCGTGTTGAAGATCGTCCTGTTGCTCGCGCCCCAGTCGATTCCAGACCCGTCGGTTATCGTCCCGATCGGTCCGCGCAACTCGCCCGACACGTCCATCGAGCCGTCCCCGAGAACCTTCGCAACCGTGTTGCCCAGGCTGTCGAGGAAGGCGTGCGAGACGCCCAAGGCACCGCTAACGAGCGCCTTGGAGAAGTTCTCGCCGCCCCTCTGGTTGCGCGCAACTCCGCTCACTCGATCGGCTCAGTCTCGCCTTCTCGCGGCAGGAACGGGCGCACCGCGGCGTAGGTGCGCACCAAGTACTTGAAGTCGTTGTCCTCGTCGAGCTTCTCGTGAAGCTCCCCGCGCGTGTAGCCGTCCACCTCGTCCATCATCATGTCGAGCGTGGCGTGGTCCACCTCGTCGACAGGATGCTCTCCGAGCAGGCTCTTGACGGTTGCGCAACTGAACAGCGGCAACACCAGGAACAGGGCGAGTACGGTCTTCATTGTCTACTCCGTGTCATGAGGTCGTAGGATTTCTTGACGGGCGCAACCTCGGGTGCGTCACCGCCAAGGAGCTTCATCAGGTTCGGAATGTCCTTCGCCGGATTCGGCTTGTTGAACACGACGTCGGAGAGACCGGCGAAGTACTTTCCGATCCGACGGTAGGCTTCGCTCGCGCCCGTTTCGGAAGGCGCACCGAGCTTCTGGTAGACCGCGTAGAAGAGGCCCGGGTCCTCCACGTCGTTGTCGCGGATCTTGCGGTCCATGTACTTGATCAGCCCGCGGTCTTCGGGATCCGACATGGCCGACAGGAGCAGGCGCTCGTACATGAGCGGATCCATTGCCTTCGACCGCGCCGCCTGTTCGATCACAAGCCCGGGACCGGAAGCCCACCGCTCCGAAGTCGTGACGCCAACCCACAGGTCGATGAGGTCCGATTGCAACTCGGCGGGCTGGCGCGCGACCCACTTGCCGATCGGTGTCGAGTGCTCCGGCACGTCCAGGAGGTCGTAGCGCCCGTCCGCGTTCAAGCGCAGCTCGACGTCGCGAGACAGGTTCAAGAGCGGCTCGCGGAACTGGTCGAAGCCGGGCGTCATCTCCTCGTTGCGCGTCCACTGAGCGTAGGCTTCGCGCTGCATCGAGGCGTAGGCGCGCGCGAACAGCTTGCCGGCGAGCTCCTGGCGCGCGACGTCCTCGTTCGCCGGCCCGAGGTTCGGCGCCATGAACTGGCTGATCATCGCGCGGCCGAGCCCAGACTCCGAGAGCACGTCGTTGTAGGGAGACGCCTTGCGCAAGTTCCAGACCGTGCCGAACGCCGCTTCGGTCATACGCTCGCCGGCCGGCTGCTCGTAGATCGGCTCCATGCCCGCAGCCCAGTCCTGGAAGCTCTGCCCCGCGGCCGCCTCTGCCCAGCGCCGCGCCTGACGCGAGAAGGGCATCGTGGCCGGGTTCAGGAAGGGCACCGACCCCGTGAGCTCCTCCACGGCACGGGCCGCCTGCTCGGTCGCCGTCCGCTTCCCCAGGCCGCTCACGAAGTCGCCGACGAGCGTGATGGGCGAGAGCATCACATGGGCCTGGTAGCCCATGAAGTTCCGGTTGAAGGCCCGCACGTTCTCCATCGCCGACCTGTTCGGGACGGCGCCGAGGTCGTGCCAGGCCCTCTGGAGAGTGCCGATCCCAGGCGCCATGTCCGCGAGGTCGGTCGTCTGCGTGCGCGCGCCCTTGCGCGGGCCCGGGGCGAACAGCCAGTGACGGAGCAGCGCTCGCTGCGCAGCCTGCCCGAGAGCGACCGGGATCCCCGCCGGGCCGCGCGGCTTCGGAACCGACTCGAGCGCCCGATACATCGCCTCCGCTTCCTCGCGCGAGAATCCCAGAGCCTCGTACCCGGGCGTCGAGTCGATCGCCTCGTAGAAGTCCTGCTCCTCGTCGGGGTTGTCCGCGAACATCCGAAACAGGCCCTCTTGCATGATCTTCACGAGCGCGTAGATCCCGAAGGCCGCCTGCGGTCGCGCGACGGCAGCCCAGAGCATCGTGGGACGCATGTTCTGGCTGTAGAGCTGGAACGGGTTGGCGAGCGCGAAGCGTGCCGCCTGCTTGATGAAGGGGTGGCGCTCCGTCTGGCGCACCAGCGGGCTTGAAGCGATCGCGAATCGAGTCGACCACCGCCGGAGCAGCGGCGACGTGTTGCCGTAGTCCGCCGTGCCCTGCGCCGCCCAGGTTGCCGCCTTCCTGATGTCGGTGAAGCGCCCTGATCTGATCGCCGCAAGGGTGGCCGCGTACTTGAACCCGAGCTCGGTGAGCGCGTACGCCTGGTAGAGATCCGCGCCGGCCTGGATCTTGGCGCCCATGTTCATCCCGCCGAACGCGCGGATCAACGCCGCGTCGACGCGAGCCGTAGACCCCGCCATGTTCTCCTGGTAGGCGAGCATCGCGTCCATCGAGTCGAGAACGACGTTCTGCCCCTTGCCCTTCGTCTGCGCGCGGATCATCGGCTGGAACATCTCGCCGGCAATCGAAACGTCGAAGGCGGTTTTGCGGAACGTGCCTCCGGTCAGAATCTCGGCCGCTTGCTCGAGCTGTTGCACCGCCGCCCAGTCGCGCAACGTCCAACCGCGCTCGAGGAGCTCCGGCGGGACCACCGTTCCGCCGCGGCCGGGCTTGCCGATCTCCCACCACTCTTCGGCCTTGATGATAGTCTTCCAGGCGTCCGCGTAGTGCCCCTTGCCAGTGAAGACCGACCGCACGAAATCACCGATGTCGGCCGCTCCCCACAGGTGGTTGGTCATCACCGAGGAGCCGATGTTCAGACTCCAGTGGACCGGGTTCTGAATCGTCACCGAACGGCGCCACCAGCGGGAGAACTGATCGAGACGCTTCCCGGCGTACTCGACCACATGCCCGCTGTCGGCCGCGTTGCGCAAGCTCTGGACCGATGTCGGGGCGTCGTAGAAGTCGGAGAGCGCCAGGTCGATCTCGTCCACGAGCTTGAGCGGAAGCACCAGTCCGGGCTCGCCGTTCACGCCCAGGTAGGCGTCGAGCAGCTCGACCATTTGCGGCGTGCGTGGGCGCTGAGTCCCGGTCGGTTGCACGCCCTCGGGCGCCATCGAGTTCTTGATGCTGGACAGGAAGGCGTGCAGGCGCAGCGAGGCGCCCTTGACCCGCCACTTCGAGAGCGGGTCGTATCCGTCCTTCCCGCCATCGGCCCAGGCACCGACGGCGTACGAATCCTTGGTCCACGGCACCCAGCCCTTCGCCTCCGACCAGGGCACCGCGTAGCCCTCGCTCTTGAGACCGTGCAGGATCTCCAGCACCTCGGCAACCTTCCCCTCCTGCGCCGCGGCCGAAGGGAAGACGACGAAGGGATCCCAGATCCGCTCGGCCCAGCCAGCCGGCTTCCCCGCCTTCCGGCTGATGTCGTGGCGCGGGATCATGAAGCTCGCGTCACCGGAGCGCATCTTCTCGTAGTTGTCGCGCTCGACCTTCTTGTTGTAGCGCCGCGGAACCCACTGAGACTCCCAGCGCGCGAACTGCGCGTCGGTGATCGCGCCCAGGTCGCGGAGCGCAATCCCCATCTCGTTCGCAACGGAGACGTACTGCTGCGCGACGTCGAAGAGGTAGCCGGTCCCCTTGCCGTACCGCTGCTCGACGTCCTCCGGCCCCTCCATGTGCTTGAACGCTCCGCTGTCGACGAGATCGTGCAGGCGCTTGCGGTCGCCCATCGTCGGCATTTGACCGCCCCAGGCGCGAGTCCAGTTGTTCAGGACATGGTGCATCGCCGCCATCAGGTTCGCGTGCCGCGTCTGCGCCGGTCGGATCACGTCGCGCACGGCGTCCTCGATGCGCTCCGCGACGGCCTCCTCCATCGTGTTGCCCTTCCACATGCGGCCCACGAATCGGTCGCTCTCCACGAACATGCGCCGCATCCGCCGCGGCATCTTCGGAAGGAGCGCGTTGTAGATCGTGCGCACGCGCCACTTCTCGGAGCCGGGCATTTGCCAGGGCTCTCCGCCCCACTCCCCGAAGCGGCCGCCACCCAGCGCCATCGAGATCGGGTCGAGCGAGTAGAGCATCGTCGCCTCGCGGCTGTCGACCCCGGCCTTCTCCGCGAGCTTGGCGAAGGCGTGGGCGAGGTGCGTCGCCATCTTCGTCGGCACGTCCGGGCGCAGGAGCCCGTCGTCGCCGAGCATCTTGTGGCGCTCGAGGCGTCGGCGCGTGCCCTCGGGCAGCTCGCCGGTCGAAGAGTCCATCACGTCGACGGCTTCCAGGTACGCCTCCACGGCGTCGGCGAGCTTCGCGTCCCCGGTCGAACGCGCGTAACCGCGGATCGCAGAGCGCGCCAGGTCTTGGTACTCCTGGGCCGCCTGCACGTCCTCCTTGCTGGCCCCCTCGATCACACCGCTGGCGAGCTCGTTCATCGCCGCCTGAGCCTCAGCCATCCTCGGCAGGACGTCAGGCCCGACGACGCCGAGGGCCTGGAGGCGCTCGAACACCTGCTCCGCCTTGTACCCGAGGGTCTCGAACATGCGCACAGCTCGCAGCTCCGGCGAGGGCGCGCGGCTCAACAGCACCTCGAGGGCACCCTCGGCCGACTTGGCGGCACGCGCCTCGTCGGGGTAGAGCCTGTGGGCCATCCGCAGGCGTTCGGCGTCGGTCTCCGGCAGGTCGATGTACCCGGCCTCGAACCCTTCGCGCTCCTGCTCCACCTCGGCCGCCTCCTGATCGGCAGCCAGGTCGTCGGCCAGGTTCTCGTACCCGGCATCCCCGGTGGCGTACACGGCGCCACCGTCCGCGGCGCGCTCGATCGCTTCGAGCAGGTCGTTGATGTCGGAGCCCTCGCGCAGGTAGCCCTCTTCGACGAGGGCTTCGCGCAGGTAGTCCAGCGACTCGGCCCCGCCCTTCTTCCGCAGGAACCCGGGAAGCGTAGCCTCCAGGCCGATCTGAGCGCCTCCGGCGCGCGGCGAGCGGCGCGACCCGGGGGTGTCGCCGTAGCGCTGGCGCAGGTCGCCCACCGCGGGCTCCTCGGAGTCGATGTTGATGCCGCCGCGCTCTCGAATCCGCGTGATGATGTCGGGCGGGTTCTTGTCTCGCCACCGCTTGTAGTTTGCGGCGGCCTGCTTGCGCCTGAACTCGCTGGCCTCCTCGCGCGCGAGCTGCTTGAACACCGCCTCTTGCGGACTCAGGCCCGCGTACGCCTTCTGTTTCTCCGTGCGCCGCGCCCGCGTGGCGATCTCCCCCGGCGACATGGCGTCGAGGCGTTCCTGGGCCCGCTTCTTCGCCGCCTGGATCGGCCCGAGGGTCGGCCCCTTCTTTTTCGGCTTCGCCGGCTTCGCCTCCGACAGATCCTTCTGGCGCGGCTTCTTGCCCACGCCAGAGGTCGGCGGAGCGACGGCCTCGCCGCCCTTGGGGAGCTCCGTTCGCTTCCCGCGCGAGCGCGCCTGTTCGGCTGCGATCACGGCCTCGCCGCCGGCCTCGGCCTCTTCGCTGGCCCCCTCGTACTCCAGCGTCGGGCCGTCCTCGCGGTCGGTCTGGTACTGGTTGCTGTACCCGGCCACGCCGTTCGCCTGAGCCATCGCGTCTTCGAGCGAGCCCCAGACCTTCGTGTTCCCGACGCGCTTTCCGCGCAGGTTGCCCGTCGCGTGCTCGATCGTGAACTGGTACTCACCCTCGGCCGTCGTGGGGCGGCGGCGGATCTGGTACTTGCCCCCGCGTTGCAGCCAGACGTTCGCGCGCGGCGTCAGCGAGGTCACGAACTTGCCCCGGTGATAGCGTCCCCGCTCGAAGAACCCCGCCATCTCCTCGTTCCGCGCCGCGCTGCGCTTCGGCGGCGCCTGTTCCGTCAGCGGCTCGGGCGTCGGGTCGACGAACTCCTCGACGGGCGAGTAGTCCACGTCCTTGAAGTAGGTCGGATTCGCGGCCCGCAACTCCTGGAACCACTGAACCAGGCCCTCGAACTCCTTGCCGGAAGGGTCGACGGGGTGCGCGGCATCGTTGATGATCGAGGTCAGCGTCTTGGCGACGAACGTGCGCTGGTCCTCGGAGAGCCCCTTCGACAGCGAGTGGAGGTCGCGGCCCGCGTAGGCGGCGGTCGTGCTCATGAAGACCATCGCGTTCGCCAGGGCGTCCTCGCTGGCGACGTGCGAGAACATCGCCATCACCTGCTGCATCGGGGACAGCTCGTCGAACCCTTCCTCGCGGGCGGCGGAGGCGTAGCCCCCGAACAGCGCGCCGACCCAGCCGGCGTCCCAGGCCCGGAGCACGCTCTCGGCGACCTTCGCGTCCTTGAACATGGCCCGCGCCTGTTTCTCCAGATCCACGCGGCCGCTCGGCAGGGACGAGATCAGGCTCTCGAGGTACTGGGGGGCGCCCGTGGCGTCGAGGGCGCGCAGCGCGTCCACGCGACGGTGCATCTTCATCGTCAGGAAGTGCAGCGGCTTTCCGACCTTGGATCGAGAGGCCCAGCCCAGGAAGGATCGGGCGCCCCCGGCGAGCTTCCCGAGACCGGCCTCGGCCGCGGCCTCGCCAACCCCCTGAGCGACGGCCTCGCCGGCGCCCTGGTCGTTGACGATCGCGGAGCGCATCAGCTCGTAGATCACCTCCTCGGAGACGTTCCGCGCACCGAACCGGACGCCCGACCAGTACTTGCCCAGGCTGTCGGCGCCGGCGAAGCCCGTGGACTTGACCAGGGCCCCGCCGATGCGCGCCGCCCCGGCCACCGCCGGCATCTTCGACTTGGAGAGCCCGGAGGCGATCTTCCCGCCACCTAGAGCCACGCCCTTGTTCACCGCAATGAACTCCCCCATCGCGATCCCCATGAACGCGGCCTTCTCCCAGAAGGTCTTGTCGAGCTCGCCGTCGCGCTGCAGGGCGACCAGCTCCTCGAGCAGAGCCCGCCGGTGCTCCGTCCGCTGGAGGTTGCTCACCGTCTTCTCGCGCCAGTCGGGGCCCTCGGCCAGCCGCGGGAGCCAGGGAATCTCGCTCAGGTCCGGGAGGTCGAGCGGAACCTCGTAGTCCTCCCCCTTCTCTCCGAAGAGCTTGGGGATCTCCCCGGTGATCAGGCCCTCGTGCGCGAGGTTGCCGGAGCGCGGGTGCACACCGGAGAACGCCTCCCGGATCTCGTCGCGGTACTTCGAGTAATCGGGGATCGCATGGGGCACGCCATCAGCGACCGCCCATCGGGACCCGTCCGCGTCCTCGAACAGCGGCGACTCGTAGACCTGGCGCCGCCGGTTCGACTCCCCTTCCTTCCCGAAGGCCGGTGCGTTGAACACCTCGTCGGGGAGCTCGTACTTGTTGTCCGCCGAGCCCCAGAACCCGGCTTCGATCGCGGCTCCGTCCACCACGCGGCCGCGCTTGTAGTCCTCCCACGCCTTCGAGGGGCCGGAGACCGACAGGCCCTTGAGGGCGGATTTCAGGGCCGATCGCCGCCGGAGGCCATCCAGCCCGCGGCCGGCCGCGTCGAGCTCCCGTAGCTCGCCCTGGACCGCCTGCAGCTCGCTCTCGATGCCCTGGACCTGGCCGATGGAGCCGAGCCCGCTCTGACCCAGCACCTCGAGCTGCCCGTTCAGACCCTCGATCTTCTGCCGCGCCGCGGCGCGCCGCTGCTCGAGCTCGCCGGTCTCCTCGAGCCGAGAGAAGTCCAGCTCCCGGAGGAACCGCTTGGCGTGCTTCGAGAACTGCGGGTTGAACTCGTTGGCCTGCAGGTACCCGGCCCACTGAGCCGTCGCCTGACCAGCGAGCGCCTTGCGCTCCGGGTTCTCGGTGGTCAGGAACTCGGCGTGCGCACGCAGCCCGGCGTCCGCAAGCTGACCGAAAGTCTGGGGCTCCTGCGGCATCTCACGGCTGCTGCAGGTACTGGAAGAGGGCCCCGAAGCGGTCTTCGGGTGCTTGCTGGGGCGCGGGAGCCTCCAGCGGCGCCGGCGGCACGAGCCCGCCGAGCTTCTTCATGTCGCTGGACGTCATGTCCGCCATCGGGTCGAGGCTCTTCGCGGCCGCGCCCATGCCCATCCCCGCGCTTCCGCCGACCACCTGGTTCAGCCGCTGGAAGAACTCCTGCACCTGCGGGGCGAGCGCGCCGAGCAGGTTGGGGTCTGGCTCGCCGGTCTGCGGGTTCAGCGGCGCCCACTGTGCACCGTTCGGCCCGTTGACCCACGCTCCGGGGTTCTGGGAGAGCATCGCGTCGAGCATCCCCGGGTTCACGCCCATCCCCGCGGCGATCTGCTGCGCATCGCCCATCGGCGCCGACGAGGAATCCGGCGCGTAGACCGTCCGCGGCTCGGCGGACACCTGCTCCTGCTGCAACGGCGAGAGGTTCTGCTGGGTCACGCGCTGCCCACCCATCAGGCTCAGGGACCCGCGCATGTCCTTCTTGTACCGATCCTCGGCCTCGAGCGGGCTGTCGGCCAGGTCTCCGATCCGCTCCTCCACGATGTCGAGCGCCAGCGGGTCGTATCCGACCGAGGCCAGCCACGAGCTGAGAACCTCCTGGTTCACCACCGGGATCTTGCGGGGCTTGGCGAGCTTCGCCATGTCCTTGCCCTTGCCCGGGTAGTTCTTCTCCCACGCGTCGTCGCCCCACGCGCTGATCCCCGGGATAGCGAGGTCGGGCACGAATTCCATCTCCTCGATGAGCCCGGACTTCTTGTCCGTCATCAGCCGGAGGAAGGAGTTGCCGATTTCCTGCCGCCTCTGCTGCTCCTGCGCCGCCTGCTGGGCCTTCTGCTCGATGCCTAGCCTCGCCATCGCCGCGCGCTGCGCGCCCTCCTGGGCCAACAGGCGGCTTCTGGCGTTGTAGTCGAGCTCGGACTGGGATTCCCGGTCCTGGCGGTCCATGAGACGCCCGGTCAGGCCCGACAGGAAAGAGGAGGCCGTGTCGTAGATGCCCTTTTCGGCGGCGCCAGCCCCGGCGAGCGCCTGCATGGACCCAGACACGGCCCCCTGGGCGATCTGCGGCTGCGCGGCCGGAGCTCCGTAGTACCTCGTAGGGTCGACAGGCATCAATAGCCCCCGTACTCGGGCGGGCCGTACGGCTGCCCACCGCCGACGTAGGCCCCGTTGTAGCCCCCATACCCGCCCCCGGCGTAGGGATTGGGAGCCGGGGGCCCGTAGGTCTGCTGCTGCGGCCCGCCGCCCCCGCCGCCGCCCTGCAGGAGCCCGGCGAGCGGTCCCTTGCCGGCCGCACCGAAGAGTCCCATGCCCTGCAGGCCCAGATTCAGAAGTCCGCCCAGAGCCCCCAGGCGGTTCTTCTTCTTCATCTGCTTGTACATGAGCTGGTTCCAGTACTCGGTCTGGTCGAGCTGGTCCTGATAGTCGACGGATCGCTGCATCGCGTCACCAACGCCGGCCAGGTTCGAGGCCACCGCCCCCGACTCGCGCGCGCGGGACCCCGCCAGTTGCCCGCCGAGCATCGTCGAGAGCTGCTGACCCTGCTCGGCCATGATGAAGCCGGCCTGGGTCGGGTTCACGCCGTTCGCGCCGAGCGTCTCGCGCAGGCGGCGCTCGTTCGCCATCGAGGCGCCGGCCGCGCCCTCCGAGAACGCGAGGCGCTCCTGCTCCGCGCCGCGGCGAATCTCGTCCTCGACGCCCATTCCGAGCCGCGCGTAGAGGTCGGGCCCGAACGACTGTTTCCACCCACCGGCCCCAATGTCCAGCGGACCACCACCCGTCAGGTCGCGGCCCCGATAACGCACCGTGCTCAGGAAGTCTCGAACGCTCATAGAACGATGATGTCCACGCCTACCTCGCGTTCGCCTTGCTCGACGACTTCGAGGCCGATCTGGTCGTAGTTTTCGAGGTGCACGTCCGTCGAGGACGCCCCTACGATATCCCCCGACTTCACACCCATGAAAGGCAAAGCCTGGACGATCAGCGAGAAGCTCGTATCCGAGGGCCTCAAAGACCCGATGTCCCGGAACTTGAACGGCGGCCCCTCGACGTAGTTGCCGCCCGACGGCGCCGTGCCCTTGGTGGCGAGCGCGGCCTCGTCTAGCGTCTCGTAGTCGTCGATCGACAGCCCCGCGCTCTGATCAGCGAAGACGAGCGAGGCGGTCGTTGGGGCCTCGTACTCGAGCCCCGGAGGCGCCGTCGCCACGAGACCCGCGGCGTTCCCTGCGAGGTGCGGAAACCACTGGGAAAACCTGCCGTTGAGCATGGGGAAGAGCTGCTTCTCGGTCCGACCGGTCGGGATCGAGAACGAGAACCCCTCGATCCTGGCGATGTAGTCGGCGGTCGGCACCAGGGGCCCGGACGTCGAGTCGTTGTCGAACGCCTGGAACATGACGGGGGGGTCCGTCTCGAATTCCTGCGTCACCTGAACGTCCTCGAAGAACACCGGGTCCGCATTCGACAGGATTCCCGTGAGGAGCGAGTTCGTCGCGTCCACGTTGTCCATATCGCCGTCGCGCGCGCGGTTCGAGCCCGGAGAGTCGCCCTTGTAGGCCGCGAAGACCGCGACCGGTGGGCGCCCGAACAGGAGAGGGATGCCGCGGATCACGATTCCGTACTGGACCTCCGTGATGCCGTTCCACGCCTCCACCTTGTCGCTCGAGGCCAGGTGACGCAGCCCCATGACGCCGAGCCGCACGCCTGGCGTGATGATCCGGTAGCGAACAGGCCCCGGCCGCGCCACGTAGTCGCGCGGGAGCGAGTAGCTCACCACGTCCCAGATGCGCCCCGGCCCGTCCTTGGTTCCCTCCGCCCACCTGTCGACACCGCCGGCCGGCGCGATCTTGAGCTCGATGGCCTCCTCCGACTGAGGCCATCGCGACACGAAGGCGTTGAGGCTGAACGGGTCGAGCTTGTGAGCCTCGATCGAGCCCGGCGCCAGCACCGCGCCGTCGACGGAGTTGGCCGGGAACCGAACGCCCCCGTTGGCGACTTCGCGAAGCTCGAGGGCAACCTGGAGCGCGAAGGACTCCAACGTCTGCTGGGCAACCTTGGAGTCCCACTCCTCCGGCAGATCGTCGAGCGTCATCGGAATGCCCGAGGCCGACGTCTCGCCGCTATTCACCACGCCTCCGTCGCGAACGGAAGCCACCTGGCTCGCAACCTCCGAGGCGTCCTCGGCGTCAGGATCGCCGGATGGGCGTGATAGGTTCACGTCCACGATGTCGGCGCCGGCCGCGGCGCCCAGGAGGTTGCCGTACTCCCCGCCACTCCAGTCCTGATCGGGATACCTCTGCGCGAGGAACGCCTGCGCTTCGGCCTCGCTGATGCGGCCGTCGCGCACGAGAAGGACGACGAGGTTCAGGTCCTGGATCGACTCGACACTCGTCGCGCGCGCCGCATCCAGAACGCCGGTGTCGTAGAGGTAGCCGGGAACGTCCACCAGAGGACTTGAGCGGCCCCCCTTGCTGCGCGGTCGGTTGTTGGCGAGCGCGACGTTTAGCCGCTTGTAAGCGCTCGCGTATTGCGCGATTTCGTTCGCGCGCTCGTCCTGCAGGTAGGGCACTACCGCACGTCCGCGTCCTGGCCGCGGAGCGCAATCTCCACCAGCTCCAGGTCGACGTCCGCGGCCGCGTAGTCGAGGTAGAACCGGAACTTCACTCTCCGGCCCTTGAGCTGGTTGATGTCGAGGCTCGCGTACCCGTACTGACCGGAGCCCGAGTCGAGCCTGTGCGTGCAGTCCAACAGGTCCGTTGCGTCGTCCATGTCGAGGAACGCCTGAACCTTCACCGATCCGTTTGAGATCGCGTGCACGAAGTCCAGGTAGCGGAAGCTCTTGCTGTTCTCGATGCGCCCAAGGTCGAGCCACCCCGTCTCCCAGTAGGCAACGCGGGGACCGATTCGGACAGGCGGGCTCGGCTCACTCGCCATCTTGACGGGAGCCGTGAGGTGGATGGCCGAGTTCGTCGCGAACAGCGCCGTTCCGTAGGAGTTCTGACCCCAGTAAACCGGGCATCCTCGGATGCCCTCCAACTGCTTGTCGATCGAGGTCCCGCCGATCGAAATGTAGCTGTTGCCCACGACGACTCCGCTCGAGCCGGGCGCGGTCACTCCCCAGATCGAAGAGTCGCCTCCGATCATGATGCGGCGCGTATCGCTCCGGTCCAGCCACACGACGAACCCCTCTTCGGTGCCGCCAATCAGGCGCTCGGTCCCGCCGCCAACTGGATTCACGACACCCAACGCCGTGACGTTGGGGTGCCGAAGCCTCCCGAACCTGTGGAGCGCCGGCATCTTCCGACCGGTTGACACACCCGACAAGGCGTTGTCGTACTCGGTCGTGATGCGCACTTGGGGGCTCTCCTCGCCGGCCGCCTGCAGCGCCATGACGTACTGGTTCCTGCGCTTGTTGATCGCCGCAGAGGCTCGGTTGAGCTCGCGCGCATCGACGCTCACCAGTCCGGTCCCGTTGAAGAATGCGTCGACGCTGTGAGCGATCCATGCCGGAGTGCCGGCGCCCGTGTAGACGTACGGCCCGCGAGCGGCGAGGCTGTAGAGCCGATCGTCGAGACTCTCGGCCGTCTGGTGCGCAGAGCACCCCACGGAGTTGGTCACTTCCTCGACCAGCGCGACCGCGCCGCGGACCACGATCTTCGCGACGTAATCGCCCTTGTAGACGATCAGCTTCCCCCGGTGCCCGCGCATCGCGCGGATAGCGTCGGCCCCACCCGCGTTGATGACGACGAGGTTCGTCGGCGGAACCGAGAACGGACTGGCGAACTGCGAGTAGGCGATCCCGTCTGGCTGCTCGCGGTCGCCGGCAATCCTCCCGTAGAACATCGCCCCCTGGCTGGACGCGACAACGTGACAGTCGGGCGGGTCGAGGTTGTCGAATCGAAGCGCCTCACCAAGAGCTAGCGGGTCGTCCGTCAGCCGGAGCTCGACCGAAGTCGACTCGTTGTCCGGGATGATCTTCTGCAGGAAGAACGCCGAGCCCCCTGGCTGCGTCAGGTAGACGCGGCGCTGAACCTGCTCGCCATCCACCGAGATCGGGAGACGCCGCAGCAACAGCCGCACGTCTCCGGCCGGGTTGTTCACGTCCTCCGCTTCCGGGACGACGGTCAGCGGCGGGCCTGGGAAGCTCGTGAGACCGAGAGTCGGGTCGTGGAACGCAACACGAACGAGGCGCCGCGCACGGAAGAGCGTGGGTTGCCGGATGTACTCGACTCGCAGCGGAAGAGCGTTAACGCTCGACTCCGTGCTGAGCGCCACCTCGAGCTCCTTGTTGGGCAACACCTTTGCCGTGACGTCCTGTTCGGACCCACCGGCCGCATAGGTATTCGTGTGCACCGACGCGAAGCAACTACCTCCCGCCGTGCGCAGCGGACCGGGGGCGGTAGCAGACGACATCAGAGCGTTCAGATCGTCAGACCCCATCTCGAGCGCGTCGTCGAGCGGAGGATCTCCGGCCGCGGCCTCGAAGATCACCGTGTTCGCGCTGAGCGAAGTGACGTGATAGGCGAAGGAGTCGAACTTCCCATCGAACGGCGTGATGCCAGTTGCCGGGTCGCGCGCCAGTTGCGAGCCGAACAATTCGATGTCGTACGGACCGGGGTCGGGCCTCGATGCGTTGTCGAAGTCGGGAGACTTAACGAGCGAGACCCCGCTGAACACCGCGCCTCCGTCACCAGAAAGAGAGCTCAGGTCTGGAGTCGATCCATCCAGAGCCTTCACCGTCACCGTGTCCGGGCTCGCGTCCGTCCAACCTGTGATGACGTACGGCTGCTCGAACCCCGACGTCACGTCGTCCGGGTCGAACCAGAAGAGCATCCCGACATGATCGGGGTGGAAGTACTGCGAGCTTGGAGTGATGACACCGGATGCGTTGCCGCTGAACGTGATGCCCGCCGAACTCTTGAGGGAAACCATGCCCGTCGCCGGTATGTTGGGCATGTCGCCGTCCCGGTAGTCGCTAGTCGTGAACGACACCGCCATGCGGCCGCCGGCCTTGTGCGACCACCACGGGCGCTTGACGTCCGTCGCCAGCTCCTGGTCGAGCTCGCGCACGACGAACAGATCCTTGCACTCGCCGGCCGCGTCATCCAGGTAGACGGAGTTGATCCAGTTCCCCTCGTCGGCGTCTCGTTCGGGCCAACGCTTGCGAACATAGAGGTAGTTCCAGTACCCGGCTCGCACGACCGGGACGTTGGTCGAGATCGAGACCTCTTTCTTCAAGTCCAGGTCGAACCATCCGAACACAACCTTCCCGTCGCGCACTTCGACGAAGGGTCCTCCGGCGTCCACACCTCTGCGCTGCGAGTAGAGCGGGATCCGCCCATGCGTGTTCCGCAGCATGAAGTAGCACTTGAACGCGAAGATGTCGCGGGAGCCACCGTCCGGGAACTCCCACGCCATTTCCTTGTGGTACGTCTGGCGCAGGAACCACGTCCCCGGGTTGTCGAAGTGGTACCGCTGGTCGGCCTGGTCCGCGCTCACATCGGCGTCCTGCAGGGGAGTGACGAAGCTTCCCGCCACATAGTCCGCGTCACCGACGCGCGGCGTGTTCCGAGCCAGGATCGGCTTTCGGATGATGTCGGCCACGAGCTTTGACGTCGGCGGAAGGAGCCCACAGAACCGAGCGCCCTCCGCGTCACCGATGAACGCCGGCCGACCTCCGTTCGCGACGAAGATCCGCTGGTTGTGCACGGCCATCGACGTCTGCTCTTCGCTTGCGCCCATGTCGTGCTTCATCGAAATGAAGGGATGCGACATGACGACGCCGAGCCCCACGGCCGAGGCCCCGATCCCGGTCTGAGCGTTCGTGGCTAGAGAGTCGCCGGCGTCAAAGCACAGGTGTCCGACGCCCTCCTGCAAGTCCGCGCGGAATCTAACGTCGTACTCCGGCACCGAGTAGTCGATCGCGAACGGGTCGTAGTTGGCACCGGACCCAGAACTCAGGTCGCGGCGAACGACGGCCACGCCAGCCAGGCGCCCCACGAGGCCGTCGACCACCCCCATTCTGTTTCCGCGCCGGATGATGCGCCCTCCGAGCTCGTCGATCAGGAACGTCGGGTTGTCCGGGAAGAGCTCCTCCATGCCCCGCGAGGCTCCGAGCCAGAGCTGGAACTGCCGGTCGGTCTCGGGCGTGTACTGCCCGGTCGTCACGGAGTCGATCCACGGGTTCGCGGAAGGCGAGGCGTTCGTCGATGCGTTGACCGTAACGGCGTCCCACGGAGAGTCACCAGGGCGGCGCTTGCCATGAATGAAGAAGCGCGGGTAGTTCGCATCCCCGAGAACGAACTCGATCTCGACGCGAAGGTGTACCCACTCTCCCGCGGGCACCGTCTCCTTGTCAGAGGCGATGTACTGACCGTGCTCCGGTGGGCCGGATCCGCCGCTGTAGCTCTGCGGAGACCCGATCCCGAACTCCTGGCGCCCGTTGTTGATCCTCCAGAACCAGCGCAGCTTCCGGTCGTTCTCGGTGTCCGACGCCGAGCCACCAGCGACGTCCAGGCCGTGCTCGACGCTACCGTGCCATGCGATCGTCTGAGTCCCCTCGACGGATTCCAGGTACACCCAGGCGTCGAACTGCCAGACCTTGTTGTTGGTCCCCGGCCCATAGATGAAGTCGGCGTTGCGGCTCACCTTCCACGCAACGTAGTCCTTCTGCCCGGGAAGGAAGTCCAGGCTACTGTTCAGATCGTCGGTCGGCCCTTCATCCCGCCATCGGTCGTCGACGTTGAACAGCGCTCCGCGCGCACTCGCGTAGACGTTCTCGTTCAGGTTCTTGAGGCCGAGGATCCGGTTCGCGCGAGGCGCGCTCAGGCCGCGCGTCCACATCCTGGCGACCCCCGCGATCGAGCCGCCCGCGACCGGAGAGAAGATCGAGAGGCCGAAGTTGCCCGTCACCGGAGCCCGGTTGAAGAACAGGTTGGGCACCACAACGGCGTCCGACGCCTTGGTGGTCCCGGGCTTGAACGGAACGCCGCCACCGAGGGCGATCGGCTTCCTCGAGATACCGTCACCGAAGGCCGTGTAGCCCACGACGCGGAAGGAGTAGGCCGTGACCGAGGTTGCGGTCGCCGTCCTGATCGGAGTGACCGTAGCGAGAGAAGCGCCGCCAGAGGCCACCGATCGGATGCCGTAGAACTCCTCCTGCCTCGTCGGAGCATCGCGCCCACCGCTCCGAACGAACTCGTCTCCGTTCACGAGCAGGTAGGTCCCCTGGATCCCCTCGCTGTCCTCCGCTGAGTCGACCGTGCTGAACGCCTGGTTCGATGAGGCCGTGACCGTCTGCGATCCCTCGACCACGTTCGCGACCTTCGAGTTGGGGGAGATCGCCTGCAGCAGATCGGAGGCTGAGAGCTCCCGCAGCGGCAAGCCGCGGCCGGCGGAGAGCTTGCCGTTGTCGTCGACGAGAGGGCTTCCGTTCGACGTGCCTATGGCGCCAGGCGCGGCCGAGGCGAACACGCGCACCTCGTCCACGATCATCCGAGCGCGCACCTCCGAGTATCCGAGCCCGGTCGGGTCGGCGCACCCACCGATCGTCACAACCGACCGCAACAGGTCTTTCTTGCTGATCGTGACGGCCGTAGGCGACGTCCCGAGGTTCTGCTCTTGCCCGAAGTACTGAATCTCGCCCTGCGCCGGGCTCACGCCAGCCGACGCCGTGGAGATGAGACCGACCGGCTTCCCGGCCAAGTAGACGTGGAACTGATCTTCCGTCCCAGTTGGATGCACTCCGATCTGGATGGTGACTGCGTTCCCCACCCACGGAGCGTCGGTATCGAACGTGAACCCATCCGTCGTGTTGTGCACGCCGTTCACGGGAAGAAGCGGGTCTCCCGAGTTGTCGGCCCCGTAGGAGCACAGCGCCTGGAACATCATGGGCGCGCGTGTCGGGTTCGCGCCGGAAGCCGATGTCCATATGGCCCGGTGCGTAAGCTGCATCAGCGGCTTCGGTGACGTGTGGTGCCCCGACTCGTCGGGAGCGCGAACGTCCCACGACGCCAGGCATGGCGCGTAGGAGCCGACCCTGCGACCGCTTTCGGTGGCGTGCGTGACCGACTTGCCGTAGATGGCCTCCGGCATCGTCACGGTGAGCTCGATGGCGAACCCGGCCTTGCCCGTCCTGAGAAGCTGCTGAAACTCGCGGCCGAACACGGGGTTGTCGGACAGGTCGAGCTCGATGGCCTCACCCTCGCCGGAAAGAAACAGGCTCTTGCGGCCGCGCGTGCCTCGATCAGATACGCCAAGTCCGAACGGCGCGAGGTATGCGTCGTTGCCGCCCACCAGCTCGCGCACCGTTCCGCCGCCGGCGTCGTCCATCGGCCAGTAGCTCGCGAGCGTGTCGAGGTCGGGCTCCGTCGGATCGTCCAGCTCGACGGTCGAGCGGAGGCTGAACTCTACGCGGTCGTCCGCGTAGTCACGCGGCGCGCTGTAGACCCTCACGTCTCCAATCACGAGGTCACGCTGGTTCCACCGGAACGCTTGGATCAGGCAGTAGGGTTGAGACGAGAAGGACCCCGAGAAAGCGGAAGCCCCTGTCGGGTTGTGCACCTGGAACTGCACGTTGCTCGAGTTGTGCGTCGACCCGCTGATGGTCATTACGCCGCCAGGCAACACGGCGTTCGCGGCCGACGAATCGCTGGTGAAGATCAGCCGATACCCGTTCAGAGCTTCCGCGTTCAAGATCGAACTGAGCGCGCCGTACCCGGCCCAGATCCCGGTCCATCCGAGTGGAGACGTCGTGACTCCCGCAGCCAGGAGGCCCGCCTGGTCGCACTCGATCTCGTCGGTGCCCGTGTAGTTGAACGTGAACCCGTAGGCCCCCGAGCCGTAGAGTTGCTCGGCCGTCAGGACGGATCGGTCAACCAGGCGGTGCCCGCCGTGCTCCATCGGAGCCGAGTCCATTCCGTACGGGATGTAGCCCTGGTCCCCCAGTGACGCCTGCCGATAGCCGAGCCCCCCGAACATCGCGTCCTTTCCCTGGTATCGGACGCCGTACTTGACGAGGTACTCGAGCGAGTCGGCCGGCCCCTTGTTCACCCAGACGCCGCCGCCGCCGTTGTTCATGCCGGGGGCCCACTCGAACGTCTCCAGGTTGTTGTAGTCCTCGACGACCTGGAAGCGCACGGCGCCGTCGTTGTTCCAGTCCGTCGAGATCACATCCGAGGCGTCGACGACGGATCCGCTGTCGAGCTCGAGCTGGACGGCAACGTGGTACGTTCGCCCCGGCTCGATGAACTTCTCGCACACGATCGAGCGGAGAGCCTGCGAGCCCGCGACCGCGCTCCCGTCGAGCCCACCGTCGTAGACGGTTCCGTTGTCGAGCCGATAGGCGAAGTCGTCGGCGCTGTCCTGGCCCCAGGCCGGCGAGTCGAGCCACATGAAGCACAGGGCGTACGGGCTCTGTCGCGGCAGCTCCTTGGGCGGGTTCGCCTCTCCGTAGAGGTCCGCCAGCCAGTAGAACGGCGACCGTGAACCGGCGTTCGATGAGTTCTTCGGGGCCGCTCCCGTGTTCACGATCGCGAGCGCCCAAGACATCGGGGACGTGCGATCGCCGCCCTTCTGCAAGATGCACACGCAGTCGTCCAGGGCCTCGTTCGCACCGTAGTTCGCGCGGAGCGAGTCGTTGCCCGAGGTCTGGCTCGCTCCGTCTCCGAAGTGAAAGCCGGGCAAGAGGTCGACGTCCTCTGGCACCTTGAAGCTGACCTTGATCTCGAAGCTCCTCCCCCGGGCCGTGTGATAGCGACCGGACGGGAACGTGCCTTCGCTCTTGAAGAGTCCGCCGATGTCCGACTTCTCGCTGTAGGGGAAGAAGACGTAGTTCCGCAGCGGGACGGACCGCAGCGACGAGTCCGAGCTGTTGATGCTCGTGGAGAGCGGGGAGAAGCCGGGGTCGACGCTCGTGCGCACCGCGCTTCGCGGCGCGACCTGGTTGTTGAACTTGAGGCACCCGCCCGACGAGTGCACCGAGTCCCGATCGAACTCTACGTTCTCACAGTCCGGTGTCTCGTTGGCCGCGATCGCCGTGGGGTGCCGAGAGTCGTTGAGCCCGCCCGCGAGGTTCGTCAGCCGCTCGGGCTCCCTGTAGTGACTCTTCGGCATGGATCATCGCTTCTCGCGATAGCCGCCGATCCAGAGACCGAACGAGGCACCCTCGCCGTTGCTGTAGTTGTTCGCGGACTCGGCAGCGAACAGAAGCCCACCTGGAAGACGGGACTCCACGAGGTACTGGCGCGCGTCGCCGTTCTCGAGAGGCAGGACCAATCCCGCCGTCGTCGACTGGTCTCCGAAGTGAGGCTTGAACTGCATCGCCTCGGCGTCGTTCTGCGAGCCGAGAGAGCTCGCCCACAGAAGCTCGGCCTCGGGATATCCGAGGTCTCGAATGCCGTTCAGCGTGCCGGCGAAGTTGCCCCCAGTGACGGCGAACAGAGAGATCGCCGCGTAGTCCGCGGCCGCCTCCGGCGTGAACCGGATGCGCCCAGCCGTTGCCGAGCCCTTGTAGCTCACGACACGGAACGTCTTGCCGTCCAGCGTGAACGCTTCGCCAGCCGCAGGGGGTCCGCTGGTGACGCCTGTGATGTTGGCTTCGAGAATCGGCGCCAGGGCGGACTCCCAGGCGTTGGCCGTAAGGTTGTTCAGGTCGACCGTGCCGCCGAAGTTCGATGCGTCCACCTCGAACGAGTTGTGCTTGGGGTACACGAGGACTCGCGTCAGCGCCCCGGGATTGGTCGAGCTAGCAATCGTGAATCCGCAAGTGAGCGTGGCTTTCTTCATGGCTACCCCAGTATGTCGATTGCCGGCGCGTCGTCATAGGTGCTAGACGTCGCCCGTCTCCGGTTGGTGCGAATGAAGTCGGGCTCTTGCCCCTGCCGCGGCTGGATGTGCTGCAGGTAGTTCACCCACTCCTCGTTGAGCTCGCCGGCGATCGCCCGCAGCTCGTCGTTGTTGCCCTTCGACTCCCAGCAGGCACGGCAGACGAGCAGGATGAGCAGGCGGACGTGCTCTTCCGCGATCTCCGTCTGGAACTCGTAGGTGTCGTTCGCGGCCGGCGGAACCGGTAGGGCCTTGTCGAGCGTCAGGAGCGTGTAGAACTTCGAGGCGTCCTCGTTCCGGTGGCTGCTCGCCGTCACGCGCGCGATCGCGCCGCTGATGATGTGCGTGGGGCTGTCGGTTCCCGTCAGCTCGACGATCGCGTTCCGGTACGAGTTGGCCTCCGTCTCGTTCGGGAACTCCGCGTCCTCGTCCGGTTCCATGTAGAGCTGGATCGTCCCCGAGACGCCCGTCGACGGCTTCCCCACGGTCCCGCGCGTCATGCGAGCCGGCAGCTTCACCGTGTCGACCTGGAGATCAAGGGCGTTCGCGTGCCGCAGCCGAAGCGTCGTGTTGGCGACCATGTGATAGTTCGGCCCGCCGCGCCCCGAGGTCCGCCTGTCCGCCGGCTGGATGAAGTCGGGCTCCGGCTGCGAGTCGGTCGCCTGCTCTCGAACGCCGGCCACGCGCATCGACCAGGTGGGCAAGATGTAGTCCCACACGTTCGAGTGCACCTGGATCGCGTCTTCCTTGGAGAGAAGGACCGCGCAGTTGTGGAAGCCCTGGTCGAGCTCCATTTGCTTTCTCACGAGCCCGCGGATCGTCCTGTTCGCGTGCCGCATCAGCACGCCGTCGTCCCACCGGACCTTCGCGCTTCCCGACAGATCGTCGGGGTCGTCCAGCATGTCGCGCACCTCGAGCAAGAACTGGGTCACGTTCATGCGTCGGCGCCCCCCCTGCATTTGGTACTGCAGGAACTTGTGTGCCGGAAGCGGGTTCTGAGAAGGCATGTCACGTCGGGATCACGAGCTCCTTCGGCCGGCGGATCTTGTCGCGCATGAGCCGCCCCTCGCGCAACGCTCGGCGCATTTGGCCGACGGCGTTCTTCCGACCGGGACCGCTGGCAACGCGGTTCTCGGTGACGTACCGGAGCCACTCCAGGCCCTCGTCTCGCGCCTGCTTGAGCCGCGCCACCGTCTGGACCTTCGCCGCCATCTCCGGGTCTCCCATCGACTCGTTGATGACCGCGACGTTCGAATCGGAGGCCGTGCAGTTCGTCCACGACCAGTCGATGCTTCTGAGGTGCTGCAGGAGCGGCTCGGCAGGATCTACCGGGCCGCTCCAGTTCAGCACATGGTGCAGACGGCCAGACTGAGAGCCGACCTCCTGGACGACCCAGTGGCCTTCGGCCCAGTCGAAGTGGATGCGCAGCCGGTGGTCCAGCTCGCGCAGCCTCTTCTCGATACGCGCCTGCGCCGTGGGGTTCGTCACTTGCCCCTCTGGACGATCGCTCGAAGCTGCTTGGTGCCATCGTAGGTGCTGGACGACACGTCGATACCGCTGCTGTTCTCCCCGACGGTGATCGTCGGAGACGCGATGATCGCTCCGTTGAAGTAGACCGTCGACACGGCCTCCGCCGACAGGATGTTCATGGGGAGGCCGATCACGTTCCCCATGCCAACCGTGTAGTCGTCGGAGCCGGTCGCGCCGCTGACGTCGACGGTGACAACCTTGGTCACCTGCGCGAACATCTTCTTCCCGGAGACCGTCTGGCTTCCCCCGCCCGGAGTGGGTCGGAAGACCTCGCTGATGGCCTTTCCGGTGGCGGAGATTCCGTAGACGGTGACGTACCCGGAAACGACCGAGCTGTTGGTGTCGAGGAGCGTGACCTCGACGTTCCGGGGGATGTCAGGCTGCCCAGCGAAGGACGATACGGTCTCGTCCTGGAAGTCGCGCACCGCAAGAATGCGGTCCACGTCGATCAGCGCGGGCGCCCCCATCTCCACGAATGAGGTGATGTCGAGTTCGGTGTCGGTAACAGGCATGGGATTGATGGGGGTTGAAAGGTGGAGGTGGGGGCCGCGCCATGACGAAACGCGGCCCCCGAGGGAGGGAGATCAGTTCTGGAGATCCACCAGGTGGAAGCCCGTGCGCTGACGGCAGTCGACGCCGACGGTGCAGCGGTACTTCATGGCGAGCTGGTAGTCCTCGTCGTCCTCGAGACGCTTCCACTTCTGCCCGTTCCAGTCGACGTAGCTCAGCGGAACCTTCTCGTAGATGCGGGCCTGGTCGATGTCCATGCCCTTCACGCGGTTGTCGTAGGCGTTGCGGTCCTTGATCCAGGGAACCCCGTTGAAGTCGAGCGACTTGTGACCGCCCGCGAGATCCTGGGTGTTGTTGAACCGCTTGTCCTTGACGAGCGTCTTGAGGTAGTCGTTGTAGGGACCACCGTTCGAGAGGAGGAGCTTGACGTCGGCGTTATTCCGACGCTCCGCCTCCCAGATCGCATCCTGCAGGATGTCTTCCGTGATCGCGCGCTTGACGCCGGCGTTCGAGCGAACAACCGCCTGGTTGTACTCGTTGCCGGATGCCGTCGCGTCGAGACCCTGGAAGCCGACCCCGCCCGCGGTCGTGTCGCCGTCGGCGCCGGTCTGCCCCACCGCGAGACCGTTGCCGTCCGCAATGTTGGCGTCGGAGAGGATGCCTTCCCAGCCCATCGGCTCGTTGCGATAGGCGCAGTCCTTGAGCGCGTAGCTCGTGTTGATGCCGGCCGTGCGGCACACCCAATCGCCCGTGGCGATCGCAGTGTTTCCGCCGGACCCCGCGGTGAACGCATCCACCGTGAAGGTCGTGTCGGACGGAACCGTGAGCACGGTGGCGTGCGTGAGGCTCGTCCCGTCGGGCTGCATGAAGGCGAGCTTCATGCCGGGACGAATCCAGCGCGTCGGCGCCGTGTCACAGGTCGCCGCACCCTCGATGTCCTGGTTGATCTCCACCGTCACCGTAAGAGACGCGACCGATACGACTTCGCACAGGCGACCCGAACCGTCGCTGTGAAGCATCCGGTTCTGTTCCTGAATGATGTCGTCGATGAGACCTTCGAGCTCGAACGTCACGAGGTCCACGTACGCGGCCGCGTCCTTGCGGGCGTCGTCGTAGGTCTCGCCGTCGATGAGCACGCGCGCGAACACCGTTCGCGTCATGAAGGTGTGCTGGTCCGCGCTCTGGCTGCCGGGGTCGGCCAGCTTTCCGCGGTGACCCACGGCGCTGATTCCCTCGTTGCGGCCTTTGCGAACCGGGTACGTCACGAACTTGCCCGCGATGTTCTCCGACGTCGAGGGCATGAGTGACCACAGGACCGCGCTGTTGTTTCGCGCGTCCACGATGATGGGCTGGAACCAATCCGTCACCAGGTGATCGTGGTAATCACCGGAGTAGATTTGTCCGCCGCCGTCTGCGATAGGCATGTCGTTTGCTTCCTAGCTTGCGCCGGGTGTTCCCGGCGTCTCCAAGAACTCGATGAGCTTGCTCTTGAAGTTCCTTCGCGCATCGCTGCCGCGCTTCGACCAGTCCTTGTAGCTCGGCGTCTCGACGTTTCCGCCTTCCGAGAGTCCAGGGGTTGAGGACGAGGTGGGCATCGGTGCACTTCGAGCCGACCGGTCGCGTTGCTGCCGGTCGGCGTTGGCCTGCTCTTCCTGCATCGCCTTGAATCGCTGGGCGACCGCCTCCAGAACATCCTTCGGGGCGTAGTTCTTGCCCTTGATGCTCAGGTGCGACATCACTTGCGCGGTCGCAAGCTCTTGCGCGGCTTCGCTACCAGCGAACGAGGGATGGTTCTGAACCAGGCTCGTCACTTCCGTCAACAGAGACTTCTTCTCGCCCTCCACCTGGAGTGACTCGAGCCTCTGCCTCATCGCCTGAATCTCGCCCTGCATCTCTCGACGCACGGCTTCTACGTCCGGGGAAGGGCCGTGATTGCCGATCGGCGTCGGGCCCCCGTCGTCTGTCGGATCGTCGTTCAAGCGTTGATCTCGTGGCGCCAGCCGAGCGCGGATCTCGGCGGCTGTAAGTCCGTTGTTCATGCCCGACACCACCTGGTCGAGCACCTCGAGCCCGGCCGGGTTCCGAGCCGCGGCCTGGCTGATGTAGTCGAGCGCCTGCAGGCGCCCGGCGCGCTGCTCGACCTCGGCAAGCCGTTGCTTCGCGTCGGCCTCGATCTGCCGCGCGCGCACGGCCGTCTTGAGGTAGTCGTTGATCTGCGACTCCTGCACTTCGACTCGCCCGCCGGGCAGCCCGTCCTCCTCCACGACGTAGGTCTTGGGCGTCGGGGGCGTCTCGGGCGTCTGGGGCTTCGGTTTCTCGTTGGGCTCAGGCATGGGTCGTCTCCGGCTCTACCATCGAGCCGCTCTCCTTGGAAGTGATCAGCATGGCTCCGGTTTCGCGATTGATCGCGCAGACGTATCGGCTGTGCGCCGACGCGATCCGCCAACCACCTTCGATCGGGCTTCGCTTGAGCAGCATGGGGATTCGGAGCCCGACCTTATGGCAACACTGGCACCAAATCGACTGCTCGTAGTGCGGCTCCGACTGCTTGCGGTACGCCGTGTACCACTCGGTGTCGGGCACCGCGCGCCCCCGCGGATCGCTGGAGAAGAACATCCCGAGGCCGTTGCAGCGCCGGCAGAGCATCGCCCAGGCGTGCTTGAGGTTGAAGTCCTCGTCGATCTTCGCCTTCACCTCGAGCGTGCTCTTGGCCCGCAGGCTCAGCAGGGCGTCGGCCGCATCGCTCGAATTGTCGTTCTCGAGGATCTCGTCGCGCGCCGCCTGCACCAGCTCCTGGATGTCCTCGGGGCCCTTGGGGGGAGTCTCGGAGTTCCCCTCGCCCTCCAACAGCTCGAGGTTCTGGGCCTTCTTCTCCCCCTTCTTCTGCTCCTTCGCCTTCTTCCGCGCGCGCTCCTTGAGCTGCTCTCGCAGCTCGGCCGCGTCCTTCTTCACGTCCTCCGTGTCGGACTTCGGGGGCCGATCCCCCAGTCGTTGATCTACTTGCTTCTCATCCACTACATGGCTCCTTGTCGTGCCGGGGCTGATGGGGTTCCGGTCTCGCCGGGAGTGCCTTGCATCCCTTGGGCGAGCTCCTGCGCTTTCTTCATCATGTCTCCGAGCACCCGAACGTGCTCGTTCCACAGGCCGAGCACCACGTCCTGCGAGATGCGGTCGAGGTTCTCGTACTCCGCGGTCTTCATGAAGCTCGAGAGGACTGCCGCGAACACCTCGTGGTCCTGGAACGGCCGCACCGGGTATCCGCCGGCCAGAGCCCACTTGAGCGGGTCGTTCACGATCTCGTCGATGGCGCGCTCCGCCGCCTGTTCGTCGAGCAGCGTCTCGTCGATCATCGAGTCGCTGCCCCCGAATCGGTAGGACTTGAGCACTTCGCGCCGCTGGTGCGGGTCGTTGAGGTCGATGACCTGGAACTGCAGGAGGTCGATGATCTCCGCTCGCCGCAGTTGTTCCGACTCCATGATGGACGGCTCTCCGGTGATTCGGAGGTCGGTGCAAATGTCCGCGCGCCGGAAGTACTGAACCATCGTCTCCTCGTTCGGGCCGACGTACTTCATCACGCGGCTCCCCGAGTAGTTCTGCTTGCCGAGCAAGAGGAGGTTCCGACCCACCTCGCGGTCGACGCGAATCGAGCCGCGCGCGGGCTTCGACAGGTTGCGGTTCTTCTCCGCGAACATCGCCTGGATCGCGGCCCCGGAGCGCAGTTGCCCGGGGAGCGCGTCGTCGGGGGAGTGGTTGCTGGAGATCACGTCCATTTCGCGAGCACATGACCCCGCGTTCTCGGCCACTTCCTTCGGCAGACTCGGCGGCTCCCCGAAGATCAGGCTCCCGAGCCCCGTGGGCTTGTAGGAGTGGACGGAGCCGGGCGCGATCGTGAAGCGGCCCGTAGGAAGACCCCAGGACTCCGGCACCAGCATGAACGGGTGTCCGTGCACGTTCTGGTGCTCGATGATCGTCGCGCGCGCCTTGTTGTACTGGAACTGGGTAGCGGTCAACTGCTCGACCATGCCGAGTTGGATGAACCGGCCGCGGAACGGCCACCAGTCGACCTTGACGAACGGGTAGTGCATCCCGTCGCGGGCAAGCGCCGCGTACGGAGACGGCCCGTTGACGAGCGCGCGCCCGCCGACGAGCGCGACGTAGCGGCCGCTCCAGTTGTTCGTGCGCTTCGGCTTCTCCCAGTACTGCGTGAGCCGCGCGCGCGGAAGCCGCGTCGATCGCCTCGTGTTCTGCGTTCCGAGCCCCTGGACGCCGGAGGACAGGAAGGTGAGGGCCTCCTCGTACCACGCCGTTCCAACGAGGTCGGTCTCCTCCTCGACGTCCCACGCTGTGTCACCGAACCGCTGGACGAGAGCCTCGATCGAGACGCTCCCCGTGGTCGCGAACCACTCCAACTCGTCCATCTTCGGGGTCCGGTTGTTCCAGTCCCAGAAGGCGTTGAACGGGTTGACGGTCTCCACGTCCACCTCGCCCAAGAGCTGGTCCTTGTACCGACCCTCGGCCTCTGCGCGGCGCATCTCCTCTTCGCCAAGGCCGGTGATGACGTTCGAGTGGTTCTCGTCGTCGTAGTACTCGCGGATCGTGTCTCCGATGTCCGGGTTCCACCACGTCTGCAGGAAGCCCGAGCCGCAGATCGCCGCGTCGACAACAGCCAGTTCCTTCTCGGTGGCGTAGTCCGTCACCTCGAGCTGGTGCGCGGCGATGCGCGTCGACACCCTCGCGGCCTTCCTTCGCTGGCGGGTGTCGTTCTCGGGATAGACCTTGAAGCTGGCGCTCGACGAGATCACCTTGTCGACGGCTCGGTTCACAGCCGGAAGGATCATGTTGGCGCGGTACTGCACCGAGTGGTCGCTTCCCGGCTGTGTCGCGCGAAGCCGCACGCCGTCCTGGTGGAAGTTCTGCTTGCCGACGAAGTAGGCGTAGTCCTTGAGGCACTGCTCCTCCCACGCCTGCCGTTCCGGGTGGAACGACTTGGGGTCGACGCGCTCCATCACCCTGTTCAGGGCGTAGTCGTCGCTCCAGTCGGCGGGGATTCTCTGATGCGCCATTACTGCGCCGGCGGTTCGTAGGCTCTCGCTGCGCCGTTCGAGCGCGTGAACACCGCGCGCTCGATCTCTTCTTCGGTCGGCTGCCGCCCTCGAATCACGTCGGGCTGCATCATCGCGCCGGCCAGGTGCATGAGCTTGGTTTCGAGCTCGCGGTTCTGGGAGATCAGGTGGAGGATCACCCGAAACAGGAGGAGGAACCCCGCCAGGCTGATGATGCAGACCGTCAGGAAGGCCGTGAGGTCACTCCACATGCCACACGCTCTCGAACTGGCCCTTGGAGAGCACGGCGATGTCGTCGCCGGTCAGGACGTGATAGCAGCCGTTGACGACGAGGCGCATTCCCTTCGGCGTCGGCGCCAGGTAGGTCGGTCCGCGCGGGGTGACCTTGCTCTGGACCCAGCCCTCGAGCGGCTCCATGCCGTGCTCCCAGTAGAACGCCTCGATCTTCTGCTCCGACCGGTAGGTGCGGATCTGCACCTTCGGCTCACTTCCTTCGGAACCCTCGCCCCCTTTGGACTCCTTCTTCGCCTTCTTCGCCTTCTTCGCCTGAGCCATTGTGCCTCCTCAGTCGCCTGTTTACACCGAAGACGAGTTCCTCGGCGGCCTTGTCCTCTGCCTCCCATTCATCCCACATCCGGTCCTCGTCCGTCAAGCGCTCGACGCTGGTAGGTGCCTCGAAGATCCCCGACGTGTACCCCGCGTCCCGGGCTTCCAGGGTGAGCGCGTAGGCGATCACCGTGTCGTCGTGGTCCTCGTGGACGATCTGACCCTTCTCGTTCAGTTTGATGCCGCGGGCCTCGTGGAGCAGGATGGGGCAGTTGATCTCGTACTCCTCCTCGAGCGCCACGCGGACCCTGTTGAAGAGCATCGGCCGCGTGCGCACGTCGGTTCGATAGCCGAGCTTCTTGGTCTCCTGGCGCTGCACCTGGTCCTGGTGGATGCGCCGGTAGAGGTTCGGGTAGCCCAGGAGCATGGCGTTGTTGGCGGCCGTGAGCCCGTGCGCTGACCCCCCGGTCTCGAAGCAGATGAACGCCTCGTTGTAGGCGTAGCCCAGCAGGCAGCAGCAGAGCGCCCACTGGTTGGCGTCGATCAGGCCGCGCCACCGCGCGCACATCTTCATCGTCTGCGACTCGATGACGTACGCCACGGCGTAGTCACCACCCCGGATGCCCTCGCTCGAGTCGACACCCATCGCGTAACGGAGGCTGGGATCTGGCTCGTACCAGATGGCGAGCTCGCCCTTCGGGTCGTCGATGAAGACCGGATCCACAGGTCACAGCTTCCTGGGGCTGCGCTGCACGAGTCGGTTGCTGCGGTCGGATGGCCGGATCGGAATAATGGGCTGGGTGTTGTCCATGTCGATCAGGGTCCCCGTCATCACGGGATCCGGCAAGGCCCGGCTCAGCAGGCGGATCCTGTCGAGGTTGAAGAACGGCCGACCGGACGCCTTGAACGCCTCGTCCGGGTCGGCCGGGTACTGCTCCATGAACTCGTCCCAGTCCCCCCCGAGGTCTTGCGCGCACGTCTGCCGGCGCCACCAGAGCTGGTCGAAGTCGAGCCCGAACCTCTCGATGAGCGCCTCCTCGTCGGGCGTGAGCGTGTCCCGGATGCGCTCCATCAGGTCCTGCGGGAGATACCCGGGCAGGTACTCGCCGCGCCCTTGCTGTTGCGACCATCGGTACTCGTGGTGCTCCCACCAGGCGACGAAGATGGCCACGTTGCCGCTCTCGTGCACATAGCCGTCGTTCTGGGCGTTCCAGGCAGCCCAGAAGAGGTTGCGGTACCAGCCGGTGTCGCCGTTCGCCGTCGACTCGTTGTAGATTTCGGTGCCCGGGTACTTGGCGACCGTCGAGAGCAGGCCCTTGGCCTTGCGCTCCGCGTCCTTCCACCGGCTCGTCTCGGTGAGGTGCAGGAAGGTCGACGTGTCGCCGTGACCGGGCTCCTCCACCTCGGCGGAGTCCGTGTCGATCGTCGAGTGAATCGGCTCCCCGATGCGGATTTCGTGCCTCGACCCGTCGATCGCCAGGTCCCACTTGGTGCCGTCGAGCCGTTGAAGGTGGCGAACCATGCCCTTCATCATCGCGAGCACCTTGCGGCTGATGTCCTTCCGGTGCGCGATCACCTGGGCGTGCTTGTTCTCGCCGCGGACGCAATGCTCGAAGGCGAGGCCCTCGACGTAGGTGGAGAACCCGATCCGCCGAGGCTTGAGGATGATGATGCGCACCGGCATCCCGTGCCTGATCATCCAGAGCCGGCCGGCCTCGAGCCGTCGCTGGCCGAAGTTCGGGACGAGGTACACCATCCCGCGCTCGTTGTCCTTGTGCAGAATCTTGACGTGCGCCTGGATCCAGCGCCTCGCCGGCACCTTCCGCCATCCGGGCAGCCCGCGGTTGCGGTCCCAGAGGTGCGCGAATCGGTAGTTCTCCTGGACCCGGAAGTCCTTGCTGTGGAGCTGGATGCTGGCTTCGATCTGCTCGAGCTGGTCCTCGGGCGGAGGCGCCAGAGAGTCGGGATCCCAGATCATTCCCCGTAGGGGTTGTAGATCCGCTTCCGCAGCGTCCAGTAGTTGACGCCGAGCTCCTCGGCCACCTGGCGGATCGTGAGCCCGTCCTCCCGCCGGCGCTGGGCGAGCTTGAGGTGCTCTTCGGTCAGCGCGCGGTCACACCGTCGCTTGGCGACGAGGAGCTCGGCGTGCTCGTCGCAGAGCCGCACCTTGCGGACGCGGACGTTCTCTTCGGTCTCGCAGACGGCGCACTTGTGGGCTTCGGCCATGTGCCCCGTAGTACCCGAAAGGCCCGCCGCGCCGCGAGCAAAAACCGCGACCGGCGGCCGAAATTGCTCGCTTCGCTCGCAGACCCCTGAACTGGAACCGTTCTGGGGCCTCGGTCGCTTCGCTCGCGCGCCTGACGGCGGCTCACTCCCTCGGCCTTGCTCACGGCCCCCCCTACCCCCCAGGGCTTGACGATCCCCGGAGGACGTAGCGGAGGGGTGGCCCAGCAGGGTTACTTTAGCGCCGCTTGCCCTGCGTGCCCGGCGTTACCCGGGGTCCCCTTCGGCGTTGCACCAAGCCTTGCGGCCCTTGAGGCGACGGATCGCGGTGCGGGTCATCCACCTGTTGGTGAGCCGTGGATGTGCCTGCTCTGGTCGGGACCGTACCCCGGACTTCGGCCGCGGTCAAAAAAAAAGGACGTCCCGGGCCAGCGGGACGTCCAGTCGGATCCATGACCGAGCAGGCTTGGATCCAAGGGGGCCGTAGTTTCCCCCAACGGGTTCCTCCAGGCAAGCCCTACCCGGCTTCTTTCCCTCCGCCCCGCAGGTAATCGAGCTTCTGCTCGAGGTGCGCGTCGTTCTTGGAGTTGGCGCGCAGGCGCTCGGCGCCCTCGGTGGCGCGCGAGGCGTTCGGGACCTTCGGCTGGTAGGCCGGCGGCTTCGAGGCGCCCTTGATGACTCCGTGGGTGTTCCCGAGGAGCTTGGCGGCTTCGAGCCTGACGCGGGGGTCGTCGGTGGCCTTGAGCATGACCTCCATCGAGACGCGCTCGACGAGCTCCTTGGCCTCGTCCTCGTCGAGCCTCCGAGTCGTCTGGATGAGCATGAGCTCCCGGATGCGGGCCTCGGTCTGCTTCTCGTCGGAGCTCTTGTCGTCGTCTTGCGGCATGAGAAGGGCCTCGAGTTCGGGTGAGCGGTCGGGGAGCAAGGGGCTCGGGAACATGGCTTCCCGAGCCTCCTCGCGTTTGCGAGCGATGGCCGCCCGCTTTCGAGCGCGGCCGCGCTGGTTCACCGGAGCTTGGGCGTGGCCGTCGACTTCGACGAGGTGTGGACCTTGCTCTTCGGTGACCACTTCTGGCGCTTGGTCGCGCCGCCCGTGGTGCGCGGCTGGCTGGTGCTTGCCGTGAACGGCCCTCCCTTGCGGGTTGCCCCGAAAGAGCCGGAGGGCACGCGCCCGACGCCGAGCTTCTGGCCTGCGACCTTCACTTCGAGTGGGCCGAAGACTTCGGCATCCGCCCGGACTTGGTGCCGGCGATGCCGGTTCCGCCGGGCGGCGACGTCTGTTCGCGGGTCGCGCGCGAGGCGCTGCCCTTGGACTTGGTGTTGGCGCCGACGTTGTGGCCGATCGACGTCGCGGTGCCGGCGTGCGGGCCGTCGCCGCGGGAACCGGACTTCTGGGGGTGTCCCTTCATAGGAATGTCCTCGTGCTGTTGGTGTCTCGAGACGGGCTCAGGGCCCTGCAACACTCCTAGGATGCGCGCCGAACTTCTCGATGTCCACGGTTGACGGCCGAGCGTGTATCTGCGAGCCTTAGCAGACCCTTTTCGGCACCAACAAGGAGATGCCATGCAAGAGAAGCTCGACAACTGGTTCACTTACCACTCGCCCGACGACCACACGGAAGGCCCTGCCGCCGTCACGCAGCGCTACGGGCGGCTGCGCGCGGCCGGCAAGGCTTTCGCGGAGGTGATCGTCGCGGAGACGCCGCCTTCGGCCGACCAGTCGGATGCGATCCGCAAGGTTCGCGAGGCCGTGATGACCGCCAACGCGGCGATCGCCTGCGAGGGTCGCTGATGTCCGAGTTCAGCACCACCCAGGTCCCCGTGACCGACGAGATGCGCGACCGCGCGCGAGCTCTCGTCCCCCTGATGAAGCGCGGCAACCCCCTGATCCGGTCGGCTAGCAACGTCTTCTACGTCGCCTTGTGCGAGGGGCTCTCGAAGCTCGAGGCCGTTCACACCCAGCCGTCCCCGCGGTCGACGGAAGAAGACTGATGGAGAACGACTACGCGATTCGCCAGTACGAGGAGGCGTGCGGCCTTCTGCCCGAAGAGTGGGCCGTTGACGACGAGCACTCGCTGGTGGATCGCGTGGCGGACTTGGTGCGCGACGTACAGAAACTCGAAGGACGTCGCTGCAACATGGGACACCACAACGCGCTACCGCTCAAGTTCTGGGACTGCCCGACTTGCACGGCAGAGCTTCGGGTAGGACTGCGGGCCGAGCGCGACGTCGCGCTAGCCAAGCTCGCCAGCGCCGAGTCCATCCTTGCGGCAACCGCAGACCGGCTCGGCGTGGCCCTGCGGGAGGTTGGCATCTTCTGGTGGGACGGGAGGGGCTATAGCGAGTCGCTTGCGGTTCGCGACGGCATCGTTGCGCTCTATGACAAGGGCTCGGAATGGCGGCAGGAGGCCACCAAGTGGAAAGACGCCTTCGAGTGCGAGGCGGCCAAGCTCAAGGATGCGGAGGAGCAGGCGGACTCGCTCGCGGACTACCTGAACGCCGCCGAGGCCCGCGTGCGCGAGCTGGAGGAGGCAGAATCCATGCTCAAGATTCAACTGGGACGGATGACCGCAAAGGCCTCCAACCAAACTGTCGAGCTGCGAAAGCTGCACATGAAACGACGCGACATCGAGCACAAGGACAAGGCGCTCACCAACGCACGCGAAGCCATCGCCGCCGCCCAAGCCGAAGCCGCATCGTGGAAGGCCAAGGCGGAGGCAGCAGAAAGCTCGGCAAGTGTGGCCTTCGACTGCCACAATCGCCTGCTATCCGAGATGGACGAGCGGCGCAGGGAGTGCGTTGACCTCCGCGCCCAGCTCCAGGCCGAGCGTGAGCGAGTGAGGCGCCTGGAGGAACAGCTGGAGGCCCAGCAATGAAGGTGCGCATCTGGTTTGAGCTGGAGGGCGACGAACCCTGGGTGGTTACCGCTTGGGACGAGCAGTCCATCGAGTGCAACCCCGAGGGCTGCCAAGCGGACGTAGCCAAGCACCCCGACGCCAAGCCCCTCGACGTGACCATTCCCGACGAGGCTATCCAGGCGCTCTTTGACGTGCCGGTGGTGGACGGGGAGGTGGGGTGATGGGGTGGGAAGACACATCAGCCGCGCCGTACGGTTCGGAGTTCGACGAAGAGGACGAGGACGAGGAAGAAGAGCATGAGCACGAGAAGAGCATGAGCACGAAACAGACAGGCCCGATGTTCCTGCTCCACAGCCCGCGTTCCGACCTTCACGGCTACGAGTTCACTGACGAGGCCCACGCGCAACGCTGGATTGACCAGGACATCAACGTCTTCTCCAAGAAGCCCGCCCGCTGCCACGTCTACGAGCGCCTTACCAACAAGCGCCGGTGCGCGTGCTGCGGCGAACGCCACTATAAGCCGGGCAAGTCGTTGCGCCGTCTGGTGCCGCGTACGCCCAGCGACGACGAGCGCGCGGAGTGGGGAGCGAAGATGAAGCGGCTGCGAGAGGAGTTGTCGAAGCGATGAGCACGAAACAGCACCGCGAACAGTTCAATAGAGACGGCGCGTGGCTTCGGCGCGCACGCAAACACTACGCGCTCCTGACCCGCTCGTGGGTTGATGATGAGGCCGAACCGAGAGCGTTCCTTGCCCGGTTATACGTGGTTGCAGAGAGAGCGCAGGGGCACGGCCTGTACTCCGAGCGCACCTGTGTTCGGCAGGTGATGTTCGGCTTGCTGACCAAGTGGAGGCAGAGTGACCAGATGTCCTGGTGGCCTTGGATGCACTCCGATAAGCGCAGGGCCTCGCTTGTGGACTGGAGCATCAAGACGGCTTGGATTCGAGATGACGCAAGAAAGGTATCGGCATGAGCACGAAACAGGACTGGACGCCGGAGCCGGGCGACTACCGGCTGGTCTTGACCGAGCACGGATGGACGTGGGAGGGGTGTCCCGCCAACGACGCCGGTCAGAAGACCGTCGAGTGGGCATCGGCATCGTTGCGCGCCCTCGCTGGCCTGAACCCCGAGGGGGTGGCCGAAGCGGTGGCGGCGCTGCGGTGGGTGATTGATGCGGCAGAGGAGGGCATCCCTGAGGCGGCCATTCTCATTGCAGCCGAGAGAGCCCGAGATGCGCTGGAAGGGCTGGGGGTGGAGCCGTGAGCCTCCCTCGCTGGACCGGTAGGCACTCGCCCGTCCTCCTGCGCCGCGCCGAGGATGGCGAGGTGGTTAGGTACGAGGATGCCGCCGCCCGGATAGCCGAGCTGGAGGAGGCGCTGCGCGGATGTGAAAAGCTCATCGGGGACCTGTTCACCCAAGGCATCGGAGACCTAAGCCTGCTCACGGCGCGCAGCTCGCACCTGCGCGCCGTCCTGGAGAAAGGCAAGCCGACGTGATTGACCGCGACGAGCTAGTGCAGATGTCGCGCACTTGTCCGACACGCCGGGCATAGCTACCGCCGCGCTGGAAGGGCTGGGGGTGGATGGATAGACACGGAGGGCATCGCCAGTACTACCTGTGCGCGGAGGTCGACGCCCGGATAGCCGAGCTGGAGGAGGCGCTGGCGGAAGCCGTCGGCCGAGCGTCGGAGTTCTTGTCTCACGGCACCTACTACCCTCAGATTCAGTTCGACGAGCTACAACAGTGGCGCGCCGTCCTGGAGAAAGGCAAGCCATGACCTGTACCGAGTGCTCATGCAACCCGAGCGAGTGCCTTGCTGCGTCCGACGGGCAAGGGCGGCGGATTCGAGAGCTGGAAGCCGCGCTGCGCTCAATCAACGGCGTAGTGACCCGAGCCGTCGCGGAGCATGTGCGAGACCCGAGCGCGGACAGCTACGCCGAGGGCGAGTATGACCGTCGCCTAGTCCGCATGCAAAAGGCCGTGACGGCCATCACCCGCGTCACCCTGGAGAAAGGCAAGCCGACGTGAACAAGCCGACCTGGCCGCCGATTAGATGCACGCGCTGCGGCGGCAACATCTACATCGAGCTGATAGACGAAGGCACATCTTGGAATTCGCACCGCGTCGTGGACTGTATCAGTTGCCAGGACTGTGGCGCGGAGTGGGGGCCAGGTGGCGAGCCGAAGGAAACTGCATGGCTTGCGGACCTGGAGGACAAGCCGACGTGACCACCTACTTCTTCTTCTCCAACCCCACCCCGACGATGTTCAGAGACGAATCCGCATGAAGAAACAGAAGATGGAAGCCCCCGACGCCCTCGGTCCGCGCTACGCGAACCTGATGCTGCCCGACACGGTGTACGAGGGCCCCGACGGCGAGGTCGTCGTCGCCCTCGTGTTCACCGAGCCGTTGTCGCCGGCTCCGAAGCGCGTGCACATCATGATCCCGGTCGAGAACATCGCGGCGATCGCGCGCGACATGAAGGCGGCGAAGCGCACGGGACTTGCGCGCCTAGCTCGCCGCGCCGCGGACGCGGCGAGCTCGAGCCTCCCGAGCGACGTGGAGAAGAAGGCGGACAACATCTTCCGCTCGCTCGAGCAGGCGCTCATGGAGCCGGGGAACGTCGGTCGCGAGCGGTACGCGGTCGAGCTCCTGGTGGACGACTCGCATGGCAAGCAAGTCGCGGTCGCCGCGGGCTTGCAGCTCCGAATGCGCGTGGAGTCGTTGCTTCCGGCGTACGACGTGGCGAGCAACGTCTCGCGCAAGTCGCGCTTCTGGGTGGCGACGGTGGGCGCGGTGCGCCCGGGGATCGTCTGAGGTGGCCGGTCTCCACATCAGCAAGTCGCTGGGCTGGCTGGTCTTCTTCGGCTACAGCACGCGCACGAACGCCTTGCCCTCGCCCATCGGCCTCGAGCTCGCGACTCAGGGCTGGATCGAGCGGTACACGGTGCCGAACACCAACCACATCGCGTGGCGCCTGACGCCGGCGGGTCGCGAGCAGATCACCGAGCACGCGAAGACGTGGGGCCTGGACCCCAAGAAGGCGATCAACGAGTGAACCGTCCGATTCTCGACTGTCTCGCGTGCATCGTCCGCTTGGGGTGCAGTTGGCACGGCCTCTGCCGGAGCTGCTACAGTTCCGCGCGCAAGCTGTCCGTGCGCGAGCACCTCACGATCGAGGAGGCCGTGCGCCGGCGAATCGAGGCCCTCAACCCAAAACCGACATCCTATGAAGATGCTACTAGCCCCGTTCCTTCTCCTGCTCGCTCCGCAGTCGACTGACTGGACGCCGCCCGACTACCTGTTGCCGGGCACGCAGGAGGCGTTTCGCATCGTCGACGAGGAGTTGCTCCCGTCCTACCAGCAGGCTCTCGGGCTCTTCCACGAGCGCGCGCGCACGACGACCGAGCTCTACCACGACGACCCGATCGAGCCGGCGACGATCTCGCTGGCGACGGACCGGCTCATGGCGGAGGGGCTGCGGGTCTGGAACCTGATCCCGCAGGCGCAGAAGCTCACGGTGAACGCCGTGAAGCTGCAGACGGTGGTGAAGGCGTACGGCTACGCGCGGCGCGCGTTGCTCGAATCGCTGGACGACGACGATGATAGCGACGACGTGGACCCGCCATCGCTGGGCTTCACGCCCTCGAGCTACCCGGTCGAGTGGACGGACGCGCACGGCACGACGACCGCCATCGCGTCCGCGATCAACGCCCGCGAGGTGCACGAGACGGACGAGCTCGTGGTCGTCTACTGCGCGCAGGGGCGCGTCGACGGGTTCACGATCGGTGACGGGGGCTGGACGCCGACGCCGCAGGCCAAGCCCTGGTGGGACCCGGAGAAGACGCTGGTGATCATCGGGCACCCCGAGGGCACCACGCTCCGCGGTCTCCCGAGTCCCGGCTGGGGCTCGACGGTCACGCTGCAGGAGGGCGGCAAGTGGGAGGGCCGCGTGCACGTCGTCGACCTCGTGGTCGAGGCTTCGGGCTCCAACTGCTTCCAGATCGGGGACTACGGCTCGTCCGAGATCCGCTACATGGAGGACGTCAGCCTGGTCAACTGCGACCTCGTGGCGAACCCGCTCCCCGAGGTGCGCTGCGTCCGGCCGATCTCCGCCAACCAGGTCGACCTCACCGTCGACGGCGTTACCTGCAACATCCCGAATGCCTGGGAGCACTACGGTTACACCCGCAACTGCCGCAAGGTCGTCGTCGCCAACGCCTACGTCTACGCCACCGGCGGTCAGATATGGCAGGACGTCGGGCGCCCCAGCGAGGGCCCCTACCTTGGCCGCGGCCTCATCACCTTCCAGGGCATCGCGCACAACTTCCACCGCGACCCGTCGCGCGCTGGCTCCGGCCTCACCTTCGCCGGCGGCAACAAGGACGTCGTGGTCCGCGACTCGATCATCTGGGACAACCCCGACGAGGACCCCGACCGCGACTTCGGCTACGGCCTCGAAACCACCTGGGACGGGGGCTGGGACAACCACTACGACCTCCCCTCCGGCCGCGCCAACGGCAACGTCCTGCTCGAGGACAGCCTCTTCCTCTCCGTCGCGCCCAACCGCTCGCCCGTCAAGTTCTCAGACTGCGAGTCCGTGACCCTCAACCGCTGCGGCTTCTACTGGGGCGGCTCCAAGACCATCGACATCCGCGACAACGCCCTGCCCTGGAGTGCCACCGGCTGCAACACACCCGAAATCTGGGAGTGGGCCCGCGACGTCCTCCGAGCCGAGGGCCTCGACGACAAGCTCTGGATCCTCGACAAGGACCCGCGCGTCAGGCTCCTCGACCAGAACCTCACCCTCAAGGAGATCGACGAGTACTGATGGACGAGCAGGAGGACCCCATCTGCCCCGTCTGCGACGAGCCCGTGGATTCCGGCCCGTGGGTCCTCCTCAACCGCTACGCCTTCGGCACCGGACGCCACCGATGCATGGCCGAGGGCCGCAACGAGGACGGCGAGTACGACTGGCTCCAGGTCCCCGACGACCCCGACGCGCAGGAGGTCGCCACCGGCAAGGTGCTCCACTTCCCAACCTGCACCCTCCTCTTCTTCGAGTCCCGGATGATCGAAGTCGACTACGAGATGCGAGCCACATGAGAGACCCATCCACACACCCCAAGGAGTTCGTCGACATGCCCGGCAAGACACCGCCCGGCCTCACCTTCACCGACAAGCTCCGCTGGCTCCGCACCCGCGGCGGACTCATTCAGCACGACCTACTGCCAAACAAGACCCGCCAGGACGACGCAAACCCCTGCCACGAAACGACCCCCAAGAAAGGCTTGTGACAACCCTTTGCAAGTCGCATTTCACGCCCAGAGTGGGGGGTACAATCTCACACATCCCGAAGACGCCACGACACGTCTTCTCTCTCGGGGACTCCGCGGCCGGCACCTCTTCGCAGCAGGGGTGTCGGCCGTCTCCATGCCATGAACCGAAGAGCACTCCTACAAGGCGTCCTCGCCACCGCCACGCTCGCATGGGCGCCGCTCAGGCCCCAGAAGAAGCCGAGCCTCGAGTTCACACTCGGACAACCCGCGGCCTACGTCGAGATGATCCGACGGGAGCTCCAGGCCCTGCTCGACGACCGCGCCCAGACCGAGGAGTTCTACGCGAACCTGCGGCCCACGCCCGCCGGCATCCTCAACGCATCCAGCACCGGGTCCCCTCTCGATTCCTGAGCCAAACGGGTCCCCTACGCTTTCCAGAAGGGGTCCCAAGTGAGGGCTTCCAATTTTGAACGCGGGGGCAGTCACCCCCCCCTGGACGTCAGAGCGCGCGCCCCCCGGGCACCCCTGGGTGGGGGGGTCGGCCTCGGCGCAAGGCTGAGCAGGGACGGGGGAGGCACCCCCGCGAGCTGACGCTCGCTCGCTGCGCTCGCTCGCTCCACCGTGGAAGAACGTTCCACGTGGAACAACGCCAGGGGGGGAGCAACACCGCGCCCAAGGCGCACTTCAAGCCCGCCAGCACTCAACGAGGCCAGGGGGCGACGGCGCAAGGGACGGCGGCCATCCCGCCGTTCCCATCTCCCCATCTCTCTCCCTTCGGACCGAGGGGGCGTGCGCCGACTCGACCCGGTGCAACCGTGAGGCTTGTACGCTGGCGGCGCGGCGTAGCTCAAGGGCTGGCTGGCGTGTAAGACTTGAGCAAGCGCGGAAAGAACGGGGGGAATTAGTGTGCGGTCGGGGCTTGATTTCCCCTTACTAGGGTAGCGCCCCGCGTAGTGCTGGGTGCCTTGATCTTGGAGGATCAAACGATGACCGAGCAAACGATGCACGCCACTATCACGGTCGACCGTGTGGTGGAGCTTCTCGAAGACGCCGGGAGCAGTCTTTCCAACCCCGGGCTATGCCTGGCTTGCGGAGAGGATGCCGAGGGCTGCGAGCCTGACGCCCGCGAGTACACTTGCGAGTGTTGCGGAGCGCCGACCGTCTACGGTGCCCAAGAGGTGCTTTTCATGGTGGTGTCCTGATGCGCGCCGAAACCCGAGCCACCATTGCGCAAGACCTTGCCGACTTCGTGCTCGAAGAGCTGGCATCGACCACGCTCCCCGATGACGGAGGCGACGTCGTAGACATGATCGAGCGCATCGCGGAGCACGCCCGATCCCTCGGGATGCTCGACGTCATCGAGTCCGAGGGCGGCACCACGAGGTACCTGACCCGCCCGGCTTGGGACACGTTCGAGCCCGAAGGGGGTGGATGCTGATGGATGCTCAGCTTGCAATGCAGGGGATCCCGGGCTCTATCATCGGGCCCGCCAAGCGTTACCGCTCGAAGGAAGCGGCCGAGCGCGCGGCGTCTGGCCTCGCTCTTGGTGAGCGTGACGGCTGGACGTACACGGCGAAGCGAGTCGGCTCACCGTTGGTGGTCCGTCGCTGGGTCGTCGAGGTGCGCGACGAGCGCGGAGAGTTCGCGGGGTACTGGTCATGACCGCGCAACACACTCCGGGGCCGTGGCGACTGACGACGCTCCCCGAAGGGCGCTGGGTTGAGGTCTACGGCGGCCATCCCGAAGACGACGTGGCGCAAGCTGTCGGCGTTCCCAACGCGCGCCTTATCGCTGCCGCACCCGAGCTACTGGAAGCGCTGGAACGCATTTCGGCCATCGGTGAATGGCTCGATGATGACCAGGATGTCTTCGCTGCGTGCTACCGAACGTGGGTCATCGAGGCTCGCGCAGCTATCGCTAAGGCTAAGGGGGGCCGGGAATGAGCACCCTAACCTGCGAGACGTGCGGCGCGCCCGCCGGGGCTGGCGGGATTGCTTGTCAGCCATGCTACACAGCTAGACTTGAAAGCCTGCTAGCTACGCGCGCATGGCGCGAGAACGCATCAACGCGAGCCGGAGATATGCCCGGCGAATCCATGCTGGATACCGTACAGCGCGAAGTCTCACGTATGCGTAGCGCCGAAACCCCCTCCTAGGGGGTCCGGGAACCGATGGCCGGGTTCCCGCTGATGATGGCAGGCCAACCTACACGCACCCTAGATACGACTGGACATCGAATCATGACCGAGAAGACCTACAACGGCTGGACGAACTACGAAACGTGGAACGTGGCACTCTGGATCGGCAACGACGAGGGGCTCTACAACATGGCCCGTGAAGCCGGTAGCTACCGAGCGTTCACGGGCATGATGCGCGACTGCGAATGCACCGAAACGCCCGATAGCGTGGCCTGGAACGACTCCGGGCTCGACCTGGACGCGCTCGAAGAAATGGTGGCCGAGCTGTGAGACGCCGCTACCCCACTCCCGTAGACCGCCGCCTAGCTCGAGCTACGATCCTCTGGGCTACCATTGCCGGCCTGGTCTGGGCCTTTGCTGCCGGGCTGGTCGGGGGATGGTGGACGCTATGACGCAATACGTTGTTGTCAAACTCGGCGTCTACATGGTCCGTCGCTGGGTCGTCGAGGTGCGCGACGAGCGCGGAGAGTTCGCGGGGTACTGGTCATGATCCCCTTCGAGGAGACCGAAGCGGGCAAGCGCGCCGCAACCATCGCGCTCCATGCTATCCGCGTCAAGGGCTGGAGCCAGGCCATTCTCCAGGCCGACGCCCTGGCTCGGAACATCTATCACCGGCTGCCAAGTGGCGACTACGGCCGGGCCGACGTCCGCCGCGTGGTCGATGCTGCCTTGGACGAGTGCGCGCCCAAGAGGAAGACACCCCACGAGTTCAACACCGCCCTAGTCCTGAGCACGGCTCACATCACCAAGGCCACCGCTGACGCTCTCGAAGCGGACGCGGACACCGTGCCGTGGACGATGCGCGGGACCTACGGCTTCATGGTATGGGCCGAGACCGACGAGGAGCGCAACGGTGTGCACCCCGACCTCGACGCGTGCCTCGATCGCGCCGCCAAACAGGGTTGCCAGTGGCTGCGCCTGGACTGTGACGCGGAGGCCCGCCCCGATCTTCCGACGTACGCTTGGGAGGAGGACAAGCCCGCCTTCTCGTGCGCTTGCCCGCTCTGCGGGTTCGCGTGCTCCCACCCCATCACCGAGCGCCCGTGCGGTCGGTGCGGACGGATGCTCTCCATGGGCCAGCCCCACGAGACCGAGGAGGGCGCGCAATGATCCCGCCCGATACCAACATCGAGCAGGGGCAATCCGCGCTCGACTATCACCGCACGCAAGCGGGAGGCGACAGCGACGACAACCGCTCGAACCTCGTTGACCTGCTCACCGATCTGCGCCACTGGGCACACGCGCAACACATCGACTTCGAGGCCGCCTTGCAGCTTGCCGCGATCCACTTCGAGGCGGAACAGGAGTTCGCATCATGAGCGTGCGCCTGATCTGCCCCGAGTGTGGATTCCACGACATTCGCGAGCTTGTTCCCGTCTGGGTCGATCCCAACGCCCCGACGCCCGAAGCGCGGAAGGCATCGGTCGAGTTCGCTTTCAACCGGCGCGAAGAGCCGGAGGAACCCTACTGGTGCCCCGACTGCGAGGCACGATTCCAAGAGCCGAGCAAGGAGCGACAGGAGGAGCTTTTCTCATGAAGGACGCCGAGAAGAACCGCGACCCCGAACGAGCGCAGAAGCGAGCGCGCGCCGATGCGCGCTGCGCGCTGCGAAAGCTGGGGCTCCTCGACAAGCTGGAGAAGTCCGCCGCCATGGCGAGCTTGCTCGACGACCTGGACGTAGAGGCCGACCCCGTGGCGTCGTTCACTATCACACTTTGGGAAGCTCTCCGTTGAGTCTGCCCGCCTACATGGCCGAGCCGTGCACCTGGTACGAGCGCGATCTTCCCGACCGCTCCGGCGTTGCCAAGTACACCGTTGCAATCAAGGCCCCGGACACGGACCCCGAGCCGCTCTCGCGCAAAGCCAAGCACGCGATCGGCTCGGGCTTCGAGGCTTGGCGGACCGACCTGCTCGGAACTGACCGCCAGTGGGCCGCGCGTATCGCGCGCCTGCTCTGCCACGCTCCGCACTCGCTCACGTTCAACGCTATCACGCTCCACCTAACCGGCCTCAAGCATGGCGCCGACTCAGCTATGGGCAGGGCCCCTGAAGCTGGGCTCTGGCTCGCCGTAGAGCGCGGGCTGATCTGGTGGGCAAACGTTAACGATCACGTTCGATTCGCAAGGCGCCCGATGGGATGGGGTGGATCACCTCCCCGCTCAGCCGGTCGTCAACTCTCTCTGTTCTGATCTTGGAGGATCAACACATGGAAACGATCACGGCAAATATGCCCGCTGAACTCACCAACAACGCGCGCAACTACTCGGGCGAGAAGGAACTCGTCAACCGCCTACAGCTAGTCGTCTTTCGCCCATCCGAGAAGAAGGGAACCGACGACCGTCACGATCAGCGGTTTGTCCGGGCTATTGACGCGCGGTTCTGGATGGGCCGGAGCTCCCAGGCCAGCACCGTGTACTGCTCGGTCTGGATCTACCAGCAGACGACCGGGGGAGGCTTCGACTATCACGGTGGCACCGGATCCGCAGGGGGCTTCGGATATCACAAGGAGAGCGCCGCTCTCGACGAGGCTCTACGCTCCGCAGGCGTGACGCTCAGCACGCCCATTCATGGGGCCGGAGACCACGCGATGGAGGCCGCGCTACGCGCCGTCGCACGCGCAGCAGGCTACGGGCGCTCGCCCCAGGTGTTGCTCGGATGACGCGCATCGACACATGCCGCCGATGCGGAGAAAAGGTGTACACCAAGGCGGAAGGGCGCCCGCTCTGCCTGATCTGCCAGAACTGGGAAGACGGCGAGCAACCGCCCGAGGGCGCGGCCGCCTGTCCGTTCTGCGGATCCGTCTGGCTCGACGCAACACACGCTGGGCAATGCTGCCCGAGTAAGAGGGCAACAACATGAGAAAGCCCAGCCACGCCGAACTCGAGGCCCAACTGCGCGCCATCGATCTCGCCTACACCGCCGCTCTCATCGTCGAGGCCGGGGTCGGGCACTATCAGGACCACCGAGCCCGCCAGCACGAGCACGGGCCCACATGCAAGGCGCTGCGGCTTGCCCTCACGCAAGCGCAGATCGCCTACGCCGAAGGATTCCGAGACCACCAACCGAGCCCCACAAGGAGGAACTGATGCCCGCCGCCGCCGCTCTGACGTCCGTCGAGGACCACATCGAGCAGACCATCGACAACCCCACGCCCGCCAACATCGAGGCCTCACGGCTCATCGTCGCGAGCTTCACTCGCATCGGCTCCGCGCTCGCACTCGCCGCCGAATACATGGACGCGAGCGCCAGGGCCAGCGTTCAAGCCGGCCGCGCCTACCAGGCCAACAGCGGAGAGCGCGAGCGCGTGTTCCTGGACAACTCCGCGACCTATGATGAACTGGCGTCCGACCAGCTCGAAGAGGTGCGGTCGGAACTCCAGCTCACGCGAAAACTCATCCAGGAGGCCGAACAGTGATTGCCGTACGACAAGGCCAAGTCATCACGTCCCGCCCGTGCCCGCATTGCGGCGCGCACTCCTGCGCCCAATTCTCCGAGCACCAGCCCGAGCTCCTCGTCTGCAGCTACTCCAAGAAGGCGCTACCCGCGCAAACCGGCGAGGTGCTGCGCGTGCTCGACCCGCCCAAGAGCTTGGCCGCAACAGCAGCAGGAAGCGCAGCGGAGGCCGCACTGATCCTGTTCGCGATCGCCGTCACCCTCGCTATCATCATCTAGGCTCACCCGGTGCGGATCCTCCAAAACAGGGCGGCGAGTGCCGCGCCGGGTTGCCAATCGAAGCACTTGCCGCCCACCTTTCACCGTTGGGGCGCCCGATGTTGCACCAACCACATCGACCCGGGTTTGCCTTCGGGTTGCCCCAGCGACCATCCACAAGGAAACCCATGCTGAAACACGCCACGACGACGATCGAGTGGACCTACGACGACCAGGCGACCGGAGTCGCACAGGTCGAACAGCAGATCCGCGAACTGTTCGAAGAAGGCGAGCCCGCC
>Ga0209273_10000473_pt1 | contig 51448 bp, 41 predicted proteins | sample tdAd471_FD_187126 | JGI IMG/M metagenome (GOLD analysis project Ga0209273, IMG submission 187126) | Marine sediment microbial communities from the Atlantic coast under amendment with organic carbon and nitrate - tdAd47.1 (SPAdes)... | ecosystem: Environmental > Aquatic > Marine > Coastal >...
AGCGACAAACACTCGAATATCGGCGCTTGCAACACCGCAAGCTCGCCGCCTAAACATCAATCCCAGACGAGGCCTACACTCCGCAAGCCTACGCCGCGAGTTGTGCCAAATGTTCTGACGACGGACAAAAAGGTACCCGCGCCGTTTCGCAGCTTTGCGCGCACCAACCTGGTTGGGGCAATATTGGAGGAGCGATCACCGGAATTGGCGTTGACTGAGGCGCAACTGCTGGTCCACCTACGCCCGATGGAGGCGGCGCACTTGCGCATGCTGGCACAGGCGCAATTGGCGGGAGGCCACCAGCAAGCAGGAGCGGCAACGTTGCAGATCGCTGGCAAATTGGGATGGCGCGATGCGCCCACACAGTATGGCATGCTGCAATTGGCCATGGCGGCGGGCGACGATTCTGAGGCCGCCCGAAGGTTGGCTGCGGTATGGGCCCTGTCAGAAGATAGAAAGACAGTAGCACCACTCGCCATTACCGTCCTTGCTCGCCAGGCTTCACGGGCGGAATTTACACGGCTTCTGAAAGCTGATCCGCGCTGGTACGCCAAGATTGAGCGCGAAATGCCCCTCATCCTGGCGCCCGATCTAGCACGGGCGATCTTTCCGGATCAGTGAACCGTCAGCGCAACCACACTGGTCAATATACGGCGCATGAAATCCACCTGCCCCCTCGCCCCGGTCTTGGCGTAGATTTTCTTCGAATAATTACGCGCTGTCTCAATCGTCAGCCCATGCTTTTCAGCCGCTTCGGCAATCGACATGCCCTGCGCAATGGACCATGCAAAACGCGCCTCGCTCTGCGTCAAATTGAACACATCTACCAATTGCTGGCAGCGGTCGGCGGAGGAACTTTGCTCGCCCCGGAAGTAGACCACGGCCACCGCATCGCCACCACCTGAAAGCGCCGATACGCGCACGGGAGAGATAAGAATGTCGATCCAGGGATCCTGACTCAGATTGACCGCCCTGGGTCGCGCATCGGAAGTGTCAGCAAATTCCTTCACCAGCGCGGTCAGCTGACGGTCGATAAGCGCAGCGGACGGCATCAGCCGACCATAAGGCCCCCGTTTCAGCACGCTGGAGCGACGCATGAACCTTTCCGCCTGCTCGTCCATGTCCACAATGCGGCACTTGGCATCGACCGAAATCCAGCCAAAATCGATATGGCTGAACGCGCCCGCACTCATGGTGGCGCGCGCGCGTTCCCGCTCCATCGTCGTCAGCACTTTCAGCGCCACCCGCAAATGCGGCGCAAGAGCGGTCAACAGATTGGAAACCGACGCCGCAATCTCCTGACTTGAAACTATCACGAGCCACGCAGCCAACCCGCCAGGATCAGAAATTCGCATCGCGCGCATATGCTGCAACTGTGCGGGCAGCGGCACCTTACGGCCAATGCCATCGGCCAGCTCAGCCGGTGAATAGACGCGTCCTTCGCGCATCCCAACCGATTGCAGTGAACCGATGCCCAATGCGTCCTGCAAACGCGCGACATCAATCATGCCCGTTGATGACAGGTGCACCGCATTTGCAGCCTCCGCTGATTGGAAGATCAGCGATGCGGCCTCACACCCGGTAGCATTGCACACCCGATCGAGGAAGGTGCGCCACATGGGCTGTTCAAACATCCCCTCATGCAAAGGGACAAGCAGTTCCGTCTCGCCAAGATTGGGTATGTGCACATCAAATTAATATACCTCCCATATGGGAGGTTCAAGATTTATCTGATCAGCTATCCGCCTGCACACAAAAATATGGAGTAATGCCAAGCATGTCCGCCAATCTGACGCACATTCAGCGGCTGGAGGCCGAAGCGATCCACATCATGCGTGAAGTGGTGGCCGAGGCGGAGCATCCGGTGATGCTCTATTCGGTGGGCAAGGATAGCGCGGTGATGCTGCATCTGGCGCGCAAGGCGTTCTACCCCTCGCCGCCGCCCTTCCCCCTGCTGCATGTCGACACGACCTGGAAATTCCAGGCGATGTATGAACTGCGCGACAAGATGGCCGCCGAATCGGGTATGGATCTGCTGGTCCATCACAATGCTGAGGCGCAGGAACGCGGGATAAACCCCTTCGATCACGGCCCATTGCATACCGATATGTGGAAGACCGAAGGGTTGAAACAGGCGCTCGACAAATATGGTTTCGACGCAGCCTTTGGCGGTGCGCGGCGCGATGAGGAAAAGAGCCGGGCGAAGGAACGCATCTTCTCTTTCCGCACGGCCAGCCATGGCTGGGACCCCAAAAACCAGCGGCCGGAGCTGTGGAACCTCTACAATGCGCGCAAGAACCGGGGCGAAAGCATGCGCGTGTTCCCGATCAGCAATTGGACCGAACTGGATGTGTGGCAATATATCCAGCTGGAAAAGATCCCCATCGTACCGCTCTATTTCGCCGCAAAACGTCCCACGGTTGAGCGTGACGGCATGTTGTTGATGGTGGATGATGACCGCTTCCCGCTGGAAGATGGCGAAGTGCCAGTTGAACGCTCAATCCGCTTCCGCACGCTTGGCTGCTATCCGCTGACTGGCGCGGTTGAGAGCGAGGCGGCCACGCTTTCCGAAGTGATTCAGGAAACGCTGCTCACCACCACCAGCGAACGTCAGGGTCGCGCAATTGACAAGGACGCAGGCGGGGCCGGCATGGAAGTCAAGAAACAGCAGGGGTACTTCTGATGACCGAGCAGACCACAGATTCGGTCTACAGGACCGAGGCCCTGATCGCCGAGGATATAGACGCATATCTGGATCAGCATCAGCACAAGACCATGCTGCGTTTCATCACCTGCGGCAGCGTGGATGATGGTAAGAGCACTCTGATCGGGCGGCTGCTGTATGATTCCAAGATGATCTTTGAGGATCAGCTGGCCGCGCTGGAAACCGACAGCAAAAAGGTCGGCACGCAGGGACAGGAAATCGATTTCGCCCTGCTGGTCGATGGCCTCGCCGCCGAGCGCGAGCAAGGCATCACCATCGATGTCGCCTATCGCTTCTTCAACACCGAAAAACGCAAATTCATCGTCGCCGATTGCCCGGGGCATGAACAATATACGCGCAATATGGTGACGGGTGCATCAACCGCTGACCTCGCTGTAATCCTGGTTGATGCGCGCAAGGGTGTATTGGTCCAAACGCGCCGCCATTCCTACCTCTGTCACCTGATCGGCATCAAGAATATCGTGCTGGCGGTGAACAAGATGGATCTGGTCGATTACGACCAATCCGTGTTTGACCAGATCGTAGTCGAATATGGCGAATTTGCCAAATCGATCGGCATTGACAGCTTCACCGCCATTCCGATTTCTGGGTTCAAGGGCGACAACATCACGCAGGCGCCATCTAAAAACACGCTATGGTATTCCGGCCCAAGTCTGGTCGATCATCTGGAGACGGTCGAAGTGCTCGGCTCGCTCGATGCGCAAAAGCCGTTCCGCCTGCCGGTACAATGGGTCAATCGCCCCAATCTGGACTTCCGCGGCTTTTCCGGCCTGATTTCATCAGGTGCTGTAAAACCCGGAGATGCCGTGCGTGTATTACCATCGGGCAAGACCAGCACGGTCAAGAGCATTGTCACCATGGATGGAGATCTGGACGAAGCAGTGGCGGGACAGGCCATCACACTGACTTTGAACGACGAAATTGACTGTTCGCGTGGCAATGTGATCGCCGCAGCGGATGCCCCACCACAAGCTGCCGACCAGTTCGAAACCACCATTGTCTGGCTCAGCGATGATGATCTGCATGTTGGCCGCGCATATTGGTTGAAGCTGGGTACGCAAACCGTGTCTGCCACAGTCCAGCACCCCAAATATGAAATTGACGTCAACAGCATGGAACATCTGGCGTCCAAGACGCTGGAACTGAACCAGATCGGTGTTGCCGAAGTGCTGACGGACAAGCCGCTGGTGTTTGAACCCTATGCAGACAGCCGCGCGCTGGGCGGCTTTGTTCTGGTGGACAAGATCACCAATGCCACGGTGGCGGCGGGCATGATCAATTTCAGCCTGCGACGATCGCAGAATATCCATTGGCAACCAACCGACATTACGCGCGAAAGTCACGCCGCCATGAAGAACCAGACGCCGCGCGTGTTGTGGTTCACCGGGCTTTCCGGATCGGGCAAATCCACCATTGCCAATGAGGTTGAAAAGCGGCTCAATCTGATGAACCGCCACACCTTCCTGCTGGATGGCGACAATGTGCGGCATGGGCTGAACAAGGATCTGGGCTTTACCGAAGCGGACCGGATCGAAAACATACGTCGCGTGGGCGAGGTCGCCAGGCTGATGACCGATTCCGGACTGATCGTGCTTACCGCGTTCATTTCGCCCTTCCGCGCCGAACGGCAGATGGTGCGCGATATGCTGGCCGAGGGCGAATTCATCGAAATCTTCGTCGACACCCCGCTGGAAGTGGCCGAAGAGCGCGATGTGAAGGGCCTCTACAAGAAGGCGCGCGAAGGCAAGTTGAAGAACTTCACTGGCATCGACAGCCCCTATGAAGCGCCTGAACATCCGGATATTGTGGTCAACACGGTTGCGATGACGCCGGAAGAAGCGGCACAATACATCATCAAGAAGATTTTGCCGCTGAAATGACGGATGCAAGCATGACAGACGCCGAACTCGCCGCCCACCTCGCCGAAGTGGCGGGGCGCATCCTGTTGGAAGTGCGCGCCAGCGGCATGTTTGAGGGCAAGGCGCTAGGCAAGGCAGGCGATGCCACCGCCAATGAATTTCTGGTCCATGCCCTGCGCGCACAGAGGGCCAATGACGGGCTGTTGTCAGAAGAAAGCAAGGACACCGAGGAACGGCTGGCCATAGAGCGCGTGTGGGTCGTCGACCCGGTTGATGGCACGCGCGAATATGGCGAAGATCGTAGCGACTGGGCCGTGCATGTCGGGCTGGCCGTTAATGGCGTCGCGACTGTTGGCGCGGTGGCTCTGCCAGGAATGGACAGGGTGCTGCGGACTGATCATCCTGAAGCCGTCCCATCAGCCCCTGAAAGGCTTCGTATGGTGGTCAGTCGAACACGCCCCGCCGCAGAAGCGATTGCCGTATCGGAATCCATTGGGGCAGAGCTGGTGCCTATGGGCAGCGCCGGTGCCAAGGCGATGGCGATCGTGCGTGGCGAGGCGGACATCTACCTCCATTCCGGCGGGCAATTTGAATGGGACAGCTGCGCCCCGGTCGCCGTCGCGCTGGCTCATGGTCTGCATTGTTCGCGGATCGATGGATCACCGCTGATCTATAATCAGCGCGACACCTATATGCCCGACCTGCTGATCTGCCGCAAAGAGCATGCTGATATGGTGCTCGGTGAGATTCAGCGCTAAGACACATCGGATCCGTTTCGCGGGCAAGCGCATGTTCATGTGGCGGGCTGTCGACAAGGCAGGCGAGGTACTCGATCTCCTCGTCCAGAAGCGCCGCAGCAAGGCAGCAGCGCTGAAATTGCTAAAGAAACTACTGAAACGGCAGGGGTGCGTTGAAGCGTCACCAGCCCGGTCGGCGCCGCGATAACAATCGGGCGGAAAATTCCCATCTACCTGTCCGGAGGCGGGAGCGAAAAATGCAGCTCGACAAAGCTCAGGGACAGGCTCAACGTTTCATTTCAGCCCACTCTGAATCTACAACAACTTCAATATCGAGCGTCATCTCGTCTCCAGAGAGACAATGCGAAAATGCCGAGACCTTGCCTTTGCAGAATCAGCAGCCGCATCCACTGCAAATGGATAAACTTGGCTAATGGCGCATCAGTGCGCGTTGCAAAAGTTACCCTGACAGTCCCGGTCCACAGTAGTTCCCGTGATCCCTAAACCCTTCATGTGGAGTAGGTCGTCGCCCTCCTCGCGTCGCGGGTTGTTTATACTCTAATGGCCGCCGATTTTGGGTGCTTTCCATCAACCTCAACGGATCGATCATGTTGACCGGATTGGCTTCAGCATAAAGATAGGGATTACTTCCGCCACGAAGTCCGGTGGGATCGGCCTGAATGTATCGCCCTGTGATAGGATCGTAATCGCGATAGCGGTTGTAATAGAGATCCGCGAAGACGCGCGGAGTCGGTGTTCGATGGAAATGGGTGGTGAGCCCTGCTGGGTTCGAACCAGCGACCTACTGATTAAAAGTCAGTTGCTCTACCGACTGAGCTAAGGGCCCACCTGGCCAGACTACGTGGCTTGGCGCCCGCCAATCAGCGGGCGCGCCGCTCACCTAGGGATGGGCGCGCGCTTGGTCAAGCGGGCAAACAGTTGATTTATAGAAAGCCCGCTTTCGTTCAACATGCTACTGTCGGAAGTTCGAAATCCATGTGCCGTCATTTTTTCTGCATCAAAGCCCATTCGCCGCAATGCTGTAGTAACGGCATTCTCCGACATTGGCCGTTTCCAGGATAGAGGCGACGGAAGCACATAACGCCCCTCACCAGTCAGCCCATGCATGTCAGTCAAGGCAGCAAGCGCCTTCGGCGGCAGTGGCACTCTTCCGTTGACGCATCCACTACAACACGATCCGACAGCGCTCATCGCTCGACTACAAGCCTCCGGCACGACAAACGACCTGCAACTGCCTTACGCTACGCTTCAGGCCGCCCAGCAGGGCGACCACAACCGCCGGAACTCTAACTTAACCGGTGGACCACCCTAATGGGGCAGGTCAATGGTGCCCAGAAGAGGCATCACATTCAGCCTCTTTTTCTACGTATTTTCAGATATTTGAGAAATTCGGATCATGCGAAGAGCCCTCAAAAGGCTCTCAAATAGCGCCTAATGCATTGGTTCGGTGCCTTTTTAGGGACTCGATAATGCATCTTTGTCTGCGGGAAACCAGCTGCCACTGATGTCCGCTAAGCGCCCTCATTCCGGACATAGATGGCCACAGTTGAACTTCCTAAAAGCGTTGGGGTGGACGCCCCCTGACGGCATCTATGTGCCATATTGGAGGTGTTGAATCACCAGAGCAGGAGGCGTCCATGGTTGAGGTTAGCACAGTTGGTATTGATCTGGCGAAGTCAGTTTTCCAGGTCCACGGTTCGGATCGCAGCGGTGTGGTTCTATTCCGCAAGAAGCTACGTCGGGATCAGCTTTTACCGTTCATGGCAACATTGCCGCGATCCTTGGTCGCGATGGAGGCCTGTTCGAGCGCTCATTACTGGGCGCGCGAGATCGCCGCGGTCGGGCACGACACAAAGCTTATCCCGCCGGCATATGTGAAGCCGTTCGTCAAACGGCAGAAGAACGACATGGCCGACGCAGAAGCGATCTGCGAGGCGGCCCAACGCCCGACGATGCGGTTCGTTCAGGGCAAGAGCGCGCAGGCGCAGGCGTCAGCGGTGGTGTTTCGCACCCGCGATCTCCTCGTGCGCCAGCGCACCCAGCTCATCAACGCGATCCGTGGCCACCTGACTGAGTTCGGTTACGTGGTTCGTCAGGGTGCCGGGCACGTCGGCAAGCTGGTTGAAATTATCGCCGATCCACAATCCGACATCCCGGCCGAAGCTCGACCGGTGCTGGCGATCATCGCGCAAAGCCTCGAGGGGCTTCAGGCGCAGATCGCACAGCTTGATCGGGAAATCGCCAGTCGTGCAAAGGCTGATCCAGTAGCCAAGCAGCTGATGACAATCCCCGGTGTCGGACCTGTCATCGCGACTGCGCTGGTAGCGCTAGCGCCTGCTGCTGGGACTTTCCGTCGTGGGCGCGACTTTGCTGCCTGGCTCGGCTTGGTGCCCAGACAGCACTCCAGTGGCGGGAAGGAACGGCTAGGGCGCACGACCAAGATGGGTGAGCGCAGCCTACGTCGGTTGCTGATCCTTGGTGCCAGTTCGGCAACGAAGGTTGCAGCGCGCAATCCCGAAAAGGCCAGCGCTTGGCTGGTCGGCATGCTGGCGCGCAAGCCACGAATGTTGGTGACCGTCGCGTTGGCGAACAAGATGGCGAGGATCGTCTGGGCGCTGATGGCGCACGGAGGAACCTACAGAGCTCCGGCCGCGGCGGTGTGATCGCCACGGCTTGAGGCGTCAGGGACGCAAGGGAAGGTCAGTAGAGAGGTATGGCGCAACGGTCAGAAGACGGGATCGGGATAACCAGTGTATGGTCCAAGCGCCTAAAGCGCGCAAAAGCGGTTTGGACCCGATCCGCGATCTCCATACAGGCCAGCAGCCCCACAATAAGGCTGCGTCAACAGGCCGGACACACGGAAGCACCTGAACCTGAGCGCAAAAAATCTCTCAGCACCCCCTTGAATCCGATGGGGCGTCCACACACGGACCGTCCGCTGCTCCGACGGTACAGCGTCAGCCTTTGGCGCCTTAGGGGTGGAACGCGACTGCTACTCTATCGTCAGCCGATATTTAAAGCTTCTTGCCGAAGGTCGACCGGATGTGTGAGAACGAGACCTCAGATCGGAAGGAACTTATTGGTGCAATCGAACCAGGATCGAAACACGGAAAACGTAGCGACGATCAAAGCCAGTGAGGGGCTACAGCCAATATCGCGGGAATTAGCTAAGCTGATCGAGCCGCTCCATGCCGAGTTTCCCAGTGCTGTTGAGATCAGTTTCACGTTCCGGAAAAATCTCCGCCTTCACATTGACGTGAAGACACTGGAAGAGGCGCATGCTGTCGAAGCAAGATTGCCCGCGCTGTGTGGAGGTGTCTTCCAAGAGTTATTCTCTGGCAGTTCCCCGCATCATGCGTTTTTTCACAGGGTGAGCGCGAAAGTTAGCCGCTAGCCGCCCACACCGCTTTGATCAGAGATGAAATCCTAGCGTAGCATCAGCGTCTTCCGCCAAGAATGGAGCCGAGTACGCCGCCCAATCCGCCTCCCAGGCCATCACCGGCTGTACCGCCCATGCTGCCGATGACCTGTCCCAACACGTCATTCAGACCACCGGGCTGACCCGGCTTGTTCTTTTGCGACGACAGGTATCCAGCAACGAGCATCGCCACGATTGGCAGCATCTTCTTTAGCAGTGCAGGGTCCAGCCCTGTTGTTTGCGATGCTTCTCCAGCTACTTGCCGACTAACATCCTTTGTCCCGAAAATCTCGCCCAGGATATTGTCGCCTTTTTCGACGTGTGTCGGTCCCGGCCCGACGACATCACGGCTGAGGTCTGCTCCGCCAAGCGTCTCCAGGATGGTCCCTAACCCGCCAAGACCACTGCCTCCCGAACCTCCAGCCCTCTGACCAAACCCACCGAGGATCGAAGGCAAAAGCGCTGCAGCGCCTTGCTCCGCCTGTGCTTCGGATATGCCCAGCTGATTGGCAATCGCGCTAATTCCGCCCTGCGAGCGAAGGATTTCGTTGGGGTCCATTGCTATCTCCGTATTTGGGATTTTTCGAACTTACGGGATTTCGACAAATACGCAACGCGGAGTGACCCCCTTGCCAACGAACGGCTCGCGGAGCATCCTCTTCGGGCTAACGAGGAGAATTTCATGAGCATTTTCGGAAAAATCAAGGACGCTATCTTTGGCGAGGCGAAGGCCGCATCCCCGAAGCCTGGTGCCGGGAATGTCGTCCCGACCGCCAGTCCCGGCACAAAGACGCATCAGACAGCTCCCACGGAAGTTTCCGAAGTGGACGTCGAACGCAATCTGGCGGCCATGGCCGAAGGTAAAGACTTGAACTGGCGGACTTCGATTGTCGATCTCATGAAACTGATCGGTGTCGACTCCAGCTTGGACAACCGTAAGGAACTGGCTCGGGAACTGGGCTATACAGGCCAGCTCGATGGAAGCGCAGAAATGAATATCTGGCTTCACAAGGCAACGATGCGCGAACTGGCAGCCAACGGCGGAAAGGTTCCGCCCGAGCTTCTTGACTAGAATTCGCGCTTTTCAGTCAATCGGCCTCGCAGCACGCGGCATGCGAGGCCGATTAGCGTTTGTCTTTATTGTTCGACTGCGACGGGTCCCTGTCCCGGCTGCGTGTAGATCTGGTAAGTTTCTCCACCTGCGCAATTTGCGGTGATTGTTCCGTTTGCGCCCCGCTCGGCGTTCGCTACTTCAGTACAGGTCTGTCCGCTCTCTGCGATCACCTCACGAGCAATGCGGGACGGCAGTCCTTCAGGAGCGGGCTCCATGACAACGGGCGCGGTCATCGTCGTCGAGGGAGTTTCCGCGGCCGGCACCTCGGTTGGCGCTGCTTCTTCGGCAGGTTCGGAATTGCACCCAGCGAGCGCAATGCAGAGGCCAAGGATTCCGATCGTTCGAGTGTTCATCTTCCCGAGTTCCTTTTTCAGCGGTTTTACCCATCGCCAAACTTGGGTGGGCGCAATTGCAGAGACGCTTAGCTGTTATCTTCTACTTGGGCTCCCGGTCCGTTCTTTTTAAACGATTCGATTGCGGAGATAGCAGACGATTTGCTGGTGTAGCCTTCCGACGCAAACATGACCTCCGAGTTGTATTTGAACCGAACGCGAAACTCGCCCTTTTTATCTTTATGTATCTCGAACTTATGTGCCATATCTCGTTCCTTCAGATCAGTTTACGATAAATGTGATCACCATGGTCACTCGCCATTCGGCAACGCTTCCGTCGCGGACGACTGCCTTTGTGTCTTTTACCCATGCGCCCTCGATATTGGTGACGGTTTCGCCCACCTTGGCGATGCCATCGCGGACTGCAGCCTCTATCCCCTGAGTTGAGCTTGCAATCACTTCGATCGTTTTAGCTATCGCCATTTCAGTCCTCCTTTGAACATTTAGACCAGTGCGTTGCTCCGCCTGCTGGCGCAGCAGTTGAGGCGCTCAGCGCTCCATTACATTTGTTAAACCCTGCGATGCGCCCAAAGCAAGTCGCCATCCCATCTAGATTTAGAAGTGAGGGCAAGAAAAGCCAGATTGGGTCGATGGACCCGTGACTGGCAGATGGGACTGGGGCTGGATGGATCTGTGCGTTTGCCGGCCGCCCATCGCCCAGATCGCGCAGCTGGCTCTGTGTCAGTTCGCAGCCGCTGCCAAAGGAGAACATCGGGCTCCAGATGGTGAGCCGGTCTTTCGGCGAGACACCCGGGCCGGACACCGACCGCCATTCGCCATAGAGCGCCTTCACCGCATCCGTCATCGGTGCGAGTGTGCCTGTCTCCCACAACTGCGGCGCAGGGGGCAGCGGCATGGCTGGAGGCTCGCGCGACGGGCCGGAAGTGGTGCAACCGGTCAGCAACAGTGGCGCTGACAGCATGAACGGGGCGAACAAGGCGAACTTATACCTAATCGACATATTCCTTGCAGAGCTCCTCCGCCCCTCGTGGTCTGGGAGCAGGTGGAGGGGGTGGCGCTGCTGGTCGCAACTGTTCCCGGCCATGCAGCGGAGCGGGCGGCGGTGGAATGATCGAGCTGTCGGGGCGATAGCCGGGCGGCGGCACGGATTCCGGCGGCGGCTTGGGAAACATCAACGCGCATTCCTGGCTTGCGTGGCGCATCGTTACACCCGAGAGGGTTTGTAACACCGCGTCGCAATCCTCATCGGAATAGCAGGTGCCCCAGAAGACCGGCTCTTCCTCTTCCTGCCAGATCGCCACCGCTGCACTTTCCGCTCCACCATAGTGGTTGGTGATGAGATAGCGCCTGCCGCCATCGTCCTGCATCTTGCGATAGGCAGGCCTGCCGTTGATGGTGACAGGCTCGCCCCATTCGTCGTCCCACATGGCCTTGCCGAAATGATCGAGGACGTAATCGAAGCGCAGGGTGCCCGATCGCCAGACCGCATGCACGCTATCGTCACCGAGAGGGCATTCGCTGGCACGATTAGGACAGCTTTCCGTGTCGCCCTCGAACTCCAGACCGACCGGGAAAAAGAAGCTCATTGCGCCGAGCGAAATGCCGACGGACGGTCTGATGTCCGGATCGGGCACGACAATATCGGTTGGCTCGCCGCAAGCCGTCAGGACGGCACTCATCATAAGGATAGCGGCCACCGCCCGCCTCATGGCAATGTGCCCTGCCGGTTGCCCGCACCGCCATTGAGCAGCCAGATATCGCGCTCGATCCGCTGCATGGTCGCGAATATCTCTGCTTCGTCCGCGCCGCTTACTTGAGGCAGGCGGTCGAGTTGCCGGTCGAGCGGAGCCACGCGCGACAGGAAAGGCTGACCGGAGAAGGCACCGGGATCGCCCGCGACCTCGACGGCTATGAGACGTGGCGTGCCTATCGCCTGCTGCGCATCGCGCACCGATCGGGTGAAGGCCTGCGCGACTTCATAGCCGAGCCCGGTGCCGTAGCTCTGCATCGGAGAGAGCTTTGCACGCAGGAATTCCGCCGCGCCGTGATGCCGATCGCCGATGCGGCCAGGAAGGCTCTGGGCGAGATATCCGCCTGCCTTGGCCAGCCAGGGTGAGGTCTGCTCATGCGGCGACGGGCGCACCTCTTCGATGAAATCACCGCGCGCATAATAGGCCGCGCGGATCGTCGCCCCGGCGGCGCGCAAAGCACGCTCGACCCGTACCGGATCGCTCCCCGGTGCAAGGTAGAGTACGTCTTGCGCCTCTTGCGGCGCGGCGGCGGCCATACGCACCGACCAGAGCCAGAAATCCTCGTCTGACAAGGTTACCGGCACAAAGCCGAAGGCTGGATGGTTGGGCGCGCTGGTCTTGCCATCGCTCATCGTCAGCCTGTTGAGCACCCGCCCTTCCGCATCGCGCAGGACGACGTAGAAGCGCCCGGTCTCGGCCATGAGCGCAGGAGGGCTGCAACTGGTCATGGGAGGCGGCGGTGGCGGGGGACTGCCGGGAGCAGTCGCCTGCGGAAAGAGTAAAGCAGGCCGTTCCTCCGTATAGCTGAACGGTGTGACCTGCCCGGTTTCGCTGGTAAAATGCTGCAAGGGGGCGTTGAATATCCGCTCCTTGTCGGGCGAAAAGGTCAGCGGGCTTCCGAACACGGTGAAGCGATCGGCGCTGTTGCCCTTGAAGCGGGCGATCGTGCGCAGGGAAATGATGCCGGTGGGCCGCGCATCCATCGCCCGCGTTCCGTCATCCTCCACCAGCACCAGATCGGCATAGGTCGCGGCGGCCAGCATCTCTTTCGCAAAATACTGGCCACTGGCATAGCCGACCTCTTCGGGGCGCTGCGCGTAGACGCAGGCCTGCGCCGCTTGCGGAAGCGCCAGAGCGGAAAGCGCGACGGTCGCCAGAACTAAGCGCATCATTCCTCCTCTCCCGATTGCTCAAGCCCAAGCGCGCGCTGGATGGGGGCGATCCTCTCGCGCAGTTCTTCGAGCGCGATTGGTTCGGGATAATTCGTGACCGGATACACCATGCCTTCTGCATTGATCCGAGACGGAGCCATCCAGCCGACTGCAACGTACCAGTCCCCGTCGCTGCGCGCCGCGCCTTCGCCGCCCTGAACATAGGCGGCATGGCGATAAAGCGTGTCGCTCAGATGCAGAATCCAGCGCGATCCCGGTTCCAGCGAAGTCGGCAGGCCGGGCAGCAACGACGGTTCATCATTGCTTTGCCCATAGCGGGTTTCGCCCGCCTCATCGGTCCGTTCGCCCGACGCAAGCCGCTGGCGTAATTCCTCGCCCGGCCTGGCATCGCCCTTCAAAACCTCGATAACGCGCCAGCGTACCGTGGAGGCAAAGCCGTCATCGCCCGCATCGGCGAGGTCGATGGCAACTGGTTCGGCCACGACGATATCGGTGGCGGTGAGCGCGCGCTTGTCGATCGTCTGGCGCCCGTTCATGTCTTCCAGCGCTTCGATGGGATCGAAGCCGGCGGCGCGCAATTTCTGGATTTCCTGAAATGTATAGCCGCTGGCGATCAGCCAGTGCGTCTGCTGGAGCGACCCGGCCCTGGACGGTTTGCGCGCCACCCAGATGCTGGAATTGTGATCTGTCGGCGAAGGTTCGGGCCGCATGATCGGAGTTTCTTCCACCAGCGCGCGGATCGCAGCAAAATCGGGATGCGCTTCCAGCGGATACCAGATCGCCTCTGGATCGCTGCGGATCGGGATATCCTGCAGGTAGATCGCGCTCTGATTGTCCGCCATGATCCGCACCAATGGTGGAAAGGTGATCTTGCCCGCCACCGCGGCTTGCGAGAACGCGGCGAGGTCTGCGAGATAGAGGTCAACAAAACCGCCGATTTCCTCGATACTTACCCGCGCCTCCAGCCCGGCAGCCGCGATCTGTGCAGCGATGTCTGCGCGCGCAGCCTCCAGCGCTGTCCCGCCTTGCGGCACGACCTGCCCGGTGACGAAGGGGCGCAGTGTCTCCGGCACCAGTTCATCTCTGGTCAGCGCATCCGTGTGGAACATATGCGCTGCGCCCTGATCCTCGTTGACGTAGATGCTGGCGATCACGTCGCTATGTTCGGCGAGCGCCTGCGCCCGCCACGCCTTCAGTTCGGCCACCCGTGCCATATCGGCGGCATAGTCTGCTTCGGCAGCCGAGCGGCTGCCGAGTTCCTGCATGCGGCCAGCGATGGCGGCATCGCGTCGCTGCTTGTCCCACACTTCGCGCGGGACGATGCCGCGCACGACGCGATAGGGGCCGGGGCAGCCCTCTGCGCCCACGACATCCTTTGGCGGCGCAACTTCGCCGGGTTGCAGGCCCATCAAGACCACATCAGTGTCAGCGAAGACGCGCGATCCGGAAAAGCGGTTCATCACCGTCACCTTTTCGGGATCGGTCAGGTCCAGCTCCATGCTCTGTTCCCAGACCGCAATCCCGGGCTCTTCGCCTTCAGGCAGCAGCCACAGGCAACCATCGCGCAATTCAAGCCGCGCCGGCACATCGGGCACGCCGACAAGCGTGCGTGCCATGCCATCGGTGCGGTAGGCGAATTGCGGGAAGCCACTCACCCGCACATCATCGGGCGGAACCGGCGGCGCGGCGATGGGAAAGGGATCGGGTTCTTCGAACACCACGAAGTCGGGCAAGTCGATCTCCCCGCGTGCGGCGGCTTCGCGGATCGGATCGGCGCTCTGGCCCAACCTGACCTCGATCTTGCCTGAGCTCTCGTCACCTCCCATCGTGAACCAGGTTATGCCCAGCGCATCGAGATCGCGCATCAACTGTTCCTGTGCAGCGCGCAACTGGGTTAGGCTCGGGCTAGGGCGATCGACCGGCACGTAGAGCGGATCGCTGGTATACTTCGCCAGTGTCGCCGCTGCATCGCGGGTGAAGGCGACCATCACGCCATAGGTTGGGCGATGCTGGATCCAGAGCCCTGCGAAGGTGTCACCTTCCTTTTCGTGGAGGGTCTGTGCCAGCAGACCGAGGGAATCGTCCGGCGCGGGTGGCGGAGGCGGTGGCCCCGGCTCGGTGCGCGGGCCGATGGCGCCGCGGTTCTGGATTTCCATCCGCCGCTCCGCCTCTTCCACGCTGACACAATAGGCGCGCGCATACCAGGCGTTCTCGGAGAACTCGCCGTTGTAATTCTCGATGGCCTCGATCTCTTCCGCCGTCAGGTTAGGGCAGGTTTCGGTGAGCGGTTTCTCATCCTGCGCGGAGGCGGGTGATGATATGGCAAGCGCCATTGCGCTCGCGCCAAAGAGATAGCGGATCATTGTGTCTGCTCCACCGGGGTCGGGTCGGCAATGCGACCGAAAAAGATCAGCGCCCCGCTGGCGCGGTCGCGGATGGTGAGAAGGAATGGCCGGTCGACGATCATCCGGGGCAGATCGTCGGGCAGACGGCGTGAACCGACGACGACGATCTTCACCGCCGTTACCGCTGCTGCCTCGGTGCCTTTTTCATCGACCCGCAGGAAAGTGGCGTGGGCGACATCGTCAATCGCGAGCGGTGTGTCGGCCATTGCCCCGAAATCGGCACAGGTCGGCGAAAAGGCGCAGGGCATCCCGGCTGCGATCAGCGCGGCTTTGACGCTATCGTCGAAACGCGCCTCGAAACGCGGCAGGCGCAGCAGGATTTCGCGTTCTTCCGCAGCGCCCAGATCGAACTTCGCATCGCTGCCCTGCATCGAAAGATCAAACGATCCGGCATTCAGATCCCGCTCCCACCGGCGCAGGGTTGCCATATCACGCGGCAGGAACACTTCCATGACGAAGCGCCCGTCCTTGCCATAGGGCAATTGCACGGCCTGCCCTTCGCGCGTCTCGCGATAGGCCATCGGCGCGATCCGCTCCATCATGTAGATCGGCATTTTAGTGCCATCGCCGCGCGTGAATTCGCCCGTGGAGCCATCCTCGAACGGCACCGACCAGTCGGCCTTGAACCACACCGCATTGGTCAGCACGGCAGCGGTCAGATCGTTGAACCCGCTCGCATCGACAATCTTCGTGATCCGCTCGCGGGTCTGTTCGCTGACCCAGCCATTGATCGTGTCGGCAGAGCCTGCCGGATCATCGCCGAAATCGACCTGCCGGGCTGTGGCACTGAAGCCGTTCTTCGCCGCGCGCAGATAGTCCGGGGCAAAGGTGAGTTCGTCCGACAACCAAAGCGCATTGGCGACCGACAGCGCCACCTTGTCATCGCCGGTGCGTGTCAGAAAACGGTCGTAATCCTTCACCAGCAGTTCGGGCGGGCTTGCCGCATCCCAGCCCAGCAGTTCGCGCATCTCCGCTTCGGTCTGCCCGCGCGCACCAGGCAGCGCGAGGCCCAGCCCCTCGCTGAGCGACAGCGGTGAGATAAATAGGTTGTCGTTCGGCTCTGCTGCCTCGGCCAGCTTCGGATAGAGCCGCGCGGCGAGCCGAGCCTGTCCTGCCGTGATGTCATGCGGGATAGCCTCGGAAGATGCAGTCGGCCCGGTCTGCGCTGGCACGGTCGTACAGCCGGCTGCAAGCGCCAGCGGTGCCAGTGTGAGGAGAATTCGTTTCATCGATCCTGTTCCTCTTCTGAATAGGGATCGGGAGGCGGTTCGGTCGGGAAGCTGTTGACCACCATCGCGACGGTGGGTGTCTTGCAGTTCAAAACGGCAGCCTGCTCGCGCGACAGGAACCCGGCGCTGAAGCTCACGTGCTCGCCCAGCTTGTAGGAAACCTGCCCGTTCGACAGGGTATCTCCATTCAGTTCGAAACTGTCGGGCATCACCAGACCTGTTTCTCCACCCCCCGGCGACGTAACGAACAGGCAGCCGTCCCTGTAACCGAGCGTGCCGCCCACGCTTTCCGCATAAGGCGCTTCGTTCGGTGCGGCAGGCCTTGTGTCGAAGGGCAATGACGGGGCATCGGTGTCTTGTGCTTGCTCAGTGCATCCCGCCAACAGAGCAACTGCCACCGGCAGCTGCCAGAATCGTTCCAAGAGGTTGCAGTCAGTAGATCTCAAGGATCCTGCTCCAGAAATTCGACCAGCCAATCCGGCAAGGGGCGCAGATAACCTTCCGGCGTTCGACAGAGGCCAGAACTGAGGCTGCTGCCGGGCGGACATTCGGACGGATCCATCACCGGGCGGGGCGGCATCTCGACCATCATCGCGCCTGTTATCGGCGGCTCCAGGATACCGTCAGGAGTCGTCCGCCGATTAGCCTCGCCACGCGCATCCAGCCAGTCGAGCGCGCGCTCGGCCTGCCGCGCATCGAGGCCATATCGGTCCTGCAACGCGCGCATCGCATTGGCACGATCAGTCACCTTCCTTTGTGAATCGCTCGCGGCCGCGCTTTCCATCCCTTCCACCTTGATGACCTTGCCCGGCCCGCAGGCGGCGTGGATCGGATCCACCAGCTCAGGCGTGGCCACTTCCTGGATTGATCCCATGAACTCCACCGCTTCGCCCACGCGCGCGTATCCGGAACGTTCACCGCTGCCGAACGCGAGGTAATTGTTTCTATCGACGAACAGTTTTGCCCCGAACGGGAACAGCACCAGTGCATCGTCCCTGTCGGCGGCGCGGAAACAGCCGTCCTTCAGCACGATCGTTACCCGGCTATTGATGGCATTGAGCGCGCCAGCCGGGCGATCGTGTCGGGGGAAGATACGCAGATAGGGCGCGACATCGTCCGGAACCGCCTGATCCTGCGTAGCCGGGCGTGGCGGGTTGACCAGAGGCACCACCGGCGCCGCGTGAAAGACCAGCTCAACCGGTTCGGGAATGGTCACGCCCTTGCGTTTCACCAGCGCCCGGAATTCCGCTTCCGAAACGCTGACTTCAACCGACACTGTCTGCGTGCGAATGCCCGTTCCCTGCAACACGCGATCTTCGCGGAACGTCTCCCACATGAAGTCTGCTGCGGCCCTCAGCTCCTCTTGTGACCAGCGCACGGTTTCCCCGCGGAAGGTGGGATTCTTGCTGTACTTGCGCAGCGTGGCCGGGCCATCGCTCAGAAATTCGAAGACGACGCCAAGTTCGCCTTCATTGTCATAATGCAAGGTCTGGAAATTCCCGCGTTCTTCCCGGCGCAGCCGTTCAGCCAGCGCCTGCACTTCGTCCATCACACTGTTCTGGTATTCGGCGACCCGCATGAATTCCGCGTCAGCCGCATCCTGCGCCGCCGTGCGCGGTGCGGGTGGCGGCGGTTCGACCAGATCGAACGGTGCCGGCGGCACGGACAGGATCGTCGCGAAACCGTTTTCACCGATCTTCGCGTTAAACGGCAAACTACTGGATGAAGGCGGTGCTTCCTTCTCTGGCGATGCACACGCAGTCGGGCCTGCCAGAGCGATTGCCACCAGCGGTAAAATTATGCGTTTCATTCCGGTATCGGCTCCATATCGTGCAGCCGCATCACATCGCGTTTTGGGCAGGCTGCGGGGATCGTAACTCCATAGAAACGCTCGATATCGCGAATCGGCCATCCTCGCCCGGCGTCACGCAGAACCGCCGCGCCTCCGCTAATGCGCTCACCGAAGCGAATGCTGATGCCGGTCGCCGGATCGAACACGCCATCGCCCGTCGGCAACAGGGTGACGCCCTGGTCGAACAGAACAGTGCTGTTGCCGCGGCCCGTAACGATGCAACCGTCGATACTTTCGATCGAGCCACCAAACAGCGCCTCACCGCCAAAGGCATCGCGGTCGATGGTGATGGGCCGCGCTTCGATCGTGGCCGTGGCGCAGCCAGACAGCGTCACGCCGATGGCCAGCATCACAACCGTTTTCCGGGTCCTTCTCACGACTGGGTCTGCGTTCCAGAAGCTACCGGTGGCCGAGGCATGATCCGCACAACCTGCGCGCAAAGCCGGGGTTCGGCCGCGCTGCCCCGCAGGCGACGATCCGCCATGATCTGGTCTTGTTCGACGAGGCAGGCGTTCGCCTGTCTCATCGCGTCTGCATCGCTGAGGCCGTGTTGCCGCGCACATTGCTTCACCGCGAACCAGTCGCCGCCATATCCTGCCGCCTGATCAAGGGATTTGACGAGAACGACGCGATGTTCGCCGCAGGCCTTGATGAGTTCCGCAGGAGGATCATTCACCTGACCACGATAGCCAAGCTGCAAACGTGTCCCGACCCGCCCGAACCGGCGGGTATCGGTTGAAACACGGGGACGAAAGGCGAGGTGTTCCTGCTCATCGCGCCAGACACCAGCCTCGAACGGAAACAGGACGAGTGGATCATCATTCCCTTGCTCGTCGATGAAGAAACAGCCGTCACGAAGCACGATGGCATCGAAGCTCGCCAAATCCGGAGGCGGGGTAGAAGAGATCTCTGCCCGCGGAAAATAGCGGATCTGGCTTGCCACATCGGGCGTGAGCGGTGGCAGATCGGGATTGGCGCGCGGTTCGAAACGCAGCTGGAGGTTGGCCGGGATCGCCCAGCCCCTCTCCTTCCGCAGCGTGTCGAATTCAGCGCGCGGCATAACAATGGAAAGCCACGGCACGCTCATATTTCCGAAACCGGGAGAGGCCCGTTCGGGACCACTGCGTTCCGCCCACTCGCGCACGATCCGGTCCTGATCGGAGCGGGAAAACCCGGCCCGCTCAGCAGAGAACAAGGGGTCTGAGGTATAGCGCGCGAGCGATGCTGGCGGGTCGCGTAAGAAAAATGCTACCCCGCTCACCGTGCCAAGGCCGTCATTGTCCGGCCCATCCTTCCAGCGCCATTCGATCCCACCGAAATTGCCAATCTCGCCCTTCTTCAGCCTGCGCAGCATAGGCAGGTGGCGCTCTTCAAGCCTGTCGGCGAACCGGTGCCGCCGGTCCTCAATAGTCGGAGTGTAGTCGGCAGGGCCAAGGGTCGTGATCGGCGTATAGGGCGGAGCTTCCAGAATGGTGGCATAGTCGTCCGAGGAGGCGGCCCCGCGTTCCTCGCTTGATCCTTGAGCAGAGCAAGCCGCCAGACTGGCGCACAGGGCAACAGCAAGCCGAATCAATACACCATCTCCGAATGTGACGATGTATCATGGAGCTTTCTCGCTGAACGGCACTGAAACGAAATGCTTTCTTGAAAGCAAAAGCTTCCGGTTATGTTGGATTTCCAGGGTCCGGTATAATCCGTTGAGCGTAGGCCCCACTGGAATGCTATGTTTTCAAGTATGAAGATCTCTCGCTTCATCTGGCTGGTTGCAGCTATTGCCGCAGTCGTGATTGTGGCTGCGGGGAGCTGGTATGCATTATCGCCCAGACTGGCGATTGCGTCCCTCAGCGACTGGGAAGCTGCTCCCGAAGAGTTGCTGGCCCTATACGACCGGGCGCGCGTGCGAGCAGCCTTCAAGAGGCGGATGTTGCCTCAGGTCGATAACTATGAGCCGCCCTACACGAAGGACGTCCTCCTGGACGCGATGCCGGACCCGCGAGCGGTTAGGATGTTCGTCAACGAACCTTACGGCGAATGGCAGTTCGCCGCCGCCGCCGGACTGCCCGCAGATTTTCCCGAGGAAGAACCCGCGGGCCACATGCCCCGCATAATGGAAACTACCGATAGCTGGTCGTTCGACTGGTCTGGATTGGATACAATCGTGGCGACGCCTTCGGGCCGAAGCGAAGCAAGGGGCAACAGCTATCGCTTCGAGCGGGATGGGCTCAGCTGGCGTCTCGTTGCCATCGAACTTATCATGCCTATCCGATAAAAGACCATGAGGGGGAGCCCAAGCTGCTCGAGGGCTCCGAGCCTATAATAGGTTAGGATGCCGAATGTCGAATTGCTGCCGTCTGAACACCGGAACCGGACTGTCTCTTCCCGGCCCAGTCCCATCCCTCGAAAAAGGTCTATTGGGAGCTAATGCGGGCCGGGATGCGAGCCTCGGCACCAAGCGCTTCAGAATTTTTGTTATGTGTCAATTGGTTGGGCAAACATAACGATAGCTTTTTTGGGACTCGAAACTTCGTTTCGTCGTTCCCGGCGTCATCCAATATTGGTCATGGCACAAATCGCAGTTCAGCGACGCCGGGGAACAGTTGTGGTAAATAGCTCTCGCAACGCCTCGCATTTCCGTTAAACCACAAGCTGTTGCATCAGCCCACTTGCCACCTCCGTCTCCGCCATTTGACCTTCGGCTTTACTGGGCGAACGCGCCCCATGCCGGCGTATCGGCTCCGGGACCAGCCAGCCAGGCATTGGAGATCACCCCAGCCAGTTCGCGATCAGGGCAGTCAGGGGGTTGGCGGGGTCCGAAAGCAGATTGGCGGTCAGCCCTAGGCACATGATGATCAGCAGCGGCCTCACCGCCCTGGTACCAAAGCGCATGGTGCTGTGGGCGCCCAGGAACGCGCCTGCCATGCTCGCCACTGCCATCAGGAGCCCGGCAACCAGCATGACCTCTCCTGCGGCGAGCAGAACCATCAGGCTCGCCAGATTGCTGGAAAAGTTCAGCAGCTTGGTGTGCGCGATGGCATTGATCGTGCCCAATCCGAACACCGCGATCAATGCGGTGGTGTAGAAGGAGCCGGCGCCGGGACCGAAGAATCCATCGTAGCATCCGATCACTGCCGCGAAGGCCAGCAGCAGGATGGGCCGGGCGCGCACGTGGCGATCTTCGTCGCCGAGGTTCGGCTTGAGCGCGTAGTAGATCGCCATGGCGACAAGCAGAACCGGTATCAGCCCGGACAGGATAGCCGGATCTACACGGGTCAGGACGAACGCTCCCGCAGCCGAGCCTAGAAACGCCGCAAGCGCGGGCTTCGCAAATCTTCGGAAATCGATGCGCCCCTTGCGTGCAAAGGTAAGTACGGCAGTCGCAACGCCGAAGGTGCTCTGGAGCTTGTTCGTCCCTATCGCCGCAGCGGGCGAGGCGCCGACAGCCAGCAGGGCTGGAAGCGTCAGCAGCCCGCCGCCCCCGGCGATCGCATCGATCGTTCCTGCGACAAAGGCCACTGCGACCAGAAAGCCGATCATCTCGACGGTAAGTTCCATCGCTCGCGCCTACGGCCCGCTTTTCCCGGTTTGCAAGAGGTAAAGGCTCATGTCGGCCTTTCGTCCTGGCCGCGACGTCACTCCCCACAGGCGTGAACGCCGCGGACGCTGCGTGCCATCCTAGAGAGGTGCGGCTTCCGCATCTTCGCGCTTCACCACTTTGTGCGCGTCCTCGGTCAGGCCGCTCTTCCAGTAGCTCGACAGATAGAGCCGGTCCGAACCTAGCCCCTGTTCTTGGCGAAGATAGGATCGCAGCCGCCGCATCGCCGAAAATTCGCATGCGGCCCATGCGTAAACGCTCCCGGCGGGCCAGCCATAGTCTCGCAGGGCAGTTTCGAGCAGGTCCGGGCGAGAACCCGGCGCGGGATTGACCAGCCAGCGGACCTGCATTCCTGGTGGAAGGGCAAGCGCCTGACGGTCGTTTGCATCCTGTATCTCCAGCGCGACAAAGCCGGTCGCGTCGCCCGGCAATGCCTCGAGATTCGCCGCAATTGCCGGCAGCGCGGCCATATCGCCGGCCACCAGATAATGCTGGAAGCCAGCGGGCAATGGCTTGGCCGGTCCGGGGCCGCCGACTTCGATCGCATCTCCGGGCTTGGCCGCCAGCGCCCAGCGCGTCGCCGGGCCTGCCTGATGGTCCGCATCGCCGTGCAGGGCGAAGTCGATATCGAGTTCCCGATGGCGCTGGTCGCGAATGGTATATGTTCGCACGACCGGCCTGCCCCCTTCGCTCTGCGGAGGCAGCATCAGCTTCACATAGCCGCCCTTCTGCCCGGATGGGTAATCGACCATGCCCTGTCCGCCGAGAGTGAGGCGAAGCATGTTGGGCGTGACCCTGCGAGAGCCCAGAACAGTCATGGTTCGCGGTGCTGGACGAGAGGCCATCCGGGTTATCCTTTCTGATGATCGGGCATCTGAAGGCGACTTGCGCGAGGGAAGTCGCGGTATCGCAGGGCACCCAACGATAATGCGAGTGATTTGCAAATACAAGGTGAGCCTGGCGGCGCCACCACCTGCGTTCTCGCCAATGCAGAGGTGCGCTGGGGGGCACCGCTGGTGTCGTATTTGTCCTCTCGCAGAACGCGAACCGCTCTGTTGGATTGTTCGAATTGGCTTCAGCAGGGGGGATGACTGATGCATCGCGCGCTTTCGATCACCGCTTCCGCGCTATCGCACGCAACCTGAGCGCATCGCCGCTGTGCCGCACACTTTCCCCCAGTATCATCGAGATTGGCCCACTATGATCCGCAAATTCCCTTTGGCACTGTGCGCCGGAATCGCCCTCTGTGCCCCTGCGTCGGCGGAAACGCTTCGCGTCTGTGCTGAAGATTCTCCGGCTGAGGCGTGCGACTTCAGCGGGCACGATGCGATCCAGGCCGCTGTCGATCACGCCGCCGACGGGGACGAGATACGCCTGGCGCCCGGCCGCTATGTGCCGGCATCGGTGCGCGACGTGCCCTTCCAGGACATCGTCGCCCGCGGGATGGTGGTCGTGCGCGACAAACGGCTTTCCATTGAAGGCGGCGAAGGCGTCGTCCTCGATGGAGCAGAAGGCGTCCCATCCATCGCATTCGTGCTCGAAAACGCCGACGTGACCCTTCAGAACCTGGAAATCCGGGACTTCCGCTGGGAGGAGGAGGAAGACGACACGTACGACGGCCACGGCGTCTTCGCGATCGACAGCCGGGTGCGCGCAAACGGCATCGTCATGCGGGGGATCGTCAAGATGGCGCTGACCGGACGCGGTCGGACTCTTATCGAGGCATCGGGGCTCCGCCTGCTCGACGGCCATCTGGGCATCTGGCTGGAAGAGACCGCCCATGCCCATGTGCATGACAGCGTGATCGCCGGCGGCGATTCCGCCGGCATTGCGACCTATGGCAACAGCACGCTTCATCTGTTTAATTCGGTGGTGGCGAACAATACGGACGACGGCATCTATGCGGCCGATAATTCGACAATCGTCGTCGCGCAGTCGATCATCGTCGAGAACGCACCTTATGGAATCAATGCTGCAGGAAGTGGTCGTGTGACCGTGCGCGCGAGTTCCATCCACGGCAATTCAACGCCTGCGAACACGGGGTTCGAACCCGACCAGCTCATCATCGGCGACGACGTTTCGCGCGCCGATCCGATGCTGGATGCGCATTGGCGTCCGCAACCGGGATCGCCGCTGCTTGCCAGCGATCAGGCGCAAATGCCGATCGGCCTGACCGGTGAGCAGCCATGAAGCGCTGGTGCACCCCACTCGCGCTGCTGAGCCTGCTGCTGGCGACGCCGGCGCAGGCGGAACAGTACTGGACCACGACGCGGATCGTGCAGATCGGCGCCGTCGCCCAGGATCTCGATTATCCGCATTACAGCGATGTGATCTACATCGGCGTGGCAGATCGCGAATGGCTTCCGGAAACCTGCCGCCAGATGCCGGGCCTGCTCGCGCGGGCAGACGACACCGCCCTTCTCCTCATGGCCAAGGCGGCGTTCGAACATGGTCGCCCAGTCGTTGTCAAAGCCGACGATCAGGGCAAGATCGGCGAATACTGCCGGTTCTTCCAGATCACCGACACTGCGCCGTGATCCACGGTTGGACAAGAAAGAGAGACACACGATGACGTTCGGCACCCGCACACTGGCCCCGGCACTCCTCCTCTGCGCAATCGCTGCACCTGCAACCGCGCAGAACAATGACGGGCCGAGCGCTCAGGGCGACCTTGCGGTCACGCTCAACGACGGGTTCGACGATGGCGATGCCCTGAAATTCGATTGGCCCATGCTCTCGATTGGTACCGGCCAGTACGAAGACGGGCCGACCGGGGTCACCGTCATCCGGTTCGGGCGCAAGGTGCACGGCGCAGTCGATGCCCGCGGGGGGGGGCCCGGCACGGTCAATGCGCCCTATCTCGATCTTGGCTATGTTCAACCGGAACTCGACGCGGTCGTGCTCGCCGGGGGGTCCTGGTACGGCCTCGAAGCGGTCACTGCGGTCAACACCGCAATGAAGGACGACGGATATCGCGGCGGCCACTGGAACAACGTCGGCCTCGCCGTCGGCTCCATCATCTACGATTTCGGCGGACGCCGGTTGAACGAAATCTATCCGGACAAGCGCCTGGCGCAGGCCGCCTATCGCGCCGCCCGGCCCGGGACCTTCCCCATCGGCCCTTACGGCGCGGGACGTTCGGCAATGACCGGCGGACTGTTCGGCTGCAACGCCCGATCGGGACAGGGCGCGGCATTCCGGCAGATCGGCGAGGTCAAGATCGCGGTGTTCACCGTCGTCAATGCCCTTGGCGTCGTTACCGATCGCGAAGGGAAGGTCGTGGCGTGTCATGCGGGCCGGAGCGCACGCGACCTGCGCGCCCACGACCTGCTGAACGCTTCCCCCGCCAGCCTCAGTCCCGATTGGGACGGTCAGCAGGCGGCGGAGCCCGACCGCAAGAACACCACCATCAGCCTCGTCGTCACCAACCGGTCGATGTCGAGCGCCGAACTGAAGCGTCTGGCGGTTCAGGTTCACACGTCGATGGCACGGGGGATTCAGCCGTTCGCAACCGAACTCGACGGGGATGTGCTCTATGCCGTTTCCACGGACGAGGTCGAGGCGGGGCCGGGTGACGGCCTCGTCACCGCAGAAATCGGCGCCGTCGCGTCGGAGCTTATGTGGGACGCTATCCTGAGCAGCGTCCCGCAACAGCCCGCCGCACCGCAGCCACGGCGCTCCGCAGACAGATCCGATCTGCAGGAATTCGCGGGCACTTATACCTTCGGCCCACTCGCGTCGCTGGAAGTGACTGCCGAAAAGGGCCGTCTCTACGGCCGTGCAACCGGCGAGCGGGACGTCTTCGCCATACGCAAGGACGGACCGACTGAGCTCCGCCCCGCCGGATCGAACGTATTCGTCGTGCCTGGCCGCTATCCCTTCAGCATTCGGTTCGAAGGGGACGAGGCCGTCGTCAATCCCGGACGATGGCAACAGGTCGGCACCCGCAAGTAGCGCCGCACCGAGGGCACCTTCTTCGTCAGACGATCGGCACGGCACGCACCTTGCGGGCATAGCCGAGCGCAGCCTGCGAGATTCCTTGCGCGGATTCCATCCGCAGCATATCTGCGCGGAAGAACGGAAGACCGGCGGTGCAAATGAGGCACCACCTTACTCTCTTTTCGCATCTGCAACAGACCGTGCGCTGTCATATTCTCGCAATGTCATACACTGCGAGGACGGGGGAATTTATGGTAGGGAAGTACGGATTCATCTGCACGGCGTCGATACTGGCGCTTGCACAGGCTGGGCCGGCGCTCGCCCAGTCGGGAGAAAGCCGTGACGCGCTGAACGAAATCGTCGTCACGGCGCAAAAACGCGAACAGACGCTTATCGAAGTGCCGATGGCCATTTCGGTGGTTGGCGGCGAAGAACTGGGCGAGCGCGGGATCGAGAACGTTCAGGACCTGTCCTTCGCCGTCCCCGGCCTCACCATGCGGGAAGACGGCCCGGGCAGCTACACCATCTTCCTGCGCGGCCTGGCCAACCAGTCGGGTTCGGGTGCGCTGGTTACCCAGTATCTCGACGAGGCGCCGCTTTCGCTGAGCGGCTACAATCAGCTCAGCCCCATCCCCCTCGATCTTGAGCGGGTCGAAGTTCTGAAGGGGCCGCAGGGCACGCTGTACGGGCAAGGCTCTGCCGGCGGGACCATTCGCTACATCACGAACGCCCCCGACCCGACGCAGTTCGAAGGCCGCGCCGAAGGCCAGCTCTATTCCGTCGCACAGGGCGAGACGGGCGGTAGCGTGACCGGCGTGATCAACCTGCCTCTGGTGCGCGACCAGCTCGCGCTGCGTGTCGCGGGCAAGTATGAAACCGGCGGTGGCTGGATCGACCAGCCCGAAGCCGGGATCAAGGACGGGAACGGCACCGAACTGTTCAACCTGCGCGCCAAGCTGCGCTGGACGCCCAGCGCGGCTTTCGAAGCGACCGGCATGGTGCAGGTCCACCGTGCGGAAACGGCCCTGGGCCTGGGCTACGAAGAACCCGATCGTACCGTGGATATTGGCCCGGATCGCAGCAAGGTGATGATTCCGAAGGAATTCGACTTCACGCTGTACAATCTGGAGCTGCGCTACGACTTCGGCTTCGCCGAACTGGTCAGCGCATCGACTTATGTCGAACACGATCACCAGTATCCCTTCACCTACATCCCCCGGCCGGGTAATTATTCGTACGGCATCGTCGAGGGGAACGACGATCGCTGGGTCGATGCCGACCAGTTCAGTCAGGAACTGCGCCTTTCCTCCAGCGAGGGGCCGTTCCAGTGGACGCTGGGCGGGTTCTATACCACCAGCGACCAGACAATGGTTTTCGAGTACGAGTATGCTTACGCGCCCAACGGCGATCTCTATTCCGGCGGCGGGTTTCTGGTCGAAGACCTCTATTATCTCAGCGCCTCATCCTCCGAAACGGTGTCGCTCTTTGCCGACGCCGCGTATGACATCACGGATCGTCTAACACTCGGCGCGGGCATTCGCTATTTCCGCGATGAACAGACCAGCCTCATCACTTACGTCCCGGATACAGGCACCACGCTGGAGGCCACGTTCGATTCGATCGATCCACGTGTTTATCTGAGCTACCGCTATGCCGATCAGGCGAACTTCTACGCCAGCTTCGCCAAGGGGTTCCGCAGCGGCGGCTTTAATTCGGAGCCGTTCGACCCCTACGATCCTGAAAAGATCTACACGTACGAAATCGGGACCAAGGGCGCCGCTCTCGACGGGCGGCTCCAGTTCGAGCTGGCGGCGTTCTATACCGAGTACAAGGACCTGATCCGTCGCCGGCTGACCGAAGTAAACGGCGCTTTCCTTGGCGAATCCAGCAACATCGGCAAAGTCGAAGTCAAAGGTGTGGAACTGGGCATAGCGGCCCGGCCGGTCACGGGTTTCACCCTGTCGGCGACCGGTGCCTACATCGACAGCGAAATCGTCGAAACCGCAGCGACCGATCAGGTCAACATTCCGGGCGATCCCACTGACTACACCCCGGAAATCAGCTTCACTCTTGGCGCCAATTACGATTTCGACTGGGCCGAAGGCGTTCCGGGCTTCGTGCGGGTCGATTACAACTATCGCGATGCGGTAACCTATATCGACCGTTCGAGCTTCCTGCCCAGCGCTCTGCCGCAACGATCCGACAGCGTCGGCTTGCTCAATGCGCGCTTCGGCGGGACCGTGAGTGGATTCGACGTGGCGTTGTTCGCGCAGAATATCACGAACGAGAACAAGGCAATCGACCCCTATCAGGGCTGGGCCAACTCGAACCGCACCCGTCCGCGGGTGGTGGGTGTAGAGGTCGGCTACTCCTTCTGAAGTCCTCTGCCAATCAGGCAGTCTGGGCCGGGACCTTCGGGTTCCGGCCCATTTTTTGTGTCGCCTCAGGCGCTACCTTGGCGAAACGGCACCGCCCTTGGCCGCAGAGACCGTCGCAAATGCGGGGAGTCATTACCGGACGACGAGAAACGCCCCGGCTCCACTGCGGGAGACGGGGCGTCGAAGGCCGCCGCGCTAGCGCGGTCAGCGCTGCTTCTGGATCAGCCCGGCTGACGCGGATTAAGCTTCATCGCCCGGAGCAGCGGAGCTTTGAACACGAACAACAGCACTGCGCCCGCGCCCACCACCGCAGCGTGGATCAGCCAGAAGACAGACGGCGACACCGTTTCATAGAACCGTCCAAGCCAGCCGCTCGCGATGCCGCCGGCAAAGATCGCCAGATAATAAGAACCCACCATCATCGCGTTGACTGCGGGAGGGGCCGCACGCGACGTCAACGCCAGCGCAATCGGGCCAACGTAGAGGAACGACCATGCGCAGATGAAGTGAAACATGACCGGCCACCAGAGCGCGACGGCACTGTCGCCCGAAAGCAGTTCGCCAACCGACAGCCAGACCATCGCGACTGCGAAAACCAGGCAGCCGATCGCGATCTTGGGAAGATCGTCAGGCTCGGCCGAACGCCGGGCCTGCAAACGCCAGAACCACAGAACCGCCGGCGCCAGCATCAGAACAGCCAGCGAATCGAGCGACTGGAACCACGTGACGGGCACCAGCAGTCCCAGGATCTCGCGATCGACGCGGGCCCTGATCCAGAGCGGATATGTGTTCCAGACCTGGCTTTGCGCGGTCCAGAAAAGCGCCGTAATCGCCAGCATCACCAGAATCGCGGCAATGATCCGCCAGTCGCCGCGCGCGAGCCGCGGCCGCTCGCTTGCGGTCGGCCCGACATTGTCCGCGGGGAGATGGTGCAGACCGCGCACGTAGATGACGATCCCGACCAGCATACCGATGCCTGCCGCACCGAACCCGTAATGCCAGCCGTACAATTCACCCAGCGTGCCGCAGATGAGCGGCGCGATGAAGGCGCCGATATTGATCGCGAGCACATAGAGAGAGAACGCCGTATCGCGGCGCGGATCATCCTTCGAATAGAGATCGCCGACTTGCGCCGCCAGATTGCCCTTCAGCAGGCCGGCCCCCAGGATCAGGAGGGAGAGCGCGGGAAGAAACAGGTTCTCGAACGCCATCAGGAAATGCCCGACGGCCATCAGCCCCCCGCCGAGCAGAACGGCGCGCCGCCCGCCGATCCAGCGATCGCCCATCAAGCCGCCGAGGACCGGCATGAAGTAGATCAGCCCGACATAGAGACCGAAAACCTGGGTCGCGAGCGCCTGGATGCTGAGCGGCCCGAAAACCGCCTCCACCCCCATGCGGAAGCCGGCGAACCCCGCTACCCCGCCGATATTCTCCGGCTGGAACAGGTAAGTCGCCATGTAGAGCACGAGGAGCGCCTGCATCCCGTAGAACGAGAAGCGTTCCCAGGCTTCGGTAAAGACGATGAAGGCGAGCCCCCTGGGGTGGCCGAGGAAGAGCTTTTCCGCCCGCTCGCCTCCATCGCCGTCCGCGCCGGAATGCGCGTTCGTCTGCGCGTTCACGCCGTCTGCTGCTTGCACCCTTGATCTCCCCTCGGCACGGCAAGGGGCATCGTCATTGATGCGCCCATGCCGGTTCCCAATCGATTCCGTTGAAGTCCCGCCCCGTTTCCCAGAAGAACGGCCCGCGCTTGCGCGAATAATTGCCGATCTCGTTCATCGTGACCGAGTCGTAGAGCCGCCCGTTCGCGACCGTGTATCGAACGCTGTTGGAATTGCGGATATCGTCGAGCGGGTTGCGGTTAAGCACCAGCAAGTCCGCCAACTTCCCCGGGGCGATAGTACCGATCTGCCCATCGACGCCCAACGTTCTGGCGCCATTGATCGTGGCCGTTCGAAGAACGCGGTGGTTCGACATGCCCCCTTCGGCAAGCAGCCACATCTCCCAGTGAAGCGCCAAGCCGGTGACCTGCCCGTGCGATCCTGCGTTGATCACGACCCCGGCGTCGTCCAGCGATTTCATCGATCGCGCCGCGGCACGAAACCCGATGTCGTACAGCTCGTCCGCAGCGTGGATCGTGGTCATCCCGCGCACGTGTGGCGGCGCGCCGTAGGGGGCACCCAGCGGACTGTATCCGCTTGTCGTCAACTGAACGAAACGCCGGGCCTTCGGGTCCTCCCAGGCGCGGGTGTGCTGGAAGAGGTAGTTCTCCCCCATCAGTTCGCCGAACAGGACGATCAGCGTCGGTGTATGCGAAACTCGCGATGCCGACATCAACTGGACGACATCGTCGTAGATATTTTCCAGCGGCATGTTGTGTTGCAGGTTCGTATGCCCGTCCAGGATCATGGTGATGTTGTTGTAGAAATGGCTTTCGCCTTCCACGTCGACCATGGTCCCGGCGCGGCGCCCGGCGGCCAGAATATGCTGGCGCTGCTGCCGCATCGTCTGGCGATAGCTCTTGACGATCGTGCCCCCCAGAGCCCGCTTGCGCGCCATCAGCGCGTCGGCATCGGCTTCGCTTTCGATCGGAATGTAAACTTTGTCGACTTTTCCGGTGCGGCCATAGACGACCATCCCTGAATCGATCGCGCGTGGCCCGGTCATGATCCCCGCCATCGTCATCTCGCGCGTGGCGTAGGTGGGCAGTTCGGACGTATACGGATCGTAATTGGTCGTGACGCCATATGCGAGGTCGGCATACTGGGTCGGCTGCTTCTGCGGCGTGAGGCCGGAGGAGCTGTAGTAGCAATTGTCGACATGACCATGCATGTCGACCAGGCCCGGCATCACCGTCTTGCCGCTGATATCGATCACTTTGGCATCGGCCGGGACATCGATTGCCGCGGCAGGCCCGACGGCCTGGATGCGATTGCCGCGCACGATAACCGTGCCGCCTTCGATCACCTCGTCGCCGCGCATGGTGATGATGCGGCCGTTGACGAACGCCAGCGCGCCATCCGGCACGTCGGCCCTGGCCGTCAGCGCGACCTCGGCATAGACTTCGGGCGAAGTGCCCCCCACCGCGCTGCGATAGAGTGTCGGACCCAGGGCCCAGAGCACCGCGCTCGAATCCGGTGCCCAGGTCAGCTCGTATCCACCCAGGTGGCCGAGCGGTCTCGCCCCATCCAGAGTGATCTCGACCGGGTCCGCGCCAGCGGCGAAGGGTTTCAGATAGTACTGCTGTTCATGGCGGAAGGCGATCCAGGCAAGGTCGGGGCTGATCTTCAGCTCGTTCAGGTCTGCGTGCGACGCGCGGGCGCGAACCTGGCGGTCGCTGCCGTCGAGCCGCATGCTTTCGACTTGCGAAACGAGATCGTGCCCTTCGTAACTTTCCGTGCTGAACCAGATACGCTCACCATCGGGCGAGAAGGCAGCTTCGAGGGCGGGCGGGCCCACGTAGTTCGCCTCGCCTCCCTTCGCGTCGATCCAGTATATCCCTGGCCGGGCCCGATGTCCGCCAAGGCAGCGATCGCCCTCGGCCACGATATAGAGGATGCGCCTTCCGTCCGGCGAGAATGCCGGTGCGCGCAGGATTCCATTGCTTTCCACCAGCGTGCGAACTTTGCCGCCGGTGCTTCTGACCTTGAGCGTACCGCCGCGATCATCCTTCCAGTCGACGAAGGCAACGTGCGCACCATCAGGTGAATAGGCCGGATCGAATTCGGGCAGATCCCCCGCCGTGAGACGGGCCGGCGCATCGCTGGCCGACTGGCTCCAGACCCGGCCGAGCGCATTGAAGCTTACCCGATCGCCGCCGGGCGCCCAGGCGAGCTGGCGGATGATTCTCGCGCGAAATTCCTCCGGCGCCAGATCCTGCGCCACCCGCGGGGGCGTGAAGAGGCGATGCGTGGCCGAGGCCGTGAACGGAATCTCCGTCGCCTCGCCAGTTTCGGTGTCGAGCCGCAGGATCTTCCCGCCCGCCCAGATTGCAAGGTGGCGGTTATCGGGGAACCAGTCGTACTGCGGGTAATAGATCCCCTGCCCCAGAAAGTCGGCCTGATCATCACGGTCAAGCCCCGCAAATACCGGCCACTGTTCGCGCGTTTCGAGATCGTAGAGAAACAGCACCGTGTCCGTCTTGACTCGTCGCAAGAAAGCGAACTTGCTGCCATCGGGAGACAGCACCGGGCTGGTCGCGCTGCCGAACCCCTTGGCCAGTTCCTCTACCGCGCCCGTGCGCAAGTCACGCCGCTTGACCGCATAATTGATGTGGTTCGCATCGACGTAAACGACGGAGGCCGTCGGCGGGGATACCTTCTCGGTATAATACAGCCAGCGGCCGTCATTGCCGAAGGCCGGCTCGTGCACATTCTCGCCATTCGCAGGGGGGGCAACGAGTTGCCTGCTGTCACCTGAATCGAGGTCGTAGAGGCGGATCTGCGATGCATGAAGCTTGTCGGCGCTGTCGAACATCCGCGCAGCGGCAATGCTCTTGCCATCCGGCGCCCAGGCCGGCCCGGTCACGGCGAGCGTCGTCTCCCGCGAAACCTGCCGGGCATCCGATCCGTCGATGCGCGATGTCCAGACGTTGTCCGCGCCGTCTTCGTCGCTCAGATAGAGCAGGCGGCTGCCGTCGCGATTGAATCGCGGGCTGCGCTGCATCGCCGAACCGCCGTGGATCAACCTTGCCTCGCCTCCGTCTGCAGGCATGACGTAGATATCGTTCAGGAGATCGAAGGCGATCGTCTTCCCGTCGGGGCTGACATCCACGCTCATCCAGGTTCCTTCGGATACCGTGATCGTAGCGTCCTGATAAGGCGGCCCGGCGGAGGCAGAATGTTCAGCAGGCGCAGAGGCATTCGAAGCCCAGGGTGCCAGGGCGAAGGCCATCGCCAGCCCCAGTCGGACTATCTGCCTTGATCCCATGCCCACAAGCACCCGCCCCTCTGCCCAATGGTTGAACTATAAATGCACCACAGCGCCGCCAGCCTAAACAGGCGCGTTCGAAGCATCCCCTGTTGCGGTCAGGTCACCACAGGCGCCCTCGTATGCATCTGGCGCGGGCTTGCACCGTCTCGGTACCTCTCGGGCCAAGGGGAAGAAAACACCATGGCGACTGTCCGCACCGATGCTCGACGCATACACAAGTACCTCAGCCTCGCCGCAGCGGCCTTCTGGCTGCTGCAGGCACTCAGCGGCATTGCGATCTCGTTCCGCGCGGAAATCGACGACTGGCTGTTGACCGGGGTGTCCACGGGCACCAGCGTACAGGCACTGGGCGAAAGGATCAAACAGGCGGAGCGCGATGGCCTGCACGTCAGCGGCATGTGGGCGACCGGGGGCATTCCCGGCCAGTACGACATCTATGTCTCCTCGCCCGAGGGGGACCGGACCGTCCGCGTCGACGGCGCGAGCCAGGTGCTCCGTGACAGGTCGGATCAGGAGAAATTCTCCGACGGTGCCGTTTTCGAAACCCTGACGACGTTCCACAAGTCGCTTCTGCTGGGGAGCACCGGCAGTGTGCTGATCGGCATCAGCGGTATCCTGCTCCTGACCAACATCGCGCTCGGGTTCACGGCGGCATGGCCGGCACGTAACCGCTGGCGGGCCTTGACCACCAGGCCCCGCGGCCCGGCGGCGGCCCGGATTGTGGGCTGGCACCGGTTGCTGGGATTGTGGATGGCAGTACCCGCTGCGATCCTGGTGACGGCAGGGATTCAGCTCGCCTTCGCGGACACGATCGAGGCGACCGTCGACGGCGGCCTGGCTGAACCGACAAGCGCCCCCGCCGGACCTTACCGACTGGACCCGGGCGATGCGATGGCACAAGCGCTCGCGCGATATCCCGGGGGCGAACTCACTGCGCTGTCGATGCCCGGCGAGGATGCGCCCTGGTACCGGATAAGATTGCGCGCGGATGGCGAAATCCCTCGCCAGTTCGGTGCGACCACGGTGTGGATATCAGCGGTCGACGGCAGCGTCCTGGCCGATCACGATGCCCGGTCCAGCCGCCCCGCACGCCGTCTGATGGAATGGCTCTATCCCATTCACACCGGGCAGATCGGCGCAGTGCCCGGTCGCTTGCTGAACTTCGCGATCGGGTGCTGGCTGGTGACGATGATCGTCCTCGGCCTGCTCAGCTGGCAGCGCCGGGCGCGCCGGGTCAGCGAAAGCCGACGCCCAGCCGCAGGCCAATGACAAGCGCATCGTCGAGCGGCCGACGCCCAGCCGCAGGCCAATGACAAGCGCATCGTCGAGCGCCGGGTCCCAACCGGGATTACGTACGTATTGAAGATCGGGCTGAACCGAAATCGTCGACGTCAGCGCGTGGAGATAGCTGAGTTCGAAATTGGTTTCCGCCCGTTCTGCCCGGTCGCCGGCGGCTTCCGCAATCTCGATCGCGGTGTCGCCCAGCCGGGCATGGGCGATAGCGAAGCCGATCGCGCGATCATCCGTGCCGTAGCGCAGACCGCCGCCCAGATACGTTGCAATCGGCAGAGCCCGGGCATTGGCAACGCCGATGCGAACCCAGGAATCGAGCGCCTCCCCATTGGGGCCATTCGCCAGTGTCGCCTCGACCGCGGCATAGGCACCCCGGCTGCGCCACCGATCGCCGGGCGCATCCTCCGGCTCCGACAGGAACGGGGTCGCTGCGCTATAGCCCCAGGCACCGGCATAGACCCGGCCGATTTCGAAAGACCGCTCCGCCTCCGCGATCAGCAACAGGCCATCTTCGCCCGGCACAGGCACGACCGTCTTGCCAGGGTTCTCGGGATCGCCCGCGACGGCATTGAACGCCCCCACCCGCACGCCCCAGCGACCGGCCTGATGGCCATAGACGAGGGCAGTCGTGGTGGTCGGAAAGATCGATGGGCCATTGGCGCCCGATTGCGCAAGTTCGGGGCCAATGCCGTGCGAGCTGTTGAGAAACATGCTCCCCACTTCCTGCATATCGAACTCGCGATTGAGATCGATGAGCCCCGCCTTGATGCGATGGCCTTCGCCATCCAGACTGAGCTGCAGCCAGGCTTCCAGCGCGCGGAACCCCGAGTCAGCCTCGATATTGCTGACGCCCTGGCCGTCGCCCACCACGCCGTCCGAAAAGCCGCTGCCTTCGACAAGCTGCAGTTCGGCGAAGCCGGAAACCTCAACCGGTCCGTCGCCCAGATCGTTCACGCCGGCGGCCATCGTGGCCAGCCCCAGCATGCGGGTATCCTGCCCATCGCCGCCGGATGTATTGCTCAGGGTGTCGATGGTAATGCTGCCTTCGACAAACGTTTCCGTCTTTTCCGAAGCTGCGGCGGATGGCGGCATGGCCATTCCCGTGGCGGTGAGCACGGAACCGAGCATGGCATGGGCCGAGGTCGGGAATCGAAAGCGCCGCTGGGCGGCTGTGTCTTGCGTGTCTCTCATCAGGGGTGCAATGAAACGCCGGCATCTGTGCCCAACCAGATGCCAAGGTCGGATGAGATGGTGCAGATGCCGCACCGCACCCGATCGACGGCGGCCCTTGACCGGTCAGCCGCGGCGTCGATAGGTAAACCAGCTTTCGCAAACCATTGAAGGAATTCAATTGACGGACGACCAGCCCCAGCCCCCTGCAAGATCGGAAAATCCGCCATCCCGGAAATCGCTGCCGCCGTTCGAGGCCCTGCGTGCTTTCGATGCCGTGGCCCGGCTGGGCGGGGTGCGGCGGGCTGCAAAATGGCTGGACCGCGATCATGCCGTCATCAGCCGCCACCTTCGCGCGATTGAAACCTGGGCCGGTGTGCAACTGGTCGAACGCACCCCCTACGGCATTGCCTTGACCGAACGCGGGCGCGGCTATCACGAACGGGTTTCCTTCGCGATGGACATGCTGGCGCACGCGACGCTCGACCTCATGAGCGAGGGCCACCATCACCGGCTCCATATCTGGAGCACGTCGGGCTTCGCCCTGCACTGGCTGTCGAGCCGGCTCGAGGAGTTCGAGCGGCGCAATAGCGATGCCGACATTGTCCTTCGCCCAAACGACCACAGCCCGGACTTCGCCGCGCACGAGGCCGATATCGATGTCCGTTTTCACGCCACCTACGAACCGGAACCCGAGTTGCCGCCGCTGCTCAAGCGGCAGGTTCTGGTGGAGGCTCCGATCATCGCAGTCGCAAGCCCGGATTACCTGGGCAGCACCGGAACACCGCAAACGCCCGACGACCTCCTCCAGCACCGCCTGCTGCACGAAGACAGCTTCAGGACCTGGGCCAAGTGGCTCGCTTCCTACGGCGTCGACGATGCCTCACGCCTGTCCGGCGCGCGCTTGTGGGAAGGGCACATCACGCTCTACGCTGCACGGCATGGCCGGGGCATTGCCCTCACCAATCCGGTGACCGCCGGCGCGGATCTGGAATCGGGATCGCTGATCGATATCGGCAGGGACAATCCCGACTTCGCGCCGCGTCTGGGGCGCTACACGCTCTATGCCCGCCGCGATCGGTGGAATGATCCGCTGCTGCGGCGGTTCAGGAAGTGGGTGACCTCCGCCGTGCTTGCCGATTACCCCGCGCTGAAATCCGCCACCTGACCGGCAGGCTGCCGGTCACCGCAGCGCTTCGACCGCCGAATTGAAGAAGTGGTTGTCCAGTATCGCCTCGGCGAACTTCGGCTTGGACCGCGCGCTCAAAACCGTGAGCACCACGCGTTCGGCGGGATTGACGTAGATATATTGCCCGAAGATCCCGCGCGCGCTGAAAGCGCCGTCGGCGAAAGACCCTGCGGCATCGGGAACCGGCCACCACATGTATCCATAATTCAGCGGATTGCCGCCTGCCTCTCGCGGAACGGTCGATTCTTCGATCCAGCCCGCCGGCAGGACCTGCTCACCCCCGATCCGGCCATCGTTCATCGCGAACAGACCAAGGCGCGCATAATCGCGGAGCGTGGCGCAGATGCCGCTGCCTGCCACTTCCAGCCCATCGGGTGATTCCAGCCACCAGGCGGCATCCGCTTCCATCCCGAGCCGCGACCAGATCTTGTCCGATGCATAATCGGCCAGCCAGTGCCCGGTTGCCGCCTTCACCAATGCGCCCACAACATGCGTCTCGCCCGTGCTGTAGTTCCACAGCGTTCCCGGTTCCGCGATACGCGGCAGGCTGGCCATGTAGGTCATGATCCTGTCCGGCTCCTGCCCGATCTGCAGATCGAGCATGTGACGCCTGTGCGAATTGGGGTCGGTATGCGTGTCGTCCCATTCTACGCCGGATGTCATCTGCATCAGGTGGCGGATAGAGACCCCGTCATATCCGCTGCCGCGCAGGCCGGGCAGATAATCGGTCAACATGTCGTCAACCCCGCCGATGAAGCCATCGCGGATCGCGATGCCGATCAACAGAGTGCTGACCGACTTCGCCATCGACATGGACATCCAGCGGGTGGAGGCGTCGATCCCCAGCTCGTAACGCTCGTGAACGACCTTGCCGTCTTTCATCATCAGCAGTCCGGCAAGCCGATTGCGCGACACATAGTCGTAAAGATCGAATTCCTGGCCGTCCGCCCGGATCGGGAGATTTTCGATCATGGTCGCGCTCTGCGGCAGGTCGGCGACCGGCCCATCCCCGCGCGAGATACGCCGGCAGGGAAAGGCGCGATGGGTATTGCGGAACAGGTGCACCTGTTCGCCAGGCATCAGCTTGCCTGCATAGGCCTGCTCTATCGATGCCAGTGGCTGCCGGCTTTCATCCGCGCTCGCGTTCGTTTCCCCCACGGCATCGTCCTTCCTGCTTTCGTGATCCATGCCTGCAATGTCTATCGGGCCGCCGGCGGATGATCCGGTGCGAAAGCCATCCGCACCCGGTGAGGCCCGGTCACCACCGTTGCCGCGTCGCACTCGGTGCCCCTTTCGCACCGGCGCGCGCGGATTCGGCATCTGTCGGCGCCCGGCAGGACGAACAAGATGGAACTGTATTTTGGGAGAGACACGACCATGAACCACGAACGCCGGCTCTATGCCCCCGAAGCCTATGCCGCGCGCGATCCGCGCCAGATCGTGCGCGAATATCCGTTCGCGCTGCTTTTCACGAATGGAGCGGACGGACCGCTGGCGACATCCGTCCCGATCTATTTCGAAACCGACGATCCTGCCGAAACCCGGTTGATCGGTCACATGGCCCGCAAGAACCCGCACGCGCAGGCCCTGCAAACGGGCGACCGCGCGCTGGCGGTGTTTGCCGGCCCCCACGCCTACATCTCGGCCGGATGGTATCGCGAACGGCCCACGGTGCCGACGTGGGACTACGTCACCGCGCACGTGCGCGGCACGCTGGAGCCATTCGATGACGACGCGACCCAGTTGCAGCTGCTCGAACGGGTAACCGACATGGTCGAGCAAGATCGCGATCCCGCCTGGACCATGGCGCAGGCGCCCGAAGGCAAGGTGGATGCCCTGCTCCCCCATATCCGTTCGTTTCGTATCGAGATCGACAGCATCGAAGGGGTCACCAAGTTGAGCCAGACCCATCCCGCGGGCGACCGCGCAAGGGTGATCGATGCGCTGGAGGCCCGCGGACAGTTCGGCGATCGACAAATCGCGGCCCTCATGCGTGCCAACGAACGGTCTGGCGAACCGAATTGAAGCGACGCCTGTCCCGATGGTGCGCATTGCGCACCGGGACTGGCGATTTAATCATCTGATGCCTCCCGCCCCGGCAGCATACCCCGGCCCGGAACCAATGGAATGGGAGTTCGAGATGCAGCAGATTACCACCACCACCGCCGAATGGCAGGCGCTGGACCGTGAACATCACCTGCATCCGTTCACCGATCCCAAAGTGCTGGGCGAACAGGGCGTTCGCGTCTTCACCCACGCCGATGGCTGCTACATCTGGGATAGCGAAGGCAACAAGATACTCGATACCATGGCCGGGCTGTGGTGCGTGAATGTCGGCTATGGCCGGCAGGAACTGGTCGATGCGGCATCGAAGCAGATGGAAACGCTGCCGTATTACAACACGTTCTTTTCCAGCTCTACGCCGACCCAGATTCAGCTGGCACGCCGCCTTTCGGAAGTGACGCCGGCGGGGCTCGACTACATCTTTTTCGCCAATTCGGGGTCCGAAGCGAACGACACGATCATCCGGCTCGTGCGCCATTTCTGGGAGCTTCAGGGCCAGCCGAGCAAGAACGTCTTCATCGGCCGCACCCTCGGCTATCATGGCAGCACCTTGGCCGCGACCAGCCTCGGCGGCATGGCCCCCATGCACGCCATGGGGCAGTCTCTCCTCCCCGGCTTCGAACATATCATGGAACCGCACTGGTACCGCCATGGCCAGGGCAAGACAGCCGAAGAATTCGGACTGGAAGCCGCCCGCGCTCTCGAAACGAAAATCCTGGAACTGGGTGCGGAAAATGTCGCTGCATTCATTGGCGAACCTGTGCAGGGTGCTGGCGGCGTAATCGATCCGCCTTCCACGTACTGGCCCGAGATCCAGCGCATTTGCCGCAAGTACGATATTCTGCTGATCGCTGACGAGGTTATCTGCGGATTCGGCCGCACGGGACACTGGTTCGGGTCGGATACCTACGGGATAGAACCCGATCTGATGCCGATGGCGAAAGGGCTGTCGTCAGGCTATCTCCCGATCGCCGCCGTCGCCATGAACAAGCGCGTCAGCGATGTCGTGAACGGCGGCGGAGTGATCTCGCACGGCTATACATATTCGGGCCACCCGGTGGCCTGCGCCGTCGCCCTCGCCAATATCGACATTATCGAACGCGAAGGTCTGGTGGAAAAAGTCCGCGAGGAAACCGGCCCCTATTTCCGCCAGGCTCTTCAGCAACTGGCGGATGCGCATCCGATCGTCGGGGAGCTGCGCGGGGTCGGCCTGATCGCCGGCCTGCAACTGGTGCGCGACAAGGCGAACCGCGAATTCTTCCCAGCCGAAGAGCAGCCGGCCATTCAATGCCGCGAGCATTGCATTGAGGAAAATCTGATCCTGCGCGCCGTCGGCCATACGATGGTCGCATGTCCGCCGCTCACGATCAGCCGCTCCGAAATCGATGAGATGATCGAGAAGACGAAAGCCGCCCTCGACAAGACCGCTGCGGCTTACGGCCTTTTGTAACGGGAGCCGGCCGATGAACGCTATGACCGACATCGATCGCGCGAAGGATGCGCAGATCCTGGCCCGGATCGCGCCCGGCCCCGGTGCGACGGACCGTTTTCCGGTAAGCAATCCCGCCACCGGGGACCAAATTGCCGAAGTCGCCGATATGGGCGCGGAAGACGCCCGTCAGGCCATCGCCCGCGCCGCGGCTGCCCTGCCGGCATGGGCCGCGAAGACGGCCAGGGAACGCGCCGCGATCCTGCGCCGCTGGCACGATCTGATCCTGGCCAATCAGGAAGCGCTCGCAGTCCTGCTCACGCGCGAACAGGGCAAGCCCCTGATCGAAGCGATGGGCGAAGTCGCCTACGGCGCGAGCTTCGTCGAATGGTTCGCCGAGGAAGGGAAACGGGCCTACGGCGACATCATCCCGACCAACGCGGCGGGTCGTCGGCTACTCGTGCTGCGCCAGCCCGTCGGCGTGGTGGGCGCGATCACGCCCTGGAACTTCCCGGTCGGCATGGTGACGCGCAAGGTCGCACCCGCGCTTGCAGCCGGTTGCACCATCGTTCTCAAGCCGGCTGAAGATACGCCGCTCTGCGCCCTGGCCCTGGCCCAGCTCGCACGCGATGCCGGGATACCCGATGGCGTGCTGGAAGTCGTCACGGCGGTACGGGCCGAACCGATCGCCCGCGTCCTGACCGACAGCCCGGATGTGCGCAAGCTGTCCTTCACCGGGTCCACCAGAGTGGGCAAGCTGCTGATGGCCCAATGCGCGGACACGGTGAAGAAGCTCTCGCTCGAACTGGGCGGCAACGCACCGTTTATCGTGTTCGACGATGCAGACCTCGATGCCGCGGTTACCGGCGCGATCCAGTCGAAATTCCGCAACGCCGGGCAGACCTGCGTTTGCGCCAACCGCCTGTTCGTCCAGGCCGAGGTTGCGGAAGAATTCGCCGCCCGCTTCGCCGCTGCGGTGGAGGCACTGTCGGTGGGCGACGGCATGGAAACGGGCACTGCGATCGGACCGCTGATCAACGCGGCGGCCACCGCGAAAGTCGACGGGCTGGTACGCGATGCCGTGTCGAAAGGGGCGCGCTGCACGCTGGGCGGCGGGGCGCACGATCTGGGGGGCAATTTCTATGCACCGACGATCCTCACGGGCGTCGACCGTTCGATGGAGATTGCCGACGCGGAAATCTTCGGCCCCGTGGCACCGATACTGACATTCGAGACCGAAGATGAAGTGATCGCCCGCGCCAACGACACCCCTTACGGGCTCGCGGCCTATTTCTGGACGCGCGACCTCGGGCGGGCGTGGCGCGTGGCCGAACAGCTCGAGTACGGGATGATCGGCCTCAACGAAGGCTTCATATCCAGCGAGGCCGCACCGTTCGGCGGGGTGAAGGAATCGGGCATCGGCCGCGAAGGGTCGAAGTACGGTTTGGATGAATTCCTCGAGTTGAAATATTTCACGATGGGCGGCCTATCCGCCTGAAGCACCCGACGGCGAAGCCGCCTTGGGTTTCGCCGATCCACGACATGGCAGGGGGGAATGCGGCGCCAGGCCGCCCCCCGGGGCCTGAACACCCAGGAGACAATCGATGCGCGTCGGCGTTCCCAAAGAGATCAAGAGCAATGAATACAGGGTCGGCCTGACTCCCGCCGCGACTGCGGAACTCACCGCGCGCGGGCATGAGGTGGTCGTCCAGTCCAGCGCCGGCGAAGGGATCGATTTCACGGATGCGGACTATCAGGAAGCCGGTGCCCGGATAGTGCCCGCAGCAGAAGCTGTGTTCGAAAGCGCCGACCTGATCGTCAAGGTGAAGGAACCGCAATTGCCCGAATGCGCGCTGCTGACGCCGCGGCACACGCTTTTCACATACCTCCACCTCGCTGCCGATCGGCCGCAGACCGAAGCGCTCCTGCAATCGGGCGCGACCTGCATCGCCTATGAAACGGTCACCGATGCACGGGGCGCCCTGCCCCTTCTGCGGCCGATGTCCGAAGTCGCCGGCCGGATGAGCGTGCAGGTCGGTGCGCGGTTCCTGGAGAAGGAGCAAGGCGGACGCGGTGTGTTGCTGGGCGGCGTCCCAGGCGTGGAACCGGCACGGGTCGTCGTGCTCGGCGGCGGTGTCTCCGGCCTCAACGCTGCGCAGATCGCGCTGGGCATGAGAGCAGACGTCACGATCTTCGATATTTCCACGGTCCGCCTGGCGGAACTGGACGGGTTTTTCGACGGCAAGGTAAAAACGGCTTTCGCATCGCGCGCCGCCATTGCGGAAGCCGTTGCAGAGGCACACCTGGTCATCGGTGCGGTCCTCGTCCCCGGCGGCGCGGCGCCCAAACTCGTCACGCGCGAGATGCTCAAGACGATGAAGCATGGCTCGGTCCTCGTCGACGTCGCGATCGATCAGGGGGGCTGCTTCGAAACCTCGCGCGCGACGACCCATCAGGATCCCGTTTTCGAAGTCGATGGCATCGTCCATTACTGTGTCGCCAATATTCCCGGCGCGGTTCCCCGCACCAGCACGCTGGCGCTCAACAACACGACGCTGCCCTTCGTGCTCAATCTGGCGGACCGCGGTGTCGAGGCGGCACTGGCCGCCGATCCCCATCTCAGGAACGGATTGAATGTGGCCGGGGGCGAGATCACGCACCCTGCAGTATCCGAAGTCTTCCCCGACCTCGTGCGCAGCGCTGCGTGAACGACGAAGGCGAACGCTGATGCAACGGAAGATCGCCGCCGCCCTGCTCGCAACGACATTCGCGACCGTCCCCGCACTGGCCGGTGACGGGGCGGAGCAGGATTCCCGCATGGCCGAGCTGGAAGCCCGGCTGGAAGCGCAGGAAGCGCGCATTCTCCAGCTCGAGCGTCAGTTGCTGGCGGCGACCGCAGCACCCGTGTCGCCCCCCCGGGCGCAGGTGGAAGGGCAAGCCGGAAGCGTGAGGGTAGCCGGAAGCCCCTCACCCAGCCCAATGCCCGCCGTGGCGACGGCCGCCCCGGCCTCCCCGTCCGCTCCGGCATTGAGCGTTTCGGGTGACCTGCGCCTGCGCTACGAACATAATGGGAGCGACAACGATGCGCCTGACGACGGGCGCGGCGTAATCCGCGCCCGGATTCGCGCGGGTTACCAAGTCAACGATTGGCTCCAGCTCGGCGCGCAGCTGGCGACCGGCAGCCAGGACGATCCCAATACGACCGACGTCACCCTGGGCAACTTCAACGACGATCTGGAAGTCAGCCTCGATCAGGCTTACGCCCATCTTTCGCGCGGCGGCCTGGATGTCTGGGGTGGGAAGTTCCCGCAAGTGTTCCGGCGAACCGATCTGGTCTGGGACGGGGACGTCAGCCCGCAAGGGCTTGCCGCCCGCTACCGCGTTCCCCTGGCCGAAGGGCTCTCGCTCGGTGCGACCGGGATCTATTTCCCCATCGATCGTTCGGTGGCCGGACCTGACAGCACAATGACGGGCGGCCAGGTGGAACTGGCTGCCGACGGTGCGGCATGGTCCGCGGCCATCGCCGCCGCATACTACGATTACCGCCTGGGAAGCGTCGCCAGTGCCGACACCGGCGATTTTCGCGGCAACCTGCTACGCCCCGATGGGCGCTATCTCTCCGACTTCGATCTTGTTGACGTGATCGCCGAAGTCCGGGTGCAGCCGTGGGATGCCCGCTGGCCGATTTCTCTCACCGCGGACTACGTGAAGAACTTCGGCGCCGCGACCGGGGCCGACAGCGGATATAGCGCGGCCCTGGCAATCGGGCGGGCGGAAGAAGCGGGGGATTTGCGCTTCGGCTATGCCTACTCGCGGGCCGAAGCCGACGCGGTCTTCGCCGCGTTTTCCCACGACAACATCAATATCGCGACGAACTATCGCCTGCACGCGCTGAGCGCCGATTACGCCTATCGCGATGATCTGATGTTCAACGCGACGCTCTACCTCTACCGGCCGGACGAACCGCTTCACGCGGGGGCTAACGATCCCGGCGACTGGCTCTCAAGATTCCGCCTGAACGCGCTCGTAACCTTTTAACCGCGTGGGCTGACGCCAGCCCAACCGTCGGCGCGCAGGGCATCGCCATGCTCGTCCAGCGCCGGCGGGCCCAGATCGTCGCGCGGCGCGGATGCGGAAAGGCGCACCGGACAGGCCACGCCCGGCAGCTCGCCCAGCGCCCGGTGCGGCATGACCCTGCGAACGCCCCTTGCCTGCACATGCGGATCGGCGAAGACATCGCCCATCGCGTTGACCGGCCCTGCCGGGATGCCAGCGGCGCGCAGAGCGTCTAGCCATTCGGCGGCGCTGCGGCGCAGGAACTCTTCCTCCAGAGCCGGGATCAGGCGATCGCGGTTGGCGACGCGTCCGGCGTTGGTCACAAGGCTGGGATCACGGCTCAGATCCTCCCGCTCCAGCAGCACGCAAAGCTGCCGGAACTGTGCATCGTTGCCGACTGCGAGCGCAATCGTGCCGGTGGACGTCGCGAAGGCTTGATAGGGCACGATGCTGGGGTGGGCGTTGCCATGCCTTGGCGGATCGCGCCCCTCGGCGAGATAGGCCGCAGCCTGGTTGGCCAGCGACGCGATCTGCACGTCGAGCAGCGACGTCTCCACCCACTGGCCCAGGCCTGTGCTCTCTCGCTGGTGGAGCGCGGCCAGAATGCCGTTGCAGGCATAGAGGCCGGTCAGGATGTCGGTCAGGGCAACGCCGGCCTTCATCGGCTGGCCATCGGGTTCGCCAGTCAGGCTCATCAGGCCGCCCATGGCCTGCACGATGAAATCGTATCCCGGCAGACTGGCATAAGGACCGTCCTGCCCGAAGCCGGAGATCGAGCAATAGATCAGCCGCGGATTGCGTGCACGCAAGGTTGCCTGGTCGAGACCGTAGCGGGCGAGCCCGCCAACCTTGAAGTTTTCCACCAGCACATCCGCTTCGTCGGCCAGCGACGCGACGAGCGCTGCGCCTTCGGGCGTACCGACGTCGACGGCCAGCGACCGCTTGCCCCGATTGGCGCAGGTGAAATAGGCGGCTTCGCGACTTCCGTCGGGCGCGGTGAACCAGGGCGGTCCCCATCCGCGCGTGTCATCGCCCGTGCCGGGCCGCTCGATCTTGATTACCTCTGCGCCGAGATCGGCGAGAAGCTGGGTGGCCCACGGGCCGGCCAGGACCCGACTGAGATCGAGCACCCGCACCCCGTCAAGCGCCCGCGCCGCCCTGTTCTGCCCCGGCATCGTTTCCTCAACCAAAAGCCGCCAAGCCCGTCTGCGCGCGGCCCAGGATCAGCGCATGAATGTCGTGCGTCCCCTCGTAAGTATTGACCGCTTCCAGATTGCACAGGTGCCGCATGACGTGGAATTCGTCCGAAATTCCATTTCCGCCGTGAATGTCGCGCGCCTCGCGGGCGATGGCCAGCGCCTTGCCGCAGCTGTTGCGCTTGACGATCGAGATATTCTCTACCGGGCAGCGGCTTTCGTCGAGCAAGCGCCCCACCCGCAGACAGGCCTGCAGACCCAGCGTGATTTCCACCTGCATTTCCACCAGCTTGCGCTGGACGAGCTGGGTTGCCGCGATCGGGCGGCCGAACTGTATCCGGTCGAGCGCGTACTGATGCGCCGCCTGCCAGCAGAATTCGGCGGCACCAAGCGCGCCCCAGGCAATCCCGTACCGGGCCTTGTTCAGGCAACCGAACGGCCCGCCCAAACCGCGGGCCCCGGGCAGAAGCGCGCTTTCGGGCACGAACACATCGTCCAGCACGATCTCTCCGGTAACGGAAGCCCGCAGCGCCAGCTTGCCTTCGATCTTCGGGGCGGAGTAGCCGGCAGCATCTGCCTCCACGATGAAGGCACGGATCACACCGTCCAGCTTCGCCCAGACGATCGCAATGTCGGCAATGGGGCTGTTGGTGATCCACATCTTGTTGCCGTTGAGGCGATAGCCACCCTCGACACGGTCCGCGCGGGTGCGCATCCCGTCAGGGTCGGAACCGTGATCGGGCTCGGTCAGGCCGAAGCATCCTATCATCCGCCCGGCAGCGAGTTCGGGCAGATACATCGCGCGCTGCGCATCGTCGCCGTAAGCAAAGATGGGATGCATGACGAGCGACGACTGGACGCTCATCGCGGAACGGTATCCCGAATCGACGCGCTCCACCTCGCGAGCGATCAGTCCATAGGCGACGTGACCGGCATCAGCCCCGCCGTATGCTTCGGGCAGCGTCGCGCCGAGAAGGCCAAGCCCGCCCATCTCGGTCATGATTTCCCGATCAAACTGCTCGTGCCGGCCAGCCAGCAGGACACGCGACATCAGTGATGACTGACAGTAATCGCGTGCCATATCGCGGATCAGGCGCTCCTCTTGCGTGATCTGCGATTCGAGATCGAAGGGATCGTCCCATTTGAATGCCGTCCGTTCCGCCAATTTCCTGCTCCTGCCGTTCAACGATTGGGGGCAGGAAAGCGGAAGGCGGGTGAAAACGAAAGCGAACACTTGCCATGAATTCATGCGTGTTGGTAATGATATGGGAGTGCAACCGATAGAGATCCCACCGCGCCGGCAAATGCCCCGAATGCACGAACTCGTCGCGTTCGAAGCCGCCGCGCGCCATCGCAGCTTCACCGGCGCGGCGGTGGAACTGAACCTGACGCAAGGGGCGATCAGCCGGGCAGTCGCTGCGCTGGAACAGCGGTTGCGCACGCCGCTGTTCAAACGCGTCCGCCAGCGCGTGAGTCTGACCCCAGTGGGCCGCGACTATCAGGATCAGGTGCGCGCCCTGTTGGGGCAGCTCAACACCGCGACGCGGCAGGCCATGTCGGCAGGGACGGTGGAACAGACGCTCCATATCGCAACGCTACCGACATTCGGCATCCACTGGCTGACACCGCGCCTGCCGCAGTTCCTGGCCCTGCACCCGCACGTAACGGTCAACCTGGCATCGCGGACACGCCCGTTTTCGTTCGAGGCCGAAGGCTTCGACCTGGCGATCCATCATGGAGAGGATGCCTGGCCCGGTGGGACCCTGCGGCGCATTGTCGACGAGACGATGGTGCCGATGTGCAGCCCCGAATATCGGGAGGCCAAAGCAATCGAAGCTCCGTCCGACCTGGGGCGGGCCACGCTGATCCATCTCAGGACCAGACCCGCAGCCTGGGCCGAATGGCATGCCGCGGCCGGGCTGCGCGGGGACGGCGCCTATCGCGGCCCCGTTTACGACCAGTTCGGTATGGCCGTATCCGGCGCGGCGGCGGGTCTGGGCGTGGCGCTCCTCCCCGAACTGTTCGCGGCGGAGCAGATCGAGGATGGCAAACTGGTTACGCTGTTCGATCTGGAGCTGCGCACGGGCAGTGCATATTACATCGTGCTGCCGGAAGCGGGCGACAAGCCAGCCGCAGTGGACTTCGCCGAATGGCTGGCCACTCAACTGCCGGGATAAGAAACGTAAACCGGCAGACGGCGCGGCAACTCAGCGTCCTTCATTCGCCCCTTCGGCAGAATGCGCGAGCCGGAAGCCGACGGTGAAAAAGCCCTGGTCTTCCGGTCCGCGAAGCCGAAAGCGTTCTTCCAGAAATTCGCCCGCATCGCCGTAGGAACCGCCACGTATCGAATGGTATCCCCCAGTGGGGCATTCGCCCCTGGCCGAGCCGTCAGCAGGCGCGCCAACGTAATCGTCGTGATAGCAGTCAGCCTGCCATTCCCACACGTTGCCGCGAATATCGTAGAGACCCAGCCGATCGGCGGGAAAGCTGCCGACCGGCGCGGTTTCGATCCACACATCACGCCCTTCGGCCTTGCCGCCGCAACATTCCACCTTACCAATATTGGCGAGTTCGTGCGTCACGCCGGGACCGCCGCCCCGCGTGTCGCCGAGATCGGCCAGGGTCGCGGCGTATTCCCACTCCGCTTCGCTCGGCAGGCGGTATTGCCTGCCGGTCGCGGCATTCAGCCAGCCGATGAACGCCTGGGTATCGCGCCAGCTTACGCAGACCACAGGATGATCGGCAGCCTGGGCAAATCCCGGTGTCTGCCAGTTGCGATCCGGGTCGATATGCCAGCTGGTATCGTCGGTATAGACGTTGCACTTTCCGGCCGAGACATAGCCGGTTTCCTCAGTAAATCGGCGGAAGGCGTCAAGGGTCACTTCGTGCGCAGCAAGGTGGAACGGAGCGACGGTGACCTGGCGTGTCGGGCCGTCGATCGGGCCATATCCGCGATCGACCGTCGCGCCCATGGCGAAAGTCCCGCCGGGAACAGCGACCATTTCCGGCACTGCCTCCTGATACCGCGCCTCACCCTGAGGCGAAGCCGCAACCAGCAGGATAGAGGCAGCGGCGACACCCGCCGCAAGCCGTTTAGCGCTGGCGCGCGCTGCCGGCCCAGGCCGGGTTCCAGTCGATTCCGTGCTGATCGCTCATCTCCCAATAGAACTTGGTGCGTGGCCGGTCGTAATTGCCGATTTCGTTCATCGTCGCGGAATCGTAGAGCCGCCCATTGACCATCGTGTAGATAACGCTGTCGGAGTTCTGGATATCGGCCAGCGGGTCCCGTTCCAGAACGATAAGGTCCGCGAGCTTCCCGGGCTCTATCGATCCGAGCTGATGATCGAGGCCCCAGGTCTTCGCGCCGTTGATCGTGGCGGCACGCAGGATGCGCATCGGCGCCATTCCCCCTTCCGCCAGCAACTGCATTTCCCAATGGAGCGCAATGCCTGCCGCCTGCCCGTGGGACCCGACATTTACGACCACGCCTGCATCGTCGAGCCGCTTGATCGAACGCGCGACCGAACGGAAACCGACGTCGTACAGTTCATCCGCCTGATGGACCGATTGCATCGCCCGCACGTAGAGCGGCGCATCCGAAGGCCCCTGGATCGGGTTGTAGGCATTGTTGATCCCGGGAATGAAGGTGCGGACCTTCGGCGCCTTCCACGGCTCCTGGTTCTGGTAGATATAGTTCTCGCCGAACAGTTCACCGAATGTGACCACGAGCGTCGGCGTCGTGGACATTTGCGAATTTCTGAACAGCTGCAGCAGGTCGTCATAATAAGTCGCGACCGGCAGATTGTGTTCCAGGTTGGTGTAGCCATCGAGGATCATCGACACGTTGTCGTAGAAGTGGCCCGCCCCTTCTGCGTCGACCATCAGCCCTTCTTCCGCGGCAGCCTGCAGCAGCCATTGCTTCTGCTCGCGCGTGGTCAGCTTGTAGCTTTTCAGCACCGTGCCACCGATGGCGGTCTTGCGGCGAATGACGGCGCGGGCATCTTCGAGATTGCGGATCCGGTTGAAGACGCGATCGGGCTTCCCCGACCGGCCGTAAATGACATGCCCCGTCGTCAGCCAGCGCGGGCTGACCATCAGGCCGGCAATGGTCATTTCGCCGGTTTCGTAACTCGGCAGCTCGTTCGCATAAGGATCGAAGTTGGTCGTCACACCATAAGCCAGCGCCGCGTAGCGAACGGCGTGCTTCTGCGGCATGGCGCCGGTTCCATAACAGCAATCGATGTGACCGTGCGCATCGAAGAAGCCGGGCATCAGCGTCTTGCCCGTCAGATCGTATACTTTAGCCGCATCCGGTATCGCCACCTCACCCGCCGGCCCCACCGCCGTGATGCGATTGCCTTCGACCACCACCGCCCCGCTTTCGATGATCGTGTCGTCGCTCGTCATCGGCAGAATGCGCGCGTTGACGAAGGCTATGCTGCCTTGCGGCACGTCGGCCGGCGCGCTTAGTGCGACCGAGTGTGCCGGCTTCTCCACAACCCCGCCCGCGTCGGGACGCGTTGCGAAGACATCGGGACCGAGCGTCCAGAAAAGCTGCCCGGAAACGTCACTCCATGCCAGTTCGAAACCGCCCGAGCGAGTCAGCAGGCGGGCCGCCGGGTTGTTCCGCGCGGTGATCGCGATCGGCTCGCCGGTGGGCCGAAACGGCATCACGTTCAGTTCCTGGAATTCCTTGAATGCGATCCATTCAAGATCGGGGCTCAGCGTGAAATCCCCGGTATCGGCGGTTTCGGCATATGCGTGGTCGCGTATGTCGCCGCCTTGCGCCGCGACGCTGCGCAGGATTACGGCGCGCCGGGCATCGAAGTCCGGCAGCCCCATGAAATAGATTCGCTGGTCATCGGGGGAGAAGCGCGCGACCCCCCTGGCCGGCGCCAGATAGCGCGGCTGCCTGCCATCGACGCCAACGACGTAGAGCCCCGCAACGTCGTGCGCGCCGCCCATCTGGGCATCGGGGTCGAGAATGCGGTAGGCGATCTGTCGGCCGCTGTTGGCAAACACCGGCTCGGCAATGATCCCGCCGCTGCGCACCAGGACTTTTTCCTCATCCCCTTCGGCGCTGCGCAGGCGAAGCGTGCTGCCCGACTCGTCATCCCATTCGACGTAGGCAATCCAGCGACCATCGGCAGACCATCGCGGATCGGTCTGGGCGGCATCGCTACCGGTCAGGGGGCGCGGCGGAGCATCGCCAGCCATGTCCTGGCGCCAGATGCGCCCCAGCGCGCGAAAAAGAATCTCGTTGCCGTCAGGCGACGGAGCGATCTGGCGGACGACCTTTACGTCAAGGCGGTCGGGCGCCAGGTCCAGTTCGGTGCGCACGGCCCGATGAATCTCGTGCCGGGCATTCGCGCGGAAGGGAATGTCGGCGGCTTCGCCGGTTCGCATGTCGACTTTGACCAGTTCACCCTTGGCCCAGACGGCCACATGCCGGCTCTGTTGCAAAGATTGGCGGCAGTCAGAGGTAGGCTGTCGCTCTGCGCCGATCAGGCGGCTGCTGCGAAATGGTGGTTGAGCATGCCCATGGCCTCCGTCAGCGCCGAGGGCCCAATGCCAAAA